>Ga0209040_10001202_pt1 | contig 20369 bp, 28 predicted proteins | sample BogFormECP12_OM3_FD_188240 | JGI IMG/M metagenome (GOLD analysis project Ga0209040, IMG submission 188240) | Bog forest soil microbial communities from Calvert Island, British Columbia, Canada - ECP12_OM3 (SPAdes) (version 2) | ecosystem: Environmental > Aquatic > Freshwater > Wetlands > Bog ...
CCAGTAGGCGCAGGCCACGAGCCATTGCTTCAGCTCCACCCTAGAATGGCAGTGCCGGCACTTCAGTCCGATAGTCGGCAGCTCGCCAGTATAGGTGAGGCGCCCCTTCGACCGGTCCACGCGCTTGCACTTGTGGTAGAACACGGGGCCATTGGTGGCGCCCTGGAAGGTCAAGTCCTCCGGTTGCATCACCCAGATGCCCACGCCCAAGTCCAGGAACTTGCTTTGACTAATTCCAGGCATAGGCTTCTAGCCCTTTGGGGTCTAGCCGCGCCACCGTGAAGGCGCACATCATGAGCCATTGTTCAAGCGTGGCCAGATAGCCACAGAAGCACACAGGGCGCTGGGCCGAGAGCTTTTCTGTGCTGTTGCCCACCCCAGAGCAGCTTGTGTGGTCAAAGCCGAAGCTGGTCATTGTGAACCCAGTGTCACCCCCGTAGCCATACCACCATAGCCCATGCCCTATGTACTGGAACCCTGACTCACCCATAGAGGTCCTCGATGCGCATCTCCAGGGCCGTGTAGATCGCGCACATGATGAGCCACTGGCTCAGGACCGGCTTCCACTCGCACATCTGGCAGAAGATAGGGTCGTCCACACCGGTATGGAAGCCGTCATGGCTGTTCACGCTAGCCCACCACGGGTTGATCTGTCCCCACTCCTCTCCGCTGGGCTGGCAGCTCCGGTGCCAGAAGGTCAGGTCCAGGCTGGTGTTGGTCCCTCGGCGCGCTGGCTGGACAAAGATGTCCACACCCAGCTTGCTGGGCTTCGGGTGCACGCCTTCCAGGTGCTTCATCTGGATCACAGCTCCACACTCCGCGCCACATACGTGGCGCACAGGATCATCCATTGGCATAGGGTGGGCAGCCAACCACAGTGGCACTCGGCTGGGTGTTTCCCCCAGGGGTAGTCCCACAGCCAGCTCTCGGGGTGGTTGATCCAGCCCTTGATGTTCTGTTCCTCGTAGTGCGGACAGCCAAGGTGTCCGTAGGTCCCCCCAATCTCGGGCTTCCCGTACCCGTTGTAGAACATATCGTGGCTAAGGTCTATCGACTTGTGGTCGTAGTTCATAGCGGTGCGGCTGCCAGCATGAGGAGCATGTTCGCCCCATCCGGCGGGGTGGCCTCACATCGTTCGCACTTCCACCCTTCGTGGTTACCGGTGCCCACCCCACAGTAGTCCAGGTACGCCTTGGTCGGGCCGGCGTTAAGCCGGCGACCGACTGCGGCTAGGGAGAGCGTTTCGGACGGCGGGTTGACGTGGAAGACGTACTGATTGCCCGCCTTGTCCTTGAGAAGCGCCCACCGGTCCCCGAGGTCCGTCAGCTCCTCGTCGCGGGTGTCGTACTCCAGGACGCCCCCCTTGCGGGCGGCTGAGTCCACGTTGCCAAAGTCCTTGAGATCCACGGTGTGCTCCTTTATGAAGGCTTCTCTCTCATGCTTCCAGGCGAAGGGTGCGGGGGCAGACTCCAGCCCCAGCATCTCCAGCATCAGGTCGGCGGCGTGCTTCTTCAACATCACGTCAAACCGGTCGCTCAGGGTGGCCATGGCGCGTTCGCGCACCATCAGTAGGGCAGTCGCGGTCTCCAGCTTAGAGCTTCCATAGATAGCACCAGAGCCAGACGTTCTCGGGGACTTTTGTTCCGCACTTGTGGCATTTGCTGTAGTGGTCTTTTTTCCCATACTTTATGATGCTCCGTACGCGGGCATCCATGGCGATGCCATCTTTGTTTACGCTGCCGCAGCGATGACCCGCCTGGCGCCACCAGGGCCAGTTACGGTCGGGCGCCTGGCGGACGAACCAGTTGGGGACGATCTCGATCCACTCTTCCCGAATTGCCTTCTTCCATCGCGGCTCATTGCGGTATACATGCACACGAGTTGCCATTGTTCAAAAAATCTCCGCGAGGGGGCGCTTACTCTATTATAGGACTTTTTGCGGCCGGCTGCAAAAAAGGCTATAATGTAGGTATGCGCGAGGTGCAAGGCGACCTGTTCTCCCAGCCGGTGGATGCAGTGTGCATCACGACCAACGGGTTTGTCAAGCGATCGGGAAGAGCCGTTATGGGGGCCGGGGTTGCGAAGCAAGCTGCGGATCGTTGGCACGACCTTGACAGCCGGGTGGGGGATCTGCTACAGATCTGGGGAGATCAGGTGTTCCTCATCACCGAGCCAGGGGTCGTGATGGAGAACTCCTACCCCGATGATGAAGGAGAGCCGGTCCTCACCCCGTACGCCCTGATCGCCTACCCGACGAAGACCGAAATGGTGATCGTCAAGAAGGACGCGGAGAACATCCTAGAGCGGCACCGTCACCAGGTGACGGAGGGGAGCGACGCGCCAGGTTGGATGGCCAAGGCAGACATCGGCCTGATCGTTCAGGGGGCCGGGCATCTGGCGACCTTGACAGATTACTACAAGTGGGATAGGGTTGCGCTTCCGAGGCCGGGCTGTGGGAATGGGGGGCTGGAGTGGGTGACGGTCAGGCAGTTCATCGCGCCGATCCTCGACGATCGGTTTTGGGTGGTAAACCAGTAGGACTTGCAGCGGGACAAAAAAAGTCCTATAATTTGGTAGGAGAACAAGAACGTGCTCTATACAGTACCACAACCATTTGGGATTCACCTGGCCAAGCGGCCCGAGTGGACGAGTCCGTCCGCCACCGTCGCGCGCCAGAATGAAACGAAGAAGAAGATATAGCCGGGCTTGAAGAAGGATTGACCAGAACCCCCGGCTGCGAGAGTAGACCGGGGGTTCTTAGTTTTGGAGCAGTAGACCGTTAAGGACGCGGAAGCGGCTGTAACCCGCTTGCCTCAACAAGGCCGACCTGGCTCGGTACCAGGATGCTCCACCAGTTTATGCCGGTGCAACACGCGCGCAGTTGGCAGTGCACACTGTTGATGGACCAGAGCCATCCACCGGCTACCAGTTTCGGGGGGCTAGTGCTAACGGGAACACATCTGGCTTGCAACCAGAAATTCGGGGTTCGATTCCCCGGCTCTCCACCAGTTTGAGCGGTAGTGTTGTAGTGGTAGCAAACGACCTTGCCAAGGTTGGGGCGGGAGTTCGATTCTCCCTTACCGCACCAGTATCGAGGGCTCTAGGCATGCCTGCTGCGCGGGCCTCTACTATCCCACAGTTTCTTCCGTGGTCGTATAAGGGCATTACCGGCGGCTGTTAACCGCCTGATCGGGGTTCGATTCCCTGCCACGGAGCCAGATTGAGGGAGCATGGCGTACAAGGACCCGCAACGCAAGCGTGAAAACGAGCGCCGACGTATTGCTAAGAAGCGAGCGACCCTAGACCAGTACAAGCTACAGACGGGTTGCGCGGACTGCGGTTACAAGGAGAATGCGGTAGTCCTTGAGTTTGACCACCGCGAGCCTTTGCAGAAGCGGTACAGTGTTGCAAACATGGGCCTGAGTCGTAAGGTCTTTGAGAAGGAACTGGCAAAGTGTGATGTGGTGTGTGCGAACTGCCATAAGATTCGAACCGCTAGTAGACCAAAGAGGAAGCGTGACAGAGCGGCTATTGTGCCTGTTTGCTAAACAGCGGCCTATCCGAAAGGATAGCGCAGGTTCGAGTCCTGCCGCTTCCGCCATGGAGCCCTAGATGTATCAGCTTGTTGGTAAAGTGGACGATGAGACTAAGGAGTTGTGGGTCACCGACAGTGCTCATGTTTTCGAACAATACATGGCTACTCCTCCTGAGGACCGCGCCCGGTTGGTGGCAGGCTTGATTGCCCAAGGTAAGGTGAGGAGATTAACATGGACAGACTGTGGTACACGGCAGATAACGTACCGATAGCGGACATCAAGGAAATTGTCCGACAGATGAGCCGTGACATGCGAGTCTTCCACATTGGCACCGACGCTCAGAAGCACGGCATCCGCACCGAGTACGTTTCGGTGATCTGCGCGCTCCTACCTGGCAAGGGTGGCCGCGTGTTCTACTCGCGGGTGAAGGAACGCCGGACGGCATCGCTCCGGGAGAAGTTGTTCAAGGAGACTTGGTTCTCGATCGAGATTGGCCTCATGCTGAATGAGGTCATACCTGCAAGCACGGAAGTTATCATTCACGTAGACGCGAATCCGAACCTGAAGTTCAAGAGTTCGAGCTATGTGAAGGAACTTGCGGGCATGGTTGTCGGCAATGGATTCACAGCAGTCCTCAAGCCAGACGCATGGGCAGCAAGCCACGCCGCAGACCAGATCGTGAAGTACAAGAATCTTGATCGGTTCGCAGCTTAGGCCCCATTAGTTCAACGGAAGAATAGCGGGCTCGTATCCTGCTGATGTGGGTTCGATTCCTACATGGGGCTCCAAGTTTGGAAGGGTCCACTGGGTTGGCCGGTGACACGTCTCGAAAACGTGGGTAGATGAAAGTCTAGGGGTTCGACTCCTCACCTTTCCGCCATTTATGCTGGCGTGGCTAGATAGGAATGCACCGCTCTTGTAAAGCGGTCTATAGGGGTTCGAATCCCCTCGTCAGCTCCAGGAGTGAGCATTGGGTAAATTCGGCGTACTCCCGGGCGATCCCAGGCTGTCCGTATACCTGAGGATCGGCAAGTGGATCGTCTACATTGTAGATGGGGAGTACATTCGAAACCACGGCTATGTGGACTTCATGGCCGCGGGCAACTGGTACACGCACTCGTACATCCCCCAGGGGGAGATCTGGCTTGACAAGGAGTACCGTCACGACGAGTACCACTTCACGCTGGAGAACGAGCTAGGCGAGATCAAGGGATGGGAGCGTGGCCTAAAGTTTGCACAGGCGGAGGAGGCCGGGGACCAGGCCGAGAACAAGATGCGCATCAAAGCGCAGATGAAGGAGCCCCGGTCTGAGCGAAAGTTTGGGCAAGGTCAGGGGTTCGTACGGTCCAGGCTTCTAGGGACCACTCGCTACGGGGTCAAGGTCAAAGAAGTCAACGGCGACGACGTTCGGACGAACTACGACAACGAGTACATCGGCGGTGGTCACGACAGGGTTTACCGGTACATCCCGAAGAACGAGGTCTGGCTCGACGACGACTTGCTTCCGACCGAAGTGTACTATACCCTGGTGCACGAGCTGTACGAGCGGTTCCTTATGGTGACGCAGAACCTCCCGTACCTGAAGGCGCACGAACACGCTAACCGCCTGGAGACGGAGTGCCGTCACGGGTACATCGACGTGATGCAGACATTGGATCAGCTCGGCTGGGACACTACGATCCCGCTGAGGAACTGGTAACCGACCATGGAGCCCGGTCGGGGAAAAAGGGCTCCACAGAATATATGCGGACGTGGTGGAACGGCAGACACACTGCGCTTAGAACGCAGCGATCGAAAGGTCATTGAGAGTTCGAATCTCTCCGTCCGTACCAGATTGCTAGGGCAGGCAGCCCGCCAACGGCGGCCTTGTGGGTTCGAGCCCCACCCCCCGGGGAAACCAACCACGCGGGGCAGTGGCGGAAGGGTAAACGCGCCTAGTATCGTTTTTCGGGGATCGTCTAATGGCAGGACGTAGGTCTCTGAAGCCTACTATCGGGGTTCGAGTCCCTGTCCCCGAGCCAGTTTGACCGGCGTTAGTAGAAGGGTTAGCACAGGAGTCTGATAAGCTCTTAATGGTGGTTCGACTCCACCACGCCGGACCAGTTGATGCGGGATGGAGAAGTGGTATCTCACTAGCCTCATAAGCTAGAGGTCGGGGGTTCGATCCCCTCTCCCGCTACCAGTGAGGAAGCGTGGCGCATAAACGGAAAGGACAGCTTGCCACATCTCCACAGTGGTGGAAACACCTGCGAGATTGGAAGCGAGTCTTCTGGAAGAGAGAACGCGCCGCAGAACGCCGGTTGGGTCGGATGGAGAGACACGATCCTCATAAGGTCGATGTAGAAGGTTCGATTCCTTCAGCCGGTACCAAGTAGTTTCCTTCGGTGGTCAAGTGGCAAGGCGGCTGGCTGCAACCCAGCACTCGGGAGTTCGATTCTCCCCCGAAGGTCCATGCCCCTATGGTGTAATGAAAGCACAAGGTGTTTCTACCGCCTTGGTGAGGGTTTGACTCCTTCTAGGGGTACCAGTTTAGGGTGTAGGCCATGGGGCCACGCGGTCTCCAAAACCGCTTACGAATGGGTTCGATTCCTATACACCCTGCCAGTTTCGGGACTGAGCGGACTACGGGTTGCGACCGGTACCAATAGCAGGGTCCGCGATGTCCTCTCTGGGTGAAGTGTTACGGTAGCATCCCTGTTTCGGAGACAGGAGGCGGCAGTTCGACTCTGCCCACCCGGACCAGACCTAGGTGTAGTTCAGTCTGGCAGAACGCTGCGTTTGGGGCGCAGAGGCCAAGGGTTCGAATCCCTTCACCTAGACCAGTTAAGGCGGTATGCACAAGAACAGCCGTAGGCTCATGAGGGATCTGCTCAGGCGGATCTACAGTCCAGGGCTTAGTGTTCTGGATGTGGGCTCCAGGGATGTGAATGGAACGTACCGTCCGATCGTCGAAGGCTACGGCATGAAGTACACGGGGCTAGACGCGGAGGCTGGCCCGAACGTCGATCTGATTTCGTCGGCCTACGACCTACCAATGTGCCAGTTCGACATCGTGATTTCAGGCCAGACCTTGGAACACCTCACCCAGCCACACAAGGCGGTGGAGGAGATGAAGAGAGTGTGCCGCCCCGGAGGGTGGGTGGTACTGATCGCGCCCTTCACGTTTGTTGAGCACCGGTACCCGATTGACTGCTGGCGGTTCCTACCAGACGGGATGCGGTTCATGCTCGCAGGGTTCGAGGACGTGGAGTCGCAGATCGTGAACATGGATTGTTACGGCATCGGCCGTAAGCCTTGTGGCCCCCTGGCTGCTACAGCCTGAGGCACTTCCAAGCGGAAGTTGACAGCGGGGGGCGACCTTTTGATCGGGTCTCGTTCAACGGTAGGACGCGAGTCTTTGAAGCTCGCTATTGGGGTTCGACTCCCTGGACCCGAACCAGTTTGTGGCCGTGTGGGTCCTTACAAGATTCCCGCTCACGCGGGCGGACGCCCCGGCACCATTTGATGCCCAGATGGTGGAAGTGGTAGCATCTCCCCTTGGTAAGGGGATGGCCCGGGTTCGATTCCCGGTCTGGGCTCCAGTTTATGGGTGGAGGACCGCCCCTTGGAGGGCGCACAGGAAATCCGCCCACCATTTGCCCGGTTGTTGTAATGGTAGCGATTCGGTCCTACAAACCGACAGCGGGGGTTCGATTCCCTCACCGGGTACCAGTTTCGGGTCGCAGGTGTTCACGGCAGCATATCAGGCTCTTAACCTGCAAGGACTGGGTTCGACTCCCAGGCGACCCACCAGTTTTGGTGCGTAAGTGTCAGTGGCTCGCACGCCACCCTGTCAAGGTGGTAGAATGGGATCGTAACCCATACGCACCGCCAGATTATGCGTATACCGCATAAACGCGGTTTATACGCTATAGGAATACGGCTCCCTAGCTCAATTGCGCAGAGTACCCGGCTTTTACCCGGAGGGATCAGGGTTCGACTCCCTGGGGGGCCACCAGTTGCGGTGGTTATTCAAAAAGGCTATAATATAGTGAGAGCGCTCGTAGCTCAATTGGACAGAGCGTCGGCCTGCGAAGCCGGAGGCTGTAGGTTCGAATCCTATCGAGCGCACCACCTTGAATCTAGGTGATACTACCTAGAAAGCAGGTTATGGCGGACGTAGCCAAGTGGGAAGGCAAGGGGTTGTGGCCCCCTCATGAGCGGGTTCGATTCCCGTCGTTCGCCCCATGGTCCCATCGTCTAGTGGCTAGGACGGCAGCCTTTCAAGCTGCGAACGAGAGTTCGATTCTCTCTGGGACTACCAATGACTGAGCCCATCGTCGAGGAGTGGCGGTGCGTGACGAGCGGCGCCCGTGAGAGGCACTTCTTTCTGGATGACCGTGAGACCGTGCAGAGTGGCTATTTGTTCGGCGTCAACCCAGAGATCTTCAACGACGAAGCTATAGAAGCGATCAAGGCATTTGTACGGTCCCGTCTGCTAACGGCCAGGCGACCGCCCTCTCACGGCGGGGATACGGGTTCGAATCCCGTCGGGACCACCAGTTAATGCGCCTCGGTGGACTAGGTTGTCCAATCACCCTTATAAGGTGTAGTGCTGGGTTCGAAACCCAGGGGGCGTACCAGTGAGAGTCCACAAGTTTTACGAGCTGAACTGGCAGTACGATCAGATCTTCGCGCGGGCGGGCATCTGGACGCCAGAGCTGACTGAGGTAAGCGGGGGCAAGACACTTCGGGAGCGGGGCGTGACTATGGTCACCCCGGTTTACAACAATTCGGAGTTTGAGAAGGCCCGGTTCAGGCGCAAGTTTGATGAAATCTGTACCTGGCACGGCCAGGACTTGGACGCGGTGCACCATATTTTTGTAGATGATGGTAGCCCGAGTCCCCTTGTAGATATGCTGGATGGATGGCGGCGCAGGGCACTAAACTTCAATTTGACGATCTACCGGATCAAGCGGGACATCAAGTGGAATACTCCCGGAGCCCTCAACCTCGGCATGTCGCAGGCCCCAACGGACTGGCGTATCTGTTGGGACTCGGACTGCTCGATGACCAGGCACGATGCGAAGTTGTTCCTAGATTGCGACCCGGACCCGAAGTTCTACTACGGCCTGAGCGGTATCAGATTCCGCAAGTCGCAGCCACCTCTATGGTACTACATGACTCATGGCTGCTTCCTGGTGACGAAGGAACAGTTCGATAAGATCCACGGGTTTGATGAGGATTTCACCGGAGAGTACAGTGGCGGCTATGCCCATTTCGACAACCACTTTCAGTGGAAGCTAGGCAAGGCTCTGTACCCGCAGCTTATACCGGTGGACCCGCAGATCGTAGATGATGATCGGCTGACCGCAGACAACCCAGGGTATAACTGGGAGAACATGAAGCCGAACAAGAGGCTCTTCCGCGGGAAGCAGCGTGGTACGATCCCGGAGAGCGCGGACATGATCCGCTTCGAGTGGGAGAAGGTCTTCGAATGGCGCCGGTAAAGCCGAAGCCGGAGATGATCGTGCGGGTCTCGCCTACGCGGGCCTTCACGCGCTTTGCTGGGTCTGCCTCGGACTTCGTGGCGCACCCCTTGTTCTTTGTGGCCTCGTGTGCTACGGTTGTCTTGTGGATTGCGACAGGCCCCCTGTTTCGTTGGAATGACGCCTGGCAGCTCATCATCAACGACATCACGAACATCCTGTCGCTGGTGCTGCTCTGCTTGATCGCTAACGCCCAAAAGCGGGAAGGTGACGCGACGCAGCTCAAACTGGATGAGCTGATAGCAGCAACCAAGCACGCGGACAACCGGCTCCTGGACATCGAGGAGCTGGAGGATGAAGAGCTAGACCTTTTGAAGCAGCAGTATGCAAAGCTGGCTGCTGAAGCAAGACATGCCCCTGTGGTGGAAATGGCAGACACACAAGGCTGAGAACCTTGGCCCTATTGGGCGTCCCGGTTCAATTCCGGGTAGGGGTACCATGGTGACGTGGTAGAGCGGTTATACTCCGGTCTGAAAAGCCGGTAAGCCTGGTTCGACTCCAGGCGTCACCACCAGTTTGGCCTCATAGTGTAACGGACTAGCACACCAGCCTTCGAAGCTGTTAGTGAGGGTTCAAATCCTTCTGAGGCTACCATGCCCCTGTAGACCAATGGTAGAGTCATCCGCCTTAAAGCCGGATTAGCGGAGGTTCGAATCCTCCCAGGGGCACCAGATCACACCAGGCCCCCGTGGTTGGAATTGGAAGACACGGCCGCCTCAAAAGCGGCTGCTCCTCGCGGGGCGTCCCGGTTCGAATCCGGGCGGGGGTACCAGTGGATCTGAACGAGGTTATCTTCTTCGGGTACGAGCTGGAGCTACTTGAGGCCCACCTCGCAGAGCATCGGCCGCATGTCAAGCGCATCTTCGTTTGGGAGTGCGAAACCACAGTGACCGGGGAACCGAAGCCCCTGTACCTTCGAGACAACTGGAGTCGTTTCCAGGGATACGACATAGACGCCAGGGAGTTTCCAGGGACGATGAATCCTTTGGTTGCCCCCAACCTACCTCAGGACGAATGGTGGCGCGCGTTTCGTGTCCAGGAGCATAAGCGGTTCCCATTCGTGCATGCGCCCGCGTGCGAGGGCGCTGACTGGGTGCGGTATTCAGATACGGATGAGATTACCCCGGATGTGTGGTGGCCGAAGATCCCTGAGCGGTTGGCTGCCCACCCTGAGTGGCAGTATGGTGAAGTCCGAGGCGCTGAGTCCCTTGGCTTCGTGAACCTGAAGGCGAACTGGGGCGGGGTGACGCGATACCGGTATTGCCGGGCTGACTCCAGTCTTGATCCGTCGATCCCCCGCGGTCACCCACGGGGGACGATCTTCCAGGGCATGAAGGACTGGTGCTATTGGCACTACGTGAACTGCTTCTCCCGCCCCGAAGAGTTCCATTGGAAGAACCGGAGCCGGTGGGAGACGATGCACGACGCAGCGGTTCCGCAGACGCTTGAGGCATGGCGGACCGCAGACCTCCTAGCTGTGCCGAAGTTCATGGACGCGACCGGGCCGTATGACGACCGGCTACAGCCGGAGTGGCAACTGCCCAAGTTTATGCTGGAGAACCTTGACAGGTTCCCTCATATCCGGGATGGCCAACCTCGGTTCCCAGTTTGGCTAAGGGGGAGATGATGCGACGTGTATTTCTTATGGCAGTGGCTTTTGTGTTCAGCATGGGCGCACAGTGCGTACAGGCTGGGACGTTGACGGAGCCCACGAAGGACGTGAATGGCTTCGCGCTCGGGACCAAGCAGACGAATGGCACGACCACGCTGGACAACTCGTTGCTGTCGTGCGCGGTCACTCTGACAGATGAGTCCGTGCCTCCGAAGTCGGCGCCGTTCTCGTTTACGGCATCGGCTCCGACAGGTGGCGGCACTCACGCCTTTGCGATCCCGACTGGGTTCGTAGGCGTGGTCAGCGGGACTGCGAACTGCACCAATGCGATTGGGACTGGTCCGAATGCAACGGCGACCTCGACCGGTACGAGCGTAGGTTCACCTGGGGCTCCGACTCTGGTTCTGCCTTAGTTTTGCGGGAGTGGTGTTAGTGGTAGCATGACTGCCTTCCAAGCAGACGGCGGGGGTTCGATTCCCCCTTCCCGCTCCACCTTGCAGCATTTAGCTGCAAAGCATATAATTTGGTAGGAGGTCCAATCGCATGATTCGAAAGATCGCTCTTGGCCTTGTGTTTGCCCTCGGACTCAGCGGCCCTGCTATGGCAGCAGCGTTTACTGAGCCCACGTCTGACGCCAACGGAATCGCTCTCGGCAGCAATGACAGCACGGGCACCAACGCCCTGCAAGGTTGCGACGTGACGATTTCGGACTCGTCAAACCACACCTCGGTGCTGCACTTCGGTGCATCGAGCATCAACGGCGGTGGTCGGCATGTGTTTGCGCTACCTAGCGGTCTGGTAGGTACGATCACAGGATCGGTCACCTGCTCGAACGCAGTTGGAACCAGTGTTGCCGTTCAGGCAACTCCAGTTCAGGGTCCAGCTATTGCCGCACCCGGCCCGGCTACGGCGTTCGACCTTCAGTCAACCCAGTAGTAAGCCATCCCCTACGGCTCGCCCGTAGGCAGCCCCCCAGGGAGACTTGGGGGGCTTTTCTTTTTGTGGCTGATTTTAGGCAAAAGTCCTATAATTTGGTAGGAGTGTCCGATGGATAAGAAGACCCAGGCCAACACCCTCGACGCCGCGAATGCGCAAGTCATGGCCGATCTCGTCACCGACGAGAGCACCACGGACACGACGCGCGTTCGCATCCTAGGTAAACTGCTCGAAGGCCGCGAGGGGCAGAACTTCTTCCAGACCATATTTGAGGAACTGCTAGGCTTTGGGCCGTGCCCCGGCTGTGGCCATGAGAACCATTGGGCAGTGCCCGAGGACGAGCTTAACCAAATGGGATACGTGACGGCGGACCATGATCCGCGGGTCAAGCGTAACACGACCCGAGCCGACTGCCCTGAGTTCGAAGAGGCGTGCGGTAAGAAGAAGGTGTTGATGTAGTGTCTGACGCGATCTACACAGGTGACAGTGGCGGCGACAACTACACTCCTCCCGAAGACTATACGGGCGGTGGTGGTGGCGGAGCCCAGGCTCCTGTAGACTACAGCGCTGGGGCAGAGGCAGGCGGGGGCGCCAAGAGCCCTAGCATCTGGGACAGCGCTACGAGTGCGCTAAGCAGTGCTGGCGACTGGATGAACACCAACATCGACCAGCCGGTCAGCAGCTTCTTGAGCCAGCCTACCGGCGACGCCCTCAATCAAGTTGGTAACTTCTTCAGTGGCCTTGCAGGCGGTGAACCAGCAGCCGCAGCCGAGACTCCTCCCCCGCAGGAAAGCGGCCTGACTCCGCAAGAGACGCAAGTCGCGGACATGATGAGCCCGGAGCAGATTGCGAACGAGACTCAGAACACTCTCCAGAACTATCCGCAGCCGGCCCAGGGCGATCACTTCTCCGACCACATAGCACAGGCGGACGGCTGGTCCAACATGCTAAACCCAGGTGAGGAGGCTGCTCCGCCGGTTGATCTCGCAGGCCAGGACATCCAGGCGTTCCAGGGTGACCAGACACAGGCACCTGCAACCAGCGGTACCGTAGGTTCGCTTCTTCCAAGCCAGGGTATGCCTAGTATCGCCAACCAATGGCAGCCTGGTACAACATCTGGCCCTGGCACCGTAGAAATTGGCTCTATGCCAACCGCGCCGGTTTCTGCCGCGGCTCCAGGCGGTAGTCCAGTAAGAGCCGATATTGCGGACGTAGCAGCTACCGGTCAGGCAATGCAGCGGCAGTTCCAGTCGGAGATGGGTCCATCCGCTCCGGCTACACCATCCGCTCCGGTTGGTGGCGGCGGTGGCGGCGCTCCGCTCCCTTCGATTCTCAACCAGCCAAGCCAGACAGGGCAGCCGACGGATCAAACGCAAGCGGGTACTGCCGGCGCTCCACCGACAGGTACAACTACACCATACGGGCAACAGAACAATGCTAACGCTTACGGTCAGCCAGGGGTTCCTTCGTCTGTGACTGCTCCGTTGAGTTTGTCGGATTTTGCGGGGGTTAGCCCGGACAAGCAGGCAGGTGCCCTTGCACTACTTCAGCAGAGCCAAACTGGGGGGATGGGTGCTGCCCCTGATATGTCCGACGCCGCAAAGCGTGCCCAGTTGGTATCGACTTTGACTGGTGAGTACAACCCTAATCCACCGACATCGGGTATACTAGATAGCGCGTGGAATGTAGTAAAAGGTATTCCTGCCGAAGTGGCATCGTTTCCGGTAACGGGGCTTCCGGCTGTGGCAGGAGCAGCGACAAACCTGCTTCCGCCTGTGATGGCGGCAAACGCACTACTTAGTGAGGGTGCGAAATTTGGTAACCCTGGTTTGTCCGCGGTTGGTGCTCCTTCTTATGTACGGGTTCCTCCAAATGTTGGGAACCTAGTGAGCACTGGCGTGCAGGATGTGGTTACAAACCCTATAAACAACTACTTTAAGTCCAACTACGGCACGGACTTGGAAGGCACCATGCAAGTGGGCATGGGTATGGGAACCCCAGAGCAAGAAAACCAACAGGCTAGTTTCCAGGCTAACCAGGGCATTAACGCACGGATTGCGGCACTTGTTCAAGGAGGCCAAAGCCAGGCCGATGCTGCCTCACAAGCGTTGGAAGAGTATGCCGTTAACATGAATCAGGCGGGTCCTTGGAACCCTTCTAACATTGCCGCCGTCCGCGGCATGGCGGCTGGTACTTCTGATTCGTCCGCTATAGCTAGCAACAACCCGCTACGGGCAAGGGTGGCAGGCAGTCCACTAGGGAGATAACATGGGCCAAGCACAAGTTCAAAAGCAGGCGCCGACGAAGCAGGCTGAGCAGACAGACCAAGCCTCGGCAGCGAAGGACTTGAAGGCCAAGGGCGAAGAGATCAAGAAGAGCATGGATGATCTCATTGATGAGATCGACGGGGTACTGGAAGAGAATGCGACAGAGTTCGTGGCGAACTACGTACAGCGAGGCGGCCAATGAGCACGAAGACACGACTAGCAGTAGCAGAGTTGAAAGTGCAGCTTAACGCGCACTCGAACCAGGACACTGAGAATTTCACCAAGATGGACAAGAAGCTGGACACACTCCTTGAGAAGGTAGTCGTGCTGGACACGCTCCACGACGTGTCCTCGCGCGCAAGCCGAAACACCGCCCTCAAGTGGAGCGCGCCCGTGGCCGCCGTCCTTCCCATTCTTGTAATAGTGGCGCTGAACGCCTGCGGCATCAAGGTGCCGTACTCGGCTGTCGCCCCGGTGGCAGCCAGCGTTGCGGCCCCGATACCGGTACCCGCCAATGTGCCCTAACCCATTCGAGCAGTTCGAGAAGGTTGTCCAGGAGACCTTCGCCAGCAAGACTCACCAAACGCTGGAGGACGCCCTGGAGCAAGCGCTTGACATGACTACCCCCGAGCATGCGGGGGTCCCCCACGAGCATCCGAAGCATCCGTCACGAAAGCCACAGGGGAACACTGAGAATGAATGGCTCTAAGATTGGGCGCCCGACTCTCGAACTGACCGACAAGGAACGGGAGTTCTCGCGTCTGCTAGCAACTGGGATGGGCTCCATCCAGGCGGCGCGGCTGGCGTTTGAGTGGCAGTGTACCCAGGGTACGAAGGAATACTCGGATGCAAAGAACCTGGCAAAGGCGCCGCGCATCAAGGAAGAAGTCGCCCGCGTCAAGGAGCAGATCTCAAAGGAAACGACGGCGAACTTCGAGGTATCCACGGGCGGCGTTGTCAAGTGGGACCAGGTTCGAGTCCTTGCCTACCAGCGCCTCAAGCAGATCCGTGACAACAAGAACTCCCCCTCCGCTACCCGCCTCCGGGCCATCGAAATCCTAGAGAAGCTGCAAGATCCCAACAAGGACGTGAACCTCATCATGCTCTGGCTGGACATCCTTTGGCGCGGAGCCCGAGTCCACTGCCCGTCCTGCCACAAGACCTATCCTCTCAACAAGGTCTTCAACGCCAAGCTGAACCAGTGGGAGATTGATTCCGAGAAGGAACCCATCGCGGACATCGACGACCAGCTAGCCCTCCAGACCGAGATCCTGAAACTGGCCGACCGCCGCAAGACTCCCCACAAGTCGCAGATCCCCGCCCTCATTGCTAAGGAGCGCCACGTAGTAGGCATGGGGGCAGCCCGATCCGGCAAGTCCTGGCTCCTCGGCGCGCTGGGCTTCCTCAACCTCCTCGTCCCCGGTGTCGAGATCTGGATCTTGGCAAAGACCTACGACTTGGCACGCTCGGAGGCTGAATACCTTCAGGCGTTCTTCCAGTCCGTCTTCTACCCCCACCACGACAAGTTGTACAGCATCACGAACGACATTCGCTCTGGTGAGATGCGTCTCACCACGAAGTGGGGGTCCGAGTTGCGCGTGCGATCGGCCACGTCCAAGGGTACCATCACCGGCCGCGAACTAGAGGTCGCCCTGGTGGCCGAGCCAGGCTGGCTGCCCGAGGACATCTACGAAGAGCTACGAGCCCGTATGTCGAGCCGCCTGGGACGCATCTTCGTCTTCGGAACCCCGAAGGGCAACGTGGGCTTCCTAGCGCGTATGGTCAACATGATCGGCCGCGACGAGACCGGCCGCATCATCCGCCGTACCCCAGCTCAGCGGCTCCTCTCGGCCGGCTGCCCCTGGGGGAGCAGCATGTTCATTTACACCATTGACCCGAAGGACAACCCGGGCTACGTTCAGTCGGAACTCAAGGCGGCCCGCGCGGAGCTGACGGACGCGGAGTACGCCTCGGAGTTCGAGGGTAAGATGGTGGATGTGGAGGGGCGCAAGTTCGGCGCCCTCGGGGAAGGCAACCTCCACAAGATCGAGAGGGGGAAGTACAATGAATGCGTTTGGGTCCTTGGTATTGACCAGGGAGAACGTAACTTTGGTGCTTGCCTTGTCGGATGGGACGGGCGAGATGCGTACGTGGCATGGGAGTTTTTCGGAGACGGAGAGTCTACTATCAAAGCTAACCTTCTCAAGCTCCGGCCTATCGTTCCGGCTATTATCCGAACTCTCGGAGGCAATCCTGACAACTGGCGCCTCACAGTCCTCGACCAAAACCCCCCCGCCTGGAACATCCTCGACGAGATGGACAAGGAAGGCCACAAGTGGCCAACCACGGTTACCTATCGCCATATCAATCAGCCTGGGGCTCAATTTGGCGATAACTGGCGGAAGGAGTGCTCGGAGTTCGTGAACCAGATGGCCCAGGCATACCGCCTCCACTTCGATGAGGAGGGCGGGGTCCAGCTCTTTGACCAGCTCATGAAGGCCCTGGACGTGCCGATGGACCCGACCAAAGACAAGATCCGGGACTCCAGCAAGGGGTGGAAGATCAACGACCCGTGGCACGGGGATCACGTAGCGGACGCCTTCATGTTCGCCATGTGGTGCATTTTCTCGAATCAGCTTGAGACCCTGGAGCCACCGCCGGGGCCGCCGAAGGACCCGTGGGTGGATGCCAAGAACGCCTTCGACGCCAAGCGCATCATTGACGAGAAGCGGGACATGATGGCCTTTAATGAATGGCGCAGCTTGCGGCCGGGCGAAGAAAATGCTATAATGAAGAAGTACCTCGGAACTAAACCTGATACCGATGTCCACACGGGGCTCGGTAGGCGGACTCCCCTTGGGTATGAGGATGTCTAATGAAGTTCCACTTCGCCAACAAGGAAGTGATGTACGAGTGGGAGGAGTTCCAGGGGCCGAAGGAGCTGGCCGAGCTGGGGCTGACTATCGTACACCCGGTCTACATCAATCCGAATAAGGGCAGCAAGGAAGAGTTGCGGCTGGCCCATCAGGTGACCGCATGGAACTCCTACTCCCCTTGGGCTAAGGAGCACCTAAAGATCGTCCTTGCGGACGACGGAGGCCCTGTCGCAGTTCATGACGTGCTCAACCGGCCTTCTCTTTCTAAGCGCCTTGGCGGTCTTGACGTGGCTGTATATCGAATCCAGAAGGATCTGAAGTACAACACCCCTGGCGCGCTTAATCTGGGCATTTCCCAAGCACGCACCCCCTGGGTCATGATTATGGATTCGGACTGCCTCTTGTCGGCTGAGTCTCTGGAGCGGCTTCTCCACTTTCGCCCCACCGCCCAGTTCAAAGCCATCTATCTGTTTCATCGCTCGCGCGTAACGAACGACCCCACTCTCAAAGAAGTGACCCGGCCGCTCGGCTGTACCTTCCTCTTCGAGAAGGCAATGTTCGAGCAGATTCACGGGTTTGACGAGGACTTTACCGGTGAGTGGAGCGGCGGCTACGGGCACTTTGACGATCACTTTCTGCGGAAGGCAGTCAGAGCCCACTATCGCCGTACGATCCCCATGGGGATCGTGGTGACCGAGTATATGCAGGATCTCGTTGGTCGGGTGGAGCGGAACCACATGGACCACCATGACATCAACAAGCGGCTCTGGTACGCTAAGGAGAACGACCAAAGCCTGGAGCGCAAGAACATCTTGCGCTTCGAGTTTGTGAGGACCCGATGAAAGAGATCAGGACGCCTGATGAGTTGATTGCCTATGGCCGTGCACTACAGGTTGCACATGGGTTCAAAGGATGGATTTCCGATGAGGAAGGGGAGATCCTTCGCCGGTACATTGCCGACCGCAAGATCACAGTTGCTTACGAGTGCGGCACTCGGCGCGGCTGGTCCGCTTGCTGGATGGCACTAGGCGGCGCGTTCGTGCACACCTGGGACATCGAAGATCTGGAGGGGATTGAGCGGGGCACCAACCTTGGTGAGCGTATTCAGCGGCACATCGGTCCTTTTGACTTGGGTGTTGGTAAGCCACTGAATTATGAGAAGGAGCCGGTCCTGATCTTCATTGACGGAGATCACTCCTACGAGGGCGTACAGCGAGACTTTGAAGCAGTGCTTCCTTACTTGCTCCAAGGCGATGTGGTAGTGTTCAACGACACCAAGTCCTGGAAGAACGTGGCCCAGTACATAGACGACTTGAAGAAACTCGGCTTCCCTGTCAAAGACATCGACACCTACTACGGGACTGCCGTGCTGGAGTGGGCATGAACGTAGTTGGAATCATGTGGGGGAAGAACGAGGGTGACATCCTGGAGGAGGTCATCACAGACGCTCTCCGCCACGTAGACTCCCTTATGGTCATGGACGACGACTCGACTGACCGCTCCTGGGACATCATCCAGAGCTTCGGCTCGAAGCTGGAATACGTGATGCAGCGGAGGCTGGCCCCGAGTCATTCGCATCATCCACGCCTTTGGGCACGACAGCATTCACTCGAAATGGTCCGGTCGCGCTACAAGGCCGAGGATACCTGGGTTCAGGTGATCGAGTCGGACATGATGCTACTGGACACGAACCCACGGGACGCTATCCGGGACCACGCTGTGAAGGACGTGGCTGTGTACTGGGAGATGATTAACGCCTACCGCCCGGCAGGCGGCTGGGGGCCGGAGGTAGATAAGTGGCCGAACTGGGACCGCTCCATCCGGGAAGTGATGCCAATGGGGCACTGGATAGAGACGATGCTGTACACCTTCCGTCCGGTGCCGGAAATCGTATATACCGAATTGAAACCGTGGCCTCGTGGCTTTGGTGCATACCAGCTTCCGCCTGGGTATCCTCCCGGCCGGGAGAACAGCCCCCTGCTGGCGCACTATGGGTACCGGGGACCGACACATTTCTACTCGAAGAACAGCGGGTCTAAGCGGCACCCGAAGTATCACTCTTGGGTCTTTGAGAACCCGGCATCGGTGTTGAAGACGGTTTCGATGTTCAACGGGGAATGGAACCGAAAGCTGTACTCGCTTGATAGGGAGGGGTGGATTAAATGGGTCAATCGCAAGAAGCCGTCATGCTAGGTACACTCACGATAGACTTTCCGAAGAACACGATCAATAGACCGCGGATACCCAATATCGACACGCTCGCGGACCTGATCGACCGGCTGATCGTGGAGGTCCACAAGCTAGCCTTCTTCGAGAACGCCAAGCGGCAGGAGCACGCCAAGACATCGCCGGATGATGATAAGATCATCGCGTACGATAAGGCCAGCCGGGACTGCTGCGAGCTGCGCTCGCTCATCAAGAGCGAGATCAACAGCCTGCTCAGCGAGATCGTGCGGACGAACCAGTACGAAGTGATGCGCGAGGTGCGGACCTTCCGCCCCGCGGGGAAGACCATTGCGGACATCCTGGCCGACATGTGCTACGAGTCCGCCAACAAGAGCCTGAGGGGAGATCTGGCTGACGCCCTACAGGAGAAACTTGCATGAACCCGTACGCTCCGGTCCGAAAGCTGCCGGTAGGCCAATTGGACTACCAGTCCAAGCAGCACCCCGACTTCCGCTACTTCTTCACCACCTGCATGCCCATGCTGGAGTTTGGTGAGGAGCAGCTTATCTACGACATTCCCGTGATTGTGGGTCCAGGGCATTACCTCAACCTGGGCGACGGCTTCGGCGGCTCTGCCATCCTGTTGGCGCTCGGCATGAAGCATCGCGGCCTCCACGGCCGAGTCTTTACCGTGGATCTGTACACGTTCAACCAGGAGCACATGCAGAATGTGCGGGCGAACTACGCTCGGCACGGGGTGGATGGGGACATCTCCCAGTTCCGCGGTACGACCGCCGAGATAGGCAAGCAGTTCTTCCATGAGGGCCTGGAGTTCAAGTTCATCTTCGTTGACGCCAGCCACTCCTATGAGGACGTGAAGTTGGATGCGCAGATCTGCGTTCCGATGGTGGCCCCGGGCGGTCAGATTGCTTTCCACGATACGAACCAAGAAGGGGTAGACCAGGCGTTGCAGGAAACGATCTTGGCGGACCCGACCTGGGAGCAGACCTACTGGGTCAACCGGATCAAGATGTTCAGGCGGAAGACGTGATCTACATCCGGGATGACGATGTTGGATGGACCGGTGAAGAGCCGGCCGGGGAAAACTGGGAGTTGTTCCGTTACGTGCACGAAACTCTAAACCGGGTCCCCGGTCGGTTTATGCACAGGGTGGCGATACTCGCCCAGTCCTTCGTGCATCAGCCGGCAATAGACTACATGAGGGAGGAGATCAATGCGGGCAGGATGGAAGCGCAGATTCACGGCTGGCTGCACATCGACTATTCTAAGGTGGATGAGTCGCATCTTCGGTTGCACCTCGAAGAAACCGCAGCCTGGATTCTACGAACTTTTGGAACCACACCTACAAAGTTCTATGCTCCATGGGGTTCCGACGGAGGATCAATCCTACCGGTCTGTAAGGAACTTGGACTTGAGTGGGTGGGAGC
>Ga0209040_10001204_pt1 | contig 20358 bp, 21 predicted proteins | sample BogFormECP12_OM3_FD_188240 | JGI IMG/M metagenome (GOLD analysis project Ga0209040, IMG submission 188240) | Bog forest soil microbial communities from Calvert Island, British Columbia, Canada - ECP12_OM3 (SPAdes) (version 2) | ecosystem: Environmental > Aquatic > Freshwater > Wetlands > Bog ...
GGGCTTTAGCCCCTGAAGTACCCTCGTTCTAAGGCGCTATTTCAGCGGCTTTTATCGAATATACCTCAGGGCCTAAAGGCCATTTCCTTATTTACTCTCTACCGCGGCGCTGAAGCGCCGCACTACCCGTGCCTAGCATTTGTCGTTTTTTTCAGCAGCCTGTTCAGTCGTCCGGCAAGGTCTGGCAGGAAGTTGGGCTTCAGCCCCTGCAAGCCCCGGACAGGGGCTGAAGCCCGGTTTCAATCGAGGTCCTGGCGGCACGTCTAAAGACGTGCCCTGATACAAGGCGAATTTCACAAATTCTTACGAAAGGCAGGAAACACGATGGCCGAACTAAGTTACGAAGAGCTGAAAGCCAAACTGGCAGAGTTGCAGAAGCAAGGCCCGGCAGCCAACTGCGGCAGCATTGCATTCAAAGTGAGCGAAAAAGGCGGAGTGAGCGCGTACGGCCTGGGTCGCTTTCCGGTCACGTTGTATTACGAACAGTGGATCAAGTTGCTGGACCAGGCTACCCAGCTTCGCAGCTTTCTCGAGGCCAACAAAGGCGCGTTGAAATTGAGAAGCGCGAAGCCGCAAGTTAACTAAGCTGCCCATCCATGCACGGCGACAGGATGCGAACCATGCAATGGCGGCCGGGGTTTTCCAGCCTCCCTGTAAAATGGCAAGTGGGGGCTGGCTGGTCGCAGCACGCAGCTCCACGGAGGAGCTGCCGGGAAATGGACATGACGTGGGTGACCGACCGCATCGCAGTGGGCGGCGGCATCTGGAATGAAGAAAAGATGAGCGAGGTGGCGCGTGCCGGAATCACCCACATCATCGACATGCAGATCGAATGGGACGACACCGCGCTGGCGCGGCCTTACGGCATTCGCGTGCTGTGGAACCCGACCGACGACGACTTCCGGCCGAAGCCGGCGGAGTTGTTCCAGCGCGGTGTGGACTTCGCGCTGGAAGCACTGGACGATGCGGAATCGCGGCTCTTCATCCACTGCGCCGCCGGGGTGCACCGCGCGCCGATGATGGCGCTGGCGGTGCTGCGCGCCATGGGCTTCGGACCGGAGAACGCCATCGACATGATCCAGTCGCGGCGCAAGGTGGTGGACTTCGCCGACGTTTACGTACAGAGCGTGGAAGAGTTCATGCGCAGCTATGAGGCGGTGGAGAAGAGCGGGCGGTAGTTGGTACTTGCGACATGCAAGTGTCTGCTCTTCTACAATGGCATGATTCCACAATATACAGGGTTGAATGGAACGGGGACCGAATTAGGTGGGGCCAGGAGGAAACAACGGATTGACTTGTGGCCAGAATGAGGCGAGAATCGAATTCCCTCTCATGCTAACATTCATGCCTTTCACGGGAAACGCCTGATGGCTGATGCCCCAATCCCGAGCGTGGTGGCTATGCTGATCTGCGATCAGATCATCAATGAAGAGGGCACGAACAAGAAGAGCCTGATCGGGGTCTTTGAGAACGTTAACTCACCCATATTTCCCCTTCTAATTCCGAGGCTAGCGGTATACGTAAAGCTGGTGGATGCACGGGGCGTGTACCTGTTCAAGCTCCGCTTTGTAAGACTAAAGGATGAATCACTGGTTGCCGACTTTGGTATTCAGGGGAACATAGGGGATTCAAGTCATCACTCAGAACTGGTGCTCAATGTGGGAAACCTCCCCATTCCGGAGCCCGGAAAGTACGAATTTCAGTTGTATTACGAAGATATTTTTCTTCATCGCGTTACCATAGACGCAGTCCAAGTCCAAGCACAAGGAGGGATCCCATGGCCGCCGTCGCCGTCGAAATTATAAAGCCTACCTTCGAAATTCTGACGCCAGGAACCTTAGAGGTCGCAGAACCAAGCAGCGGAGTGACCAAAGAGGCACTCCAGCTTCCCAGGCAGACTCCGCCGCCTCCCCAGCAACCCATGACGCAAGCCGTGCTCATCATGGGAAGCACTTTGCCGAGCGCTCGTCCAGAGAAGCAGATTTGCCTTGGTGTGCTGAGAGACCCCGAATATCGCTTGCGTAAACCAATTCCTCTGAGCGTTTCCGTCGAGGAATCCGAAGTGGTGCTGGCGTGGTCAGAAATTGACGAGTTTGGACGCGGCGAGACCACCAGTGCTGCGTTGGATGACTTTGGGGAAACGCTGCGGGAGCTATACTCGAAACTACACGCTCCGGAGGTGCGGCTTGGGGCCGATTTGCAGCGGGTCAAACAGGTCTTGGATGAATATATCGAACCGCGAACGCGATGAAGGTCCACGAGTTCGAGAGAATCGTTACCAAGCTGGGAATGGAGACACGCGATTCGCGTGACCGATTGGCCTGGCTGGTTCACGACGGGGTCACAGTCGTACGAACACGCCGGTCGCATGGTAAAGGCAAGTACTTGCCGGAACACCTGATTAGGCAGCAACTCAAAGTCAACGAGTTGCAGTTTGCTGGCTTGATTTCCTGCGACGTAACCAAGGAAGATTACATCAAGATTCTGACCGAAAAAGGGATTATTTCTAGCAAATCAGCCAAATAGGAAACAGGTGCGAGCCCCTATAATTTAGGTGGCCCTCGACGAATCCCCATCCCGTTATTCTGTGGTAGCAGGCGACAGATCATGGCCTGCCAGCAACGCAAATTTCGTTCCTATATAGAGAGGCACCGATGATGCCGACACTCAACCGCCTGACCGGGCGGTTTTTTACTGTTCTGATTTCACTCAGCCTTGCCATCCTGGTGCCGCGGGCAGCATTCGCCGCAGGCGGCACGAAGCCGCTGACTCCCACGTTGTGTCAGATCAGCGATACGGTGTATCGCGCCGACGGCACGCCGGCTCAAGGCACGGTGCTGGTCTCCTGGCCGGCGTTCACCACCGCGGCGGGGCAAGCGGTCTCGCCCGGTTCCCTGCTGGTGACCCTGGACGCCAACGGCGGCTTCAACGCCAGCCTCGCGCCCAACACCGGCGCCAGCCCGGCGGGCACGTATTATAAGGCCATCTTTAAACTTGACGGAGTGAAAGCGCACATGCGTTGGCTGGTCGGCAATGGCAACGAGGGCAAGATCCAGGAACTGGCAGAACAGGTCAACCGGCACGAAGCGTTCCTGCAACGCTTCACCGGGATCGCCACGGCCGTGGCTTGCCTGTTGACGGTGGTGCATTTTGCCATCGATCTGCTGAAGTACAAGCGTTGAGCAATCAGCAACGAGCAACTAGCAACTAGCAACTAGCAACTAGCAAAGAAAATACAAGAAATGAGGACACCACGATGGACTTTTCGACTGTACTTTCCAAAATCAGCACCGGCGCGCAAATCGCGACAGCGGCCGCACCGGAAATCGAGCAATATGGTACCGACCACGTAGCGGCCACGCAGCAAATCCTGCAGATCGCGGGCGCGGGCGTGGCGGCTGAAACCTCCGACAAGACCGTGCAGGCTGAGGCGGTCGCGTCGGCCCAGTTGGCATCCAGTGTAGTTCCGCTGGTGTTTCAGCTGTTCTCCTGGTTCAAACACAAGAAGCCGGCGCCAGCGAACGCGTGAGAACAGCGGCTAGTGGATAGTGGCCTTCTAACGTCTGATACTGGCCGCTATCCACGCCGGCGACTTCCCTTCTTATCAGTTCCACCGGATTCGCCATCAGCTACGGCCGGGCTTCATACACCAGATTGAAAGGCGTTTCCGTGGCCCGGCGGAAACGAGTGAAGCCGGCCGTGGTGACGACCTCGCGAATGCGCGCCTCGCCCGACTGCGCGCCCAAACAGAGACCGACCTCCTGCGACCGGGAACACGGGGTGCAAAGCAGAGTGGAAAACGAGTAGTACACCCGTCCCACCGGCGTCAGGTTATCGCTGAGCCGGTCGTTGGCGAAGGGTTCCACGATCATCCATGTGCCATCGCTGCGCAGCGACTGGCGGACGTGCCGGGCAGCGCCCACCGGGTCTCCCATGTCGTGCAGGCAGTCGAATACCGCCACGAAGTCATAGTCCTTGCCGGGAAAATCTTTGGCCTTGGCGACTTCAAAGTTGACGCGGTCGGCCACGCCCTGGCGCTTCGCCGACTCGCGCGCCTCCTGGACCGACTTGTCGTGATAGTCGAAGCCGAAGAACTGGGACTTGGGGAACGCTTTCGCCATCAGAATGGTGGAAGCGCCCAAGCCGCAGCCCACATCGGCCACACGCGCGCCGGCCTCCAGCTTCTTGCCGACGTCATCCAGCGCCGGAATCCACGAGGTCACAAGGTTGGCGGCGTAGCCAGGCCGGAAGAACTTCTCACAGCCATGAAAGACGCCATCATCATGTTCGTGCCAGCCCATGCCGGCGCCGCTGCGAAACGAATCGGCGATGCGCGGCACCGCGTTCAGCGCTCCCAGCGCCAGTTGAAAGGCTCCCGGCAGATACGCCGGACTGTCTTCGTTCGCCAGCGTAAAAGCCTGCTCTTCCGTTAAGCTGAACTTGTCAGCCTTTTCGTCATAGGTGATATAGCCGCCTGCCGCCTGTGAGGACAGCCATTCCCGCACGTAACGCTCATCGGTGCCGGTCTTGGCCGCCAGCTCCGACGACGTCATCGGTCCCGACGCCAGCGCCTTATACAATCCCAGCCTTTCCCCGATGACCACCATCCCCGCGCTTACCGCCGCTCCCAAGTCGCCAACAAACTGCCCAATAAACCCATTGAGTTTGTCCATATCCACAGCCATAACAAACCTCCTCTTATCCCTCAGATGGGGGGACATTTTACAACGACTTTGACATGGAGGGCTAGACTACAGACTCACGCCGAGGAAATTGTTCACTCGAAAGTCGCAAAACTTTCACAGCGGTTTGCAGTCCTCACATAAGTATTCCTATCTTCCGTGCCTGCCTATAGCCGCCGAATGGTACAATGCCTATTCCCGCCCAAACTCTGCGGCGATGCACCTTCTGGACGGACCCAACCTTTGGCACAACAGACTCCCGAGCCCCGCAGCATCACCTACGCCGACGCCGGTGTTGACATCGAGCGCGCCAACCGCACCAAACAGCGCATTAAGTATCTGGCCCACAAGACCTTCAACCGCGGTGTGCTGAGCGACATTGGCGGCTTCGGCGGGCTGTTTTCCATCGACAAGAAGAAGTATCCCGACCCGGTGCTGGTCTCCAGCGTGGACGGCGTAGGCACCAAACTGAAGCTGGCGTTTGAGATGAAGCTGCACCACACCATCGGCGCCGACCTGGTAAACCACTGCGTCAACGACATCGCCGTGCAGGGCGCCGCCCCCATGTTCTTCATGGACTACTTCGCAACCGGCGAATTGAAGCCCGAGGTCATCGAGAAGGTGATTGTAGGGATCGCCGACGCCTGCAAGCAGAATGGCTGCGCGCTGATCGGCGGCGAAACGGCGGAGATGCCGGGCTTCTACAGCGCGGGCGAGTACGACCTGGCAGGATTCATCGTGGGCGTAGTGGACCGCAGCCGCATCATCACCGGCAAAGCGGTGCAGCCGGGCGATGTGCTGATTGGGCTGCCTTCGACGGGACTGCACACCAACGGCTACTCACTGGCGCGTAAGCTGTTCTTCGACGTGGCGCACTATACAACCGACTCCTACGTCAACGAGATCAAGGGCAAAGTCGGCACTGAGTTGATGAAAACCCATAAGAGCTACTGGCCAATTGTGCGCCGCATGATGGATGCTGAAGCTGTGTCGGCCATGGCGCACATCACCGGCGGCGGCATCACCGAGAACCTGCCGCGCGTGCTGCCCAAGGGCACGGGCGCGATTGTGGAAATCCATTCCTGGCCGGGACCGCCCATCTTCGAGCACCTGCAGAAAATCGGCAACGTGTCGCAAGACGAGATGCTGCGCACCTTCAACATGGGCATTGGCATGATTCTGGTGGTACCGGCGAAGAAGTTCCAGAAGGCGCAACTCATTCTGGAGCGCTGCAGCGAGAAGGGCTACGTCATCGGACGGATCGTGAAGGGCGACAAGAGGGTGACGTACCAGTAAGGCAGCGACTAGCCGTTAGCGGCTAGCAATTAGCGGTTAGTGCCAAAGACCTCAAGGGCGGCGACTAGCTGGACCCAGCAAGGAGATTTGTGGATCTCAACCGCTAGCTGTATTCTTGGATCAGCATGAGTGCTCCAGTAAAAATCGTAGGGCCGTTCGCTACGGCGGCGGACACGGCCAAAGCTCTTGGCGTTTCTCCGGCGCGCCAAAAACAGCTAGAGCGTCTGGTGGACGGCCTGCTGTCTGGACGCAAGCGACGCCCGCGGGGCGCTGCTTCGAAGTCTCACGAGTCCGCTGTTTTGCGCAAGAAACGATCGCCAGCGAACGGCAAGAGTTTACCTAATGGCAACAACAAACAGCGGCGAGCGATTAAATAGCGCTTCGCCACTGGCCGTATTTCTGAACCTTCCCTACGACTCCAAGTTCCAGCCTCTGTTCTTGGCTTACATAGCGGGCGTCACTGCATTTGGTTTGACGCCGAGGGCGACCCTGGAAATTCCCGGTGGCACGCGGCGGCTGGACCGCATCTTCGCGATTCTTTCCGAATGCCCGTACTCCATTCACGATCTCTCTCGCGTTCAGCTGAATCGCACTCGCCCGACGACACCGCGTTTCAATATGCCTTTCGAATTGGGATTGGCGGTGGCGCATGAGCGGGCGGGGCACAGACATATGTGGTTCGTCTTCGAAGAGATGAACCGCCGGATTCTAAAGTCGCTTTCTGACCTTAACGGGACGGACGTCTATATACACGATGGAAAAATCGACGGCGTATTCCGAGAGCTCAGCAATGCCTTGTCGCGGGAGGAACGCCAGCCGGGCTTGCCACAGATGTGGATGGTCTATCGCGAGCTGCGCAAGGCGGTTCCCGCAGTGCTGCTGCGTACCGGCAGCAAGACGCTTTTCGAAGCACGCCCGTTCCGCGACCTCTCCGTGATCGCCAGTAACCTGGCAGATAGAATTGTCGAGGCGGGCGACGAATAGCGCATTGCCAACCCATTGTTTGTCATCCTCCGTTAACATTCGATCGCCGAACTTGCCCCACCGCGCTCCGTCCCCATAGAATCGCGTTTACCCTGAAAAGGCGGAGGAGCGCACGATGACCCTTAAAGTTGGTGATGAAGTCCCAGATTTCGATATTCCTGCGGTGGTAGGCAACATCAAGCAGCGATTCAAGCTCAGCGATTACCGCGGGAAGAAGAACGTCGTACTGGCTTTCTATCCGGCCGATTGGACGCCGGTTTGCGCTTCGCAATTGCCTGCGCTCAACGCTGATCTGGAGAAGTTCGCCGCCTACGACGCCCAGCTTGTGGGCATTAGCGCCGACTCCGTCGCCAGCCACACCGCCTGGCAGAAAAAAGACATCGGCCTCATAGACTTTCCGTTGGCCAGCGATTTTTATCCCCATGGGCACGTGATCGGCCTGTTTGGCATTCTGCGTGAAGGCGACCCGCTGCCCGGCGTCGCCGAGCGCGCCCTGTTTGTAGTCGGCAAGGATGGCAGACTGAAGTTCGCCAAGGTGTATCCCATCGGCCAGGTGCCCGACAACGAAGAAGTGTTTGAGGTGCTGAGGAAGCTGTAGTGCAGGGGCTGGGGGTTAGGAACCAGGGGCTAGTCTCGACTTTCCGATCTCATCTCAGTCAAACCCGACTACCTCTGCGTATTCACTAGAGCTGGTTTCATAAATGATGAAATGGGGAAACTCGATTTCCCTCAGGGGCTAAAGCCCAACGTTTACAGGGTCCTGAGCGACACGGCTGAAGCCGTGCCCTTTCAAAACCGATTTATGAAACCAGCTCTAGCCCCTCGCCCCCGTGTCCTGCCATGCGTGCCGTCGTACAACGCGTCAGCCGTGCTTCGGTGAAGGTTGACGGCAAGCTAACGGGCGAGATCGCGCAGGGCCTGCTGGTGCTGCTGGGAGTGGCCCAGGAAGACAGCGAGGCGGACGCCGATTATCTTGCCGATAAAGTTGTTGGCCTGCGCATTTTCGAAGACGACACCGGCAAGATGAACCTGGGCGTGGCGGATGTGGGCGGAGCGGTACTGGCGGTCTCGCAGTTTACGCTCTTCGGCGATGTGCGGCGCGGCAAGCGACCGTCGTTCGACGCCGCGGCGCGTCCCGAGCGGGCCAAGGCGCTGTACGAATGTTTTGTGGAGCGCATCCGCGCCAGCGGATTGCGCTGCGAAACCGGCCGTTTTCAGGAGATGATGGACGTCGAGCTGGTGAACAGCGGGCCAGTCACCATTCTGCTGGATTCGAAGAAGACGTTCTGAGGCCGCTATTTCGGGTCCGTGTCGCCGCTCGCGGGCGGGTTTGCGCTGCTGTCCTGCTTTTGTTGCTGCTGCTGCTGCTGTTCGATCTTCTGCTCTATCTGCTTTTGCTGCTGCCGCTGTTGTTTCTCTTTGCTGACGGGCGTTTTCTCGCTGGGAGCTTCGCACGTCGCCGCCATCACCTCGAGATCCGTCGCCCGGAACCTCCCCGCTTTCTTCGCGCTTCCCGCCTTAACCGGCTGATCGCCGGGCTGCCATGAGCCGGTGAGCTTTACCTTGCTGCCAGAAGCGCTCTTCAGGTCGTCCGGGCCGAACACTTCCACACCAGTGCGATACGACATGCTGTGGAGTGTGTAGTTGCCATTTTTGTCCGGCCCACTCAAACATCCGATGAGAGTGGCGTGGCCCTTGTCCTCGGCGGGTTTATCCTGCGCCAAGCCCAGTGCGCTAACCAGGATCGCCAGCGCAAGTGTGTAGATTAAGAGCGTCATTTGAGGTCTTGAGGGTCGAAGAGGGGCAGGTCCACAGGTTCGAACTTGCAGAAAATTCTAGCATGCCTGCCAGAACTCATTCCCTTTGCGTGGGCTACTCAATATCCGTGATCCAACCGTTCCGGCTAGCGGCATTTGCCTCCCCCCCAATCCGGGTTCTGAGCGTAATCGCCTGTTCTCGCCAACGACTCTGAAGGATCGGGGTAAGTCCATTGCTCTCAACTCCTTGAAGCGTAATGCAAAATTAAGTTGACCCGCGTAGAGATCAGCGGGATATTGGTACCGCGACAAAGCAAGGGTAAGGGCCGACATCAGAATGCCCCGAGTGTCGTAAAGGAGATCGTCATGACAACCCGGCCACGCTTCACTTTTCACCTGCCACTTCCCGGGTTCGCGCTCGCGGTGCTTGGTGTGCTGACCATGCTCGCGACGGCACCGGCACTAGCGCAGACCTTCACCGTCATTCACACTTTCACCGGACCGGACGGCGCGAATCCCTATGCGGGACTGACGATTGACCAGTCCGGAAGACTCTACGGAACAACTTGGCGCGGAGGCGCAGGGCCCTGCACTATTTCTTTTTTGAACGGTTGTGGCACCGTGTTCAGACTCACACCCCATGGACAAGGCTGGCTCTTCAATCCGCTCTACAGCTTGCAGGGCGCCGACGGCATGGCTCCCTTCTCCAGAGTAATCTTCGGTCCCGATGGCACTCTCTACGGCACAACTTCGGAGGGCGGCGCCTCGGACCAAGGAACGGTGTTCAACCTCAAGCCTCCCCCGACGGTGTGCAAGACCTCGCTCTGTCCCTGGGATGAGACCGTTCTCTATAGCTTCACCGGAACCGATGACGGGGGGACGCCTTACAGCGAAGTTTTGTTCGACCAAGCGGGTAACCTTTACGGCACGACGTACAAAGGTGGCGGCCATACCTGGGGTACCGTCTTCGAATTGACGCGCTCGAACGGTAGCTGGCAAGAAACGGTGCTCAGCGACATGACGGACGGCCAAGGACCCTATGGTGGCATGGTGTTCGATGCATCCGGCAACCTTTACGGAACCACCAGCGCCGGAGGATACATCGGTTGTGACTACGGCAGCTATTCCGGTTGCGGCACCGTCTTTCAGTTGACGCCGTCAGGTTCGGGATGGACGACCAACCCTATCTACCATTTTCAGTCCACAAGCAGCGGCAATACGCCACTGGCCAACCTGATTATGGACAGCGCCGGCAACCTCTACGGCACGACGCTTGATGGCGGACAGTATGGGGGCGGAACGGCGTTTGAGTTAACCAACTCCAATGGCAACTGGTCGTTCCATGTTTTCTACGCGTTTTTTCCGGAGGAGCAAGACGGTGGCGCCGACGGCCCTCTACTGATGGATTCCGCGGGAAACCTCTATGTCACTGTCCTCACGTCTGGATATTTCGGATACGGGCAGGTCTTAAAGCTGATTCCGTCCGATGGCGGATGGACCGAATATACGCTTCATACATTCACCAACGGTGACGATGGCAGATATCCATCAGGCAGCTTGGTGATGGATAGCCAGGGCAATCTCTACGGCACGGCCTCAACTGGCGGCGCACAGGGGTATGGATTGGTTTGGGAGATCACGCCCTAGCTTGCGTTATATCCCCATTGCGCTCATTATTAACCAGGTCGCGGGCGTGATTGTTGACCGGGTCGTGAGTCAACCGGGTACTTCGTCTAACGCTCACGATCTATCCGCACTTCGCGGAAAGGGTCAAAATCACCCGAACAAACCCACCCTTAACCACTCCTTCACCCCGCCCGCGAAGCCTCGTTTCCTGCTTGACAACCCACCCTCTGGATTACAATAAAGGCTGCTTTGGCGTTGGTCTGTTTCCTCTCTCCTGGGCCTCACAAGGACGGCGGGAGAGGGGGCCTGGTTCCGGGTCGCGCCTCTAAGATCCTGAACTTCGAGGGTTCCCGGAATTAGCAGCCTAGATAACGGAAAACACCGCGTAGCCGTCATATAGATAGCGGCTTCTCTGCGTATTCGTAAAAGTGGCAATCAAACTCAAACTACCTGACAATCGGCCCGCATCCCGTAGCGCGCCCAAGCCCGGTCCTCGCGCCACAAGGGTCAAAGCGGCGCAGGTACAACATTTCTCGCTCGGCGACCCCCTGGTAAAGCTATTTGTCACGGGTTTTACGGTCGCAGGCATCGTCTTCATGGCGATGTTCGTGTACTACTACGCCAAGTACGAGAGGATCGTGGACCGCCGTATGGCGGGTCCGATCTTCAGCAATGCGGCCAAGATTTACGCGCGTCCGCGAAGGGTGACGGTCGGTGAGCAAATGGATGCGGCACAGATCGCTGCCCAGCTACATCGCGCGGGATACACACAAGAAGGGAAAGAGAGCGATTCGCCGATTGGCCACTTCCGCGTCTCGTCGCATTCCATCCAGATAACGCCCGGGCCTGATTCGTTCCACGGTTCCGGCAGCGCCGTCATTACCTTTGAAGACGGAAGAGTCAGCACCATCTCATCCAGCGGAAAAGAGAGCGCTGACGCCTACGAGCTGGAACCGGAACTGGTGACCGCGCTGTTTGAAGGCCAGGAGCGCTCCAAGCGTGAGCTGATCACGTTCAACGACATACCCAGGGTGATGGTGGACGCGGTGCTGGCAATTGAAGATCGCCGGTTCTTCCAGCACAACGGGGTCAACTACTTCCGCCTAATGGAAGCTGCGGCCGCCGATTTGCGCGCAGGTCACCACGGCCAGGGTGGCTCTACTGTCACCATGCAGCTCTCGCGAGGTTTCTTCCTTTCACCGGAAAAGACCGTCAAACGGAAGATGGTGGAGATGCTGATCGCGCTCGAACTGGAGCGGAAATTCAGTAAGCAGCGCATCTTCGAGATGTACGCTAACCAGGTGTACATGGGTCAGCGGGGATCGTACACCATCGCAGGCTTTGCTCAGGCCTCGCACGCCTACTTCAATAAAGACATCAAGAACCTGACGCTTCCGGAGGCCGCATTGCTGGCGGGAATCATCCAGCGGCCGAACTATCTCTCCCCGTATAGAAACCCCAAACGCGCCTTGGAGCGCCGCAATCTGGTCCTGGACTCGATGGTCGAGACTGGAGCAATTACGCGTGACGAGGCCGAGCGGGCGAAAGCGACTCCCCTGAAGCTGACCACGCCTAATGTCGAAGCCAGCGACGCTCCGTATTTCGTTGACCTGGTAAAGGACCAGCTATCCAACCAGTACAGCGAGGCGGAGCTGAACGATCACGCGTTTCGTATTTACACAACGCTCGATCCCAACCTGCAGCGTGCCGCCGCCGAAGCTGTCGATGAGGGCATGAAGCTGGTGGACGAACAGGTAATGAAACGGCGCACCCACAAGACCAAGATTGGCGCCGGCAAGGACGCGAAAACAGAGACTACGGTCGAGTCCGGACCGATGCCCCAGGTGGCGCTGGTCGCGATCGATCCCCATACCGGCGAGGTGCTGGCGCTGGTAGGTGGCAGGAACTACGGCATGAGTCAGTTGAATCATGCCATCGCAAAGCGCCCGACCGGCTCTATCTTCAAGCCCTTCGTTTACGCTGCGGCTGTCAACACGGCACTAACGGGTGCGACAATGACAGCCACTTCCGATGACGCAAATTCTGGCGCCGGGAACTCCGGCGGCACTGGCGTGTTCACCCCCGCCACGCTGGTGGATGATTCCCCGGTGAGTATTTCGTACGGCACTCAGGTTTACGAGCCTCGGAATTACAAGCAGGAATACCACGGTGAGGTAACGGCCCGTTATGCGCTGGCCATGTCGCTGAACAACGCGACCGTCAAGGTAGCGCAGGAAGCGGGATTCGAGAAAGTGGCGGCGCTGGCCAAGGCTGCCGGCATCGCCAGTGTGAAGGCGACCCCGGCGATCGCTCTCGGCGCCTACGATGCGACTCCGCTGGAGATGGCGGGGGCCTACACTGTATTCGCCAACTCCGGCACGCACCTGTCGCCCATCATGGTGAAATCGGTGCGCGATTCGCGCGGCAAAGCGCTTGAGGATTACCACACTGATAGCAAGCCGGTACTCGACCCGAGAGTGGCTTACGTGCTGACGACCATGATGGAAGGCGTTGTCAACAACGGCACGGGCTACACGGTCCGCGCTCGAGGGTTTCAGGCTCCGGCGGCAGGCAAGACCGGAACCTCGCATGACGCCTGGTTTGCCGGCTATACCACCAATCTGCTGTGCATCGTCTGGGTGGGCAATGATGACTACACCGACCTGAAGCTGAGCGGAAGCTCAACCGCCGCGCCCATCTGGGCTGAGTTCATGAAGCGCGCTGTAAAGCTGCCACAGTACGCCAATGCCGGGAACTTCTCCGCTCCGTCGGGCGTCGTCGAAGTGACGCTTGACAAGCTGACTAACCGCCTGGCGACGTCAGCGTGTCCGCAGGACTACACGGTCGCCTTCATCGCAGGGACCGAACCGAAGGAGACTTGCGATGAGGCTTTCACCGATCATCGCGGAACTTTTTCCAAGATACTCGGACTAGGCGCGCCTCCTATCGCTCCGCCGCCTGCAACAACCAACGGCGATGTCGCTACTGTCTCCGGCGGAACACAACAGGAGCTGACGGTGAACGGCCAGCCGATTACGACCCAGCAGCCTCCCGCCAAGAAGAAGAAGGGCTTCTTCAGTAAGTTGTTCGGGCGGAACGGCAGCGACAATGACCAGCAGCAGAACAATGGGGCGGGCAACACTGATAATGGGAACAATTCCCCGCCGAAATAGGTCTATTATTGTCGAGTGTGGGGTCCCGGAGATCCGGCCATGGTTTCTCTCCAACCGTCGCGGATGCTGCTGCAGTTCTGTCTGCTAATCTGCCTTTCGATTCCGGTGCGTCTCGTAGCCGACGAGGGCCAGCAGACCCCGCCTCAACCTGCTGCGCCTCAGCAAGCCACGTCTCAAACCCCCGCAGTTCCCAATCCCAACGACTCCGTCGAGCAGTTGGAGGAACGGGGCGACCTCTTGCGTGCTCAGAAGCGCTATTTGGACTCTATTGATTTCTACAAGGCAGCCATAGCAAAACAGCCGACCGCGCTGCTGTGGAACAAAGAGGGAATGGCTTACTTGCTCATGCAACGGCCGGTTGAAGCTACAAAATGCTTCGATCAGGCCATCAAGCTCGACAAGCACGCCGCAGAAGGTTACAACAATCGCGGCTATATGGAGTTCACCAAAAAGAATTACCACAAGGCGATCAAGTATTACCAGAAGGCCTTGTCAATACACCCCACGGACGCCGTGTTCCACTACAACATGGCCTCAGCCTACTTCGCCATGCACGACTACAAACGCGCGGCGCAGGAGTATCGCGCCTCCTATCTCCTCGATCCCGATATCTTCCAACGCGTCTCCCGAATCGGCGTGATGGCGCAGTCCACTTCTCCCGAAGACCGCGCTGCGTTCTCCTTCATGGTGGCAAGGATGTACGCCCAGGCCGGCGACCTGGACCACTCGCTCGAGTATCTGCGTAAAGCTATGGAAGAAGGCTACAAGGATGTGAAGAAGGTGTACACCGAACCCGAGTTCGCCACCTTGCGCGAGGACAAGCGCTTCGCCGAGCTGATGGCGCAAAAGCCGCAGGCGATACAGTAGCAGCCGCGCGAATTTGCGAGGCGGCTGGCCTGCAAAACTTTGAAGCAAAACCGGCTCGGGTGGGGCACCCTCAGGTTAGTATTCCAGGTTAGGACTTGTCCTCAGAGGTTGGCACCCGCATCTAGCTCTGCCCTCGCTTCCGCATGAACGCCGGGACCTCCAGGTCGTCGGCGTCGTAGGTGATGTTCACGCCGCTGCTGACGGTCTCAATTGCAGGTGTCTCTTCCACCCCAGCGCGCGCAAAACCGGCGCGCGCCGGGGACCCCGGCTCTTCACGCGCTGGTTGAGCTGGGATGTCCTCTATCGGCTCGGCGTGGCGCACGATCTCGGAGATGTCCTCCAGGTCGTCAGGAACATAGGAAATCGGCTGGGGACGCTCTTCCGCCCGCTGCCACTCAGCCTCTGGCAAACTCATCGGCTCGGGCTGGTATGAGCTTGGATGCTGAGGCTCTTCCACTCCATCATGCGGAACAGCGGCTCGCGATGGCGATACCGGTTGACGCACTGTCGGCACTTCATAGGTCGCGTGCACGCTCGCCGTCGCGGTACGGGCATTATGCACGGCATCGGCGACAGGACCTGTATGCTCACGATGTCGCGGCACGTCCTTGAAGCCAGTGGCAATCACCGTGATCTTCACTTCGTCCTTCATCTTCTCGTCGAGCACGGCGCCAAAGATGATGTTGGCGTCTTCGTGAGCGGCGCTTTGGATGATGGTGGAGGCTTCGTTCACCTCTGCCAGCCGCAGCGAACTCGAGCCGGTGATGTTGATAAGGATGCCGCGCGCGCCGTCGATGGCTCCCGCCTCCAGCAGTGGCGACGCGATCGCCGCCTGCGCCGCCAGCGTGGCCCGGCCTTCGCCCTTGGCGGTGGCGGTGCCCATCACAGCGTAGCCCATGCCCGCCATGATGGTCTTCACGTCGGCGAAGTCGCGGTTGATGATGCCGGGAATGGTGATGATGTCGGAGATGCCCTGCACCGCCTGGCGCAGGATGTCGTCGGCAACACGGAACGACTCGAAGAAGCCGGCGTCTTTGGCAACAGCCAGGAGCTTCTCGTTTGGGATGACGACGGTGGTGTCCACCGAATCGATCAGCTCCTGCAAGCCACGCTCTGCCTGGTTCTGGCGGCGCTTGCCTTCGAAGGCGAAAGGCTTGGTCACGACTGCTACGGTGAGCGCGCCCATCTCGCTGGCCAGCGAGGCGATGATGGGAGCCGCGCCAGTGCCGGTTCCGCCGCCGAGGCCGGTGGTGACGAACACCATGTCCGCGCCTTCCAGCGCCTCAATGATCTTGTCGGCGTCTTCCAGCGCAGCCTTGCGGCCGACCTCAGGATTCGCGCCCGCGCCCAGGCCATTGGTCAGCTTGACTCCTAGCTGGATCTTCACCGGCGCGTTGGAACACTTCAGCGCCTGCAGGTCAGTGTTCGCGACGACGAACTCCACGCCTTCGAGGTGCGACTCGATCATGCGGTTGACGGCATTACCTCCGCCGCCCCCGACGCCAATGACCCTGATCTTCGCGCTGTTCACCTGCTCTTCGTTGAAGTGAATGCGAATGTCGTCCTGGCCTTCGTCCTTCTTGCTGAAGTCTTCAATCATCTCCTGCTCCTAAGACGCCGACTCGACGCCTGTTCGGGTAGTGCGGGCCTACAGGCCCGCGTTGGTCGCAATGAAACCAAGAGGGCTTTAGCCCCTGAGCTACGTCTTTCCGAGCCGCCATTGCAGTCGGCTTTCCTCGATACCAGGATAATGTCCCCTGGGCCTAAAGGCCGCTTCACTATCAGCTGTTGACGCGGCGCTGAAGCGCCGCACTACCAAAGCTAGCTTCCGCATCCTCCGAAACTGGTCTATGCGTTTTGTCTGGCAAACAGTGCTTTGAGCTTTGCTCCCAGTCCCCGATCGATGTTCATTCGCGCCTGCCTCGCACGATGTCCGTACAGTACCATCCCAATAGCTGTTGAAAACTCCGGCTCCAAAAGGTTCGAAGGCAACTTGGCGATGGGCACAGGGTACCCGAGGCGAAACGGCCGCCGAATAATGTCGTCCGCAACATCCAGCAGTGCGTTGAGCCGAGATCCGCCGCCGGTAAACACTACGCCCGCACCCAGCAACTCGAGGACGCCGGCATGACGCAGGTGGTCACGCAAAAGCTCCATCAACTCACGAGCTCGCGGCTCCAGTATTTCACCCAGCATGCGTTGCTGCATCATGCGAGAAGGCCGATCGCCAACCGAGGGCACTTCGATCTCGTTGCCCAATGAGATCCGCGTGACGACCGCGTAGCCAAACATCTTCTTAATGTTCTCGGCGTCGGGGATTGGCGTTTGGAATCCTACTCCGACATCGTTGGTGAAATGATCGCCGCCAATCGGGATGACGCCGCTGTGAATCACTACCCCCTCGAAGTACACGATGAGGTCGGTTGAGCCGGCGCCGATGTCTACGAGGCAAACCCCGAGTTCGCGCTCATCGGTCTGCAGTACCGAGTCCGCGCACGCCAGCGCCTCGAAGACAGTGTCATCCACATGAATGCCGGCGCGGTTTACCGCGGTGACAATGTTCTGGGTCGCGGTCGTGCCTGCCGTAACCACGTGCGCGCGGACCTCAAGCTTTCTGCCCATCAGCCCAGCCGGATCGTGGACGCCGCCCTGGCCGTCAACGATGAATTCCTGGGGTAGGAGGTGCAACGGCTCGCGGTCTTCGGGCATAGCGATGCTGCGCGCCTTCTCGACGGCCTGGCGCACATCCTCGCGGCTGATCTCACGCGAACGCGAACCGAGGGTGATGCCCCCATGGCTGTTCAATCCGCGAATGTGCGAGCCGGCCACTCCTACCACGGCATGTTCGACCGGCGCTTGAGCCACATTTTCGGCCTCTTCCACCGCTTTCTTGATGGAGTCCACCGCCTTGTCGAGATCGGCGATGACGCCCTTCCGCATGCCGCGCGAATCGGAAATTCCATGTCCGCGGTAGCGCAGAGCATAGTCATTCACTTCCGCGACGATAACGCAGGTCTTGGCGCTACCAACGTCGATAACTGTAAGCAGGTTCTCTGTTTGACTTCCCATGGTTTACGGTTGCTTCTTCTTTGGTGGTGAAGCTATCTTCTTCGCCGTTGCCTCCGGCTTGTCTTCCGCAGCAGGTGCGTCTTCGTTGGCGACCGTCATCGTATCCGGGTTGACGATCACCTGGTGCTCGTAACGCAGATCCACGGATTGCAACTTCTGGAAGTGCGCTCTCCACTCCTGCACGTGGGCCACGTAGATCTTAAAACGATCGAGAAAATTCGATGATCCCAGATGCACCAGCACCGCCCCATGCGGGTCGGTGACCGTAGCCTTCACGTCATCTGGATCAGACAGATCAACGTCGCTCAGATCGCGAGAATAGTGGGCGCCGCCGGCGTCCAACGCGGTCACGAGTTGCACGTACGTCTTCATGCGCGCAGCTCGCGTCGAGAGAGGCTCGGCATCCGTCATACCCACAACGACGGGAAATGAATAGTTAGTCTGCGAATTCGAGGGCGGATCCATGATCACGCCGCTTGCGTCAATCAGTTGAATATGCGAATTGATCTCGACAAAGGCGACGGGCGTGCGCTCATGAACGACAACCTTCAGGCGATTGGGGAGCAGCCGCATAACCGACGCCGATTGCACCCACGGAACCTGCTCCAGCTGTTTCTTGCGCACGTCCAGCGGGACAAAAAAGATGTTGCGCTCCATGTCACTCGCCATCACTTCCAGGACCTGCGAGCGGCTGACATTCTTCGTGCCGGATATCGCGATGTCATCGCTGGAGTCGATGCGAAAACGCCACGAGTGCGTGGCGTATTGGTGAAGCGTAATCCAGATGAAGCCGGCTGAACCAAGTACTGCGATCGCCACAAGGGCTATCTTGAGCCGGCTGGCAGCTTTGCGAGGCAACGCACCGCGGCGCACCGGTACGCGCTTTTGCCCACGCAGAAATGGAGACTCAGCTTCGTCATCGAGGTCGAGCATGCGCGCGTCGAGCGGCGATTCGTCGTAGTTCCGGTTATGAGCCGAGGCCTCACTCGCGGCTGCTTCGAGTTCCTCTTCGGGCGTTATCGATGAGCTTTTCCGTGCCATGAAAGCCAGAGAAAACGGCCAGAATTTCGGCTATTCGACCCACTATAACCGTTTTCGCACGTGATGCGGAGATAGAGAATTGCAAGCGTGAGATTCCGTGTCGAACTTGAACCACAAGAGTAAACTCGCAGGCTCGTACAGGCATCGTCGTGGCGGCATTGAGCAATTCGTGCGGACGAAGCCATGTCAAACCATCGACTACGGCAGAACTTCGATTGTGACTGTATGGGACTTCGCATCCTGACGGATGGAAAGGTTCTGCTCTGGTCGAAATCCGGGAGGCAGCAGTTGATGTTGCTCCAGGAATTTCTCCAGTCCTGTAAAACTATACGGCTTGCCCTTGTAGGAGGCCCAATCGGCGGTGACGGTCTGGGCTGCCTCCAGGTTCTGCAAAAGGCCGGTGACTTTCAAATCGCCAAAATAAAATCTGTCGCCTTCATCAAGAGTCACCGAGAGCCTGAGGCGGTTTCCTGGATCCAATACCTCGGTATCGGGCACAGGGGTGAAATTGATGAAGCCGTTGTCGGCATAAAGTCGGCGCAGGTTTTCAATACCTTTGCGAACTTTCTCGACGTTAAAAAGCTCTCCCGGCGAAATAGGAAACTGGGCTCGAAGTTGCTCAGGCGAAAAGGCCTTGTAGCCTTGCAATCTAATCTCATCGAGCCGGTACAGCGAACCTGGGTTGACTCGCACATTTACGTCGACAACCATCTCAGCCGGAGTCTCGCTAATCACTGTGATCTCGGCCTCGCCCACCTCAGGTCGAAAGTAGCCTCGCTCCTGCAGCGCATATCGAATGAGTTCGCTAAATTCGGTTGGCGAATTGCTCTCATGGCGGCGGCTTTCGATCTCCTGGACAATCTGTTCATAGTCCGTAACCGGGAGTTGAGTGAGGTTGATTAGGGTGAGATTTCGGACCGTCAGCGATTTTTGCGGCGTGGAGTTCTGGGTGACTGCGGCCCCACGTGCAGAAATGGAAAGAAGCACAAGAGCTAGAGCAAACCGCTTCATAAGGAAGTCCCGCCAAGATGAGAGAATTATAGACCGTATGCGGAAAAACTCCTTCTGGATACTACCTCTCAACCCTCTTCAAGTCGGCGCTTTGTAGTTGTTCGATTATCCGCGGCCCGAGTTGCGACACGCTGCCCGCGCCCAGTGTAAGAATCATGTCTCCAGGATTGGCAGCACTCGCGGCAAGCTTGACAGCGTCGGCGAAGGAGGAGACATACACGGCTTCCCGATCGCCGCAGTTGGCGATGCGATTGGTTAGAAGCTCGCTGGTAATGCCGGGAATTGGCGGCTCGCTCGCCGGATAGATATCAAGCACGAACAGGGAATCGGCATCATGGAAGGCAGTGGCAAATTCCTCCATCAACAGTTGTGTTCGTGTGTAGCGGTGAGGTTGAAATATCACATGTACTTTGCGGAAACCGCACTGCCGTGCCGCCGCCAGAGTGGCGCGAATCTCGGTCGGATGATGTCCGTAATCGTCGATCACGGTCACACCATTGGCGGTGCCGATGCGCTGAAAGCGGCGGTCCACGCCGTTGAAGTTGCCTAGCGCTTCGCGAATCCGCTCTACTGAAACATCCAACCCGATTCCAACCGCAATCGCGGCGGTTGCGTTGGCGACGTTGTGCTCGCCGGGAACCCGCAACTCGAATTCGCCCAGATCGCTGCCTTGATAGCTCACGCAAAAGCTGCTGAGTGTCGAACTGTTTTCGCTTGGAGCGCAATGCACGTTCGCAATTTGGAAGTCAGAACCCTGGCGGGTGCCGTAGGTGAGCAGCCGCCGTCGCACCGAGGGCAAGAGGTTGCGCAACTCGTCGTTATCGTTGCAGGCGACGACCATGCCGTAGAAGG
>Ga0209040_10001205_pt1 | contig 20354 bp, 18 predicted proteins | sample BogFormECP12_OM3_FD_188240 | JGI IMG/M metagenome (GOLD analysis project Ga0209040, IMG submission 188240) | Bog forest soil microbial communities from Calvert Island, British Columbia, Canada - ECP12_OM3 (SPAdes) (version 2) | ecosystem: Environmental > Aquatic > Freshwater > Wetlands > Bog ...
TCAGCGGATGCGGTCGGCGAGGGCCGCCTTGACCGCTTTGCTGGCGTGAAGCGCGCCGAGCACGGTGATGGAATCGATCGTCGCGAGCGCCAGGTCGGGGGGGACGTCGTCGTCAATCGTGGCAAGCCCGACGACCTGGATGCTGAGCCTGCCGCCCTTCGCCTTCACCGCCTCCAACTCCTCGCGGCTGAAGCGCCAAAACGGTGGCGCGAGAGGAACCTTGATGCGGCACGCGACGCTGAACGTGTTCGGTCCCTGAGGCGCTACCGAGAAAATCGTGAGGCCATCTTGGAGCAGGCGCGACGCCAGATTGCTAACGATGCTCGTTGGTCACACCTTTCGGTTTCAGTTTCAACGTGGTCAATCCCCGTAGGAGGGCGAGCGGGCGGCGCTATCGAGATCGGGCGACCTTTCGATCTTTGCAAGCGTGATCGTGCGATCGCCGGAGTGCTTCTTCGTGACCGACACGCCCTTGGTCTTGAGGACGGGCGCGGCCCGCTCGATCCTGTTGCCCAACCCACTCGCCGTGTACGGCCAGGCTTTGGACTTCCTGACGGTCTCGCTAAACCTCTCGGTGAGCAACGACAGCAATTCCGTCGCCGTACCGGTCCAGGCGCTCCCGTCTTGTCCCGGCAACCATTCCTGCGGCGGCCGTGACGCGAGCCGCTCGAGGTCTCCCATGAGCTTCTTGATCGCCACGGCCACGGCGTCGGCCTCGAAGGCAGCGTCGCCGGCGTCCTTTTGATTTTCCATGTAAATGGAAAGGAACGAATTCGGCTCCCAACCGAGGCCGCTCTCGCAGGCGGCGCCCCATTTTGCGAAGTCGGCCATGCGCGGCTTGCGCGGAAGGATGATGTCTGATTGCTTGCGCAGCCCCGCACTAAGCCCCGTCAAGAGCGCCCCGAAAATCAGGGGGCTGTCGCGGTCGAGAGAAGCCTTCATCTCCTCTTCGGTCATCCGACCGGTTTCTGAGATTTCCTTCAAGTTGATGACGATCGCGCGCTCGGCGAGATCGCCGCGCTCGGCGAGGCTGCCGATTCCGTTGAACAAGATCGGCCTCGTCGCCTCGAATACCGTCTCCTCTTTGTCGGAATGCAGCTCGCGCGTCGAGAACCCGCCGCCGGTCGCGAGAGAGCAGAAGATGTCCGAAAGCCAGGCGGGGACCTGAGAGAAATTATCGAAACCTAAGACATGGCAATTGCTCGTCGTCACCACGAGGTCGCGGACGTCTTTCGGGGCGGCGCGGAGAGGGGCCTTAGCGGGATCGATAAAAGCGCGAGCGAGCTTCGAAGCCACGGTCTTGCCGGTCCCCTGTCGGCCGTTGACGACCAAGATGGGATAGGGGCCGGTAGGGCGCATCGCGGCGACGATCCATGAAACATAGAGGACGAAATCGGAATCGCTGCAATTGATATAGCCGCGCAGCGTCTCAATCCCGTACCCTGCCTCAGGGTAGGGAAGCGACCGCATCGTCTTCGATCGCACGAAAGGGAGATCACCGATCGGTCGCACCGTCCAACTGTTCGGGCCGATCTCGACGCATTCATAATTCGCGTTCGCCAAGTCGATATAAAGCTTGCCATCACGCGCGCCGACCCGAAGCCAGGGGTCATGGATTTCGCCATCCTCGTTCGCCATCGCCTCGAAGATTTTCAAGGCGTCTTCAAGCGCCTGAGACCCGACGACCGAGCCCATTTCGCGATAGGCGCGATTCGAGAACCACCGCCTGAACTGTTTTGACCGGATCGGCCAGTTTTGCCGGCATCCTTTCACTTCATAGGTCGCAAAAACCTCATCGTCGGGCGCGCTCCACAACACGACGCCGTCGAGCAGGGCCGTCAATTGATCGCGCTGCGGAATCCGGCGCGCCTTGCCACCAGTCTTGCGCTCGCCGGATCGACTCCGGTGGTGGCGCGCCGAAACAGGCGCGGCCGAGTGGAGCAGCTCGTCGACGCGCGCCGGCGTCCATCCTTCGTCCTCGGCGTCGGCGGCGTCCCAACCCTCCTTGACGCCCGACGGCGGCGACACGATCGCGACGCTCGCTGCGCCGGCCGCAAGCGCCTGGCGCACGACCTCTTGTGCGTACTTGGCGCCCGGCGAGTCGGCGTCCGGCCAGATGACGATATGACGCTCCGCGATGGGGCTCCAATTTGCCTTGGCGGCGCTGTTCGCGCCGCCGGGCGATGTGACGACGACTCGGGAGGGACAGAGACGCCGCGCCGCCTCAACGGATTTTTCCCCCTCGCAAACGACCACAAACGCCTCAGGATGAAGCGCGAGCGCGTCGAGGCCGTACAATGGCCTCGGCTTCTCACATGCCTTCCATCGCCATTCCCGAGCGCCGCCGGGGCCTTCGCAGAACGTCAAAGGCAAGATGACCTTGCCGCGCGGCGGTTCGAAACGGTAGACGCGCCCGAGAAGCGCGCCGCGGGCGTCGCGATAGTCCCAAACGTGGGCAGGCTTCCCAAGAGTGCGATGGCTCGCCGGCGGCGGCGCGCAGGGCGGCGCGGGCAGGAGCGCCCGCCAATCCGGCTCCGGCTCCTCAGCGCTTCCCGCCCCGTTGGGCTTGAGCGGCTCGAAACGGTCAATCATCATAGGGATGGACCCCGAGCATTGCGGCCACCCGCACGGCGGCTTCCGCCTGGTCGAGGTTAAAGAGGTAGGCGCCGAGCGAAATGAGGTCGCCGCCCTTGTCGCCTGTGGCGAAATCAGCCCATTTGCCCGACTTCAAATTGACTTTGAAACTTCCTGGCCAACGGTCGGCGCGGCGCGGGTTCTTGGCGACCCACTCGCCCGCCTCGCGCCTTCCGTCGGGAAGCCAGCGCGGGACGATATCGGCCGCCCGGCGCGCTGCGTCGCTCGCGATGCGTCGGAAATTGATCGACCGCCGCGCTGTCATTGCATGCCCCTAAGACGAGCACGCGCTTGGCGCGCGCCGACGAGCTGATTGGCGCGCGCCGACGAGCTGATCGCCGCGGCGGCGGCGAAACCCCGAGGCGCGGGCACTCATGGCTCGGCCTCAATTTCGAGGTCGAGTATGCGCGACAGCGCCAGGGCGGAGACGCCTTCCGAGACGTCCGCAGCGTACGCGAGCAAGCTCACGGGGCCGCTTCCGGCTGCGCCCGTCGCCTCGTCGAGCCACTGCCCCGTGAAGCGGTTCAGCTTCAGCTTGGCGCGGGAACGGGCCGGCGCGTTGGGGTTCACCCGCGCAATGAGCCTGCCGAACCGGCAACGGCCACGGGGGGCGATCTGCGCCAGCACAGCACCCAACTGCGCCCGCGCCGCGCGATCGACGTCCGCGACATTGACGGCTTGCGCCGGCTTTAGGTTTTCGCTATCAGGCGATGCGGTTAATAGAAGTAGGGGGTCTGGCTCGTTGGCGCGGGCCGCCCCTTTTTTCTTGCCGGAACTTCTCATGTCGCGTCCCCGTCGATTGCGGCCTCGATCGCCGCCTCGGGCGCCAGCGGTCGCGCCGGGGATGGAAAAGCTGCCGAGCAGCTCGAGCAAGCGCCGCCCGGCGATACCCTCGGAGACCCCGAAAACATCGCGAGCCAGCGAGAGCAGGCCCACGCCAGCGATGATTCCGCTCGGCGTTGTGACTTGGTAGGCTTCGGTTGAGAGATTGAAAGAGACGCCGCCGCCAAGAATCCAGGCCGTGAATTCTCCGCCAAAGGTGCGACCCCGGCCGAATAACAGGCGGAGGATTTCGAGCCGGGCCGCCGAAGGGCTTGCTTTCAGTTTTTGCCAGAGGCGCGGGCAATCGTCGTAAGCGGCCGCGCCCCAACTCAGCGCCGCGCGCATCCCGCATGCGGGCATCACTTCAATTTCGGAACGCGCCTCGCCAGCAACGGCGAAACCGAAGCCGGTCACAAGAAACGCCGAGCCGCTCGCGCTCGCGCAGCGCTCGCCGCGCCCCTTGTTTTCCGGGCCATTCAAGCCGCGCCAGTGCAGCCCCTCACATTGACGGCACCAGGCGATGGCCTCGAGCCGGCCGCCGGGCGCGCCATACTGCTTCGCGACAAGGGTCGCAGCGGCCTGTTGGGCATTTGGGCTCATTATTTGGCCTCGTGGGAAGTGTGTTCCCGGACATTGCGGCGCGCCCAGGCTTCTGCGGCGTCGAGATCGTACCGGACGGGACCGCGGCGGCCCTCGCCAAGCTTGAGGTAGGGTGGGCCGCCGCCACGAAGGCGATAGTTGCGGATCGTCGCGACGCTGACTGCGAGCAACTGGGCGACATCAGTCTCGTTGCCTAGACGCATTTCCTTTTTCTCCGTATTTCCTTGTCTTCGAATGACGAAGCAGGCCGAAAGAAGAGCCGCTTTTGCGGAACATGAACAGGCCGAAACGGGCGGAAACGGTTTCCGCCACCGGTGCAAAGCCTTGTTAAACCGATAGAAATTCAGAGCATCGTCAGGATCGTTGGAGCGCTGTGGACAATGCGCTTGATTTGATCTGTCGCTTCGAATTCGGCTACCTACCCATGAGGGGTAACAAACGGTCTCTCGCAGTTATGTTGACGAGCGAACAAATTCGGGCGGCCCGCGCGATGCTGCGGATGGAGCAACGTCAGTTGGCTGAGGCCGCTGGCGTCTCACTGGAGACGATCAAGCGTATCGCGCGGCGACGGCCCGATTTCGGTTCTCTCGGGAACACTCGAAAAGCTCCCGCGCGCGCTCGAGGCGGCCGGCGTTGTCTTGGTGGCCGAGAACGGCGACGGGCCCGGAGTCCGAATGCATAAAGCACGCCCCCCAGGCCGAACAGGCGCGCTGTGACGCCCAAGCCGCCGGCCCGAAAAACCATGGCTCACAAGAGGGCTAGGGCCCTAGCCCAAGAGGAGCCGCCTCAGTCGCGTGGCCCAGGCCTGAGCGTAAGCGAAGCGATATCGAAGTTTGCGACGCCCGCTGATCTCGCCGCTGCGGATCATGCCCGTCAAAACAGGGGCCCCTTGCTTGGGTCCATGAGGCTTTATACGCAGTTTGTCGAGGCGGACGTCCGACGTGCGCTTTCGCCCGGACTTTTGATCGCGCTGAAGCTCGGCGCCGCCAAGGCGCAAGGTCTGGTCGGCGACGATTCGCAGATTAGCGACATTTCCGCCGAGATCTGGGCAGGCGAGTGGTCCTTTGACCCCGAGCGGAATCTCGCGACCCGCGCCGCGCCGCCCGCCACCATCGCCAATCTCGCCATCTGGCCAGCAAACGCCGCGCCGACCAAAACCGGCCGGCCGCCGAGCCGCGAGTGGCCAATCTACAACTGGGCGATCTTGCAGCGCGCCGCGGCCGAAGGAAGGCCGCCCAAGAATATCGCCGAGCTGAAGGAATGGTACCGCGAAGCCGCCGGGGCTCGGGATCTGGACGACAAGACCATCCGCGAACATTTCATACGCGCTTTCGGTCAAGACGCGTGGGATGAAATCAAAGGCTCTTAACCGGCCCGGCCGTTCCGCTTCTCCCGTTCGTGATCAAGACCGACCACTTGCGCCCTCTCGCCGGCGAGCTCGGCCGACAGTTCTTCGCCGATGCGATCCGACAACGCGCGCAAGGGGTCCGCGTCCAAATTGACGTATCGATGCGTCATCGTGACGTTGGCGTGCCGCAGCACATCGCGCACGAGAAAAGCATTTGCGCCCATTTTCCCCGCCATTGTGCCGACCGTGTGCCGCAGATCGTGCAATCGCACATCGTCGAGCCCCGCGTGAGCGCGAAGGCGCTGCCACGCGTTTTCGAGGACGCTCGCACTGATCGGCTTTTCGGGATCATCGGCGTTGGGAAACACAAACGGGCCGGCCGCGCTCTGAGCACGCGCCGCCAGGAGCGCGAGCGCCGCCGCGGAAACCGGATGCGGAGCGCGCTCGCCGCCTTTCTTCCGCGGCAAAGCGACGAGGCCAGCCTTGAAATCGACGTCCGACCATTTCAGATCGAGCGCCTCCGAACGCCGGGCACCGGTCAAAAGGAGAAAGCGGATCGCCGCCAGGGCGTTGGCGCTGATGCGCGCCCGCCGCTTTTCCTCCTTCGGCAGATGGCGGGCCTTTCCGCCCTCGGCGGTTACGACCCACGGCAGGCCGGATGCTTCGGCCTCCCGCATGGTCTCGCCGAGCCGCTGCACTTCATCTGGGGATAGGAAGCGCTCGCGCGCCGCTTCAGGATAACGCTCGATTCGCCGACACGGATTCGAGCCATCCGTGCGAAGGCCCCAAACCTCGGCCAGGGAAAACATCTTCGAAGCGATCGCCAGCACGTTGTTGGCTTGCCGCGGGGTCTTATGCAACGCGCTGTGCAGATTTGCGAGATCGGCCCGCCGCACATCCTCGACGCGCAGCGAGCCCAGCGCCGGGCGAATAAGCCGCTCGACGAGGTCTCTTGCCATCGCCCGCGTCGTCTCCGCGTAACGCCGCTCGACGTGCTCGATCATGAAGCGCGCCAGGAGGTCGTTGACCGTCGATCCATTCCGCATCTGGCCGCGCTCGGCGACCGGATCGCCGCCGCCGGCGATTTCGACCTTCAGCTTGCGCGCCGCGGCGCGCGCCTGGTCGACCGTGTGAACGCCGTAGCGGCCGATCGTGTGAGTCCGGTCGCGCCCGGCGGCGTTGCGGTAGCGCAGGACGAAACTTCGCACGCCGCCCGGCGTGACCCGCAAGCCGAAGCCCGGCAATTCATCGTCCCAAAGAATCCGAGTCCTTTCGCTTGCGGTCAGGGCGTCGGCGACCCTCTTGGTAATCTTCACTAGAAGCTTCCCCCGGTTTTGGACGGCGCGCGGATCGGCGCTGGACGTCCATGGACGACCCGGCCTCAAGCGCAAGCCGTTGATTTGATTGTCGTAAAACAATTCTGGACGGCTGGACGGCGCTTTCCCCTCCTATTCTCACCATTTTCGCGCTCTCTGCGGCGATCCGGCCCGGAGGTCTCAGCCCCCGGCCCCGCGTCTCGACCTCAACGACCTCCCGCTCTCTTTCTCGACCTGGCCGAATCTAGGAGCCGATACACCTCATTCCCATGTCCGCACCTTGTCCGCAACAGGCTTAGAAAAGCGGAGCATACCGGGATAATCATTATCAATGCAATGTTCCCGGATGCGATTGAAACTTATAGACAAATAACAGAATAGAGCAATACAACGCAACGCCAGCACTAGACTACGAATCTAGGGGCCAGGAGTTCGAATCTCTTCGGGCGCGCCCGACAGGATGAAACTGGGCACTCTTATGTTACTGCAATTCCGGAAGCCAAGTTGAGGGACCGGGCTGGCATGAGCCCCCCCGCGGCAAGCGCGGGTATGACGAGTGGAGGTACGCGATGCTCTACGCCGTGTCCGCCAAGCTGATTGCCGATCGCGCCCCCGAATTGCACACACACCTCACCGACGGCAGCATCGCCGCGCAGCGCCCCGATGGCGCCGAGATCGTCTCCGCCATGCAGCGTGCACGTGTCTCGCCGGACGGCACGGTGCGCTGGACAGAGACCTGCTATTGCGCGACGCCGCTCCAGCATGAACGCGCCACCGTGCTTGACCACTATTTCACAGGGATTGAGACAAAGATCATCGAGAAGCCTGTGACCTTCGACGGCGCACCGCTGATGGACCGGCTCGCCGCGCGCTAGTGGCGGATTTGGACGAACGGGCTTGTCACGGGAAAGCCAGTGGTTTCTTTTGAACCGATCGGAATTCGTATTACGCCGGAGCAAATTTCAACGTGTCCTCGCTCGGTCGCTGACGTCTTGCCTGCGGTGCTGACGATCCGATTTCTCGATGGGTCCCGTGCGCACGTGAGCGGGAGCGACATTCTTTTGACGACGAAGGCGAGGTTCTCGACCTGCTTGTGGAACGCCGACGCGACAAGGCTGCAGCTGCGAAACTGATGCGCAAGCCGCTTAAGAAACAAGGTTTTGCGCCTGATGTGCTGGTGACTGACAAGCTACGCTCGTACGGCGCGGCAAAGTCTGAAATCGGATTGTCGACTCGCCACGAGCAGGGCTTGCGCAAGAACAATCGGGCTGAGAATTCGCACCAGCCGACACGACGGCGTGAGCGCAAGATGCAGCGTTTCAAATCGCCCGGATCCGCCCAGCGCTTTCTGTCCGTTCACGCCGCTGTCCAAAACGCCTTTGACGTCCAGCGCCATCTCACCTCCCGACGCACGCTTCGCGTCCTCCGAGACGAGGCGTTCCGGACGTGGCGAGCCGCCATGCTCCGTGAATTCCAACCCAGGGTTTCCGGGTTCCAGCCGCCAATCCAAGTTCCCGTGACAGTCCCGGGTACGATCTGCTGCGCCGATTTCCACACTTCGTACCCCGCCTGTTGGCGGCAGCCCGTTTGGCGGAATCGGTACTTTCAGAGCGCATGAGGTTGGTCCATCGGCGGCGATACGCCAAGCGAAGCGGCGGTCGCGGTGAGGGCGCGCCAGGTGACGTCGTCTACCGGCAGCCCCTCTGCCAGACGTTCGCGACGGACGCCCTCCTCGATCTCTCCCGGAAGCACCACCTTGCCGCCGGGCGCGATCGGGGGCGACGCCTTGACCCAGTCGACAAGCTGGGTCACGTCGTCGGCGAATGCATCCGGATCTCCGAACGCCGCCGGATCGAAGGCGAGAGATAGCATGTTGTTGACCAGGCGTTTCGCCGTTGGCCCGTTGGGATTGCTGGCGCGTCCGCCCGTGAGCGAACCCGCCAGGATCTCGCCCGGAGGATCGGCGTAGAAGACCGCAGGGTAGATCGTTGGCCGGCCATGTCCGTCGAGCACGGTGTCCGGCGGCAATTGTTCGCCCTTGTTGCGAGCAACCTGGATCTTGCCTTCGGCGATCGCCGATGTGGCGATGTCGAGAATGATCGGCCGCCCGCTTTTGGTCGGCGCGCCGGCCGCAATCGGATTGGCGGAGAGACGCCGGTCCGCGCCGCCGAACGGGGCGACTAGGATGCCAAAACCGGACGTGTTGACGAAGTGGATCGAAGCGAGCCCGCGCTCGGCGAGCATTTCCGGCCATGCGCCAATTCGTCCGAGATGGCCGGAATTGCGAATGGCCACGGTCGCCACGCCGTGCGACGCGACGCGCCCGGCGGCGATTTCCATTGCCTCTTGGGCGATGACCTGCCCGAAACCGAAGTCGCCGTCCACGACCACAAGCACGCCGCGATCGCTCGCTATGCGCGCATGTCGGTTGAGGCGAACGTGGCCCGCGTTCAGCCAATCGACATATTTCGAAACGCGGATTACGCCATGCGAGTCGTGGCCCATCAGACTCGCTTCGACCAGATGGGAGGCGACGATCTTGGCTTCGCGCGGCTCGGAGCCGGCCGCGGCGAAGGATCGCGCCGATGAATGTTTCGAGCGTCGAAGACGAAAGCTTGCGCACGGAATGACCTATGGCGCCGAGCGGCGCTCCTGCTCGATGCGTCGAACCTGCCCGGCTGAAAGAGGCGCGCTTCAGTGACGCTCGCCGGCCGTCGTCTCGACCGCCGTCCAGGTGCGGGCTGCGCTCGGCAGGGGAGGATACCCCATCACCTTCGGGGTCGCGCCCTCGATGTCGAGCAGAAATTTCTGGCTCGGGTTGGCTCGCGCGTGGAGTTCGGGCGTGAGATGCTCGCGCTCGTTCAATTGCTGCGGCAAATCGCGCCGTCCGATCGCGAGATGGAGAACCCTTCGCGGCGCGCCGCCCTCGTTGCGCGTGCCGCCATGCCAGTCGAGCGCGGATTATAGGGCGGCCTCGCTGTCGCCGCGGGTCATCGACGACGGCTACCGCGCGAATGAGGCCCATAAGAAAACGCGCGCCCAAGCACCGCGCCGATCTGCGCGATCTCGCGAGCGTCGCCGAGCCGGTCGAGCCGCGCCGCGAGCGACTGTTGAAGTGTCGGCGGGATCGCGTGCGCGCCGCCTTCTTCGCCGCGCTCGAGCAAAAGCCGCGTCACCTCCTCGACGAACAGCGGCACGCCGCCGGTGCGCTCGCTCACCCCTTCGATCAGTTCGCTTGAGAGCGCATGGCGCGCCGCAATCTGGCCCACCATGCGCGCGACGTCGGCACGGTCGAGGGGCGCGAGCGAAATCACGCTGTGGTGTGAGCGCAGGCTCCACGGCGGGCGAAACTCGGGACGGGCCGTCGCCAGAATGAGCAGCGGCGCCTGGGCACCGCGCTCGGCGAGTGCGCGCAACAGATCGAGAGAGGTCGGGTCGGCCCAGTGCAGATCCTCGAACGCGAACACAATCGGCTGCGACCGAGCGCCTGCCAGAACCCACGCGGTCATCGCCGCCATTTGCCTCTTCTGCAACTCTTCCGGCGGGAAATTGGCGGCGTGCTCAGGCGGCAGCGGGATGTCGACGAGCGGCGCGAGCAGGGGCGCATACTCGGCCGGGTCAAGCCCGATCAGCCGCAGCGTGCCTTCGAGATCGGCAAGGCGCTCGTCGGCCGACGCGTCCGCGCCGAAGCGCTGCCGGCCCCATTCGGTGATCGGGTGCAATGGCGTGTTCTGCAAAAGCTGCGAGGCGCCCCACACGGACCAGGTGTGCGGCGTTTCCTTAAGCCGCGCGTGGAACTCCTCGATGAGCCGCGATTTGCCGAAGCCCGGCTCGCCGACGATCAGCACGAGCTGGCCCTCGCCCGCGAGCGTGCGCTCCCAGCGGCGCGCGAGCATGGCCAACTCCTCCTCGCGGCCGACGAACGGAGTCAGCGCCCTGACGCCGCCCCTTCGCCCGCCGCCGCTCGCGCGCACGATCCGGAAGAGCTGGACCGGCTCCGCGACGCCCTTGAGCTCAACGCCAATAACGCCGCCAGGGGCGCGCCGGAGCTGAAAGCGCGCATCGGGATCGAGTCCGGGCCAGTTGTCGTCGAGGCGAACGGCGAAGTTTTTGGCGACGCGCCGAACCTCGCCGCGCGCGTCGAGGCCGCCGCCGAACCGGGTTCGATGCTCGTCACGGCGAACGTCCAGCGCCAGACTGCCGGGCTTTTTGTCGCGGAGGATGAGGGCGCGCGCGAGCTCGGCGAGCGCGCGCTGGATGGCGAGCGCCGCCCGCACCGCGCGCTCGGTGTCGTTCTCCTGCGCGTGCGGATAGCCGAACAACCCCATGAGCCCGTCGCCGAGTCGCTTCAGCACGTGGCCGCCGAACGCGGCCACCGCCTTCGACGCCGCGTCGAGATAGGCATTGACGAGGCTGCGCCAATCCTCGGCGTCGAGTCTGGCGGCGAGGCTCGTCGACCCAACAAGGTCGCAGAACAGGACGGTGATCGGCCGGCGCTCGGCGGAAAGCTCAGGGCGCTTGGTCTGCGCTACTCGCGAGGATGCGGGAGAAACAGGCTTTGCGGCGAGCGCAGCAATTGCATCGAGCAACCGGAGGCGATCGCCGAGAGCAGAGACGCCGATGTCCTTGAGGTGGTCGCCCGTCAGCCGCGGCAGAAGGTCCGCGTCGATAGCATTGTCGCGAAACTTCCCCTCGTATTTTTCGAGGCCGAGACCACGAAGCCACACGCCGACATCCATGGCCGCGCTCCACATGGCTTTCTGGGGGATATTGGCGCGCGCGGGGCCGCCGTGTCCAGCGGCCCGCTTGCGACGGTGTGCGCCGCGCCGCTTCGCCTTCTCCAGAAGCCCCTTCGAATGAAGGAACGTCTTCGTCCACGTGTAGCTCCACGCGAACTTGTGCTTCGCCACCAGATGCTCGTGAAAGTGCTTGGCCGTGAAGCCCTGGTAACGCTCGCGATACAAGGCCTCGACCTCGTCCGCGCGATCGACCGGAACCCGCCGGCCCGACGCCTTGCCAAGTCGACGGTCCATGAGCCCCGCCTCGCCGTCGTCCTCAAACCGCTGACGCCAGCGGCGAAACGTCCGCTCGTCAATGCCGAGCAGTTCCGCCGCTTCCATCTGATTGAACTCCGCAGACTCATAGCGGCCCAAAATGTCCAGAAACCTCATCACACGCACACCCTGAAGGGCTTCCGACCGGCGCATCAAACCCTCCAAAATAGGGCCCGACGCCACCGGACAGATCGTGTGCTACCTAAGCCGGACATATCGAGTGCTACCGACACTTGGCCGTGCTAGCCATTGCTCCGCTTGGGCTTCAGAGTATAATAACCTGGAAGCCTAAGGCTTTGCGAGCGCGGACCGGGCGTCGTGGCGGTGCAGGTACCGCGCAGGTCGTCACGGCGTCAGGCTCGCGGAACAGTCGCGCGACGCTTCGGTGCCGATCTGAGCAAAAGAAGGAGGGACACGCCCCATGGAAAAAACGACATTGCCGTTCGGCGATATAGGTAAGTTGCTCGAGCAGTTTAAATTGCCCGGCATCGACATGAGTTCGATAGTCGAGAGTCGTCGCAAAGACATCGAGGCGCTGGCGCAAGCGAATCAGGTCGCGTTGAAGGGTGTGGCGTCAATCGCCGACAAGCAGGCCGAGTTCGTGCAAGCCGTGATGGCAGACGTGGCCGCTAAGCTGAAAAGCGTTTCCGAGGGCGGAGCTTCGAGCGCTGCGGCGATGGAGGTCGCAAAGCAGTCCTTCGACAAAGCGCTGGCCGCGCTTCGCAATTTGGCCGAGACGACGACCCAATCGCAGTCGCAGGCCATCGACCTCATCAACGCGCGCGCCAAGGCGAGCCTTGAGGAACTCCGCGCGCAACTCAAGATTTGACCCCCGCCTCGCCGCGACGTCCGTCGACGTGAAGTCATCAGGTTGGCCGCGCCGGCCCCTGTCGGCGCAGATTTCGCGTCTAAACTGCTTTGGCCGTCGGGCTTATGGTGCAGCGGTGCGGTCGAGGGCGATCTTGGACGCGTTATTGCGCGAAACAAAGAACGAAAGGAGCAAGAGGAGTGCACGGCCGCAAAATTGAGCCAACGAAATCGGCGTATCGATTTCCATTGCTGATCAAGCAGCTCCTGCTGGCGGCGATGCGCAATCATCCGGATCAAGAGATCGTCTATCGGGATCTCCGTCGGATGACATACCGCGAATTCAACGAACGTCTTGGACAGCTCGCCAACGCCCTCAAGTCGGTCGGCGTGAAGCCTGGCGAAATCGTCGGCGTCATGGACTGGGACAGCCATCGCTACCTCGAATGCTATTTCGCGGTTCCGATGACGGGCTCGATTCTTCAGACTGTGAACGTCCGCCTTTCGCCCGAGCAGATTTTCTACACGCTCAATCACGCTGGGCCGACGACGCTGCTCATCAACGAAGAGTTCTTGCCGCTCTATGAATCGATCAAAGCCGATCTTAAAACGGTCGATCGCGTCGTTCTGTTGACCGACAGGGCGGAAGCCGGCGCCTTGCCCGGCGGCGTCGACGCCGAATACGAAGGCCTATTGGCGATGCAAAGCAGGGCGTACGATTTTCCCGATTTTGACGAGAACACTTGCGCCACGCTGTTCTACACCACGGGGACGACCGGCTTGCCGAAGGGCGTGTTCTTCAGTCATCGGCAGCACGTGCTGCACGCGATCAGCGAATTGGCCGCATTGGCGTTGTCCCCGCGACAATGCCGCATTGACCGAGACTCGGTCTATATGCCTGTCACTCCTATGTTCCACGTGCACGCCTGGGGTTTTCCCTATGCGGCGACCTGCGCCGGCTTGAAGCAGGTCTACCCGGGACGCTATGCGCCCGACGTGCTGATGAAGCTCATCAAGGCGGAGAAGGTGACCTTCACGCACGGCGTTCCGACGATTCTCCAGATGTTGCTGACCGCCGCCGAAGCCGCTGAGACCGACCTCAAGGGCGTCACGATGATTATCGGAGGATCGGCTTTGCCAAAAGCTTTGGCGAAACGCGCAATGGAAGCCGGCCTCGACGTTTGTACAGGTTACGGCATGTCGGAAACTGGACCCCTCATCAGCGTCGCCCATCTCGCAACCGACCTGCTGACGGGGAACATCGACGACGAGATTGAGCATCGCACCAAGACGGGACGGGTCGTGCCGCTGGTCGACCTGCGCATCGTCGACCCCGAAATGAACGAACTTCCACGCGACGGCGTCGCAGTTGGAGAGATCGTGCTGCGCGCGCCCTGGTTGACGCAGGGTTACTTGCACAATGAAGAGGCGTCCGAACACCTCTGGGAGGGCGGCTATCTCCATACCAACGACATCGCGAATGTCGACCAGCGTGGCTATGTCCAGATTACAGATCGCATCAAGGACGTCATTAAGACTGGCGGCGAATGGGTCAGCTCGCTCGAAGTCGAGGACATCATCAGCCAGTGTCCGGGAGTGCGCGAAGTGGCGGTGATCGGCGTCAAGGACGAAAAGTGGGGCGAGCGACCCCTGGCCGTCGTCGTGCGCGAGCCGCAAGCGGGCGAGACTGCGGACGAAGGACAAATCGCCAATCACGTCAGGGCGTTTGTCGATAAAGGAATCATCTCGAAATTTGCAATTCCGCAACAGTTCAAATTTGTAGAGCAGTTACCGAAAACCAGCGTTGGCAAGCTCGACAAGAAGTCGCTCCGCAAGACGTATAGCGACGAGTAAGCGCGAAATCAAAGAACGGGATTTTTTGGAGTGTGCGGCAGATGTCCAATCATAAACTTACGCTCGAGAATGCGTCGGATTTCGTCGGAAAAGATCTCGGCGAATCGAGTTGGCATGTCGTCGATCAGAAGATGATCGACCAATTTGCCGAATGCACAGGCGACAACCAATGGATTCACGTCGACGTGGAGCGAGCGAATCGGGAAAGCCCATTCGGCGGACCGGTCGCCCACGGTTACTTGTCGCTCGCGCTTATCGCGCCGCTGTCGATGGAAATCGGCGCCATTCCGCAGGGCGCCGTCGCGGCCTTCAACTACGGTGTCGACAAGGTTCGCTTCCTTGCGCCGGTCAAGGCGGGTTCCAAGGTGCGGCTCAAAGTGACGCTTGTGGACCTTCAGCCGCGGGACGACAAGCAGGCCTTGATGAGGACGAAGAATACCTTGGAGATCGAAGGGGAAGCAAAACCGGCGCTGATCGCCGAGACCCTGGCCATGGTGGTGGCCGACCGCCCTTTTTCGTGAGGGGAGTCGAGGCGGCGCGGGCGGCAAAGCCGCCGGCCGAGGTCCTCGACTCCCAGGACGCGAACGACGCCCCGGCTGACGCCGCCGCCCGCACCACCTTGGCGCTCAATCCAATGATCGGCCTGCGTGGATCAGATATCATTGGCGCAGCCGAAGTGGCTGTTCGAGCCGTGGTGACGCAGCCCGCTGCGGCAGCCAAGACCTGGTTGAGTTTTGTCGGCAGCCTGGCAAACATCGTCAGCGGCAAGGCCGACGAGAAGCCGGATCAGCGCGACAAGCGGTTCGCCGACCCGACCTGGGCCAAGAGCAAGGTCCATAAGACTCTTTTGCAGACCTATGCGGCTCTCGGCTCGGCGGTAAACGATTTCGTCGAAAAAGCGGATCTGTCGGAAGTGGATCGTCAGCGCGCGAAGTTAGCCAGCTCGATCCTGATCGATGCGCTCGCGCCTTCGAACATGCTGTTGGCGAATCCAACTGCAGTGCGCCAGATCGTCGACACCGGCGGAGAAAGCCTCATTCGCGGCGCCAACAATTTCGTGACCGACCTGATCAACAATGGAGGCCTGCCGGCGACCGTCGACAAGTCAAAATTCCAGGTCGGCAAGAATCTGGCGACCAGCGAAGGGGCCTGCGTGTTCCGCAGCGACATGGCTGAACTGCTCCAGTTCGCGCCGCGGAGCGCCGAGGTTCATTCGCGGCCGCTCGTCATCGTGCCGCCGCAGATCAATAAGTACTACATGCTCGATCTCACGCCCGACAAAAGCTTGATCCAGTATCTGACGGGAAACGGCTTCCAGGTGTTCTGCATGAGCTGGCGCAATCCGAAGCCGGCCCAACGGGACTGGGGTCTGGAAAGCTATGTCGAGACGGTCGACGCGGCGGTCGACGCGGCGCGCGCCATAACCGGCTCAGCCGACTTGAACATGATGGGCACTTGCTCAGGCGGCATCACCGCGACGTCCTATGTCGGATATCTCGCGGGCAAGGGCGAAAGGAAGGTCAACGGCCTCGTTCTCGCGGTCTGCGTGCTTGACATGGCGACCACAGGGGAGATGCAAATTGGATCTCTCATCACTCCCGAAACCCTGCGTGCGGCGCGCGAAGCGTCGCGCCTGAAAGGTGTGCTGGAGGGAAGCGATCTGGCGCGGATGTTTGCGTGGATGCGGCCCAACGACCTGATCTGGAATTATTGGGTCAACAACTACCTGCTGGGCAACCAGCCGCCCGCGTTCGACATTCTCTATTGGAATGCCGACACGACTCGACTTCCGGCGCGATTGCACTCGGACTATCTGGGGATGATCGAGACCAATCCATTCGTCAACGCCGGGACGCTCGTGATCGGAGGGGTGAAAATTGATCTTGAGAAGGTTCCGGCGCTCGATACGTATGTCGTTGCCGGAACCACGGACCACATCACCCCGTGGAAATCGTGCTACAAGAGCGCGCGACTCTTCGGCCCTCAAACGACGTTTGTGCTCTCGAATGCCGGGCACCTGCAGAGCATTCTGAACCCGCCGGGCAATCCCAAGTCCTTCTTCATCTCGGGACCGGCCAATCAGCAAAATCCTGATGCGTGGGCCGCAAAGGGCGACAAGCAAAGCGGCTCGTGGTGGACGCACTGGGTCGAGTGGCTCGGCAAGCGATCTGGTGAAAAGAAATCATCTCCATCGATTCTCGGCAACGACGAATTTCCTGCGATCGCGCCCGCGCCAGGCACGTACGTCTATGAAACCTGACCCGACCGGAGGCGACGAGTTCAACGAGGCAATCTCATCACCGAGTAGGCTCCAAAGATGAGCTCCGAGCCGGATTCGATTGGCGTGCGGATGGTGATCGTCGGCGGTCAACTTCTGCGGGTCGCCCGCAAGCACGGGTCTTCCAGACAACCCCCGCTTCTGATGTTCAACGGCATCGGCGCAAATCTAGAGCTGGCGTTTCCGTTCATGCGGGCGCTCAAGGATACCGAGGCGGTGATTTTCGATGTGCCCGGGGTCGGCGGCTCGCCGGCCCCTCTGGCGCCGTACCGGCCTTCAGCGATCGCGCGGCTCACGCGCGATCTTGCTCTGAAGCTCAAACTCGGCCCGCACCTCGACGTTGCTGGCGTGTCCTGGGGAGGAGGACTGGCGCAGCAGTTCGCGCGTCAGTATCCGGAAATGTGCCGCAGACTGGTGCTCATCGCCACGGCCCCGGGCGTGACTATGCTTCCAGGCAATCTGTCCGTGCTTCTCAAAATGGCGAGTCCGCGTCGCTATTCCGACCGCGGCTACATGCGGTCGATCGCCCCCCATATTTACGGCGGCGTGTTTCGCAAAGATCCGACGCTGATCCACCGGCACGCCGAGGCGATGAAGGGCGCAACGAGATACGGATATTTTCTACAGTTGGCGGCCATGACGGGTTGGACAAGCATTCATTGGTTGCATACGCTCAACCAGCCGACTTTGATTCTTGCGGGAACCGACGATCCGTTGGTGCCTTCCTTCAATGCGAGGCTGCTCGCGCGACTCATCCCTAACTCTCATCTGAAACTGATCGATGACGGCCACCTTTTCATTGTCACCCATCCGGAAGAGACGGCTAGCACTGTTGAAAAATTCCTTTCACACGACAATCCATGAACCGCGGCGTAATTCAGAGCGGGTCGAGCTACAGACCGAAGTTACAGGCGATTGCGCCGGACGAAGTGCAAAAGGCCGATGCGCTGCGCAGGATCAAGCTTGCAGCAACGGCATTGTTGGCTTCCTGCGCGCTGCTGTTTGTCTTGGCAAGGTCGCTCGAGCCCAAGCTCCCAGCCTTTGCATGGCTCGGGGCGTTCGCGGAAGCCGCGATGATCGGCGGGCTCGCGGATTGGTATGCGGTGGTGGCCTTGTTCAGGCGTCCGCTCGGCCTGCCGATTCCGCATACCGCCATCATCCCCGAGAACCAGGAACACATCGCCGATAGTCTGGCGACGTTCATTGAGGCCAATTTCCTGGCCCCTGACCCGGTCGCGCAAAAATTGCGTGAGGTGGATTTTGCAGAGCTGGCGGCCGATTGGTTGGCGGATGTGCGGCGCGCCGACAGTCTCGCGGGATTCGTCATCAGGTTGCTGCCCGAGGCTATGAGCGCCGGCCAAGCGTCCGGGCTGAAAGCGTTCGTAGCCGACCAGACTCGCGAGGCGATCGAAGGGGTCGATATCGGGCCGTGGGCCTCCACCATCATGGCGACCCTTGTCGAAGGGCGCCGCTATCAAACGTTCCTCGACGGACTTCTTGGGGCTCTGGGCCGATTCCTGTTGGAACCCGGGTCGGTAGAGGCGTTCAAGGAAAAAATCCGGAGTGAAATGCCGACTCTCCTAAAAGCCCTTGGCGTGGACTCTTTCCTATTGGGCAAGATCGTCGGATCGGCGGCGTCCCTGATCGACGAAATGCGCGCCGACCCGGAGCATCCGTTGCGACTCGAGATCGATAAATTGTTTGCTCGCTCGGTGGAGGAATTTCGAACCTCACATGAATATCAGTCATGGTTGAACAACCTGAAAAATAGCCTTCTATCTCGGCCTGAGACGAGTGACTTGTTTCAGATTGCGTGGGACAGCCTGAACAAATTCATCGAAGTGGAGGCGGACAGAGACAATTCCAATTTGCGGGTACAATTCCGGGATCTTTTGATTTCAGTCGCTTCGAAGCTGCGTGCCGACGATCGCCTGCGCGATGAAATTAATACGGGAATGGTGATCGTCCTTAGCCGATTTATAGAAGCTCAGAAGACGGCGATTTCGCTCTTCATTTCCGGGCAGGTGAAGTCTTGGGATATCGCACATATGACTTCGCTGATAGAGGCGAATGTCGGTTACGATCTGCAATATATCCGCTTCAACGGCACGCTCATTGGGGGCTCGATCGGTGTGCTGCTCTACGCCATCCAACAGCTTCTTCGCTTGGGCTGAGCGTCGACGAGTACGCGTTGGCGACCGGCGCAGAATGAGGTTCGGAGAAAAAATGCTGCAGCGCAACATTTTTATGTTGCAACGCACCATGCATCGGTTTATATATGAACCATGCTCAATGGAGGGAGCACGCAACCCCCCGGGCCTCCATGATCATAGGAGCTCAAGATGAGTGAGAAGCCGTCCAAGTCTGAGAAGAGCAAGTTTGGTGAAACAGATGCCGAGAAGTCCGTTTTTCGGTTTGTCGACCCGCGTGCCAGGAGTGAAGAGTTCTCCGCGACTGCGCGTTCGGTCGTGAAGCACGCCGCGGGCGTGGTCGTCGAAGCGGCGGACAAGGCGCGAGCCAAAGCCGACACTTTCGTCGACGGCGCAGAGCAAGGCGCCGTTGCGGCGGTGAGTGGCGTCGCCGGCGTCGGCCGACACGTCGTCGAGGCGTCGTTCGCCAATCTCGCCGTTGCAGCCGGCATGGTCGATAAGCTGAGCGATGCGAAAACTGTCGTCGAGGCCCTTCGGATCGAAGGCGACTACGTCCGTGACATCGTCACGCAGAACTTACAGCAGATCGCCACGGCGACGTCGTTGGTGAGCCGCATCTTTACAACCACGATGAAGACCGCCGGCGCCGAGCAGTTCGCAGTCGCGGACAAGGCCGCCTGACGAATCGGCGTCGTTCTAGCACGATTTTGCCGCGCGGCGCCGCGACGAGGGGTGTTCCAAGGGTGTTCCCTCGAGAGAAGGCCGCGCGGCGAGACGGAACCAAAGCTAGGGCGCGAGCCATGGGCTAGCGCGCCCGGTTTTGGGAAATTGTCGTCGAACTGCGAACGACGACGCAATTCGGCGCCGCGCGACCGCGGCGCGGCAAATTGTGGCTTCGCGCGCTCTCACAGGAGTGAGGTCGAATGAAAATCACTGTCGATGTCGATTGCACTCCGATCGAGGCTCGGCAAGTCATGGGATTGCCGGACGTCGAGCCCATGCAGAAGGCGGCGATGGCGGAAATTGAGAGGAGAATGCTCGCTGAGCTCGAGCGATTTTCGCCCGAGGCCTTGTTCAGAACCTGGCTGCCAATGGCCGCTCTGAACGTGGATTGGCTGCAAGACATCTTGCGGCAGGGCAAGAGGTGACATGGTCCCGGCGCACCCGCGGGCGCGCTCGATCGCCCGACCCGTGCCGGCGACGTCGCGTCGCGATCAGTTGGCAAAGCCATCAGAATGGCTGGACGGACCGTTGCGTCAACCGTCGAATGCGAAAACTATTTCCCATACCGAACAATGAACTCGACTGGGAGGACCGCATGCAGAGTCGCCGAAAAGGAAGGCCGCCAAGGAGCGGATATTCGTCGTTCGGAGGGGGGAGATTGCTACAAGTCTGGAGTGGGCCCCTTGGGGCGGACGAGGATCAGGCTGCTGATTTGACCGCCGGCCGGGGATTACGATCTTCGAACTGTTGCGGGCTGAGATAGCCCAA
>Ga0209040_10001207_pt1 | contig 20351 bp, 14 predicted proteins | sample BogFormECP12_OM3_FD_188240 | JGI IMG/M metagenome (GOLD analysis project Ga0209040, IMG submission 188240) | Bog forest soil microbial communities from Calvert Island, British Columbia, Canada - ECP12_OM3 (SPAdes) (version 2) | ecosystem: Environmental > Aquatic > Freshwater > Wetlands > Bog ...
CAATCGCTCGGCGCTTGGCGTGGAAGATGAGGAACGCACGGAACTCGCGTTGGCTGGCGTCGTCGGCAAACGGCTGACTTATAAATAAGTAGGCTTGTTGAACGGCGCACTAAATCGCCATATGAAGAGCCTGTGCAACTGAGGCTCCAGTTCGATGGCGACGACACCGAAGACTCGCAAGAACCCTGAGGCGAAAGCCCGGAAGCGCCCGACAGATGATCGAGAGCAATATAGGCGCTTCCGGGCTTTCGCCCAGGAACATGATGTGGATGAAGATAAAGAGAAGTTCGATCGCACATTTGAGAAACTGGTTCAGAGTCGTAATGGTCCTTAAGCGACGTCACTTTTGCTCTCGTACGTAACGCCATCTTGATATTGCTTATCACGATCCTTCACCAAGTTATCTATATGGCTTTGCATCTGTTCTACCGAATTAAGTTCAATGTCCGCAACTTGGCGAACTTTGGACTCGTGAATTTCTAGCGTTTTGCCTAATATATCCTCACCGATTGGTGCACATTCATCCTTAGTAACAAGCACGGCATCAGTGATATTTCCAACTCCAGGTGCCGTCTCTGCCGCCTTCTTTGCTGCGAACGTCTCGGTCAGGGCTTTTGAATACCCGACGATGTTAACATAGCCTGATTGCATTAATCTCGATCGTGCATGCCAAGAGCCAATTCCTATCGTCGCAAATCCGATAGCACTATGATCGGTTGTTCTACCCCTATGGTCCACGTGAATTATTTGTGTGCGAACTCCATCTCCGCCAACAACGAGTGCTTCTACGTCAGCACCCTCGTATTGTTGCATTTGGTCTGCAAGCCGATCAACGATTCTGTCAGAATACTCTCTTCCATGCGTTAAAAGCGTATCAGCGTTAAGACCAAATGGAGCCAGATATAAATCCTCTGCCTGGCGTTGTTTTATCGCTTTAAATTGTTGGCCATAAATTGCGGCGATATCAACCGGCGTCAACCCATCGCTGTTTTTTGCTTGTTCGTAGGTCCGACGCATTGCTTCGGTGTGTGTAGGGAATAGTCCCCTGCAATTGTAATAACGGTGCGTCGCGTGATAGACGCTATCTTAGCCGTTAGGGGCTCAAATTCTGTGTCGCCAAAGGTTATCTTTCGGTCTGACATTACTATACACGCCGAGCCAAATGACGGGGTATCTCTTGTCCCATAATTCCATGCCATCATGGTCGCTATGCAAACGGTCACGTCTTGGGGCCTCGGCTCCTTTGGCCTGTGGTGCGGCCAATCGCGGCGAGGGCTCTGGGTCCGCTCCCAGAAACGCCTGCCTTGCAGGATCATAGCCGCGCGTCATGGGTACGGCAACTCCAATATCGCCTTCCGACTCGCATCGCCTCGGCGCCGCGCGAAGAAATCTTCATCGCATCCCTCGACCCATTGGCCATCGCGTCCGGCAGGGGCGTTTGGCGCCGCCCAAACCAGCCGAGCCGCCGTTAAGGCTGAATGGCGGCTTGCCGCAGTTTTCCGAAAAACGGAATGCTAGCGCGATTTCCTGAAATAGGGAAGAAAATGTCGGCCTCCTTGCCGCTGGTTGTAGTCCCTTGTCCCTGCGAGCGCGGCGACGGCCGGCAAAGGTGCAAACCGGGTCATTCTCGGGACCGAATGGTTAAACCGTCGCCTTTCCGCCCGTGGGCGAGGGAGGGCGGAGGTTCTTGCCCATTGGGCGCGCTGGGCTTGGTCACTATGCTATCCTGCCTAGCGCCAAAGGACACTTCATGGCCGCAACCCGGAAAATCGCGGCGATCCTGGTCGCAGACGTGGTCGGATTCAGCCGTCTCGCCGGCGCCGACGAGGAGCGCACGCTGGCGCGGCTTCGGACGCTGCGCAGCGATCTGATCGATCCGACGATCGCCGTCTACAACGGGCGCATCTTCAAGCGCACCGGCGACGGCGCCCTCGTCGAGTTCCGCAGCGTGGTCGACGCGGTGCGCTGCGCAATCGAGATGCAGAACGGCCTCGTCGAGCGAAACGCGGGTCTTGCGCCGGAGCGCCGCATCGATTTCCGCATCGGAATTCATCTCGGCGACGTAGTCGAAGAAAGCGACGGGGACCTGATGGGCGACGGCGTCAACGTCGCCGCGCGGCTCGAGGGACTCGCTGCGCCCGGCGCCATATGCATGTCCGAGGACACCTATCGCCAGGTCAAAGGGCGGCTCGACATCGCCGTCGCCGATCTCGGCCCGACCCGGCTCAAGAACATCGCCGAACCGATCCGGGTCTATTCGCTCGAAGTCGGCAAGCCGGCGCAGGCGAAGGCTTTCGGGCCGAAGCGGCGTTCGGCGTTCGCCCTCATCGTCGCCAGCGCCGCGGCCCTGGCGATCCTGATTGCCGCGGGGGCGTGGCGCGCGTTCATGGCGAACCGCCCTGCCGGTGTCACGACGAACGCCAGCGCGCCCGCTCCCGTCCCGCCGCCGCCGCTCGCGGACCGGCGCTTTTCGATCGTGGTGCTGCCCTTCGCCAACCTGTCGGGCGACCCGGCGCAGGATTATCTCGCCGACGCCCTGACCGACGAACTGACCACGAGAATCGCGCGAAGCCCCTTTACCCTCGTCATCGCGCGCAACACCGCCTTTACCTTCAAGGACAAGCCCGTCGACGCCAAGGCGATCGGCAAGGATCTGGGGGTGCGCTACGTGCTGGAAGGCTCGCTGCAACCGAGCGCCACCCAGATGAGGGTCAACGTCCAGCTCATCGACGCCGGCAGCGGGGCGCATCTCTGGGCCGATCAATTCGACACCCCTCGCGCCGACGTGTTGCAGATGCAGGACGAGATCGTCACGCGCCTGGCTCATGCGCTGGAAATTCAGCTCCCCGCGGCCGCCGTCGCGCGCCTGAAGCGCACGCCCGCGGCCAATCCCGACGCTCAGGATCTGGCTCTCCAGTGTCTCGCGGCCGTGCGAAAAGCCCCGGAAGCCGTCAGCAAGGAGGCGCAGGCGGGCTTCCGTCTCTGCGAGCGGGCGCTCGCCGCCGACCCCGACAACGTCATCGCGCTGGTCGTTCTGTCGATCAAGTACTGGCAGCCGGTCTCGCACAACCTCAGCGCCGATCCGAAGGCCGACCTCGAGCGGGGCGACGAATTGGTATCGAAAGCGCTCGCCATCGACCCGAACATCGCCTACGGACATGTCTTCAAGGCCGAGATGCTCAGGGACCAGGGGCGTTTCGAGGAAGCCAACGCGGAGGCCGAGCGCGCGCTGGACCTCGACCCGACCGCCGTCGACGCTTACGCCCAGGTCGGCAACAACGATCGGGAGCTCGGGCAATTTGAAAAGAGCCTCGAGAATTTCGACAAGGCCATCCGGCTCAGTCCGCACGATCCTTCGGCGCACTACTGGTATGCGGGCGAAGCGGCGGCGCATTTCGGGCTCAAACAATACGAACAGGCGATCGAATGGGCCCGGCGTGCGATCGCGATCGATCCGACCTTTCGGCAGTCGTATCCGGCGCTCATCGCATCGCTCGGCTGGACCGGCCGTCTGGCGGAGGCCCGCGAGGCGATTGAGCGCTATCGCGCCCTGTTTCCGACTGGACCCAGAACGGTCGCGGGTTTCAAGGCGATGAAGGCTGAGTACACCCATTCCGACCGCGACCCGCGCTTTCTGGACTACTGGGACCGGCTGATCGAGGGCCTCGCCAAGGCGGGCATGCCGGAGGCGTAAAGGACAGCGAGCGTGCAAACCGCGTCGTTGACAACGACCGAGGCAGGCGCGTCGGAACATCCGCGTCGGGTCGGATTGCAGCCGTCTTGACCGGGCGGAGCCAGCCGGGCGGTAAGCGCCAGATTCGAACCGCGAGAAACCCGCCCGGGCGCTCTTGCCCCTCGCCGCGACCGCTCGTAGCTTCGCCCAATAGTTGCATGGGTGTCAAAAAGCATGGCGTTTCAGGGGTTCGGACCGAAGGCGCTGCCGTTCTTCAAGGCGCTCGCTTTCCACCAGACGAAGGAGTGGTTCGAGGCCAACCGCGAGGTCTACGAGCGGGAGATCAAGGGCCCGATGGGCGACCTCGTTGAGGAGACGGCCGCGCGCCTCGCCACGGCGAGAATTCCGCTCAAGGGCGACCGCAAATCTTCTCTCTTTCGCATCCATCGCGACGTGCGGTTCTCGATCAACAAGGAGCCGTACAAGACCAACGCCGGCGTGGCGATTACGCGCACCGGCTCCAAAGCCGACCCCGGCGTGCTCTATTTTCATCTCTCGCCGGAGGAATGTTTCTTCGCCGCCGGCTTCCACATGCCGGACCCCCATGAGCTGGCGCGGCTGCGAGCCGCCGCTGTGCGCGGCGCCGAAGCCTTCAAGCAATTGACGCGGAAGCTTGCTTCTAAAGGCCTCTCGCTCTCGGACGAATCCGCGCTGAAGCGCCCGCCGCGCGGCCTCGACGGCATCGACGACCCGGAGATCGCGCTCGCCGCGCGCCTGAAAAGTTTCATCTGCCTGCGCCCGGCGCCGGAGGCGCGCATCGCCACGGCCGGGCTCGTCGATGATTTCTGCGCTTTCGCTGCCGATTCCCTGCCCTTGCTCGAATGGGGCTGGGACGCGCTCGGCGAAAAGCGCTAAAAAGGCGCCATGCAAGTTTTCGAAGCCATCGACGCCGAGCGGCGCGACTTCATCGCCCGGCAGCGCATTTTCTTCACCGCCTCCGCCGCGCCTGGCGCGCGGGTCAACATCTCCCCGCGCGGAACGGATGCGTTCGCGGTCATCGATGAGCGCGCTGTGGCCTATCTCGACAGGACCGGCAGCGGCGCCGAGACGGCCGCGCACATCAACGCCGGCGGGCATTTGACGATCATGTTCTGCGCCTTTGAAGGGCCGCCGAACATCCTGCGCCTTTATGGCCGCGGCGAATCGCTGCCTCGAGGCGGAGAGCGCTATAGCGAGGTTCTCAAAAGCGCGTTCGACAGCAAGGAGCCGTCCGGCGCGCGCCAGATCGTCATGCTGCATGTCGAGCGCGTGCAGACGTCGTGCGGCTACGGCGTGCCGCTGTTCGACTATTGCGGCGAGCGTCCCTCGCTCGACAACTGGGCGCTCTCGAAAGGCGAGGACGGCCTCGCGGCCTATCGGCGGAAGGAGAACGCGGTCAGCATCGACGGGCTGCCGACCGGGCTCGTCGAGGCGGCGCCGGCGATTGAAGCCGAAACCTAATTCGGCCGCAACTCCATTCCGACCCGCTCATCGAGGCCCGCGCTCTTCTCGCTACGCGACCACAGCCGCGCCTGCGTCGAGGCCGGCGCGAGCTTACGCCGCGGCTTGCAACCGCTGCTCGACCATCGTGCGCAAGGCCATCAAGTCGCGCGCGAACAGCCGGATGCCGTCGGAGAGCTTCTCCGTCGCCATCTGGTCCTCGTTCAGCATCCAGCGGAAGCTCTTCTCGTCCATCGTGACCCGCGGCGGCGCCAGTCCCGACCGGTCCTGGCTAAGACGGCGCGGAAGCTCGCCCTCGTCTTTTGACAGTTCTTCAAGCAGGTGCGGCGAAATCGTCAGCCGGTCGCAGCCGGCGAGCGCCTCGATCTCGCCGGTGTTGCGGAAGGAGGCGCCCATGACCACGGTCTTGATCCCATAAGACTTGTAGTAGGCGTAGATCATCCGCACCGACTGGACTCCGGGGTCGTTCTCGGAGTCGTAAGGGCCCCCGCCCGCCTTCACGTGCCAGTCGAGGATGCGCCCGACGAAGGGCGAGACGAGAAACGCCTTGGCGTCCGCGGCGGCGATCGCCTGGGCGAGCGAGAAGATGAGCGTCATGTTGCAGTCGACGCCCTCGCCTTGTAGGCGGCGCGCGGCCTCCACGCCTTCCCAGGTCGAGGCGAGCTTGATAAGGATGCGTTCCCGGGTGACGCCGCGCGCCTCGTAAAGCCCGATGAACTTCCTCGCCTTGGCGACGGCGCCGTCCACGTCGAACGAGAGGTCGGCGTCGACCTCGGTGGACACCCGGCCGGGGACGATCTTCGTGAGCTCCGCTCCGAAATTGACGGCGATGCGGTCGGCGACGTCGCCAACCAGCGCGCCCTGTCGGCGGCCCCAAACGATCGCCTCCTCGACGAGCCGCGCGTAGTGCGGCATCTGAGCGGCCTTGAGGATAAGAGACGGATTGGTGGTCGCGTCGGTCGGACGGAAGGCGCGGATCGCGTCCATGTCGCCGGTGTCGGCAACGACTGTGCTCATGGCGCGCAATTGTTCGAGCTTGCTGGGCATGGCGGGCCTCGTTTGGCGAGAGGATCTAATGTCGCGTCTCTGAGCCCACATTTCAACCCGAGAGCGGGCCTACCCCAGGGCCCCCCCCGGGCGTCAATGGCCGATTACCAAAACATGGCGGGCAATGGTTGCGCCAAAGGAGGTTACCGTCTCTGCCTGACGTTCGTCAGGGATGACGCCCGCCTCGCACGCCCTACCCAAGTCTGGGGCCAGCGGCTATCGTACCGCGCGGCGCGCGGATCGCGGCCGGGAGGAGAATCGATGGGGGCGTTTGAAGCCTACGCCTGGGAATGGGGCTCGGCGCTCATCCGCTGGCTGCACGTGACAGCGGCGATCGCCTGGATCGGCGGCTCCTTTTTCTTCATGCATCTCGACGCTTCGTTAAGGAAACATGCACGGGATGATCCGGTGCTCGCCGGCGTCTCCTGGCAGGTTCACGGCGGCGGCTTCTATCAGATGAGCAAATACCTGCTCGCGCCGGCCGCACTGCCGGAAGAGCTCATCTGGCACAAGTGGCAGTCCTACTGGACCTGGATCAGCGGCTTTGCGTTGCTCTGCTGGGTATATTACGGGCAGTCGTCCTTCTTCCTGATCGACCCTGCCGTCCTGCCGCTCGAACCGTGGCAGGCGGCGGCGATCGGCATCGTCGCGCTCGCGCTCGGCTGGATCGTCTACGACCTTCTCTGCCGCTCGCTGCTTGGGAACAACGAGCCGCTCTTGGCGCTGGTCGGCTTCGGGTATGTCGTGGCCACGAGCTGGTTCTTCACCCTCGTCTTCTCGGGCCGAGGCGCGCTCATCCACACCGGCGCGCTGATGGCGACGATGATGACCGGCAATGTTTTCTTCGTCATCATGCCGAACCAGCGGAAGAGCGTCGCGGCGCTCATTGCGGGCGAGAAGCCCGATCCAAAATGGGTGAAGACCTCCAAGACGCGCTCGACCCACAACAACTACATCACGCTCCCCGTCCTTTTCCTGATGCTGTCGAACCACTACCCGATGACTTTCTCCAACCCTAGAGTCATACCGGCGGTCGTCACCTGCATCATCGTGGCCGGCGCGCTCGTGCGCTACTTCTACAATGCCTGGCACGCCGACCATCACGCCGCCCCCTGGTGGGCGTGGGGCGTCGCCGCGCTGGCTGTCGTCGCCGCGTTCTTCTTCGCCGCGACATCGAACCCGGCCATGCGCGGGCTCATGGGCCTCGCCGACCTTCCGACCGCGGCCGCAGCCATGGACGAGCCCAAGGCGCCGCCGGAGGTGGTCGACATCATAACGACGCGCTGCATGATGTGCCACGCGCCGGCGCCGATGGAGGCGATCGGCGAGGCGCCCAAGGGGGTCATCCTCGACACGCCCGAGCATATCGCCAGCTTCGCCCCCGCGATCCGCATGCAGGCGGTGCTGACCCACGCGATGCCGCCCAACAATTTCACCCAGATGACCGACGCGGAGCGGGAGACGCTGGCGCGCTGGCTGAAACTCGAGACGGCGAAGAACTGATGGCCCGCGGGCTCACCGACACCGAGGCTGCAGCCGGCGCCCGGCTCATGTCGCGGCTGGACGCGTTCGCCGCATTCACCGATGAGACGGGCAAGCTCACGCGGCTTTTTTTGTCCGACGCCCACCGCAGGGCGGCGGCGGAGTACATCGGCTGGTGCGTGGAGGCGGGCCTGAAGGCGCGCATCGACGCGGCCGGCAACATCGTCGCCCGATACGAAGGAAAGCAGGCCGGCGCCCAGGCGCTGATGCTGGGCTCCCACATCGACACGGTGCGCGACGCGGGACGCTACGACGGCAACTACGGGGCGCTCGCGGCGCTGGCGGTCGTGGAACAGCTGGACGCCAAGGGCGAAAGGCTCGACCACGCCGTCGAGATCGTCGCCTTCGGCGACGAGGAGGGAGTCCGCCATCGGACGACGCTGACCGGCTCGCGCGCGCTCGCCGGGACCTATCCGAAGGAGGCGCTCGATCAGAAGGACGCGGCCGGGATCGCCATGCGCGACGCGCTGAAGGCCTTCGGCGGCGATCCGGACAAGGCCGCTTCGATCCGGGCGGAGAATATTGCGGCTTTCGTCGAGGCCCATATCGAGCAGGGCCCGGTGCTTGAGGCGGAGGGGCTGCCGCTCGGCGTCGTGACCGCGATCAACGGCGCGACCCGGCTCGAGGTCGGCGTCGACGGCATGGCCGGCCATGCCGGAGCGACGCCGATGGCGCTGCGCCGGGACGCGCTGACGGCGGCCGCCGAAATGGCGCTCGCCATCGAGAGGCGCGCCCGCGCCGAGCCCGACCTCGTCGCGACCGTCGGGCGCCTGGAGGTCTGGCCGGGCGCCGCCAACGTCATTCCGGGGATCGTGCGCTTCTCCGTTGACGTGCGCGCGCCCTCGGATTCGCAGCGCGCCGCGTCGCTCGCGGAGATGCGGGCGAGCTTGGACGCGATTGGGAAGGAGCGTGGCGTCCGCGTCAGCGTCGCCGTGACCCACGAGGCCAACGCCTTCGCCTGCGATCCGCGCATCGTCGCCGGGCTCAAACGCACGGTGGAGGGGCTCGGGATTCCGCCCCGGTTGATGCCGTCCGGCGCCGGGCACGACACGATGGCGATCGGCGCCCTCTGCCCGGCGGGCATGCTATTCGTCCGCTGCAAGGGCGGGATCAGCCACAATCCGCTCGAATCGATCACGCTCCAGGATTGCGCCTACGGCCTTGCGGCCCTAACCCGCTTCGTGCGGGAATTTCGGTTGGACCGAGCGACGGCTTACCCGAGCCCGCTCGACCTCGCGGGCTGGCAAGTTGGTTAATTTTGTGTTTCAGTTGCGGCGGACTCCGAGCGAGCGTGAGGCGCAAGAGGGACGCCGCGGATGCGACATGCTGCTGTCTTCTGCGCGGTCACGTTGGGCGTGAGCTGCGGCGCGTCGGCGACGCAGCTTGGATTGGCGTCGTTCTATGACGTTGGCGGACTGACTGCGGCGCACCGCAGCCTGCCGATGGGATCGCGGGTTAGCATCCTCAATCTCGACAACGGCCGCTCCGTGGTGGTCAGGATCGTTGATCGCGGGCCGTTCATCCGCGGGCGGATCATCGACGTATCGACCGCGGCCGCCGTGACGCTCGGCTTTCGGGAGGCGGGATTGGCCCGGGTGAGGATCGACCCTATCCCGGTAGAAGCGCCGGAGGCCGCGTCCCGCCCTGACAGGCAAGCGCCGTCTGCGCCGATGGATGTCTCGTATGCCATCTGCAGATACGGCGCCGATCGCCTGCAGCATCTGCAAAGCAACTCGCTCGGCGGAGAAGCCGTGGCGGCAACGCGCGAAATGGGATGCGAGACTTCGCCATCGCGGCTCTTCGATCTGGCGCAGTGGTCGGAGGACCTCGCTCGCCTCGCCAGCCGTCGCGTGGCCGATTTGACCGAAGCGGAAGCCGCTGCGAGCATCCCCGTGAACGCGATCGCCGAGATGGAAGCGGCCGCAAGCATCCCCGTGAGCGCCTTAGCCGAGGTCATAGCGGCGGAAAGCATTTCTGTCAGCGCTTTGCTTCCGCCGCCGGAGCACGTAGCGTCTTTAACGCGCCAGTGAGACGGTTGCGCCTCCACGTCGACGCGCAAGAAACAGGCCCAGCCGTCGGCGTCGAAGCCTGCCCTTTCTCTTCTCGCCCGACTTCGCCGCATCTTCTACCAGCCTCACTCGCTCCTTGAAACTCTGACATGTTAGCGCTTGCCGCCCCGCTTCGATTCGGGCGAAACTGCAGGTCAGAGAGAGCTTTTCGGCCATTGGAGAAAAGAACATGAGCACTCGTTTCTTTGGCGACATCGGTCCCGTCCGGTACGAGGGGCCGAAGAGCAACAATCCATTCGCCTTCCGCCATTACGATCCGGCGCGCGTCGTCATGGGCAAGACCTTGGCCGAGCACTTGCGGCCGGCCGTCTGCTACTGGCACAACTTCGCCTGGATGGGCTCCGACATGTTCGGCGCGCCGACCTTCGAGCGCCCGTGGGCGAGTGAGGACATGAAGGCCGCGCGGCTCAAGGCCGACGTCGCCTTCGACATGTTCTCCACCCTCGGCTTTCCGTTCTTCACCTTCCACGACAAGGATGTCGTGCCGGAAGGCTGCAACCTTGCCGAGTTCGGCCGCAACCTCAACGAAATGACCGACCTGTTCGCGAAGAAGATGGAGTCAACGGGCGTCAAGCTGCTCTGGGGCACCGCAAACCTGTTCAGCCACCCGCGCTACATGGCGGGCGCCGCGACCAATCCGGACCCCGACGTCTTCGCCCACGCCGCGGCGCAGGTGAAGAACGCCATCGACGCGACGCATCGACTCGGCGGCGCCAATTACGTGCTGTGGGGCGGGCGCGAAGGCTACGAGACGCTGCTCAACACCGACCTTAAGGGCGAGCGCGAGCAGCTCGGGCGCTTCCTCTCGATGGTCGTCGACTATAGGCACAAGATCGGCTTCAAGGGCGTGCTGCTCGTCGAGCCCAAACCGCAAGAGCCGACGAAGCATCAATACGACTTCGACGTAGCGACTGTTGCGGGCTTCCTCTGTCGCTTCGGCCTCGAAAAGGAGGTCAAGCTCAACATCGAGGTCGGCCACGCGCAGCTCGCGAACCACTCGTTCGAGCACGAGATCGCGCTCGCCTCGGCCCTTGGCCTTCTTGGCTCCGTGGACGCCAACCGCAACGACTACCAGTCGGGCTGGGACACCGACCAGTTCCCCAACAATGCGGCCGAACTCGTCCCCGCGATGTATTTCATCCTAAAGGCCGGCGGGCTCTCGCCAGGCGGTTTCAACTTCGACGCCAAGGTGCGGCGCCAGTCGATCGACCCGGGCGACCTCCTTCTCGGCCATATCGGGGGCATCGACGCCTGCGCCGAGGCGCTGGCCGCGGCGGCGCGGCTCATCGAGGATGGCAAGTTCGACACCATGAGGGAGGAGCGCTACGCCGGCTGGAGCGACCCGAAGGCGGCCGCTATGCTGAAGCCGGGCGCGTCGCTGGAGGCGATCGCCAAGCGCGTCGCCGAGGAGAAAATCGATCCGAAGCCGCGCTCAGGCCGGCAGGAGTTCTTCGAGAACCTGGTGAATCGGTATCTCTGAGCTCCCGGCAAAATCCAACCTGGAACGCGCGCGAGTGAACTAGCGCCAACCCATAGTGGTGGCAGCGACGGCTATTTTCGAAGGTCGGCTTCACCGATTCTTTGGAAATGCCGGGTTCAATCGCGGGCGCGCCGCACTGGGCGCCTTTTGGACCGACATGTACCGGAACGCCGTCCTCTTCGCGGCGGGGGGCCTCGCGCTCATCGCCCTTGCGCCGTCGTTTTTTCCCGGGCGGAACGACGCGACGCCCGATCCCGTCTCCTTGAGCGCTGCGCCGGCCGCGGACGCGGCGCTGCCGCCGGAGACGCCGTCGCCGGGGGAAGCTTACCGTAGGGCGGTCCTGCAGGCGGACGTGCTCGGACAATACATGGCGGACGCGCTCGTTAACGGCGCTCCCGTCAAGATGATGGTCGATACTGGCGCAAGCATCGTTGTCTTGTCGGCCACGACGGCCGCCCGGCTGGGCCTCGCCGGCGATTCCCACGCCAAATTGAGGGTCCAGACCGCGAATGGCGTGACCAGCGCCACGCCGGTCCTGCTGCGGAATGTCAGCCTCGACGGCCTTTACATGAACGACGTGCAGGCGGTGATCCTGCCGCCCGACGCCGGCGACATGAACCTTCTCGGCGCGAGCTTCCTCAAGCGCCTCGCGAGCGTCGAGCAGCGGGATGGCACGCTCATCCTCCGCCAGTAGCGGCGTCGGAGGGAGGAGACGGTCGGCTCCAGGCGGCGAGCCTCTTCATGCCCGACGCGCGTCCCGCGTCCCTCTGGATTTCATGCCGCGGCAACGCCCATGAAGGGAGGCGGCCGTTCGGCGCTGACCGAACTTGACCGAGGCGGCTGAGAGGCGGCTGTTTTCCTCCTTGCCCGAAAGCGGCTTTCCTGCTAGCGACACCGCCTTCCGTGCTCTATCTGCGCGGGTTAGTTTCCGGGCGTTCGCCATCGGCCATCTGCGCCGGGCCGCGGCAAGCGGCACGAAGGATGCGGTTTCCGCGTTCTTTCCGATGAGCGGACGCCTGACCGTCAACGCGAACCCAAGTCCGGCGCTGCCGCCTCTTTGGAGAGGGGCTATCAGGAGAACCAATGTCAGCAGTACAAACCCGCGCGCCGACGCGTGAGGATTTCACCGCGTTATTGAACGAGACTTACGGCGCCGACGAGGCCTTTGAGGGCTCGGTCGTCAAGGGCCGGGTTGTCGCAATCGAAAAAGACATGGCCGTCATCGACGTCGGCCTCAAGACCGAGGGGCGCGTCGCGCTTAAGGAATTCACCAACCATGGCCGCGAAACGGCGCCGGGCGTCGGGGACGAGGTCGAGGTCTATCTCGAGCGCATTGAGAACGCGCTCGGCGAGGCCGTCATCTCGCGCGACAAGGCGCGCCGCGAGGAGAGCTGGGTCAAGCTCGAGCAGGCCTTCGAGAAGGGCGAGAAGGTCGAAGGCGTCATCTTCAACCAGGTCAAGGGCGGCTTCACCGTCGATCTCGACGGGGCGGTGGCGTTCCTGCCGCGCAGCCAGGTGGATATCCGTCCGGTGCGGGACGTCGCCCCGCTCATGAACATGCCGCAGCCCTTCCAAATTTTGAAGATGGACCGCCGGCGGGGCAACATCGTCGTCTCGCGCCGCACCGTGCTCGAAGAGAGCCGCGCCGAGCAGCGTCATGAGATCGTCGCCAACCTTCAGGAAGGCCAGGTCATCGACGGGACGGTGAAGAACCTCACCGACTACGGCGCGTTCGTCGACCTCGGCGGCATCGACGGCCTCCTGCACGTCACCGACATCGCCTGGAGGCGCGTCAATCACCCGAGCGAGGTTTTGAACATCGGCCAGCAGGTCAAGGTGCGCATCATCAAGATCAACCACGAGACGCACCGCATCTCGCTCGGCATGAAGCAGCTGCAGGAAGACCCCTGGACGAACATTGAGGCGCGCTACCAGGTAGGGCAGAAACTCAGGGGCAGGGTCACGAACATCGCCGATTACGGTGCCTTCGTCGAGCTCGAGCCCGGCATCGAGGGCCTCATCCACGTCTCGGAAATGTCGTGGACGAAGAAGAACGTCCATCCGGGCAAGATCGTCTCGACGAGCCAGGAAGTCGAAGTTCAGGTTCTCGAGGTGGACGCGTCCAAGCGCCGCGTTTCGCTCGGCCTCAAGCAGACGCTGCAGAACCCGTGGGAGGCTTTCGCCGAGAAGCACCCGGTCGGCTCGATGGTCGAGGGCGAGGTCAAGAACAAGACCGAATTCGGCCTCTTCGTCGGCCTCGACGGCGATGTGGACGGCATGATCCACCTCTCCGATCTCGACTGGAACCGTCCAGGCGAGCAGGCGATCGACGACTACAAAAAGGGTGACACGGTTCGCGCCAAGGTGCTCGACGTCGACGTCGAGAAGGAACGGATCGCCCTCGGCGTCAAGCAGTTGGCGATTGACCCGTTCGCCAACAAGGCAGAAGGCGAGGGCGACTTGCACAAGGGCTCGGTCGTCACGTGCGAGGTTCTCGAGGTCAAGGAAGGCGGCATCGAGGTGAAGATCGCCGGCACGGAGCTCACGACCTTCATCAAGCGCGGCGAGCTCGCGCGCGACCGCAGCGACCAGCGCCCCGCGCGCTTCTCGGCCGGCGAGAAGGTCGACGCGCGCGTCACGCAGTTCGACCGCAAGGCGCGCAAGATCGCCGTCTCCATCAAGGCCCTGGAAGTGGCCGAGGAAAAGGAGGCGATCGCGCAGTACGGATCGGCGGATTCGGGCGCGTCGCTCGGCGACATCTTGGGAGCGGCGCTGAAGGCGCGCGAACAGAAGAAGTAGGCCGCGGGCTGCTTCAATGCACATAGTCCCGTGCGGAAGTCCGCGCGGGCTTTTTCGGTATTTCGCACTGTGATTAGACAGATGCTCCGGAGGAACATGCCTTCGCGATCGCAGAGGGGGAGCGTTTCGCACGTTGATCGGCGGCCAAGGAGGCTCTAAACTGTGGCCGCATCGAGGGGAGGTCTGGGTGTGACGGAACAGCAGGGCTCGAGACCGGGACTCGGAGCGGTCTTACGCAGTGAGGTGAGATGAATTTTCATCGAAGCTTTGAGCAAAACAGGAATAAAGAACGCAAAGAACTGGAGTTGCGCCCCCAGACGCAACACCCGAATGCGGAAACCCTGTTGGCGGAAATCAAGCGCTTGCTCGACGAAGATTCGAAGCTCGCCGTCGCTTCCGGCTCAGTCGCTCCCGCGCCTAGCCCAACGCTCCCAGAGCTCCGGCAGTCACAGCAACAGCCCGACATCCCCGGGGTGTCGATCGGCGCTGTTAACGCGACCCCCGACGGTGAGGCGCTGACGCCAGAACTCCGCGACTTTGTCGGCCAACATCCAAATCTGGACGATAACGAACTCAGACTTCGTTCGCGAAGATGGAAATTGCTGGCCTCAGGCCTCGCACTCGCCGCCGTGGCGGCGGTCGGCGCCGGCTACGCTTTGAAGAGCCAAGTTCCGGGGTCGCTGACGAACTCGGCCTCCGTCGTCGCGACACACGAGCCGACGAAGGCCGAGCCGCAAGGCGCGGATACGGTCGCGCCGCCCGCCGCCGGGGACGCGCTCATGAAGCACATCCCGCCGCCTGCGCATTTGCAAGCGGGCGACTCCGCGAAAGAGGCGTCAGCGACAAGCGGTTCGACCCCAACTGGCTCGCCGGCGGTAGACAGTGCGCAAGCTCCCGAGGATCAAGATTCTCACGCGCCGGCGGGAACGACGCTCAAGGGATCTGCCGCGGAAAGCCAGCCGGGCGCGGCCGCGCCAGCGGTTTCGCAGCCCGCGCGCCAGGAACCGACCCACGGGGTCGCGGCCACGCCGGACGAATCGCCCAGTGCAGCCGGCTCCTTATCGACCAGCCCCGCCGGCGGCTCCAAATTTGAGGGCTTGGCCGTTCCAACCGCGGCGCCGAACCCCCACACAGAGCCAGCGTCCGCCGCGGACGTCTCGGCCGAGTCCGCGCGGCCGCCCGCGCCGAACAACGCTTCGTCGACGAAACCTCCCGCGGGCAAGAAGGCGGACCATAAGTCAGTCGCCAAGAAGGCCGCGCCGACGGCGGCGAGGGCCGTGGCTTCGAGACAGCGCGTCCAGCGAGCGACGCCAAAACCGGCGACGACCGAGCAGGCGGCGGCCGATCCGGCTGCTGCGGCGCCAACGGCGCCGTCAGCGGCGCCTGCCGCGTCCGCCGATCAGCCGGCCGGCGGACTGCCGGGCGCATTCGGGTATCTCATTCACTTGCCCGGATCACTGGTTCAACGCGTAATCAATCCAAACGCGGACGCGAAATAGAAAGGACGGGAGCAATCGACACGCCGGCGGCTGGCCGCGCGAGACGCGCCGGCTGGGCGCATCTACAACTGCGACGATCCACGGCGAAGAAGACGCCCTTCACTCCGCCGGCGCCGTCTCGGAGAGATGCCCGGCCGCCCTCTCCCGCGCGATAAGTGCGGCGTGGTCGCGCGCGAGGAGCGTGTAAACCATCGGCGTCACGAACAAGGTAAACAATGTGCCGACCGCCATTCCGGCGAAAATCGTTAGGCCGATGGTGAAGCGCGATTTCGCGCCTGCGCCGGAGGCGAGGATGAGGGGGATCATGCCCACGACCATCGCAGCCGTGGTCATCAAAATCGGACGTAGGCGCACCGCCGCCGCCTCCTCGATCGCCTTGCGGCGCGGCAGGCCCTCCCGCTCCTGCAGGCGGTTGGCGAAATCGACCATTAGGATGCCGTGCTTTGAGATGAGGCCGATCAGGGTGACGAGCCCGATCTGCGAATAGATGTTGATGCTGGCGAAGCCAAGGAAGCCGCCGACGTTGAGCGGCAGCAGCGCGCCGAAGAGCGCCGTCGGCAGCGCGATCAGAATGATGAACGGATCGCGGAAACTCTCGTATTGCGCGGCGAGCACGAGATAGATGACGATAAGCGCGAAGACGAACACATAGACGAGAACGTTCCCCTCCTGCTCGTACTGCCGCGAGTCGCCCTGAAAGTCATAAGAATAACCTTCGGGGAACATCTCTTTTGACTTGGCCTTGAGGAAATCGAGCGCCTCGCCCAAGGTCCTTCCGGGGAACGGCACACCCGAAAGCGTCGCCGAATTGAGCTGCTGGAAGCTCGTCAGCGCGTTCGGCTGCACCTCCTGAGACACGGCCGCGACCGCGGACAGAGGCGCGAGTTCTCCGTTGCTCGTGCGCAGCTGATAGCGGGTCAACCAGTCGGGCGTCAGTCGGAATTCGCGCGGCGCTTGCGGAATGACCTGATAGCTGCGGCCGAACAAATTGAACAGGTTGACATAGTTGCCTCCCAGCATCGTCGCGAGCGCCGTGCCTACGTCGGACATGTTGATCCCGATGCGGTTGGCCTTGTCGGCGTCCACCTTGAACACGAATTGCGGCGTGTCGAACTTGAGGTCGAGGTCCGTGAAGAGGAAAAGGCCGCTTTCCTTTGCCGCCTGCTGCATTCTGAGCGCGACGTCGGCGAGGGTCTGGTAGTCGCCGGTGGTGCGGATGACGAACTGCATCGGCGGGCCGCCGGTCGAGCCCGGCAAAGCCGGGGGAGAGAAAGCCTGGATCTGCGCCTGCGGGACGGCGAGAAACTTCGGTCCGAGCTCGCTCAGCACGTCTTTCTGGTTCCGGGCGCGCTCGTCCCAGGGTTTCAGGAGGAGGCCCGCGAACGCCGCCCGCACATTGGGGACGCCGTTGATGGCGAAGGTGTGCAAGATTTCGGGCACCGCGCGCGCTTCCTCGTAGAGCCGCTGCGTAGCCTGTTCGGTATAGTCGAGATTGCCGACTTGAGGGGTCTTGACGAGCGTTAGCAGAATGCCCTGGTCTTCCTCCGGGGCAAGTTCGCGCGGGGTCGATGCATACATGACGCCGGTCAGCGCGAGCACGCCGAGGAGGATCAGAAGCGTCAGCGCCCGGAAGTTCAGCGTGCTGTGCAGGCGCCGGTGATAGGCGCTGCGCAACCGTTCGAACGTGCGGTCGACCAGCCGCCCGAACCCGCTCTGCCCCATGTCGTGACGCAGGAGCTTCGAACACATCATCGGCGACAGGGTGAGCGCGATGAGGCCGGAGACGATGACCGCGCCCGCGAGCGTGAAGGCGAATTCGCGGAAGAGCGCGCCGGTCACCCCGGAGACGAAGCCAATCGGCGCATAGACGGCGGCGAGCGTGATGGTCATCGCCACGACCGGCAGGGCGATCTCGTGTGCGCCGCGGATCGCCGCGTCGAACGGCGTCATGCCCTCCTCGATGTGCCGATGAATGTTCTCGACGACGACGATCGCGTCGTCCACCACCAGCCCGATCCCGAGCACGAGCGCGAGCAGTGTGAGGAGGTTGATCGAGTATCCGAGGGCGAGCAGGGCGATCATCACGCCGACGAGCGATAGCGGGATGGTCACGATCGGAATCAGGGTCGAGCGCAGAGTGCCGAGAAACAGGAAGATCACGACGATGACGATAACCGCGGCTTCGACCAAAGTCTTGGCGACCTCCCGAATCGACGCGCGGATGAACTGCGTCGAGTCGTAGGCGATCGCCGCGTTGAGCCCGGCCGGCAGTTGATTTTCGATGCTCGGCATCAATGCCCTGACCCCGTCGATGACGCTCAATGGATTGGCGTCGGGCGTGCCGTAGATGCCGATGAACACGGCCTTGAGCCCGTCGAAAACCGACGAACTGTCGGAGCTCTGCGGCCCGAGCTCTATCTTCTGCGACACATCGCTGAGCCGGACGAGCGCGTCGCCGTGCGACGCGATCACGAGCTGACCGAACGCCTTCGGACTGTCAAGCGAGGTTTCCGCATAGACGCTGATCTTGGTGAAGTCGCTCTTCACCTCGCCCGCAGCAGTCGTGAAGTTATTGGCCGTCAGCGCGGCGCGCACGTCGTTCGGGGTCACGCCGAGGGCGGCCATCCGGGTCGGATCGAGCCAGATGCGCATGGCGAACACCTGGCCGCCGAGGATCTGCGCGTTGGCGACGCCGTCGACCGTCTGCAGGCGCGGCTGCACGACGCGCGTGAGATAGTCGGTGATCTGCGACGGCGTCATCACGTCCGAATTGAACGACAGGTACATCAGCGCGAACCCCTGTCCGGTCTGTTTGACCACCACGGGATCGTTGGCCTCTCGCGGCAGGAGACCTCGCACCTGGTTGACCTTCGAGAGCGTGTCGGCCATCGCGCGGTCGGGATTGGCGTCCAATCTCAGATTGAGGGTGATGGTCGAGACGTTCTGCTGCGAGGTCGAAACGAGCGTGTCGATGCCGTCGGCGCTGGCGACCGCCTGTTCGATCGGCGTGGTGATGAAACCCTTGATCACGTCGGCCGCGGCGCCTGGATAGGTGGTGGTAATCGTGATCGTTGTATTCGACGTCTGCGGGAACTGGCGGATCTGCAGCTTGAACGCCGCCATGGCGCCGACCAGCAAAATGAGCAGGCTGACGACGCTGGCGAGCACCGGCCGGCGAATGAAGAGATCGGTGAAGGCGTTCATCGGGGCGAGCTCATTGGCGCGGCGTTTGCGCGGGCGGCGGGAGCGCCGGACGCTCATCTATGGTGACCGGCATGTTCGGCTGCAGCTTGATCTGCCCTGCCGACACGACCCGTTCGCCCGCTTTCACTCCTTCCTGAACCGCGATGCGCTCGCCGCGTGTCGCGCCGACCCTGACGAAGCGCCGCTCGACGACGAGGCCGGCCGCCGGGGACATGCCCTCGGCGCCGCCTTTCCCCGGCTCGTGCTTCGGCGCCGGAACCACGACGAAGACGTTGTCGCCGTAGAGGCTGTAGGAGATCGCCGTGCGGGGCAGGGTCAGCACGTCGGCCGGCGCGCCGGTCGTGACGGTCAGATAGGCGAACATGCCGGGCAGAAGCCTGCGCTCCGGGTTGGCGAACTCGGCCCGGATCGTCACATTGCGCGAGTCTGCGCTGACCCGGGCGTCGATAGCGCTCACTTTCCCTTTGAACGTTCGTCCGGGTATGGCGTCGACCGCCATGCTCACGTCCTGGCCGGTCTGTATCGCAGCCAGCGCTTCCTGCGGCACCGGGAAGTCGGCGTAGATCGGATCGAGTTTCTGCAATGAGGCGAGCGCGGTCCCCACGGCGGCGAACTGGCCGATGTCGGCGTTTCGTAGTCCGATCCGGCCATCGAAGGGCGCTTTGATGGCTTTCTGGGCGATGATTGCGCGGGTGCGCTCCACTGTGGCCGCCGCCGAATCGCGCGCCGCCAGCGCCTGATCGACCGTCGACTGCGGCGTGTTGCCGCCCGCAACCAGCATCTTCTGTCGCGCCAGAGTGGCGTCGGCGTTCTTGAGCTGGGCGAGTCCGCTGGCGAGGTCGGCCTGTTCGACTGAGTCGTCGAGATTGATGAGGAGGTCTCCCTGCCCGACGTCGGTCCCGGAATCAAAATGGATCGTCGTCACGACGCCCGCGACCTGCGGGGCGACGAGGATCCCCTGATAGGCGCGCAACGTCCCGATCGCGCCGAGTTGGGGCGGCCATTGTTCGACTCGGGCCTCCTCGACAGACACGGCCGTGGGCTTCGGCGCGAAGGCGGCCGCCATGAAGCCCTTCACCATGTTCGGCTTGATGACGAACTGGAAGTAGGCGAGCCCTCCGGTCAGCGCCGCGAGAGCCGCGAGCGTCACCACGAACACAACCGGGCGCTTGGCTTTCAGCGGCAAGAGACGGATGACGAACAGAAGCGCCAAGAGCGCGGCCGCCGCCCAGAACGCGGCTGGCGGAAAGGATGGATGGAAATATCCGAGCTGCGCGGCCGCGCCGGCCGCGATCGCGGCCACGCACAAGAGAAGCAACAGCCAGTTGATTGCGCGTCTCATCGCCGCTCGCGTCCATCCCCACCGGATCCGCGTCGCAGCGTTCCGCAGGTTTGTGATCTTAATCGGGCCGGAACTTGCGGGCTAGATGGACGCGGACCCGTGTCGCTAGCACACGATATGTCCGGTTTAGGTAGCGCACGATCTGTCCGGTAAGTCCGGCCCTTTTTGGAGGGGTTGGGATGCGCCGGACGGAGGC
>Ga0209040_10001208_pt1 | contig 20349 bp, 25 predicted proteins | sample BogFormECP12_OM3_FD_188240 | JGI IMG/M metagenome (GOLD analysis project Ga0209040, IMG submission 188240) | Bog forest soil microbial communities from Calvert Island, British Columbia, Canada - ECP12_OM3 (SPAdes) (version 2) | ecosystem: Environmental > Aquatic > Freshwater > Wetlands > Bog ...
AGCCATCTGCCGACCGTAAAGGCAACCCGCACCTCACATCGGGACATCAGCCACACTGCCCGCAGGGCCACTCCTTCCGGGCGAAGTCCCGGACGGAGCGTAGGCGCTTGCATTCATCCGATCGACAGAATGTTGTCTATGCGGCTGCCGTGAGCGTGTCGATGCCGACGTGCCGGAACAGGGTCTGCATTCCGACGCGGAGGTTCTCGTAGTCATGGTCGATGGCGGTCCAGGTCTTGGGCTTATGGCCCATTCTGGGGCTGCGGACCCCGGCCAGGATCGGTGCGATCACGTGGTCGCGGAGGGCAAGTAGCGCGGCGATGACGCGGGCGCTGTCGGCGGGGACGTGGTAGCGGCGGGTCCGGCCGGGTTTGCTGGTGAGTTGCTTGCCGCGGAGCTTGCACACCGGTAGGCCGCTGGCGAGGTGCCTGGCGTAGTGACAGGTCCCTTTCCAGCGAGCCCCGGTCCGAACCACGCGGGCCAGTTTTCCGGAACCGCCGCTAACCGTTAATGAGCGCGGCGGGTCTCAGCGGGCACCGGACGGGATCTGATGATCCGACGTACGTAAAGGGCGACACGACGAAGGTACCGCCTACGCAGACGGCGGCCTGACGGAACCGAGAGGGCGCGGCCGCCAGCCCAGCTGCCCCGGATCACCGATAGTGCTGCCGGCGTACCTGCATCCGGCAGCGGCCAGCGAGGTGATCAGGTGGCCGTGCGACCAGGCGAGCACGGCGGCGGGCAGGGAGGCCGGCAGCGGGCATGAACAGGGTGTACGGCGAGCCGGTTAACGCTAAGGCCAGGGACGACGGCAGGCCCACCCGGTTCGTCTGGCGAAGCCGGCTGTACACCGTACGCGCGATCCTCGAGCACCGGGTCATCGGTCAGGAGGGGACGCAGGATCCCCGGTCCGAGCCCGGGCAGCCGGACCTGGAGGTCTGGCGGGTCGAGGCAGCGCCGGGGCCAGGCACGACGGCGGGGGTCTACGAACTGCGCCGCGAAGCCGCCACCAGTGCCTGGGCTCTGCGTGGGCGATGACTTATCCGGAGGCCCGCCCCGGTCGACGCAGGTCCCGGTCACGAAGGCGTGGTCGTCCAGGTAAATTGTTCGTCATCGCGTAAAGCTAACAAGGCTGAATGGTGTACTTGTTCGAAAATTGCTGTTAAACTGTACCCTAGGTGCTCTAGATCGATGCGGCGCAGATCGCGGATGAGGCCTGGCTTCCTTCCATGCGGCGTCGGTCGGCCGGGGATCCAGTTTGCTGGATCCCCGGCTAGCGCGGCGCGGTGGGGCCGGGAGGACGGTAGCGGCATGGCCACGGTGTACGGCGAGCCGGTGCACGTTCAGGCCAGGGACGACGGCCGCCCGGCCAGGTTCGTCTGGCGAAGCCGGCTATACACCGTCCGCGCGATCCTCGAGCACTACGTCATCAGCCGGGAAACCTGGCGGGACAGCCCTGAGGCCGGGCCCGGGCAGCCGGTGCTGGAGTTGCTGGAGTTCTGGCGGGTCGAGGCTGCGCCGGGGCCGGGCACGACGGCGCGCGTCTGCGAATTGCGTAGGCAAGCCGCCGCCAACGCCTGGACCCTGCGCCTGGGCAGCGGCCGACTACCGCGCCGTTGACCGCTCGCGCCAGTCACCGTCTCGGCAGCCAGCCCGGCGGCATGACTTCATGGACGAGACAATCAGCTCCGCGGCCAAGTTCCCGTCATCACCGGGTAAATGACTTGCTAGTTTGCAGCGGCAGATCACAAATCAAGTAAATGAACGGCAGAAACTAGTGGGCCTCAGCCGGCCCCGCAGTCACTGCCACTCGTCTGGTGCCGGTGTCTACTTTCCAGCCCACCGGGACTGCGGCCTGCTGCGGCCACCGCGCATCGGTGAGGTCCGCGCCGGTGAGGACCGCCCAGGTGAGGTCCGCGCCGCTGAGGTTCGCACCGGTGAGGTCCGCACCGGTGAGGTCCGCACCGGTGAGGTCCGCGCCGGTGAGGTCCGCACGGGTAAGGTCCGCGCCGGTGAGGTCCCCGCCGATGAGGTTCGCCCAGGTGAGGTCCGCGCAGTGGAGGTTCGCACTGACAAGGTTCGCGCCGCTGAGGTCCGCGCCGATGGGTTTCGCCGAGGTGAGGTTCGCGCCGTGGAGGTTCGCTTGGACAAGGTTCGCGACTGTGAGGTCCGCGCTGGTGAGGTGCGCGCCGTGAAGCTTCGCGCGGACAAGGTGCGCGCCGCTGAGATCCGCGCCGGTGAGGTCTGCGCCGGTGAGGTCCGCGCCGCGGAGGAACGCGCCGCGGAGGAACGCCCGGCTGAGGAACGCGAAGGTAAGGCTCGCGCCGACGAGGTCAGGCGTTATGTCGCGTTCCTGCGTCCAGCGCCCTATCACGCTAAGGGCAGCCTGGACGTCTGGCCGTACCCGTTGTTCCTGTTCCAGGTCACCGGACTCCCTCAGTGCCGATTGCTCGCGGGAGTGCTCGCGGATGAATGCCGTGAGTACCTCCGTCACGGCCGGGTGGTCTGTGGCCGGGTCGCGGGCGAGGCGCTCCAGCGCGTAGATGGCGCCGATCCGCACGTTGAGAATGTCTGAGCCGAGCTTCTCGATGGTGATGGCGTAGAGGATCTTGGTGTCCCGTTCGGCCGAAGACCGGTGCTGGCGCACCATCTGACTGAGGACGAGCCCCGGGTCTTGGCCGTTCGCCGGGCGTCTGCGCCGACCGGGAACCAGCCTGGGGCGCTTGGGGCCTGCTCGGGGCGCCGCCAGGCCCTGTTGCTGGCTGCGCGTCCGGGTTCCGGGGTCGGCGTCTGCGGCAGGTTCCGGTACGTCAGCCTTGCCGGCCGCCTGATCGCCGGGTTCCTGATCACCGCGGCTGGATTCCTCGGCCACGGCCAGTCTGGTCAGCTTTAGCATGCGCCGCGACATGATGGAGTCCTGCGCTACGGCCAAGAGCGCGCCTGCGGCGAACAGGCCCGCGCCAACTGCCAGCGGCTGATCCTGCGCAATGACCGCCGCAGCGTGGAGAAGTGGTCCCCTGGCGGAGCCGATGTCACGTTGCGCGAGCCAGTGCGCGGCTTGCACGAAAGCCACCAAGGCGATCGCCAGTGCGAGCGCGACAGCGGCCGACCAGCCGACCAGCCGACTGTACCGGGCCGCGCTGAGTGGCGCGCGATCGTCGGCCTGACGCTCCACGCGAACCCGTACAGGGTTGTCCGTGTCCTCCACCACTCCCAGTATGACCCTCCCAGGGCGCCACGCGAAGGGCGTGACCTGGGTTTTCAGGCTTCCCGGCGCACGCCTTCGGGGTTCGTATCAGTTCGGAGCCCGTGCCAGCTCGGGTGCCGCATGCTTCCGTCGGCCGTCCATTCGGTGAACGCGACCTCGCCGACCAGCCGGGGTTCCACCCAGTGTGCGCCGCCGGCATACCGGGCGCGGCACCGGCGTGCCGAATGGGCTTGTGTCCCGAGCCCGACGCGGCACGCAGCTCGAAGACCATCGCCACCGCTCGTTCCCGCTGCTCCGCGGGGTGCTGCTTCCGTGATACCATGGGTTCCAACTTTCCCAGAGATCACAGCCTCCAAGAAACTCGGGGCGGTCCACTGACCCGCTTCCCGGTCAACCCGGTGCCTGACCACGGCCGTAGGCGACGCCCGTTCCGCCGTCGCAAGACGAAGCCGACATCTGGTTCCGTGTTTCCCTGCTGTGCACCTGACCCTCTTGTCACGGGCCAGCGCCCGCATCGCCACGAAGCGTCCGCCGCCCGCCGCGGAGGCCGGGCCGACGCGGCGGACGCTGGCCGCCGGGGGCAAGCGCCTGGGCGATCGCGCGTTCGTACCCCGGGTAGCACTGCCGTGCGGCGCGAATCACAGGCCGTCGATCAGGGTGCTCTTACCAGCCCCGGTCGGGCATGTCAGCGCGAAGGAATCCACGTCGGAGGTCGGCCTCGACCGACTGGCGGTAGCGGCCGAAACCGATCGGGAGCAGTCGCAGCGGTCGCATCACCGCTCCCCGATGGCGGCTGTGAGCGTGGCCGGGCCGCTGGTCCCCTCATCGGGAAGCCGAGACGTGCAGCCCGTCACCCGCGGACCGCAGCGTCGCACCTGGACTGGCGAACGTGCCCATGTTGACCTAGTGAAGACCGCCTGACGCCCTAAACGCGATCACATTATTCCCGTTCCGATTGCGTGCGTGTCGTAGTGGACCCAGCCCTCGAAAACAAGCATCCTTGGTCCCGTCCGGCACAAGGACGGAGGCCCGATGGCAAGGAGAACGTTCGACCTGCCTACCGTCATCGGCCTACTTCAGCACTGGTACGTGGGCCGCTCGCACAGGGAAAAGTCCGCGAGCCTGGACGTGGACCGTAAGACGCTGCGTGATTACGTTACCCCGGGCGCGGCGGCTTGGATCGTACCCGGCGGGCGAGCGAACCGCCGACAGGAGTGGGCGGAACTGGTGCGGGGCTGGTTGCCGAAACTAGCCGATACCCGGCCGCGGCGGGTGACCTGGCCGGGGATCGGCGAGCACCGCGAGTTCATTGCCCACCAACTTGAGGCGGGCCCGATTCCACAGCTCCCCGACCTGAACGACGAGGACAACCAAGCATGAACGCCACGTGGGCGTCCTACCTCGCGGTGGGCGCGGCGGCGCTGGCCGCCGCCCTGGCCGGTGTCGTCGTCCCGCTGGTCGGCCGGGTAGCTGATCTGCACCGCCGGGTCGGCGCGCTCGAGCGGCAGGAGACCGGAATCAGCGAGGTATTCGAGCTGGCCGAGGAGGTGTGGAGTGAATCTGACCAGCATGTCATGGACATTCCAAGGCAGCACACGATGGGTGATCAACCCGGAGTCTCACGGCTGGCGGACTTGTTCGGCGAGACGCCCTGGTCGGGGGCGCGTGCTGTTCGTCGTCGTGATCATGGCCAGCCGGTGCGGGGGCCGCGGCCGCTCCCGGACGCGCCGGGCGCCGGCGGCGCTGTAGTCAGTGGCTCGGGTGGCCCCGGTGACCGGTGACCTGATCGCAGTGCTGCGGACCAGTTTCACCGTCCGCCCGCTGCTCCTAGCCGGTGTGCTGTACGCGGTGTTCGCATCCCCGGAGCCGCCATGGGACCTGCCGGTGCAGCTATTCGCATGCGCGCTGCTGGCGTACGTGCTGCTGTGCGCAGGCCGGAACCTGCGCGTCCGCGCGGCCCGTGGCAACGGGCGGAGCCCAGATGTTATCCACCGCACCGGCCGGGTGATGGCCACAATGTCCATGCCGAGGTCGGTGCTGGCGTGTGCTGCTCTTACGCCAGCCTCGCATATCCGTTCGCTCGCTGGACGGCGAGATAACGGCCGGCTCAGTCCCGGCGCGGGCAGCCAGCGGCACGCAAAAATCGGGACTGCCCCGGAATGCCTCCAACGGCAGAGCGACCCCGGCCAGCTCATCGGACAGCTGCGACTCTGATGAAGTGGTTCTCTGCTAACCTTATCGTTTAACCTCTGAGTTTCCTGATCAGGGGTTTTACCGATTTGTCCGGCGTGTCGCGGCGCGTGAGTAGGGCATCCGCATGATCATGTGTACTCGCCAGAGAACCCATGATCGCAGCGAAGGCCGTGATGGGCAGCTTGCTCGAGCACGCCGCTGATGTCGAGTTCCTCGCCGTGCTGTCGCGGTTCCGGGTGGATTTCCACGCCTGCCTGACGGCGCGCGCGGATGAGCTGTCCGAGCTGGCCGACGCGGCGCTGTGCGCGGATTGCCCGGTCAGGGACCTGGCCGGGCTGTCGCTGGCCCCGGAGCACCGGCGCGGCCATGGCGCGCTGTATGACGCGGTGAATGTGGCAAATTCCGGCGCGCTGGAGTGGCATGCCTGGACCTCTTGCACCGACCAGCCGTACCTGCCCACCTATGCCCTGATCGATATCGATCCCGGCCCGGCCACTTCCTGGGACGACGTGCTGGTGCTCGCCCGCCTGCACCGGATCGCGCTGGGCCACCTCGGCGTGACGGGCAGGCCCAAGCTCACCGGACGGCGGGGGATCCAGATCTGGATCCCCATTGCCCGCGGGCCCACCTTCGCGGAGACGAGGAACTGGACGAAGCAGCTTTCCCGCGCAGTCGGCGCCGCCGTCCCCGAACTGGTGAGCCGGGAATGGAGCGTGCGTGACCGCGGCGGTCTAGCCCGGCTGGACCACACGCAGAACGTCATTAACAAGACCCTGGTCGCGCCGTACAGCCCACGCGCTGCCGCGGGCGCCCCGGTATCCGCGCCGATCGACTGGGACGAAGTCGATGACCCCGTGCTACGCCCTGGTTCCTTCACTATCCGGGACTTCCCGCGGTGGCTGGCCGAGCGAGGCGACCTATTCCGGGCCGTGCTGACCGCGCGCCAGCTGCTGGCCCCGATCCCATGACCCCGACAGGCGGGACGGTGGATGAGCCGGTGTCCCGGACACCACTGAGGTCGGCGAGATGCCCAACGCCTGAGACCTCGGACGGGTTCCCGCTGAATTGATGGTCAAGTTCAAGGCGGCTGGCCGCAGGTAGATGCCTGGGGAAGCCTGCCCATGCTCGTCAAGGTCGACATCTGCTCTTGCAGTCCGGCGCGCTCCCCGGCTGGCCCATGCGCGATCGTTGCCAAGGTCAGCGGCCGGTCGCGATCCGTAGCAGCTGGGCCGGCGCGCCGTTAAAAGTGTCCTGGTCGCCGGGAAACGTGCCGTCCGAAGCGTATTGCCAGAACGTGTAGAAGCCCCAGTCGCCCGGCAACGCGCCCGGCGAGGTGCTGCCGGCGATCCACAGCGGGTCCTGCCCGGCGAATCCGCCGTAGCCGCCGGTGCACGTCGTCCACCAAGCACCGGTGGTGTAGATGATCGGCCAGCGCGTAGTGAGGGCCTGATAGGCGTCGACGAAGCTGGTAATCCACGACACCATCGCGCTGTGGCTGAGCCCGTAGCACTCAGCGCCGTAGGGGTTGTATTCGATGTCCAGCGCCCCCGGCAGGGTGCGGCCGTCTGCGCTCCAGCCACCGCCATTGGCGACGAAGTAGCTGGCCTGTGCCGCACCGCCGGCCACGTTGGGCAGTGCGAAGTGGTAGGCGCCGCGGATCAGCCCGGCCTGGTACGACCCGTCGTACTGGGCGGCGAAGTCAGGATTGACGAAGCCGGTACCCTCGGTTGCCTTGACGTACGCGAACTGCGCCCCACCGGAGACAACCGTTTTCCAGTCAATGCTGGAATTAAAACCGCTGACATCCAGGCCTATGACCGCCGATTGCGCGGCCGCCAGACTGACGCCCGGCTCGCCGACGAAAGTAATGGCCAGCAGGCCGAAGCCAGTGGCCGCCGCAACCACTCGTCGGGTATCCCGGGCGGCTGAACGGCACCAAGTGAGCACTGATCGGATCACCGATTCCCCCAGGTGTTACGGAATGGCATGGTCACTTACAGTCTGTAATCCCCCGAAGCGCGCTAACTTCTCCTCTCGGAATGGAATGTCCGCAGTAGCAAATTACAACTATTACGAGACACCAGCTGACCGTTCGCATGGCCGGGAGGCTGCGGCGGCCCTCAGAATCGCACCGCTTCCGCTTCGCTATCGACAAATCATGCCGTCAAAATAGCAGCTCTTAGCGGCGATTGTCGGACTGCAGTCAGGGTACATAGAATACAGATGGGGGGGCTAACCAAATTCCGAGCAGGTCACTCGCCCGCCTTAGGCAGACGCTTGACACGTGGGTAGGGTGCACACATTTCTTGTTTCATTTAGGCATCTAGCGTCCCGTCATGTCAAGATGCGGCAGCATAAAAAGTGTCGACGGGTGACCGACGCTGACGCGTGCGAGCAAGGCGCGCACCGCTGACTCCATACAAGGTCGCCGACCTCCCGGCTGGCGGGGCTGGGCCTGCCCGCGCTGCTGGGCCCGGCGAGCCGCCGGCGGGACCTGGCCCTGGCCCTGATCATCTCCCGCGTGAGCCAGCCGGGCTCCAAGCTGTCCACCCTGACCTGGTGGAACGATGTCACCATGGGCGCCGACCTCGGGGTCGCCGGGGCGTCCACCGATGACATCTACGCCGCGATGGACTGGCTGGAGCACCGGCAGGACGCCATCTAGGCGGAACTGGCCCGCCGGCACCTGGCGCCGGCGGCCATAGTTGAGCGTAGTCGGCAGATATCGCCTGGCGAGATCGTTGTGGTCCCGCTGGTGTTCGGTGACCAGCCGCGGCCCGCCGACGCGATGCCCTGCGACCGCGTCCACTTCACATACCGGCGCGGCTTCCGAGGCCATGACAGCGCCCCGAGGAACTCACGGAGCCACTGGACTGCGCCCACGTCTGAGTCGCGGTAATGGAAGACGGCGAGGAGTCGTCTCACGGCCTCCTTGGTACTGGGCAGGTATAGCAGGCCGCACATGGCGTGGACTGGTCGCGCTCGGGCGCTTCACGGGTCTCACTGGCTGGATCGTTCGCTCGTCAACCGCTCTCTCGCCAGCGTCTTGAGCGTGGTCCCGCTCCCGCACCTGTGTGCGCCCGGAGGCTTCAGGGACGTTCGCCGCCACATAGCGACGGAGGCTCGCGAGACTGACAGCCAGCCCGTGGTCATTCCGTAGCCGCTGCCAGATGGTCGGCACCCGCACCCCCGCCTCCAGCTGGCAGGCGATGAACTCGTGGTGCTCGCCGATCGCTGGCCAGGTCACGCGCCGCAGCCGGGTATCGGCCAGTGCCGGGAACCAGCCCTGCACCAGTTCCGCCCACTCCTCCCGGCTTTTCGCTCGCCCGCCGGGTGCGATCCCAGCCTCTGCGGCGGGGGCAATGTACTTGCGAAGCGTCTTGCGGTCCACGTCTAGGCTCGCGGACATTTCTCTCTGCGAGCGGCCCACGTGCCAGTGCTGCAGTATGCCGATTACGTCCACCAGGTCGAACGTTCTTCGTGCCATCGGCCTCCGTCCTCGTCCCGAACGGGACGAAGAATGCCCCTGATCGATGGCCAAGTCCACCGCGACACGCATATGGGGGAATTATGTGATCGCGTTTGTGTGCATCAGGCGCTCTTCACCGGTTCCGACATGGGGCACATACGTCAGCGCACCCGTTTCATGTCACGAAACCGCACACGCACCAACAAAGCAGGGGACTCCCCCGAACCGGGAAGCAGGAAGGAAGAACATTATGCTCAGATTCAGAAGGGCTGCGCTTGGCGCCGCAGCGGCCGGTCTCTTGATCGCCGCCGGGCTCGCCACGCCGGCCATGGCGGCAAATGCCGCGCCAGCCGGAGGACAGGCGCCCACCTGCGTCGTCAATGCCTCCCCGAACGATTTCATCGAGAGCGGGCTAGCCACGCAACACTCCAGTGTTGCCTTTATCATCACGGTCGAATGTCAGCCGACCTTCAGCGAGCAGTACGTGGAGATCCACACGCCGCAGCTATTCAACGCCTGCCAGGGACAGCTAAGGTGGTACAGCGCGACGACCACCGCCTCCACGGCCGTCGGTGAAAACTTCGACGTTCAACTCGACGACGATGGCAATGCCACCGCGATCGTCTTGGGCGGCCCGTCCTGCGCCGCGAGCTGGGACCTGATCGAGGCGGACCTGACCGTGGCGCCCTACACCACGGCCACCACACAGGTGCAGATCGCCCCGCCGGTCAGCACCCAGCCTGGCGTGTTCGCATTTCCCGCGTGGCAGGTCGAGGACTCGGTCACCTCCTCGGTCGCGACAATCTTCGCCGTCGAGTTCCCCAGCGTGTACTCCGAGCACCAGGTCGAAATCAGCGACGCCGAGCTGGCCGACAGCTGCGCCGGTCACCGCATCACCTGGATTCTCCCGAATTCCACCACCTTCACATACGGCAAGTCCGTGACCACGACGCTGGACGACAACGGCAACGCGTTCGTGGTCGCCCTGGCCGGGCCGTCCTGCGCGACGGGCACCAGCCTCGTCCAGGCCGAACTAACCGGCCCGCCCTACACCACCCTCACCACCCAGTTCACCGTCCTTGCACCGCGCGTAACCGTCTAGGCGAACCGCAAGCGCTGACCGCCACACGGGCGTCCTACCACCCAGCGGGCGCCGCCGCGCCGGCCGCCGCCCTGGCCGCAGCCATCACGCTGCGGCCAGGGCGGGCCGCCAAACCAAATCGCCGGATCGCGACGCACGAGCCGCACGAGACGGGAATCATTCCGCGGCAGCACGTCCGAGACTCACATCGGCAAGCCGCCTGGGGTGGAACAGGCCCTGTATGTTCCCGCCGAAGTCCTTCTTCTTACCGCAATACCACAAGTCGATGTCTCGGCCCATCCGGCTGAGAGTGATCTAGTCGCGGCGCCCGCGCCCGGGTGATAGCCTCCCCGCGCCATGCGTGAGGCTGGCCGCCGTGCACGGTCTCGCTCTTCTTATTAGTTAGGCCGACGTCCGCCACAGACTTGGTGGTGCCCTCGAGTCGCTCAAAGATCATCTGGAGCACTTGCATGCCGCGCGCCGTGCCTCGAGCCGGTTCGCATCCGTCCACGGTCCCAGCAACGCATGCTGCGGCCAGTCTCGTAGACGGACGTCGGGCTGGTGGAAGTCGCGACCACGACCGCCCAGCTCGAGGGCTATTACCAGAGTCTTGAGACCTGAGCCTCGGCCGCGGTATCGGCCGCGCTGGCCGGGTACCTAGCCTCGATTGTCGGGCTGCTTGCTGCGGAACGCCTCCTTGCCCCTGAAGTCGCTGACGTCCTTATTCGCCAGCGTGCGGAGCAGCCAGTCTCATACCGGGCCTTGACGTGGCCCCGCGACGCCTGCAAATCCTATCGTCGGGCCGAGATCGCGGCCGTCCTGACAAGCCGAACGGGTGGCGGGTCCCCGGTTGAGGTCGCCGGTCAGCGGCCCCGTTTGCGAAACCCGGACCGCCTGCGGACGGACAGCCGCGTCACCGTGAGCAGGATGGCGGTCCCGAGCGCGATGAGCCCTGCCGCCTGGCCGGTGAGCGCCGGCCGTCCGAGCCCGAGGACCGAGGTTACAGCGAGCGGCTGGTTGGTCCGCTAGCCTTTCGGCGCCGGGGTCCCGGGCATCGGGCCTGGCGTCGCGGTCGGGCTGATCCGTGCGGCCGCTCCGTTGTTCTCGGTGGACACCTGGACGGTGTATGCGGCCTTCTGTCCGCCTTCGACGCTGGTCTGGGAAGCCTTCACGGTCACGCACAGTTCGGGCTGGGCCGTCGGCTCGCAATCGGTTGGCCGCGACGCGGGCGGCGAGCGAGCCGGAGGCGGGAGACGACGCCGAGGAATAGGACGACGACTGTGATCCGGTCTCCGACGGAGAACCGGTTCCTGACGCTGATCCGGCTCCGGACGATGAGGTCGTCGATGACGGTGCGCTCGCTGCGGAGGTGGAGCCAGGCGGCGATGCTGAGGTCGAGGTGGAGCCGGACGGCGATGGTGGCGTCGAGGTCTGACTAGGGCTTGCGCTCGACAGCGAGGCGCTCAGAGAGCTCGTAGAAGGAGACGGCGTGGGTGTCAGAGACGGGGTAGGAGTCTTAGACGGCGTCGGCGTCTTGGCCGGTGTCGGTGTCTTGGATGGCGTCGACGTAGGACTGGGCGTCCTGGTAGCCGACAGGACCTGGCAGGGGATGGTCACCACATGGAAGCCGCTGAGGCGATTCGTGATGACCTGGACCGGCACGCCCGCGCCGACCGAAGTCGAGTTCACCTTCGCCGCGCTCGGGCCCATGCTCACCCGGGTGGCCATCGAGCACCGCGGCTGGGAGGCGCTCACCGATAAGCAGCTGTCCGAAGACTGCGCGCTGCCCGGCGGCTACAACTCCGGCGCCTACTCCGTAGGCTGGGCCGAGATCTTGACCTCCCTGGCTAGTGCGGTGTCAGGCCTAGGCATCGATTGCTAGGCAGGACGGCTGCCAGCCCGCAGGTGCCACGCGGCGGCACCGTGGCCCTGTTCTGGTCGTTTTCCGGTCGGCGCCCGGAGACGGTGGCGAGAGGGAGGAACGCAATGCCAGAAAGAGGATGTGCAAGTCGGCTGGACCGGGCTGATCCCAGACTCGCGCGGCGCGTAACGAACCAGCACGGGGCCCAGCCCCGTCAGGAACTTGACACTGATGGCTCATGAGCACCTTCGTTATCAGGGTCAAACCGCGCCGCCAGACGTTCGCGCTGGACATGAGCAAGGAGGAGCGGGAGATCATGGCTCGCCACGCCGCCCACTGGCAGCCTTGGATCGACTCGGGCCAGATGGTGCTATTCGGTCCCGTGCTCGACGCGAGCGGCTCCTGGGGTCTTGCGGTGGTGGACACGGACGACGAAGAAAAGCTGCGAGCCTTCGCCGCGGATGAGCCGGTTGTTACGACCGCACCGGCCGGATGGAGGTCGGGAACATGCTGGGCGGCTTTGTCCGGCAGCGGCCGGACAGCCAACAGACATAAAAAATGCGGCCGGCGGGGGCCAGGGCTGGCGCGGTGCCGGAGAACCCGGCGGCGTGGGAGGAAGGGTCACTCGCCCTGGTCAGGCGCGTCGAAGAGCCTGGCGTGTTCCTGTTGGCCTCCGCGAGCCCGCCCCCGTCAGCTGCGGCTGGAGGGGCGTCGTGTGGGACTCGAGCCAGGGCCGGATCCGCCGGCCACGGCGAGGTTCTCTTGCGTGGCCCGCGGCAGGAGATCGGGGACAGCGTCGACCGCTTCGAGCGCCGTCTTCAGGTCATCGTGCGGAACCTCCACGCCTAGCGCAATGTCGGTGATCACTACGCCGGACGCCGGGTGACGGACCAGCAGGTGCCACCCGCGGTCCTCGAGGTGGATCAGGTCGATCCGCCCGCCTTCCGGGGTCCGCCACCGGGTGATCATGACGGGCTCTCGAAGTGGCTCGCTGGGCCGGTGTGCATCGAGTAACGGCGGCCCGCGGCTGCCGCCTTCCCGCGAAAGGTCTCATATTTCCGGTCAGTTACGACTTGCTTGAATGGGCCGCGCTGCGGGTGTCCCTGGCCGGAGTCTGCGCCGACAGAAGCTCGACCCGGCTAGCCGAGGTGTGGATGCGCAGCTGCAGCGCCTCGAAGTCCAGCGGCCTGCCCTTGGCGTCGCGGACTACGATCTCCCCGTCGATCACGCGGCGCTCCGGAAGCTCGGCGTTGACCGCGGCCACCAGCTCGGGAAAGTAGCGCGTCATCGGCCGCTCGTTGCGGCTGCCGATTCCGACCTCGTCGCCATCGCGCTCACGGCGCGCTCCGGGGTCACGGGCCGCAATGGTACGCGGTGGGATGTGCACCGCAAGAACTGAGCATCTCGCGGCCGTAGTAACCCAGGTGGACCGACCGCAGGTAGCTGACCAACGGGGACCCGGCGTTGCCGGAGCACAGCACGATCGCCACCGACTCCCGGAACCGGGCGGCGCCGCTGTCGGCGCATTCGGTCATCGGGTGGGCCTGAAGGTCTTCTTCCAGGTCGGCTTGGCCTGACGGCCGCGAGGGGCATGACGCTGGCCTCCTTCCAGCCTCAGGAGGTCGTGCGGGGCGGCAACGCCGTAGCACTGGTTTTCAGCTGCCGATCCCCATGGCCCCCTTGGTGAAGGACAGCAGCTGGTTCGTGGTGAGTTCGGTCGTACCTGCCGCCCGGATCACCACCTCGGTCCGCACCGGCCCAATGCTCTGCGCGATCCACGTCGTCACCGCGACCGTTATCGCCTTGGAGACGATGATCGTGTCCACCACACTGGTCTGGTAGGCACCTGCCGGGACGCTGACGGACGTGGTGCCCGCGCCCTGGACTGTCACGCTCGCGTCCTCGTACTGGCCGGTCTGGTCGACCCGGAGGCGCAGCACCGAGTGGTAGACCCGGCCGGACGCCAGGGCCGCAGCGTCCGGCCAGCGGATGCCGCCGCCCACCACCGATACGCCGCTGAGCGCGGGTTCCGGAATTCCGACGGTTCCATCCGGGTGGAAGAGGTACACGGACTGCGCTGCGGCGGCCGCCCCGGGAACGTTGGTGGTCGACGAGATAGTAACCTCGTATCCGGCCGGGACCGCCCCGGCCGCGACGATTCGGTTCGTTGTCTGTCCGGTCTGGCTGACGGCCGTCGTCTGGTATAGCCACGTGTTGCCGACGGCGACGGGAAACGGGATCGAGTTTGCCTGCACGAACGAATCCGAGCTAGGGCTGGGCCGCGCGCCGGGCGCCGAGCGGGTGCTCGGCCCTGCCCCGGGCGCAGAGCGCGTGCTCGGCCGTGCCGTGGTCTCCGACCTCGTGGTCGTTGATGCGCTGATAACCGGGGCCGCGCTGGTAGCCAGGGGGTTCGCGCCGACCGAGGTGCTCCCTGACGCCTCGCCGGGTATGTCGGGCGCGGTGCCGATCGGCGCGCCGGTGCACCCGGCAAGGACGATCATGGACAGGCCGAGGAGGACCGCGCTCACTGATCCGTGCTTGCTCATGCAGCTGCCTCGCTCTGCGGGAGTCATGCTGGCGGCCCATTTACCCGTTTGGACGCACCAAAAGTAGGGAATCTTGTGGCCCAAGTCACCGCGCCACACCGATGGGCGCGCCGGTTTCACAGAAACAGGCGAAAAAGCGATGGTCGGCCGGGGCGAGGTGTACCGGATGCGAACGGACATCATCTCGGGTGAGCCTCACCCAGGCCAAGGCTCACCCGGGCCGGGCCCGCCGTTAGGACTCTTCCGGGTCGCCACCTGGAATCCGGAACTTGACCCGAGACGGCTGATCTGTAAAGAACTCTTCACCATCCTTGGCAAAGCTGCTGGTGGAGGCCATACATGCCTGGTAGCAGGACGAGATTCGAACGTTGGAGTACCGCCCAAACCCGTGCGCGTTACGTCCCTTTCCGGCGGTTAACACCGGTCGCTACCCTGACTTTTCTCTGATGTACGGGTGGCCGGTGGCCAGGCTGCAAGCCGGTGCCGTCAAGTCCGCCCGGACGCTCGGCGTGGTCATTACGACACCGGCGCGTTCGTCGCTGACGCCTCGTCGTCACCGGCGACGGCCAATCCGGTGACCGACTACCAGCCAAGCGCGCCACCGCCCGCATACCCCCATCCTCGCGGATGTCCGGGCCACGATCCTGCGTCCCCGCGGGCGACTCGATAATCGGAACCGGCGGGCCCCTAGGCCGCGAACACAGTTACGGAAGCGAACCGTAGACCTTCTCCTCACCATAGGGTTTCGATCGGCGCTCCAGCCAGGCGTTTCGGCGAAAGGTCAGGTCAGAGGCTCTGCTTCAGCTCGGTTGGGACAGGTTCAGGGCGACTCGCGCCGGATGCGGCCTCCCGAATTCCTCCCAACCGGCCCGAGAGGAGGAGCCCATGCCCGGCCCCGGTTTCACGCGATCCGATATCTGTTCGATTCGCGCCGTCGCGTCGCACGTGCACTGTACCCGAGCAGCCCGCGGCGCGCTCGGCGCCGAGGGCCGCCCGCTGGCCGCCGACGACTGGCTCCCATCTCTGGGGCATGATGTCGCCCGCATCTTTGGTGCGGGAGGCGCGTGGGCACAATGAGCAGCGGCCGACTGCGCCTGACGCAAGGGGCCCCGAAGGGCGAGCTTCTCGTCTACTTCGCGCACGAGGCAGTGACCCGGTTCTGCGGCGCCGGGAACATCGACCAGGCGCTCACCGACCTGTTCGGCACCGAGGAATACAAGGATGCATCGCTTCTGTCAGGAACGCAGCGTAGTCTATTTCTGCACGGTCTGTACAAGCGGCAGCTGCATGACGTCTGCGGCTTTCCGTACATCCAGAGCTTCGCCATGTACAACGACCGCGGGAAGCGGGTGTACGACCTCTTCTACTGCACCCGTGAGCCGATCGGCTTGGACCGCATGAAGCAGGCGATGTGGAAGATCGCCCCCTCCGGCGACTTCAGCTTCCGCGACTGCTTCGCGGGAATGGATGTCATCTTCGGCGACACTGTAGACACCGAGCCGCTACGGCGGGACCTGCTCAGCCAGTTCGCAGGCCAGGCAGTCACGATCGAGGCCATTAGCGACTACGTCGTCGCCTCCACGCCCTTCGCCAGCAACCACGTCAAACGTTCGACGCTTGCTGAGATGCAGAAGCAGGGCCTGATCAGCAGCCCGAACCAGACGCGGAAGAATACTTACAAAGACGGCACGATCATTATCTTCCCGCCCGTATAGGCCTGCCGGACCTACCCGCGGCCGACCTGGACCCCTCTGGCCGGGCTAGCCGCCGCCTTGTTCTCCACGGCCTCCGGCGGCGCGACCCTGCACCAGCTCCGGCACTCCGCGCTGACCCACGACGCCGAGAAAGGCACCGGGACGCCGATGCTGATGGCACGGTCAGGTCACACGTCCGTCCGGTCGCTGGCGATATACGCGCGAGGGTCGGCCGAGGCACTCGCCCGCCACCAGGCCGAGAACGACCCGGCCCGGCGAAGGTAAAGGGCCGCGCGGAGCCTACCTACCGCTTCAGACGGGCGAAAATCTGCTCACCAGGGCGGCGCCCACACGGATCTCATGACCGAAGACAAAGTACAAGTCCAGGGCCGCGCCGGGCGGCACAATCTCGAACCCGTTGCGCCGGTAGAACGGCTCAAGGCCTGATCCGGCGTTCATTTCGCCGTACAGCACCCTGATACCACAGCGCCGATAAACGTCGCGATAGTACCTGATCAGGGCGCTGGCGACACCCTGACCGCGGGCAGACGGGACGGTGGCGATCGCATACAGCTTCGACACGGCGATCAGCCCGCTCATCACGATCATGTCGCGTTCGTTAGGCGGAAGATGCGGGTATCGGTCGAGGCAGCTCTTGATAACCCCGCTGGGTGGGCCAGCGCTGAGCGTCCCGATCACCTCGCCGATGTCCCTGCCATCAGCATCAGTACTGCTGCGCTCGGCCACGAGAATCAGCGACGCGGCTATGGCGGCGGCCAGTGGCGGCGGCGGCGGGGAACCGTGCAGCTTCTCAGCCATGCAGTAGCCGAATGTGTCCCGGCCACCGCCCTCGACGCCCGCGCGGAGGGCGGAGCCGGCATCAGCAGCCTTTACGGCGCCGGCAAGCTCATCGACCAGCGGGCAGCCTGCTGACGCGGTGAGCTCGCGTACGGCTGGGAGGTCCGCGGCGGTGGCATGGCGGATGCGGATGCCAGGCGGTAGAGATGCCGCAGCAATTGGAGCGGCCCGAACTGGAGTCCGGTTACGGTTGCGCTTATTACGATTGCGCTTGCTCACGACCTGTTCATTCCTGATGTATTTGTTCGTAAGAGCTGACCGCAACGGCCACCAGTCCTGCAAGTGGGTGGCGTCCGGAATCGGGTGTAAAAGGGACGGGCGCGGTTCCGGTTTCATTGTAATGTTAGGCGACGACACTCACATTCTGAGTGGTGTTCCCGGCGGGCCGCGTCCAGCTCATCGGGGTCGGCGGCGGTAACGATCTGGTGCACCCCCGAGGACGAGACGCGAACGCGCGGGTGTCGGCGGAGGCGCTCGCTGACCTGCCTTGATTACAAGTTGTCATAGCGGGCTGCTTGGCGCTTGGCGGGTCGGTGTATGACTGGAACGACGGCCTCGGGGTACTGGTCGGGGGCCTGAAGCGGGTGCGGGCCCGCGACGGCTCGCTGGATCTGGTCTGCACGCAGCAGCGGATCCTGAAGATCTTCCGGGTCACCGGGCTGACGGAGGTCTCCGGCGTCTACGAGACGGTGGACCAGGCCATCGCGGCCACGAAGGGCCGCCGGTAAGGAACGCGTCGCCGGGGTCTGCGCACGGTGCTGTCGTCGCGGTGGCTGACCGGCCAGCTGGCCAGCGTACCCGGCTACGACCCGTCGCGCTGCGGCGAGCGCGTCACCGCAGCGCGACGGTAGTTCGAGGTGGTCAGCCGATCGGCTATCCGGTGCGTCGTGCCCGTAGCGGGGCCGGCGGGGTGAGCAGGAAAGGAGCAACACGGTCACTCACGGACAGGTCCGTTTCGCCGCCGAGCTGCAATGCGGGTGGTAGATCGGGCCTGGCCTGCAGATCGCCACACAGGTCCGCTGCCACGCTGCGGCTGACACGATTTCGTGGTTCAGTTACAGCACGATAATAAGGAAGTCGAGCCTGAGGTCTTGACCCCAGCCCGAGTTCGGATTATCGAGCCTCTGCACTCGGCCCGTAATCTGGTTTTGGGCCGTCGTGATGACCTGAACCGCGAACTCGTCGGACCAGCCATTGTCCTGGTTGTCGCTTTGCCGGGGCTGGACGAGCACCACCGTCGGCGTCGCTGTGAGGCTGAGACCTGTGATGGTGAACCTCAGCCCGGGGGTATTACTCGCCCCCACGTTCGCGAAGCCGAAAGTGACCTTATCGAGCTGCTGGCCGAAGGTGCGGTTGCTTCCCAGCCCCTGAGCAGGGACTGACACAACAGTGTCCGCCATTTGAACTCCCCCTTTTGCATCAGTGTCACGAGTTCGAGCGGCTGGTATCCGTCCACGCGGAGACTGACGCGCGACTATGGCCCGATACAGACCTGCGCCGACCTCAACCAGTACACAAGTACAGAGGGGCGCGGCGTCGGATTGATACCTGCGTCCGACCGGTAGCGCTAACGCCGGCCCTCCGTCGCCTGTGATCTGCCGTCGGTTCGGGAAGATCACCTCGAGGCGCGGGCGTCTCGTAAATGACCTATTTACAACACGCGCGGCATACCCGGGGATAGTGTCCCGCCACTGGCGGTGCGACACGCGGTTCTGGGATTGGTTTCCGGGACGGGCTGACCTGGGCGACGACTACCGGCGACAGGTGTCTCCGGAAACGACCATTACCCCGACACCACCGCGCGGCGCGGGCACCGCACCGCTGCCGCCTGCCGAATCCTCACATGACCCCAGTTCCCCCTGTTAACTGACCCCTGCCATACGTCACCGGCTAGCACGGGTCGCCGTATCATCCAGCGCCAAAACAACGGTTAGGATCACGGCCAGGTAACGCAGCCAGCCAGCGAGCCACACTTAGCGTCCGCGCTGGTGGCGCCGGGCGCTGCTCCTAAGGCAGCGCGGCCAACGTGGCCCGGGCACGTTGCAGCGCACTGTTCACTGCGGTCACGCTGGTGTCCAGGGTGTCGGCGGTCTCGGCCGCGGGCATCTTGAGCACCTCGCACAGGATCAGGGTGGCTCGCTGCCGGGGCGGCAGGTGCTGCAGCGCGGTGACGAACGCCAGCCGGATGGTGTCCCGCGCCACCGCGATGTCGGCCGGGTCGCCGTGCTCGGGCACGACCTTGTCGTCGGCGATCGGGGTGATCATGATGTCGTCCGGGTGCCGGTCGCCGAGCAGCGCCTCGACCGGCGGCGAGGCCGTCCGCGCCCGGCGCTGCCGTCCGCGCAGCATGTCCAGGCAGACGTTGGTGGCGATCCGGTACAGCCAGGAGCGCACGCTCGACCGGCCCTCGAACGCGTCGGCCGCGCGCCAGGCCCGCAGCATGGTCTCCTGCACGGCATCGTCGGCTTCGGGAGCCGAGCCCAGCATGCGGTAGCAGTAGCCGGTCAGCTCCCGCCGGTACTGCTCGAGAGTGTCGCCGACGCCGGTGTCGGCCTCGCTGGATTCTCCGGTTATTCCGTCGCGTAGTACCTGTTCGGCGGCAGCATAGACCGCGGCTCGGTAGCGGCCCGGATCATCCGAGCGTCCCGGCACCGCCTCGTCGATCGGTCGCGACGGCGCTTGGGCACCCGCTGCGGGACCGTGCTGGCCCGGGTCTTCGATCGCGCTCGCGCAGAGGCGGTACGCCTCGTGCTTCAGCACCCTGATGAAGTAGGCGCGCAGGTTGTCGATCCTCTCCGGGTGCTTGATCGCGGCGGTGGCGTAGAAGGCGGCCTGGTGGAGGGCGTCCGCGGCCAGGGAGGGGTTCCCTGCATACCGCTGGGCGAGACTTCTGACCTCGGGATCTTGCCGTAGCTCCTCTAGGAGGTCGGCGAGTCGGCTGATGGATTTGGCTTCCGCGTGAGGAAAGGGAGACAGGAACTGCGACTTTATCGTCGTGGCCGGGAAAGTGGCGGATCAGGATCGAGCGGCGGAGGAGGTAGGCGCGCAGGACGAGGTCACCGATGGCGGGATCACGGGCCACCAGCTCTTTGAGGCGATCGGCAGGTACTGCGAGTACCTCGCCCGCACCGACCACGACAGCCGACATCACCTCCGGGGACTTCCCCGGCGAGCGGCTGGTCGCCTGCCGCAACCCGGTCCTGGCCGCCGACCCCCTGGATCCGGGGTGAGCTGAGAACGGACTGTCCCCCAAACCCCGGAGGCGCTAGGGAAGCCCGCGCTGAGGCCAGGCCGTCCATCGTGTTCGCCACGATCAGCTCGCGCTGCAGCTCGGCCAGCGCCGACAGCATCCCGAACATCGCCCGGCCCTCGACCGTGTCGGTGTCGATGCCCTGCTCGGTCACATGCAGGCCGATCTTCCGCGCCCGTAGGTCCGCCC
>Ga0209040_10001209_pt1 | contig 20321 bp, 33 predicted proteins | sample BogFormECP12_OM3_FD_188240 | JGI IMG/M metagenome (GOLD analysis project Ga0209040, IMG submission 188240) | Bog forest soil microbial communities from Calvert Island, British Columbia, Canada - ECP12_OM3 (SPAdes) (version 2) | ecosystem: Environmental > Aquatic > Freshwater > Wetlands > Bog ...
CCGAAGGCCACGACTTGCAGGAAGCCGATGTTGGAGGTGTCGAGCACATGCTGCGCTTCGATCTCCTTGCGTCGTTTGGCGCTGAGCGGTCGACGACGGACGATCTTCTTACGACGCTTCTTGTTGGCCACGGCTCTTCTCCTTCTTCGGGAAAACGCTTCGCTTCACCTCGTTGCCGAGGCGGAACAGTTCGGTGTGATCGAGCGCTGCCGGTATTGGATGGGCCTTCGCCTGCTCGACGATCGGTGCGAGGGTCTCGATGACGGAGCTCGTGGTGTCGAGCAGCAGTGCGTCCTTCTCGATGCGCTGATGGAGTTCGGCGATGGGATCGCTGGAGTCCTTTCGATAGAGATCCACGCGACTCTCGATCAGCTCCATGTCCGCCATCACGCGCTGCCATGTGCGAGTCTCTTCACCGTCGGCGAACACACGCATGGCTTCATCGCCGAAGAAGCACTTGTGCACCCAAACATCGGTGTCCTTGATCGCAGATAGGTCCACAATCCGCGACGGCGAGTGGCCGTTCATGAGGGTGCTGATGTCTATGCGGTTGCCCACGAAGAGGTTGGCAAAGAAGGCATCGCTGATGCGCTCAATCGTGCCCACATCGCTTGGGACGATTGCGATCTCGACGCTGCGCTCTCCGTGATGACGGAACCGGAAGTTCGCGTGCGAATACGGAGTCGAAGCCATGATCATGCCCGACTCGGTACGTTCGGGCTCTGCTCCCCAGAAGAACGTGAGCCACTGATCGCAGAGCGTAAACGTGGGACGTAGCTCGCCGATGGGTTCGTGGATGAAGATGATCTCCTGCACCACCTGCTTGGGCGTGCCCTTAGGACGCTCGGCCACGTTCTTCGTGCAGTCGCACACAGCATGGTCATGCGCCTGCACGTGAGGCGAGTGCTCGGTGAAGCGGATGTTCTCGCCGCGAGGCCCCTTGAAATAGCTGTAGCGCTTGACGTTGATCATTTCGCTTCCTCGACAGCCTTCGCGACGATGAGCTGGGAGCAAGCTGTGACGGGAACGCCTTGCGCGATGGCAGCTTCGATCGCGATGGCAGCGAGGGTCTTCAAGCTGTGCTCTTCGTCGACGGGGTAAGCCCCCATGTCGTCGGTTGGGCTGAGGAGCCAGACTTCGTGTGGGAAGAACTTGGCGAAGTCGTCGGGCGGCACATCGCCTCCGAAGGCGATCTGGACGAGCGGGCAGCCGGGGCGTCTTTTCTTGGGACTGAAAGCGATGCGCATTAGGTCATCCTCGATTTCTGGTACGCGCGCATCGTGGCCACAGCCTCATCGAGCGTTGCGTGAGCTTTGCCGATGGGATCGTCGCAGTGGTAGACCTTCTCATCCAGAGCCAGATCGTGCTCGATGGCGCGAACGCGCCTCACGAACCAGGACGTGCCGTCGAAGACGATGAGCGCGCGTTCCATACTCACAGCGTGGCTTGAAGGGTACGCATGGCTTCAACTGCCTCTCGAAGTGTTTTCGCAGAAGCACGCTGCCACTCACCGCCGTGCTTACTGACCACGAGCCATTCGTGGCCCGAAGGGTAGATCTTCAGATCCTTGGTCTCGGGCAGGCTGCTCAGCTCCCAGAATCCGCGACCGCGCTCCGCGCCGGTGTTGGATACGAACCTCACAATGTACACAGAGCGGAGTTGCTCGTAGTCACGCAGATCGGTTTCGATGAGCTCGAGTAGCGCCTTGCCGTCGGCGATTGGTTCCATCGGAAGTGGTCGGTAGTCGATGTGAGGTGCCGGATCGATTCGCTTGACATAGATATTGAGTGATTCTGTCGGGAAACATTCTCTGACGGCGTCGAATACCTGATCGACGTTCATCGTTCGGAAACGAACCGGTCTCGCCAGCGGTACAGGTCGTTTCGGCACGTAGCCTGCGAGGCGTAGCGCCTCCTCCAGATCGTCGGAGAACTCTGCGTCCACCGAACGGCGTCGTTGTGCGTACGTCCAGAGCAAGTCTTGGGCGGTCTTGTCCTTCACGCTGAGTGGCACCTTGCCTCGCGGCGTGGTCGGGTACTTGTCGGACTGGAATTCACCGTTGATCAGATGAGCACCCATGTTCATTTCCTCTCTGGTTGCCACTCTCGACGGATGGTTCTCTGGAGCTCTTCGCCCACACGCATCACGGCTTGCTCTGCGCTCTCGGCCGACACCTGCACGGAGACTGTGAGATCCCTCAGCAGCATCGTGCCTCGCACCGCAACCTTCAGCGGGATGATCACGACGTACGTCTGCTCTTCACCGAAGGGCCTCGGCGGTGTTGCGTCATCCATCTTGCACCTCGTCTGCGATGGCTGCGAGCACGCGCCCGTGACAGAGATCCTTCGGGCGACACCAACATCCAAGCACTTTGCCTCGAAGCTCACGCTTGATGCGTGCGATGAGCTCGGGTTGTTTCCGCACCCACTCCTCGAAGAGGAGGATTACCTCAGCGCGCGTGCCATCTGGACCCGGCCTGAACGGGTTGCCGAACGGAGACGGCCGTCCAACGTAGATGTCGTACGGATGGCCGCTCATGCAGTGCACGACGCGCGTGGCCATCAGTCCGCAACCGTTGGGTGGCTTGCAGCGTGCTCGATCGCCCACTTCACGAGCAATTCTTCGCTCGGCTGCGGACAGTTCGAAAGAGGTGCGCGGCCGTCGTGTGTGTCCCAGAGCACGTGCCCTGCGATGGCCATGCACAGGCGCTGAAGCGCAGTGCGTTCGTCGGAGCCCTGCGCGACGATGTCGTAGCGGCGCCACGCCGCAATCCAGGCATTGCCTTCACGGAAGGTGAAGACTTCGTTGAACGACCACAAGCCGCTCAGGATGTCCGCCTTGAACTTCTCTTCCTCAGTCGCCATCACCCCCCCTGCTTCGCGTGCCATTCTTCGAAGAGTGCGAGCTTCTCTCGAGCACGCTTTTCGATCCCGGCCATGTCTAGATGGTTGGTCTGTCCGACGAAGATGCAGGCAGCGGTCAGGTCCGCGATCTCCTCTTCCAAACGCTCGCGAAGGTTGCTGCCATCCCAGTGCTCAGGGTTACCGCCCGTGCCCAGGATCTTGCCGCACACCTGCTGCACCTCACCGGCCTCCTCGATCAGCTTGGAGAGGCCAGCCCACAGCTTGGAGCCGATCGCGAAGGGTGTTTGCATGGCGGCAGTATTGCAGATGACCGACAAGGAAGCCACGAAGAGGTGGCTAGGCGGCGCGTCCGTGTTCCTTCAGGAACTTGTAGAGGTCGCGGTTCCAGCGCGCGTCACCCAAGGCGTTGTGCTCGCCCTTGGTCTGCGGTGGATGCTGCGGGCTTCCGACGTCGACCGAGAGCTGCTTGAGGTCCATGCAGTACATCGGGAACTGCGGTGGCAGATCGATCATGCGACCGAAGAGCTGGCAGAGGACGACCCAGTCGTAGTCGGCGTAGTAGGCCCAGAATTGGATCTTCTCGCCGTCGATCGTCTTGCGATCCTTGAGCGCCACATCATCGGCGAACGGTAGCGGTGCGAGCACGAAGTCGAGCACGCGCGTTCGGATCTCGCTCTTGCGCATCCACGCATCGTCGCTGTAGGGCGGGAGCTTCGACAGGACGTTGTCCTTCAGCCAGAAGTCCTTCTCGTGGCAGCGATGAAGCTCTGCGTCGAGGTTGCACGCGTAGAGCTCCCGGCCATCCTCGGCGACTATGCCGAGCGAAATGAGATCGATCGTCCTACCGTCCTCGTGAAACTCGGCGTCGTAAAAATATCGCATTGGTCAGGTCCCCGTTGTGGCGTTCTTCTTCCAATCGCGCTTCTTGACGTGCGCCCACGTTTCCTCGACGGATTGGAGCAGATCGAGGTCGTACTCGGTCGCGGTGTCGAGGAGAGTGGCGTAGATCTCGACGAGCGCTTCGAGGATCTTCTCGCGGTGTTCGGCAGGTGTGCCTCGAATGCCTTGCTCGCGCTTGAGGAAGTGGTGTGCGAGCTTGCCGATTGCCTTGCGCTCGACGGGGCGGTAGCCGAGCTTCATGGCACGGGCAGCGATTTCGTCGAGGTCGAACTCGAAAGCGTTGCTGAAGTGCGCCATAAAGACGACGGTGTCCGCGAGGCCATCCTTGATGTCGTCGGTGTTCTTGGCGTCCTCGAGCTCACCCAGCTCCTCGATGATGCCAAGAAGCGGGTGATACGCCGGGATGTCACCGAAGTTGTGCGCACACCACGGCGCGTGCTCGCGTTGAAGCTGCCCCAGCGTGAAGTCCGAGTCCTTCGGCTCGCGCAGCACACGATGCCAACCGTTCTCGCGGGTCATGAGCGCCCAGCGACCCTTCTCTTCGATCTTGGTGGCTTCGTTCCACAAAAACACGCGCGAGCCCTCCACACGCAGCACGCGGCAGCGGCGCCCTCGGGGGCTGATGAAAAGCCATCCGGGTTCAGGTGCTTTCACGGTCATGACACGCCCTTTTGATTGCTCGACGCCGGGATCTCGATGCCCTTGCTCTTGATGGCGAGCACGAGGTCGGCAGTGTGTTTGTACGCTTCGCATTCCGAGAGCAGATTCGCGTAGTCACGCTTGGAGATTTGCTTGGCGAGCAGGGCCTCCATCACCGCACTCCACTGCCCTTCCCATTGCTCTCGAGTCATGTGAGGAAGAAAGCCGACGTCGATGACGAATTCCTTGCCCTGCGTGTGAAGCACGATCTGCATCATCTTGTCGACGCGGAATGCCCAGAAGATGTCGTCGGTCGAGAACCCAAGACGGCGCAGCATCTCGTGAGTACCGAGAGCGTCGCGCATGGGCCTGGGGATCTCACCGTACTTCACGCTGCGGCACCCTTCTTGTTCAGAGGACACGTGCGGCTGTTGTGGCCAGGCTGGTCGCACGTCTTGCACTTGTTGCGACCCGCCACCTTCGTGGCTCCCTTGTCGGTCTTCTCGTCTGAGCCGTCGTAACCGAACACACTTGCGATGGCGCGCGCTGTCGGCGCATCGATCTCGAGCTCGACGTACCCTGCTTTGGTCTGGAGCTCGATGAGCGCCTTGAAGCCGCCCGGCAAGCGTGTTGCAGTGATCTGCTTGCTCTTGGGTGCGGCGTTGCGCGATAGATCAGCCGAGGTATGAGCGTTCAAGACTTTGCCCTCGAGAAGCTTCTGTTTGATGATCGTCATGCGTCCTCGCGATCTTGCTCTGGCAGCTTGTCGAACATCCACTTGTAGAAGGGAATCGTCTTGAGCGCCTTGAGGAGACTGCTCTGGCGTCTATGAAGTCTTCGTGGCGCGAAGCCATCGTGAGCGACATCGCCGAGCATGAGTAGATGCCGACGCGCAAGACTTCGCGCGTCTCGGTGTCGAGCGTGACGATGACGTACGCGTAGTCTTCGCGTACGACCGGCTGCTCCTTCGAAAGCGATGGAGGCAGCGGTTCGTCTCGGAGCGCTGCAAGCACGCATCGCCACAGGCTAGGGTGCTCCTGTTGTGGCACAGCATTGACTGCGTGTGAGCAGTCGCCTAGCTCGGTGCCAGCGCATGTCCCATCACACACCATGATCGTATCGCTTGAATCGTTGCTCACTGCCGTGGCGCTCCGAGGATGTTTTCCAGTTCTATCTGCCGCGCGTTGAGCTTCGAGCACTCCAGCATGTGCGTCCACAGCCAGACGTGCTGCTTCACGAGCCCGAAGGCAAGCGCCTCGAACAGCTCGTGATAGGTACGCGACTTCACACGCGCTGGATCGGTGCCTGGATCGCAGAAGAGATGCACTGGGCATAGGAAGATGCGCTCGTAGCGATGCGCACCCTCAATAGCGGCTTCCATCAGTGCGCCGTCGATCGAGTGCACGTCGTGCAGAGCTGTGTACGCGATGTTGTCGAACGTGGTTCTGTCAGTCACGAACGAGTCGTGCGATGCCTCCCACGCAACCTTCTCGGTGACGAGCCGGCGCTGGAACTCGGCACGCTTGCCCGCAGCGTCGACGCCGTACGGTGTTTTGAAGCCCATCGCCTGCGAGACGGAGCGCGAACCGATGGGGTTCACCGGGATGCCGTAGGTCTCGGAGACCCACGTTGCGAGTGTGGTCTTGCCCGTTCCGCTTGCTCCTGAGAATGCGATCCTCATGTCTACCTTGCGACCCACCACCGGAAGGCTTCGAGCAGGTCTTGCACTGCTTCGTTAGATAGAGGCCGGAGCTTGTCAATGGGACGCTTCTCGATGTGGCGCTGCCACGGACGCCCCGTAACCATCACACTGAGGCTAGGACCGAGGATGGGACGCACTGAGTGCCAACCGTTCGGATCGATCATCTCGTACGACGATCCGGTGGTCAGTAGCAGCGTAGTCGCGACAGGCGGTGCCCAGTCCGCGTTGGGCTCGAGACCCCAGCCCACTTCCATCTCGTAGACACCCGACAGGATCTTCACCGCACTGGGCCAGGGATGCGGATGAAAGAGCGCCTTGTCGCACGGGTGGATGCGATGCAAGTTCACTCGATAGTCGTCGTATGAGCACCACAAGCGCTCGACTCTCGGCGGCTCGTAGTTGATGTCGAGTGACTGAAAGCGATCGGGCGCGGCGAGGAGTTGAGGCAGATCACGCACAACCCGCGTCAAGACCGAGAGCATGGATCCTTTCTCCATCACCCATCTCCCGTCGGTTCGACGAAGCCTCGCAGACCCTCTGCCATATTGGCGATCTCGGGTGCGTTCATGTTCTCGTACATCTCGACGAGCATCTTGAGCCGGCCGCAAAGGCTGCGCATCGAATCGCGCCCCGAGTCGGTCAGGTGGAGCGTGACCTTGCGTGTGACTTCGACGTTCATGCGGCCCTCACCTTGAATGGCAGCTTGTCCACGTCCTCGGGTGGCATGAAGCGGTACCATTCCCGCTTGTCTTCATCCCACAGAAAACCGCGCCTCTTTGCCATGTCCTTCTGATGGATGGTGACGATCGCGACGAACTTCTTCTTCGGACGAAGTGCACGCAGAAGCAGATCCTCGAGCGAGTTGTTCTCTGCGACGCGCGTGAAGATCCGGCTCATCATGTCGACGTCGGCCATGGCGCGGTGGGCCGTCACGATGCCGATGCCGTACGAGAGCGCCAGATGCACCAGATCCTCACCGATCTTGTCGCCCGGCCAATCGACGTCGACTTTCGTGCAGATCCAAGGAGCGCTGTTGCGGATGTCTTCCGGCATGAACTGCATGTCGAACTCAGCGCGGTGAGCGCAGATCGCATCGACCCCGGCCGCCATCTCACGAACGATCGGCCATACCCTCTGGATCGGAGGCGCGATCTTCAGCATCTCGGGCCGGATGTGGTTGACGTGCTCGGCGGCGTTGCTCTGCACGCGAACGATGCTCGCGAAGGACGACACGGGTGAGGCGTACTGCACGTCATAGAGCATGCACGCAACCTCGACGAGCTGACTGCCCTGCTTGGGCGACAGCCCCGTCGTTTCCGTGTCGAGCAGGAGAACGTGCTTCATCACCAGTCCGGTGCCGTCGATTTCACGACGGCGGCTGCAACTCGAGCCCACATCTTCTTCTCGCTCATAGGCACGAGTTCCCATTTGTCATCCGGCAGGTGTGGGTTCTCCTTGCCGTATGCTTCGAACGCGACACGCCCTTGTGCGAGTTGCGTTGCGTCGAGCGCCTCACGCACACCGACGTCGACTGTCTGGTCACCCTCGCGAGTCACGGGTGCCTTGCTCATCACCTCGAGCAGCGTCTCGTCGTCAGGGCTGAGCGGAGCTCCCTCGGCCTTGAGGGCGCGCACGCGCCAGTACGCTTCGTTGCGAGAGTGCTGCGCCGCCGTGTCCATCCACCCCTTGGCACGGCGGCGCTCTTCCTCGGCAGTTCCGAGCTTGACGCCGTCCAGATCGTCACTCGGTTGCCAGTGCATGTTACGCGACGGCCTTGAGCTGCTTCTTGATGGACGGCTTCTTGGCAGCCGGCTTCTTGGCGGTCTTGGCAGCCGCCTTGACGGTCTTCGAGGAGGGCTTCTTGGCCTTGGACGGCTTCTTGGCCTTGGACGGCTTCTTGGCCTTGGCCGGCTTCTTGACGACCTTCCCACTCCCCGGCAGCCCATACGTCGTTGCACGCTTCTGCCCCGACAGGATGACGAGCTTCTTGCTCTCGACACCCATGCGCAGAACGCGCGGCATCTCACGCACGTCGAGATCGAGCTCCGTGCGGATGTTCTCCGCGCGCAGTCCTTCGGGATGCTTACGAAGCAGCCCGGCGATGTCGTCGATGACGACCCCGATCTGCTCGACCGAGCGACGAGCGAGACGTCCGCCCTTCTTCGCACCACCAGTCTTCGTGGAGTGGCGCGTCTCCGCCTGCGCGCTTCGCGGCGCAGAAGAACCGTCCTGGATCTCTTCGATCGGAGCACGACGGATCGCCTCCAAGATGGAGTCGACGAAGCTGAGAGAGAGTGCGTGAAGCGTTTCCTTGAGCTGACTCATTGGGCCTCCTTCGGCCATACGATCATGACGTTGTTCTCGGGCACCGCTTGGTAGCGGGTGCCCTCGATGTCGACGTTGACGCCTTGGAAGAACTGAATTCGGTCGCCCGGCTTCAGCATCTTCTTTTCGCCGTCGCGGCCGGTGTACCCCTTGAGGCACTCGGGCCCGACTGACACGATTCTGAACCACTCGGTCTTCTTGGCCGAGTCGGGGATGTGAAGTCCACCCTCCGTCTTTTCGCGCGCGTCCTTGGTGTCCTCGATGAGGACGTACATCGTATGCGCGCACACTTGATCGATCGTTTTGCCCATGATCTCTCCTCCCCGAAATAGTTCGGGCTGTTAGGACTAACCACCTGTTTGCGGAACGACAAGGGAGCCACGAAGAGTGGCTTGGCGGCTACTCCTCGCTGTCGCTGTCGTCCGATTCCTCGGCCGTCTCCTCGACGTTGTTCGACGATTCGGGCGCAGGCGGCGCAGCCTTCGCACGGCGACCACCCTTCACACCCTTCTTGCCGGCCGCCTTGTCCTCGATGGCCTTGAGCTTGTCCTTGAGGTTGACGAGCGTCTCGTTCTTGAGCTTTGACGTCTTGGCCTCGAGCTTGGTGAGAGGCTTCTCGACCTTCGCTGCTGCCTTGGCGAGCTTGCCATGGCGAGCGCCCAAGCGCTTCTGCGCCTTGAGGTTCTTGGCGATCTCCTTCTCGACCTTGGTGATCTTCTTCTTGATGTCCCGTGCAGTTGCCATTTCGCGGTCCTTTCACATGAGAATTGTGATGCGATCCGTTGCTCTCGTTACGGCTGTGTAGAGCCAACGCTTGTACTCGTCGAAGCCCATGCGTCCGGGGCCGTCGACGATGAGAAGCAGGTCTTTGAACTGGCTGCCCTGCGCCTTGTGACAAGTGAGCGCATACCCGAAATCGAACAGCCCTCCGACTTCGCTCCAGTTGGCCACGCGAATCTTGCACTCCAGCAGTTCGTCGTAGTCCTGGAACGTGTACTTTCGGTTGAACTGGTTGGCGCACATGCTGAACTCGCCGCGTACGCCATCCTCGACGAAGTCGAGCTCAGCGAAGACCTGCCAGGGTGGTTTCCACGCGCCGCCGGCCGCTTCGAGCGCTTCGAAAAGCTGCTCGTTTGTGGCGTCTCTTGGTGGCACCTTCCGGGAGATGTCGCTCAGCATGAGCGCGCGCATGCCGTTGAAGACGCGCTCGTTGCGCTGGTTGCGAAGGCAGATGACCTGATCGCCCTTGCGTGGAGCGCCCTCGAACCCGCGCGCCTTGCGCGCAGCGATGTTCAGGTTCACTCGGCGATCGTTCGTCCAGCAGATCATCCCGAGGTCGAAGAGTCTCTCCGGGTCCACGCCCTTGTAACGCTTCTCGATGTGCGCGGGCAGGTTCGCGAGGCGGTCGAAGATGATGTGCTTGCCGTCTGCGAGCTTCGTGTCGAGTCGGCCGGTCTCACGCACGACCTTCGAGAGCTGGATGATGGGGTTACCCGCTGCCTGCCGGTGGATGTGCTCGAGTCGCACATCGGGATCCTTCATGAGCGTCCCGATGCCTCCGACGGGCGGAAGCTGCCCGTGATCGCCCACAGCGAGAATCGGGATGGCGAAGGTGCGCAAGTCCTCGAGCATGTCGTCGCTCACCATCGAGGCTTCGTCGACGATGATGAGCTGGTAGTCGCGGTCGAGCGTCTCGCGCTTGGCCCATCCGACGACGCGCCCCGTGGGCTCGAACGATCCCTCACAAAGCTTGCCCTTCGCCTCGTTGAACTGCGTGCAGGTGCCGCTGTTGTCAACGGCCTCCATCCCGCACTCGGTGCACCGGCACAACTCGATTGGAGCGTAGATGAGGCTGTGCAGCGTTCCGCAGTACGGCGGACCGCTTTGGTACCCGCTTTCGCGTTCGCTAGCCTTGAGCGCCTTGTCGGTGGTTTTGACACCCGCTTCGCGAAGCTTGCGTCGAAGCACGCTGCTCGCCTTGCCTGTGAAGGCCACGAACGCGAGCGGCCCAACGCTGATCTCTCGAGCGAGAACACCGAGCACCGTGGTCTTGCCCGTGCCGGCGTAGCCACCGAACGTCATAGTGAGCGCTTCGTTCTGGCTGTTGTCGATCCACTCGAGTGTCTGATCGAAGGCCACGCGCTGCTCGTCGGACAGATCCTTGGATGTGAAGGTGAAGACCTTGAGGAGCTTGTCCTCGAGCTCGGGCGGCGGCAGCATCTCGCGATCGAACTTGTCGAACACGCGCTTGGCGACTTCCATGTGAGGATCGGTAGCTGGGACCAGACCCTTCTTGGCTTGAACTTCGCCGAGCGTCTGGAGCGCGCCGAGAGGGCCACCCTTCGCCGAGACCGTACCCTTGCGAGTAGCGCCGAGTGTCTTGGCCACCTTGTTGTGATCGATCTTCTTGCGCGTAGCCATCAGAGCTGATCCTCGAAGGACGTGATCGAAGGGTTGGGCGATCGAGTGAGCAAGAGCTCTGCCTTGGCTCTCGTGATGGCGACGTACCAGATGTTGAGCTCCTCGCGCGTCGTGTTCTCCTCCACCATCTGCTCGAGCCATGCATCGGTCCGAGCGAACCGTTGCCAGTATTCGGGACGGTGACGGAAGGTATCGATGAGGACGAAGACGCGCTTGCTCTCCAGGCCCTTGGCCTTGTGGACTGTGGACAAGACAATGCTGTTCTTGTCGTCGGCATCGGTGAAGATGCGATCGATTTTCTCGAGCACCTCCTGCACCGAATCACACTCGTCAGCGACAACCTCGATGCACATCGCGGTGTCGAGCACCATCTGGAACTCCGGCTTGCGCGGAGGATCGCACTTCAGAAGGCGCTCTCGCTCTGCCTTGACGTGCTCCATCGTGTACTTGAGGAGCTCCTCGACGGTCGTCTGCTTGCTGCGACGGACGAACGCCATCAGCATGTTGCCGATGTCGCGGCCGTAGACGATGGCGCGCTTGTTGTTCGCGATGAGTTTCATCGCGTGCCTGAGAAGTGGCGCATTCGTGCGTGACAGGACGAAGTCGCCGGGCAGTGCCTCCTCGTACATCACGTTGGCGGAGATGTCACCAACGACGCCTTGAGGAGCGCCTGGCGCCGGCAAGATCCCGGGCACGACCTCCTGCGCTAGCTCGACGACGGAGACCGGGCAGCGGTAGCAGATGGGTAGAGGCAGCGTCTTGGCGCCGAAGTGTTCGCGCAGGTTGCGGATGGAATTGCTGTCGGCGCCACGGAACAAGTAGATCGCCTGATGCTCATCGCCCACGGCGGTGAAGCGCCCACGCGGCCCGACAGCACGCATCACGAGCGCGACCTGGGCAGGGTTCAAGTCCTGGCACTCATCGACGAACACACGATCGAACTTCGGCAGAATGATCTCGTTGACGATCGGCAGCCAAATCATGTCGTCGAAGTCGATCTCGCCGGTGTACGTCTCGGTCTTGCATCGCTGAAGAACGTCGAGCGCGTACCGAATGAACCCCGCGCGCTTTTTGCACTGCGCAACGGAGCAAATGTGGATGTCGTCGCATCCGATAGAAAGCGAGAAGCTGTCGATGAGGGCGTCGCACCCTTCCACGTCTTCGACGAGCGAGTTCTTGGCGAGCGACACGAGCTTGGCGATTTGCCCGCGCGTCTCGTACGAGACCGTGCGTTCGCACATCTCATCGAGCATCCCACGCACGCGCTTGGTGTTCGGGCGGGTGTCCTTGCCGTACTTCTCCTTGATGGCACGGAAGCCGTAGCTGTGGAGGGTGCTCACGTCCACGGTCCAGGGGACCTTGTCCTTGAGCTCGTCCACGATGCGCTTGTTGAATGCTGAGAAGAACACCTTCTCGCGTCCGCTCACCATGCCGAGGGCGCCTACGATGGTCGTGGTCTTGGCGCTGCCAGCGTACGCCTCGACGACGGTGTGACCTGAACCCGAACCGACGTCGTTGAAGACGTCCTTCTGGTAGCTCGACCACTCACCGCCTTTCGGCGGCGGCGGGAGCGGTTTGGCCGTCGTGATGGCCGCAGGTGCAGGCGGCTTCGTAGGCGTGGCAGGCTTGATGACCGCCTTGGACGGCGGCAGTTTCTTGTCCATACCCTTCCTCTTCTTCGGTTTCGAGGAGAGAACCCTTGTAATGCAAAACGTAGTGCAGCGTCAAGTAGACGCGGGTGAAATAGCTTTCTTCGCGTCGCTTTTTGCGCGCTCCACGCACTCGACGCACACGTTGATACCGCCCTTGCCATGGCGATCACGCATCGCAGCGACGAGTCGACGAGCCATCCCGTCGGTTGGCCAATCGTGGGTCTCGCACAGACCATCCGACGGCTTCATGTGAACCTGCTCAGGCATCGGGCTTCTCGGTCCAGATCCAGTGCGTGACCTGTGGGATTGAAATCGTCGGCTGTTCGCCCTCGCGCCGGTCTTCGGGGACACCCAGAGCTACCACCAGATCGCGGAGCTTCTTCACGGCATCCGCCGAAGGCTCTCCACGGCGCCGCCAGCTCGCGCTGAGGTGCCAATGCACCTTGGACAAATCAGCCTCCGTAGGAGGGCGCACCGATGGCGGAGCTTGCGCACTGAGTTTGATCAGCCCTTCAGCGTCGGTGTAACTCAAAATGAGCTTGTAGCCGTGGACGAGGCGTTCAGTACCTCGAAAAAAGGCGCTCTTTTTAGCCTCATTACGCAGGTCTCGAGCGATCTCATCGACCTCCTCCACCACAGGTGCAGGCTTGCCCTGACGACGCTCCTCGACGTACTCGAAGAACCGTTTCCACAGATCGGGCGCAAGGCGCTGCTGCTCGTAGAGCCCGGCCATCTGCTTTTCGTCGGCCAGGAGCTCGTCGAACTTGTCGGCAGGGATGCTCTCTGGATGCACACGCATCAAGTGGCCTCGAAGCATCGTCTGGACGACTTCACGATGGCCGTGGCAATGTGCGTAACGTTTGCCACATAGTTTGCACTCTCCGGCGCCGCAGCTCGGCTGACCGCAGCGTCCGTTCGGACCGTTGCCAGGGCCGTCGCACGGCCCGTAACCAGCAGCCTTACTGAGGCAACAGTGCTTGTACTTCTTGCCGCTGCCGCACGGGCACGGATCGTTTCGGCCGACGCTACCCATCTTTCGTGGCTTCCTTGTCGATAGCACGCAAAACGCTCGTGTAGTGGACCATGATGGCGCTGTCCTCTGGGACCATGATTCGACGCATCAGGAATGCTTGCAGCCAGTGCGCATAGAGTTTGGCTTGCCTAAAGTCGTGGATCTGCATCCGCGTCGGATCGTTGTAGTCCCACGTGACACCCGAACGGTGTTTCAAACCGCTGGGGTTGAGCTCCTTGTGACCGCGTTCTGGCGATAGATCGGTTGGAGGATCGAGTGAAGGCAGTGTGTCGATGGAGCGCAACTCAGACTTTGGAACGAACCAAGCCTTCTCTCTGTCTCGATGAGGCACAACGTTCTTGTAGAACACCGGCTGTTCGGCTTCTCGGACGTACAGCCAGCCCCAGATGATGAACGTGTCGTCGACATAGGGCACACCATCGTTGGAGCTAGCCGCAGTAGTCAGGATGAACACGTCATCTGGGTAGGCAAGATCGTTTCGTCGGATGATGAGACTGTGTTCAGGACACGGTCTGCCTCGGACGTGGTACCAACCAGCATCCGGGTGGTGTCTCGAGTGACCCGTGTACTGAGGCACATTGAGATAGTAAGCCACCGCTGCTTCATTGCGCGAACCCACGAGATGCATCCACAACTCTTCTGCGGGTTCGTCTGTGGCTCCGTGAGCTGCGCGACCGCCGATTTGTTGACGACTGAGAGCGTTCCAGTCTGCCTTTAGCAAGTTGCTGTGAGGCAATCTGACGAAGGCAACCAGTAGCTCCCTAGTAGTCCCATCCAAACGGTGAATGAGAATGCGACTGGTCGAAGTGTCGAGCGAGTAATCGAATGGGACGACTATTCGACACAAGTGCTCGCCAGGAGCGGTCACGCGCTTGCAGTTTCGGCAAAGCTGCCAAAGGTCGCGCGCTGATGGGTTCAATACACTCATGGTTTGTACTTCGTCGGGTTCGACAAGGAAGCCACGAGGAGTGGGTCACGCAGCGGTTGACCGTTGCTTGGGCATCTTGGTGAAAGAACGCGGCGGTGTTTTGTGCGTCTTCGTGATGCGCCGCCGACGACGCTTGCGACGAAGGTGGCTCATGACGGGCCGGGGGCCGTCCCCACGCTGGTTACGCGCCCACTCGTGCAGCTCGACGAGCGTGTCACGGAGGATGTCGAACACGACCCCGCGCCAGGTCTTCTCGCTGAAGTCGCCGTCCCACATGTCGCTGCCACGGCGGTGCTGTTCGCCGGCGTACGGCGCGCGAGCCACGCTGCCGAGGCCCATGTAGCCTGTGTCGCGGGTCTTCTTTGTCTTGTGCGGACCCCTCGAATGGAACTTGCGGCTCACGCGCACCATCTTCGGGACCATCTTGCCAGAAGGAAGGCGCACACCGAGCACGTACTCGTGCTTGTGACCCCACATCGAGATCGAGATGTGGAGTGGCTCACCCTTCTCAGTGCGGTTTCGCACAGTCATGTGTGCGTTGATGCCGTGATCGCCATGAAAGAGCTCGAGGAGCCACTTGTAGAGTTGTGGGGCCTTTTTCTTGAGGAAGGCCGCAGGGTTCTCGATCTCGTGTCCGTCGCGGCGGGCGGCGCCGAACGGTTCGAACGGCATCTCCGGGTCGTTGGTGGCGCCATGCTGGGAGACGCGATCTCGGACGCTCATGACTTCACCCTCCTGTCGCGAAGAACCATCTTGAACCGATCGTTGTAGGTATCCGGGTCGGGCACCTTGTTCATCACGACGTCTAGGACGTAGATCGAGAACTTGCTTGCCTGCGTCTTGCGCGAGAACGCGAGCGCGTCTCCCACGTAAAGGGTGGCCTTGGTTGCGTTCTCGAGACCGATGCTGACGAGAACGATGGGATCGAATCTCTCGGCGCCACCCGAACCTCCTCCCACTGCGAGCCAGCCGATGACCGGCACTACGAAGATGGCCGGCGATGCTTCATCGACGCCGACGACGGCGTACGTGCTCGGTTGTGCGGTGATGGTGTTCATCTTCAGCTCTTGGCGTGGATGGTTTGCTGACCCCGGCGCACGGTCCAATCATCGGGGTTGGTGTCGACGTGCAGCGCGATGCTCGGGAAGCGTTCTTGGAAGTTCTTGACCATCACGTTCTGCACGACGCGTCGAAGCGTTGGGTGCACGGTCTTGGCCGAACGCATCTCCATCACGTACACCGCAGCCGGCAGCGCGTACGTCACCTGGCACGGCACGCGGAAGCCGAGCGCTGTGTAGTATTGGCGAACGACGGGGTCGCTCGACAGATCTCGGATCTCGCGTGTCTGCTGGTCGATGAGCTTGCGAGCTTCATCTTGAAGCTTCTCGTCGATCTGCTCGAGGTACCACGGCTCGAACCCGCGATCGGTCGTGACGAGTGGCATGCGGCAGACGCCGTTGCGGTGGCGCTGCAAGTCGCGAAACGATCCGAAGTCGAGCTCGAACGCGAACGAGAGCTGCCCGAGGTCCGACAGGAAGTGTGGCAGCACGCAGCCACGAGGACGGCTGGCGAGGAGATCCGCGTACTGATGCACGCCTTTGATCTGCGACAGGAAGCCGCTGCCTTCCTGCGGGAAGCCGTCTGCGCTTGTGTGGGTGTGCTTGGTCGCTACGATCCCTTCCCAGCGTGCGCGTTCGGCCGCTGCATCGGCGTCCTTGTTGCCGACGCCGGACACCGATGCGAGGCTCATGCCCATCCCGCTCGACGGGTAGTGCTTGCTGAGGGCGACTCCGATCTCGTCGGCGATGTCGCGCATCTCACGCGACGGGTGCTTCGAGAGAAGAAGCAGGTGATCTCCTGCTTGACGAAGATTCGTGTGCCAGGAGAGCTGCGTCGTGATCCCGGAGGGCAGAAACCCCCGGAGGATGTCGAACGTGCGCGCCTTGACCGCGCCGTTGTAAGCATCTTCGTTCTCCTCGGGTCGTCGCGGGTAGCGCTCGCGAACGGTTGCAGCGACGCGATCCTGATGGCTGCTGTAGAACTCCATCCAGTTCGCGAGGACGCGCTTGGAGTAGTCGAAGCCGACGGGATCTACGATGCGCTGCTTGCCCATGTCGATGTAGCGTGTGCTCGTCTCCTGGCCGCAGTAGAGCGACCAGTCCTGGATCGCCTTCGCCGCCAGCAGGCTCACGCCCTCGATGAAGATCGTGGTCGTGCCGCAGTCAGCGATGCTCTTGTGGCCGTAGCCGACGTAGAAGCGCTCCATGAACTTGCCTGAACCTGAAGCGCGGACCTTCTCGAGGTGCACTTCCACGCTCTCGGCAGAGCGGGAGTAGAGCGCTTGGAGCATCGCCACGTCTTCGGGCGTCAGGTCATCGACAATCTTGATCATGTTCTACTCCTTGAGGTCGACGCCGATGGCGCCGCCGAAGATTGAGGGACTTTCGTCGCGCGGATCGCGCTTGGGATCGACAGCGATGATCACGTCGTAGTTCGAGTCGCAGTCCTCGAGCCCGCAGTCGCCACGCTCGGCGTGGCGCGCACAGAACCAGCGGTGGCGCGCCTCGTGGTCGTACGTAGGCTCCTTGAACGTGTGACGACTGCTGCCGTACTGGATCTTCTTCAACCGGTAGAGGCATGCAGGCGCTTCTTCGCAGCCCGGCTGCTGGCAGTGCGCACGCTCTTCTTCGTTCTTCAGGTTCTTCCACCCGTCCGATTGCTCGTTGGCAACGACGATGTGCCACGCCATCCCGATCGCGGCGTCCCCGAATGTCGGGAACGTAGCAGCCCAGAGCGTATGGCCCTTGCGGCTGACGACGAGCGTTGCGTTGGGAAGGTCGAGGAATGCCTTGGCCTCGGTCCACACGAAGTGCGAGCCGTAGTTCATCGCCCAATTCATCTTGCCGAAGTCACGCTCGAAGAACGTGCCCTCGCGGTTGCTCAGCCCCAAGCGCGCGCAGATGCGCCACTCGTCACCCGACATGTCGCTAGTCTTGTAGCGCGGGATGACGTGGACCCCGAGACCCGCAGCCCGCTCCTTGTAGAGTGGAGCGTGGATGGAGATCTCGTCCCAGTATTCGTCATCGTGATGGCGAGCGAGACGGATCTTCTCCCCGATGGATGTGGCTTCGGTCATTCTACGCCTTCTTGATATGGGAAGAATTTGACGGCAGCACGCTGACTGCCCTGCCACTCGTTGTGTTTGACGTTGAAGCCGATCTTGATGCCGACGATGTCAGCAGCCCATCGCTCGACGATTTCTTGGTTGATCGTCGATGGCAGCTCGATGCCTGCCGCCTCAGCGAAGTTCTTGATACGCCGGCTTCCATCCTGCGTGAAAATAAAATTGTCGAAGACGAGGCAACCTACGCTTTTTTCTTTGTTGGCGTGATTGTATGCAGTCTCAATCTTGAGCTGCACCTTGGCCATGTGTTTGCCATTGACCGTCGGCCTGTACTCGGCCTTGATGATCTCACCATAGTAGTTGCCCTGCGGTACGAGCGAGCCGCCATCGTTCCAGTTGAGCTCATCTTCGTAGCCATCGGCCATGTAGCCAACGCCAGGCGCGCTTCCCATGCCAGACGTGCTGCCGACGTTTGTGTGCTCCGTCTTGTCCACGTGGCGCTTCATGAACTGCTCACGGGTCTCGGGTCTGAAGTGGAAGATCTCCTCGGCGACGAGATCATGCACGGAGAGCGCGAACCCACACGCTTTCTCGTCCGGGTGGTGGTACGCGACGACTGCAAGCGCGTCGGCGAAGTGGTGCACGTAGTGGCATGGCAGGTATTCGAGCTCCTCCATGCAATCATCGACGAGCTTGTCCGATAGCGCCTGCGGCTCCATGTAGCCCTTGGACGGATCGGCATTGTTCTGGCACTCGGCGCGCATCCAGCGGCAGATCTTCTTGGTCGCAACGGTTGGGAAGTCTGGCGCACGCAACCCCGACAGGAGGATGGACTGCATCTTCCACCCCATCTCCATGACCCACGGCTTGAGGACAGAACTCATCGATTCCTACGCTTTCTGAACAGGAGCCAAAATACGTTCGACCGGCAAACCACGCTTATGACGGTAGCGAATCAAGCTTTGGTCTAGTCCAGTCTCACGCGCCCACTGAGCGTATGTCATTGTGCGATCGAATGCGGTGAGCAGATGGTTGTTACGCTTGTTGTTAGCCTGCTCAATACGAGTTGCCCATCGGCAGTTACTCGGGGTGTAATTGCCTGCATTGTTTTTGCGTTCGATAGTGTGTTGCGGTGTCGGTCGTAAGCCCATGTCCGCAAGAAAGTTTTCGAACTTGAGCCATCGTTTACAGACGGTAATGCCTCTACCGCCGTAGTCCCTGTAGGCCGGGACGTTAGGATTACGACAACGCGAAAGCATATGATTCCACGAGCGATACTCAAGTGTTCGGTTGTGCTTTTTGTTACAGCCGTGTGTAGTGTTTTGCCGAACGCGTGCCTCACGTGTCTCGCGCGCAAGGCAACCACAAGATTTGGTGTGACCAGTGCGCAACTTGTACCCGGCTACGTAAGCGCGCTCACCGCACAAGCATGTGCACAGCCAGATGCTCCCTTGGGAACTCTGACTGTGTAATTTGACGACAGTCAGGCGTCCATACGGGAGACCAACCATGTCTATGAAACTACCCATCCGGTGTTCTCCGAACGTGACGTCGAGGTGCAGGACGTCGCTGCTTTCTCGTCGCGGCTTGGCGCCGTTGGTTTCGCAGTCTTTGAGGAGTGCGGGGACGCGCTTTCGGTGCTGTCGCTGCTGCCGCAGTGCGAATCTTCTCGAGCTGCACCGCGTCGAACTTCTCGCGCACCTCAACGAGACGTGAGTAGAGCTTCGACTCGAGAAACGGTTCGGCATCGAATGCGTGCGACCGCCAGACCTGGATAGGCGCGCGGTGGCTCTTCTTCTGGATCGTCTCGACGAAGTGCCTCGACTTGCGAATGATCCCAAGCTCGGCAGCCTGGCGGAAGATGACCCCAAGGATGCGGGCATCCCCGGAGATCTCGAAGCCGCGCGCCCACATGTCATCGCACGTGATGTACGCGTGGCGCGCGGCGAGCCACTTGATGATCTCGATGCCGCGAAGGACGGTGTCTTCCTTGCCCCGCGCGACCAGCTCCATGCCGGCGCTCTTGCCACGCTCACTCTCGCTTCTGTCGAGCCGATTCATCGTTTTGGCTTGCCGGCGAGTAGCTGAGCGGCCCACGTATCCAGATCCTTCGGATCGTTGTTCAGCCGTGCGGCCACTCGCTCGGCTTCGTCGCGGGTGTACGCCGTGGGCTTCTTGCCGCCGTACCAGCCGACATCCGTGAGGCACTTCACGCCCCAGGTCTTCTCCACGCTTTTCGTTGCCATCGCTAGCTCTGGTTGATGAACGACAAGGAAGCCACGAAGGGCTAGGTCGTCGGCATCGACGAGTCGCCGAGCAGTGCGGCGGTCGCGCGGATCACGCGGCGCTTGCTCTCGTCGTCGTCACCGTAGGTGCGATCGAGCATGCCCACGATGCGCCCCTGGATGCGATGCATGAGCCTTGCGGGCGTCGGGCCGACGGGAATGACTGCTTCATCCTCGACGGGCTCGGGCTCCGGTGCGGGTGCGGCGGCGGGCTTACGGTTGTTGGGCTTGGTCACAGTAGTCGACATGTTGGGCTCCTTGGTTGCGGTGCTTTCGCAGTCGCTCGTTCATTGCAGAAACAGAAACATCAAGCCGGCGCGCGATGTCGCGTGAGGACATTCCCTCCGCGCGTAGCTTGTTCACGTGCCTGGCGAACGCTTCGAGCTCACTGGCACGCATGTAGGGACTGATGAAACTCATGGCTATCTCGAAGTACCACCTCCGGGTT
>Ga0209040_10001210_pt1 | contig 20312 bp, 22 predicted proteins | sample BogFormECP12_OM3_FD_188240 | JGI IMG/M metagenome (GOLD analysis project Ga0209040, IMG submission 188240) | Bog forest soil microbial communities from Calvert Island, British Columbia, Canada - ECP12_OM3 (SPAdes) (version 2) | ecosystem: Environmental > Aquatic > Freshwater > Wetlands > Bog ...
GCTTGCCTTCGGCTCGACGCGGGTCGGGGATTTCGGCGAGCACGGCGAGAAATTGATCGAACGACCGCATGGCAACCTGCTGGTGGTTAGGTTGCCCGCCATAGATTCCGAAATCTTGCCGCGCCGGCATCCTCCCACTCGGGTCGGCTTACGCAATTTGCCCAACTGTTGCGCTGCGGACTCACCCTCCCTGCTCAGTGGTATAGAGCGTTGAACAGCCCTGTCGCAACCCCGGAGGACTTCATACTGACCGATCTTGGTCGGCACGAAGCACAGGAAAAGCGGAAACTGTTCGGGCTGGACGAGAAGATCAATCTGGCGGGCCGCACCACGACAATTCGCGAACAGCACAAGCAAGGCAACGCCTACACCATACGCGGTAACAACGGCGCGGTGATAGGCAAAAATCCTTTCGGACATTGGGCTGTTGTGGTCCAGAAGGACACGAACAGCACTGAACAGTTTGATATTTCGGAAGCGGATTTCAAATACCTGGGGGGCGAGGTCTAGGCAAGTTCCGGGTCTGCTCAGGTGGCGAGCGTGTTCGGCACCAGAGCGGCGGCACTCTTCGGCACCACGGATCGCGATAGCTGCCTGCTGCGTGTCCTCTACGCCAAGCTTGGAGCGGTTGCTGAGCCAGGCCGGCATCGCCTCATCGCCATCGAAGTTCCGTACCAATGAGGAGTATCGCGATGAAAAACCAGATCAACACTGCGGCGATCATTGTCTGTGTTACAATCGTTCTAACGGTCCCAGGTACATCGACGCGCATTTTTCCCGATGCTATTCTGCCGTAAATGATGGACGGTTCTGTTACCTTGCACGCAATGTGAAAGGCAGCACCAAGCATCGCGTACGACGACGATAATATGAGGAATTTGACGACCCCCCATTCGTTCCCTTGTGGATCAAGGAACCAGCCACGAAGTCCAGCCGACACGAGACCGTGCACCATGTATGCAATCCAGAACGCAACCCAGACCCACAACGGTATCTGGAAGGTTGATTGCTCGGTCTTATCATCCATACCGCTCGTTCTCCTGCGGTCCGGCAATCCGATGGAGGGACGCACGGAACGGCTCGTCCCCCACGGTTACGTGTCGGCAGTCCGCTTTGTCTTGCCGGGCATCGGCACGCTTCGGTGGGCCTGTGCGAACAACACAATGTTGGACGCGGCGAGGTGTAGCGCGAAGCCGGCGACGTGTGCGGGCACTGCCGCCTGACCGGGTGCGGCGCCGTGGCCGCCATCCCTGTCCCTGATCTTCGGCAGGCCAGCCTTCATCGCGCCGATCAGATTGTCGAAATAGCCGCCGAGGTAGTCAGGGAACAAGCCGTTCGCCCGGACAACTGCGATCAGTCTCTCTACAGTTGCTCCCGCGTCACAAGGCCAACCTCTGACATCGCAAATTACCTTCAACACCGTTTCCATGCTGCGGAGGGCTGCGGTGTTGCAGTCGCGTAGCTTGCCGGCGCGGTAGTGGTCGTGAGCCAGACGGAATTCCCTGTTGGCCTCCGCGAACTCCGGCGCCCCGAGAAGTTCAAGCGCGGGCTTCACCACCTCCGCGTGGACGTATTGACTGTCGACCCGGACGATGTTGCCGCCCTCGAATTGGTAGCCGACACCAGCGTTCTTGAACCGGGCATTGACTTCAAGAAGGCCCGCAGCAGGGTCTTCCTCAACGCCGAGGCGCCGCAAATCGTCGCGGGTCGCCTTACTCAATTTCGACATGACACGGCAACAGATCTCAATCAGGCTCAGAACGCCGGCCAGATCAGGCGACGACTTCAGGTAATTCATGCACCAGTCGTGTGAAGTGGCTTTTGCCTTCGCATGTTCCGAAAAGGTGGGCAACTCACGACGGAGCAGCTTGGCAATAGCATCCCACGTGTCGTTCGCGTTTGGCGGCGCGAAATCCTCATAGAGACCGGGCTTGTGGCCGGGACCGATGCAATTCGTGAATATTTGTCTTAGCTGATCCCGCAGGAAGGGCGTCAGATCGTCATAGACATAGACTTCGGGCTGCCCGGCGGTTTCAGCGCGCCGCAGCCTACTGGCGTAGGTCTCATAGACCGGCACGGGTTCCTCTCTTGCCGAAATGTGGCGAGGAGCGAGGATACCGGACTGCGTAACGGTAAATCAAGTCTGTTCTTGGGACGTTCTACCATTCTATGCGGCAGCGGCTGTCAGGAGACTGGCACCCGCTCGGTCTCGCAATCGCAGCGGTCACAGCCACGTAGGCTGCAAACCTCGCGAGCCGTGGCACGAGATGACGGTCCACCGGCCGAAGGTCCGGCCGGCAAGGTCGATGGTCCACATAGAGGTGTCCTGTCATGGACAGAAGTTAACCTGTCGATGCAGTTAACTTGTATATAGTGTTTGATTTTTGGTGCGAAATTTGAAATTTTGCAATTTTTTGTGCAAGATAGTCGCTCGGTCGGGGCATCCGGCTAACCAAATATGTTAAGACCGTTGATTGCGCTGATATTTCATGATTTCGTTTGAGGTCGCGACCTGACGACCACGCGACCGCTCGGTCGGCTCCGAGGGTATACCGGGGGTCGATTACACAGGCGGTATCCACAACTCCACGGCAGCGAAACAAACCACACTCCTATTGGGACCCAGGATCCGCTCCCACCCGCACCAGCAGTTTGCCGAAATTACGGCCGCTCAGGATGGCGGCCAGCGCCTCGGGCGCGTTCTCCAGTCCATCGTGCACGTCCTCGCGATAGACCAGGTTTCCGTCCGCCACCCAGGGCGCGGCCAGCTTGCGCCACTCCGCCAGCTTCTCCGGCTTGTCGGACACGATGAAGCCCTGGATCAGCACGCGCTTGCCGACGACGAAGCCGAGGTTGGGGCCGGACGGGAACTCGGCCTCGTTGTACTGCGACACCATGCCGCACATCGCCACCCGCGCGAACGGGTTGAGCAGGTCGAACACCGCCGCCTGCACCACGCCGCCCACATTCTCGAAATAGGCGTCGATGCCGTTCGGACAGGACGCCATGAGCTCGCGCCGCAGGTCCAGCGACCGGTGATCGACGCAATCATCGAAGCCCAGGCTGTCCTGTACCCACAGGCACTTCTCTGCCCCGCCGGCGACGCCGACCACACGGGCACCGGCACGCTTGGCGAGTTGTCCGGCCACCGAGCCCACCGCGCCCGAGGCCGCGGAGATCACCACCGTCTCGCCTTTCTTCGGCTGGCAGATCTCGGTGATGCCCCGATATGCCGTTGCTCCCGGCATCCCGAGCACGCCGAGATACGCCGATAGTGGTGCGCCATGCCGCGGCAGCTTCGCCAGCCGATCGCCCGGGGTAACCGAGTGCGTCTGCCAGCCGCGCGCGCCTACCGCCACGTCGCCGGACACAAAGTCGGCATGCGCCGAGGCGATCACCTCGCCGACGGTCTCGCCAGTCATCACCTCGCCGGGGTTGATCGGCTGTGCATAGGTCTGCTGCTCACGCAGCCGGCCGCGCATGTAAGGATCGATCGACAACCAGATGGTGCGGGTCACCACCTCGCCGGCGGCCGGTTGCGGGACGGCATCCTCGCGGATCTCGAAGTCCTCGCGCCGTGGCGCGCCATCCGGACGCTGCTTCAGCACGACCGAGCGGCAGATCGCGGCATTCTGGCTCATTGGAGGCTCCATTGCGCAGGGCTTTCGCGGCGAGGTCTACTTGATGGGTTTCGCTGCGCTCAACCCATCCTACACCTCCATCGGTACGTCGCGCATCGGTACGTCGCGTAGGATGGGTTGAGCGCAGCGAAACCCATCATTCACGCCGCTTCACTACGCAGCACCAGCCGCCCGGTCACCTTGCCGTCGCGCAGCCGCATCAGCGCGTCATTGGCCTGGCTTTGCGGCACAGTGGCAACCGGCAGCGCCGGCAGCGTGCCGTCCTGCGCCAGCTTCACCAGCTCGCGCAGTTCCTTCGGGTTGCCGACGTAAGTCCCCTGCACGGTCAGCGCGCGGATCGCCATCAGCGGCAGCGGCAGGGTAAGCTCACCGCCGAACAGCCCGACCTGCACCAGCTTGCCGCCCTTGCGCAATGCATCGAACGCGAAGCGCGCGGTCTGCGTTCCGTTCACGAGATCGATCACCGCGAGCACCGGACCGCCGGCGGCGTCGATGATGCGTTTGGTCACATCGTCGCCGCTGCCGTCCACTACCTTGTGCGCGCCGCCCTGCAGCGCCGCCTCGCGCTTCTCGGCGCTGATGTCCACCACCACGATGTGCTGGTGTTGCATCGCGCGCAACACGGCGATGGCATTCAGCCCGAGGCCACCGGCGCCGACCACCACGATCGCCTCATCTCGAGGGATCGGCATGACCTTGCGGATTGCCGAATACACAGTGATTCCGGAGCACGCATAGGTTGCCGCCACCGCCGGATCCAGCGTGCCGGGATCCACCAGATGGCGCGGATGCGGCGCGATCACGTGCGTGCCGTAGCCGCCATTGGCATAGACGCCGAGACTGCGTGGCGTGAGGCACATGTTGTCCTCCTCCGCCAGGCACTTCTCGCAGGTGCCGCAGCCGAGCCAGGGGAACACGATGCGGAGGTCGCCAACCTTCACGCCCTTCGCATCGGGGCCGAGTTTGGCGACGCGGCCGACGATCTCGTGGCCCATCGCCAGCGGCAGCACCACGCCGCGGTCCTTCAGCGACATTCGCTTGCCGCCGCCGATGTCGTAGTAGCCCTCCCAGATATGCAGGTCGGAGTGGCAGACGCCGCAATGCATCACCTCGACCAGCACCTCGGTGCCCTTCGGCTCCGGCGTCGGCAGTTCGATTTCCTGCAACGGCTTGCCATTCTCAACCACGGCCCAGGCGCGCATGGGTGGTCTCCTGCATTGGGTGGTGGATGGATAACCTGCGAGGGCCCCGGGTCAAGTGCGCCTCTTGCACTGCTGCCCGATCGAGATCACATCTGGGCTCATCTGAGATGGGAGCCGATCGTGTCCGCCAGTCTCGCAGCGGTGTCCGATGTTCTGGGCTTGCGCCGAAATCCCGCCCGTCCGGGTACGCCCCTGGGTCTGATGGGAGAGGTCGAGAGAGGCCTGCCGTTGTCGGCGCTGGACCGTGTCGCCCAGGCCGTGGCGCCAGGCGACAGCAGCTTTGCACACCGCCTGGTCCCGCGGGCGACGTTGGCCCGACGACGCGCGCAGGCTTCGGCTCGGCTGACTCCCGAGGAGAGTGCCCGTGTTGCCAGGCTCGCTTCCGTCTGGGCCTTTGCCAAGGACGTTTGGCACGACGGCGAGCAGGCCCGCGGCTTCCTGTCGCGGCCGCATCCCGAACTTGGCATGCGTCGGCCGATCGATGTCGTTCTGGCCAGTGAACTCGGCCGGCCGTTGGTCGAAGCCATTCTTGGCAGGATCAAATACGGCACGGGTCTGTGACGGCACAGATCCTCGACCGAGTTCTCACTGCGTATCGAATAGGCGATCCGGACGGCAACTATCCGATCTTTGATGCCACCGGCTCGCAGCTCGCACCGGGTCGTTGGAACACGCCGGCCAGTCCGGTCATCTATGCTTCCGAGCATTATGCCACGGCGATGCTGGAAATCGTCGCGAATTGCACCGGTCGGGTGCCGCCGAACCAGCATTTCGTGCAGATCACGATTCCAAACGGCGTGGCATACGAAATGCTGAATCCGGCGCATCTGCCGGGCTGGGACGATGTTTCGCGCGTCGCGAGCCGGGCCTACGGCGAGGCCTGGCAAACGTCGCGCCGCTCGCTCCTGCTCCTGGTCCCCAGTGTGGTCGCACGTATGGAGCGCAACGTGCTGGCCAATCCCGAGCACCCGGATTTTCCGCGCATCACCCACAGCCTCCATGAGCCGGTGTGGTGGGACCGGCGCCTGTTCGGACCCGCGGGTTAGCGCGCCTTGCCCAGCGCCTCCGGATTGGTCCCCGCACCGGCCTGCCACCGAGGCTGGCGAGCGCGCTGCTTCTCCAGATCTGTGGAGTTTCGTGCGCAATGGGACACGCAGTCTATAGGGCGTCAAGTGGACCGTGCCACCAACGATTGTTTCACTATCAACGCGCCGCGGTGCGCAGCCCAGAGGCCAGAAGCTGTCCAAGCGCCGGCGCGAGGTCGCTCAGGGCAACGTTCGCTCGCGAGACCGGATAGTAGCGTGTCACGTGCCCGGTGGAGGGACCTAGCCCAAGACCGACCAGCGTCATCCCCGCCGCTGCCTGCACCTTGGCCACTGCCGTGTGCAGGTCGTCGCGGCCGGAGTGGCGTCCCTCAGGATGGCCGTCGGATATGACCATGAGCAGGCGGTGCCGCTCGTGACGCGCCTCCAGTCGGGCAGAAGCCTGCAGCAGGCACGGTCCATCGTCGTTATAGCGTGGCTGGTTGTTTCCGCCCGACCGGTTCCCCGCCACTTCGGCGGTCATTTCATCGATGCGCGCCAGCGCGCCGAGGCCAGCACGCTCGCCAAAATCGATGAACGGGATCACTCTGTCCTGAAACCCCAGCACGCACCAGGAGATCCCGCGCACCTCGGCCAATGCAGCGGAAAGCGCGCGCGTCGCGGTCACTGCCGCCGCCACCTTCGGCCCGGCCATGGATCCGGACAGGTCCACCAGCAGAAGGGCTGCCAACTGCGGCAACTCAGCCGAGCGGCGGAGCCAAATGCGGTCGGTATGCCGGCCGGTGGCCGCAACGCGCATGACCCGGTCGAGATCGACCGCTGCGCCGGAATGGTAGCCGGACATCCACCGGGACGGCTGACGCGGGATCGCGCGGCGCAGCACGTCGACAAGTGCGGTGCGCGCGCATTGCCAGTCTTCGTCGGACGACGTCCCCTCAGGGGCCGGCGCGCCCCGCGCTTTGGTCCGCCGAAGGCCGGCATCGCCAAGCTTATCCTTGCTGCCGCTCAGCCTGGCGGCACGTGTCTCCTCCGGCGGAGGCAGACCTTCGAGGTACCGGCGGAACAGCTCCGTTGCCAGTTTGTGCAGAGGCGTGTCGGCCGGCATGTCCGGCACGACCGTTATGCCACGGTCTTGCGTGCAGGCCCGCAAGGCACGCCGCGCCAGGTCCCGTGCAACTCTCTCCTCACCGCGCTCAATCGCGTGCTGTGCGCCGTCACGTAGTTCGGGATCATTCTCCAGGGACCAGGCGATCCGCGACGTATCCCGCGCGGCGAGGCTGAGGACCTCGGGCCAGATCTGCCCATTGAATATGTTCAGGGCGGCAGCCGCGGCACAGCGGACCTCGGCTTCGAGCGGGACCACGCCATCCGAGGCTTCGGCCGCCAGCCTGTGTCGCACCAGGGTCTGGTAACGGTCGAACAGGTTCGGCAACGGCACAAGATCGCCCGGCGGCAATGTCCGCGCGTATCGCAACCTCGCAGTCTGGGTGCGACGGAACGCCTTGGCCGCGCCAGGAAACGCGGCAATGAACGGCAGGCTGGGATGGCGATCCCACATCGCCGTGGCGGCCAGAAATGCGACGGCCTCGCTCTCCAGTTCCTCCACATCCGGTGGATCGTCCACGGCGAAGAGCGCATCGAGGTAAGTCTGCGTGCCCGGCAACCGGGTGCGGAGAAAGCCATGGACCCGCGTCTCCTCGACCGCATTGAGTGCCTGAAACCAAAGCGTCCGCGGTGCATCGGACGGTGGCACGAACAGATTGTAGCGAGTGACCAGCACGTGACCGACCTCGTGGCACAAGGCGCCGATCGCCACCGGCGTTTCCGCTGAGAGGAAGCGTCGCGCCACCATGAGCGTGCGTGACTCGGGAGCGAAGGCGGTACGCTGCTCATCGGCAATCACCTCGATGCCCCCCGGCGCTATTGCGCGGCACAGAGCGCGCAACAGCTCCAGCCTGGCCGTTTCTGTCATCGCGGCAGCTCCCAGGCTTCTGGTCCGATGCCACATGCCGCCAGCAACGTGATGGCCTTCGGCCGTTCCTCGGACGGATCGAGACGATCGAGGTGGCAGAAGCACAGCGCCTGCCAGACCGCCCGGATGACCGTTGCGCGCGACGGTTTAGGATCACCGGTGGCAGCGAGCAGCGCGCGCGTCTCGCGCAGCATGTCGACGAAGGCACGCCGAGTCACGGCTATTGGTCCCCGCGTACGCAGTTCGCCGCCCTCGGCCATCGATGCCAGCCCTGCCTGGAAGCGTGCGAGCGCCGTGTTGAGGCGATCGTAGTCGTCGATCTGGCTGGCGAGTTCCGGCAGCAACGCCTGGTCCGTCCCGCCTCGATAACGGACCCCATGGACCACGACGTCCGGTTGCCTGCCATGCACCAGGCATTCGCCAAGCGCCCGGTACTCGGCCTCCGCGGGCGCCGTAAGGACCCGCGTCTTGAACCGGTCGAGAAACGCTGGGCTGAGCTCCTGCCGTCCAGCGTAAGTCAGGCCATTCCAGGTCGCCAGCACGCGGAACTGCGAATGGACATCGGTGATCTGCCGACCGTCATACTCCGAGAGAGTGAGACTCGGGTCGGGGCTTTCCAGCATGGAATTGCTGCGCTCGAGAAGCTCGGTCGGTGCCAGGTTGACCTCGTCGAGCACCAGCCAAGCCCCTTCGGTCATCGCCAGAGGCGCCGGTCCGTATTGGAACCGGAACATGGCAGGACGCTCCGTATCAGGGACAAAACGGCCAACCAACTCGGCGACATCGCTCTGGACGCTCAGGTTCACCCGATAGAGGCCAACCCCCAACTGGGCTGCCAGATACGAGATGGCCCAGGTCTTCGAGGCAGCAGTCGGCCCCTCCAGCGCGACCGGGTAACGGCCACGCACTGCCTGCGCCATGAAGTGCAGCGTGTCGGCAACCACCTGATCGATACAAAACCCTCTGAAACGCTCCGCCTGCGGGGCTCTTGGGTGACGCCGCCCTGCGGGCGGCTTATCGAGGAAGATGTCACCGATGCGCACCTGGTGCTCGGTTACCTCGACCAGCGGGCCGCGGGCTTGCTGGTTGCTACCGATCAACGCTGCCAGGGTCTGCCGCACGGTCCGGACGGATTTCGCAGCCGCCCTCCCCAGCCTCGTCTCCACAGCCGCGCCGGACACCGAAGCGGGAAGCCGGATGAAGATATCATTGTCCGAGGCAGGCCAGGTCTTCTCCCGCGGCAGTGTCGTCGGACCGTAGTGGCGGGCCACGGCGACGTCGATCCGATCGAGCACTTCGGATGGAGCGCCGCCGTACTTCACCCATGTCGGATCGTCGTCGGTATCGACCTCGACGCGAACCTTCCGGAAACCTTGGGCTCTCAGGTCGTCCATCAGCGGCTTGGCCACCGCGGTGCCGGGTGCGATGATCTTCACCGAGTATCGGCCGGGGTTGCCGAGTTCAGCGCGTAGCCGCCCATCGCGATGCGCCCCGGCGGGGAAGTCGATCTCGATCTTATCGCCGTCCCTGCTCGAGACCGCGAGCACATAATCGGACGCCCCGCACCGGAGCATGGCGGTGTCAATCGCGCTGCGCACCGTCTGCTGGAGCGACTCAGGCACTTGGTTGCCCGAGCGGACCGCGAATCCCTCCTTGATTGAGGTCAACCGGCGGCGGTACGCGTTGAAACCGGCGGCTTTCAGCGTCGCCTCGATCTCCATGCCGGCTTCGCGATCATCGTCGTTGATGACCACCTCGTACCGGCTGGGGTGCAGCGACGCCCAAGGACGCAGCAGCCCGGCCCGCATGGCGGCGAACGGCAGATCGATGACCACTCCACCCTCGGCGGCCGAGCGGCGGTCGATCAACTCCAGCGGATAGAGCGACCAGTCGATGCCGAGGGGCCGCGCGCCGGTGTCCAGCGCGCGAACCAGGTCGGCAACCTCCAGATGCGCGCCGAGAGCCGGCAGCACGCCCGGATCCAGCCGGAAGCGACTGTCGTCGCTGAGCGGCAGGTCGCTGAACAGTAGCCGGGCGAAGCCGGCCGCGCGCAGCGGGGCCTCGATTGCGGCGAGCGCCTCCGGTGAATCGGCACGGAGTGTGACCGGAACACGCCGGCGCAACGGAACACCCACCGCACTCGGTGCGGGCAGGTCGAGGTAGAGATCCTTGTCGTCGTTTCCCCACGCCTTGATTTGCCGCGGCGGATCGCAGCCAAGTTGCTGAACGACCCAGGAGAGCAGTGCGCGGGTATGCTCGTCTGCGCCGCCATAGCGGAGGGTGGATCCGGCGAACAGCGCCGCCGGCTCCCCCCCAGGATTCAGTGCAAATCCAGCATCGGCCAGCACTGCGCATAACTCGGCAGCGAACTCGGGATCGTCGGTCCGCGGGCGCAGCCGCCAGTCCGACAGCGTATGCCGGGACGGCTGGCCGATTGTAAGGACGGCGTACACGCTGAGCTGCGGGACATGGCGGAGGACAACGCGGACCGGCCTCATGGCGGCGACGATACGTTGCAAGTCATCCGGCATCGGAGCGTCGCGATATTCAAGCGCGCAGCCGCGGCTCGACCGAGCCGCGGGAACAGCCTGGAATCCTTGCCTCTCGACCGCCTGGCCTGCCAACTGCGCGAGTTGCTCCGTATGCGCTTCGACCCTGATCACGGCAGCCGGTGCGTCGGGACGATCGTCCGACGACAGGAGCTGAGCTGGCCGGTCCGCGCCATGGCGGTCAGGATTGGACGTCCGCTGCGACATATTGCCTCCCTGGTGTTTCGTGACTTTTGCGTCAATCTGCCAGCGGGTGGCGGTCTGCGAAAGGTAATCGGATTTCAATTCCATGGTGATTTGGAATATACATGCAGACTTGCGTCAGGCCGCTGTCCGGCGTGCCCCGTTCTGGGAGGGAACCGTCATGCCGCGAAAGAACTCGATCGATCGTGCTGTCCTGCGGGCTGCGGTCGCCTTCGAGATAGGCCGGAACAAGCGGCAGCAAGTCATCGGGAACACCCTGCGGATTTCGCAGTCGGAGGTTTCCCGTCTGCGCTCAGAGGCAGAGGAACATGGGTGGCTGGGCCCCCCAAGCTTCAGAGTCGCCGACCACGAAGTCTGGAGGCGGGCGGAGGAACTGTTCTACTCGACGGGAGCGCTGTGCGACGAGCTACGCAGGTTCGTCGGTCCGCGAGGCCGTCTGCTGCATCGAATCGTGCTGCTTCACACCGGGTACGATGGGCGGATTGATGCGGGCGCCGTCGCCTTCTTCGGCCAATTGTTTCGCGACGCCAGAACCGTCGGCGTAACCTGGGGGCGCACGATCAGCCGCGTGGTCGATGCCCTGCAGCAGCGGAACGCCTCAACGCCGGTGACGAATAAGAGCCATCCCGTCACGTTCGTCCCGCTCTGCGGCGAACCGCTCGCTGACGGCGATCCGAGCTCACATTCATCTTCCGTCCTCGCCCAGCGACTGACCGAGATATTCAATGGCGGCAGCACGGCAGTTTCGTCGCCGTCAATCGCTGGCGTGCAGGCTTTCATTCCGCTCAAGGTTGGCCAGTTGGACAAAAGCCCGACCATCCAGCATCTGTTCAGCATGGTCCGCGGGCATGCGCGGGTGTTTGGCACGCCCGATGGTCCAAGCGGCAACGGCCCGCCACTGGTGCAGAATCTGAGCGGCATCCTGACCAGCATCGGACGGGTTGATCGGGACCGACGCGGAACCTTCCTGACAGAGAGGATACAGGTCGGTGACATCTCCGAGGAGCAAATGCTGCGATCGGTGGCCGGCGACATCGGTGGCGTGATCATCCCGAAATCCGGTATTCGCGCTGATGATGAACAGCTCATCGACGCGATGAACAGAAACTGGACCGGCGTCCGCCTGGAACATCTGCACCAATGCGCCAAAGCAGCGCTTGCCGACGGCTTCGGGCCGGAACGTCCCGGTGTGGTGGTGCTGGCGTTGGGTGCGGAGCGGGTGCAGGTGGTACTGCGATGCCTTCAGCTCGGGATCGTGAACCAGCTGGTGATCAACAAGGCTCTGGCCGACGGCCTCACCACACACCTCCAATCCGGATGACCCGTCTCGTGCGCTCGCTAATGCCTAGCGCGCCTTGCCCAGCGCCTCGGGGTTCGTCACCCGCACCGGCTTGCCGTCGAGAAATGCCAGCGCGTTCTCCACACTCTGCGGATAGAAGCTGACCCACGTCTCCTGCACGCCGTAGCCGAGATGCGGTGTCATCACCACGTTGGGCGCATTGCGCAGCGGATGGTTCGCCGGCAGCGGCTCGCGGTCGAACACGTCGAGTGCCGCCACGATGCGGCGCGCCTGCACCGCCTCGATCAGCGCTTTCTCATCCACGATCGGACCACGCGAGGTGTTCACCAGGATCGCGCCCGGCTTCATGCGCGCCAGGTCCGCCGCGCCGATCAGGCCGCGCGTGCGATCGGACAGCACGAGGTGAATGCTGACCGCATCGGAACGCGACAGCAGTTCCTCCTTGGATACCATCGCGGCGCCCGCCGCCTGCGCGCGGTCGGGCGTCATGTTCTGGCTCCAGGCCAGCAGGTTCATGTTCAGCGCCTTGCAGTAGCGCGCCATGTGCGAACCGAGCCGCCCGAGACCAATCACGCCCATCGTCTTGCCCTGCAGCGCGTAGCCGATCGGCACGCCTTCCTGGAACTTCCCGGCGCGGATGTTGGCATCACCGACGGGGATCGCGCGGGCCGCCGCGATCAGCAGGCCGAGCGCCAGCTCCGCGGTCGCGGCATCGCTGTTACCGCCACCCGTGGTGTTGCACACCACCACACCGCGCGCGGTGCAGGCCGCCGTATCCAACGAGGCATTGCGCGCGCCGGTCATCCCCAGCATGCGCAGCTTCGGCAGCCGGTTGATCAGCGAGCCGGGCAGCGGCGTGCGCTCGCGCATCGACAGCACGATGTCGAAGTCGGCGAGCTGGCGCGCCGCATCGTCCTCGTTGTCGAACGCCCTGGGGAAGAACACCACCTCGGCGCGCGCCTGCAACGGCGCCCAGTCCGCCCTGGTCTTCGCCACGCCCTGCCAGTCGTCGAGCACCGCTATCTTGGTCATGTCTCTTTCCCCTGCGTGGTCCGTCGCGGCCGGGCTTGCCCGAATCACGACACTGGTGGTGATCTGCCGTTTCAACGCCACTATCTCATCGGTTGGCGTCCCGGGCCAGTCACCGACCGCCCTCACGAACCAATGTTGATCACCTGTACTCTGCGGTTCCTCAGCTCGGGCGTCTGATCAGGGGTGGGGATCAGCAGCCCATTCTCGCCCATACCAACCGCCTCCAGTCGGCTAGGCGCGATCCGAAATCTGTGGGCGAGGTAGTCGACAACGGCGGCGGCCCGTCTTGCCGACAGTTGCAGGTTGTATTCGCGGGTGCCGACCGTGTCCGTGTGGCCCTCGATGCGGAATCGGTAGGCAGCCAGCGCCTGGTCGTTCAGCGCCTTGCCCAGGTTGTCGAGCATGTGGATTGCCCGCGATGTGAGTTCAGCCGACCCGCTCGCGAACGACACGCTCAGGCTGATCGCGGGTGCCGGCGCCGGCGTCTGGGTCGGGAATGGCGCGATCGGTTCGACGCGAATGCCGCGCGCGCCGAACCAGATGCGCCGCTCGGTGACAGCGACTTGATGATTTGGTCAGATGAGGGGCTTGGCCACGGGCTCAACGGCGGTCTGCGCGACGCGCGCACTCACCACGCCATGACAGGCCATTGTCAACACCAGCAGGGCCGAGCAAACACGACCAGCCGGATGCATCAGTCGCCCCACCACAACTGCTCCGGCGGTATTTGAATGTTGACCTCGGACTGGAACCGGACGATGAGCTTTCTTGATGGATTTGGCTCGTCGTCGCGTGCCAGGTCCAGGTAACGTCCCTGTATCGCGCGGTACACTGCCTGCATACCGGGTGTGAGCTCCCGTTGCGCCTTCACTCGCTCCACGAGGGCCTTCGTCGCGAGATAGTTGGCGTGGTGTCCGCCGAACAGCTTGCCGTAGAGCTCGATCTTCTTGTTGATCTGCAGCACCGGCTTCAACGCGGCTATCAGCGTCGCGGCGGCGGCGAACGCCAGCCAAATCTCCTTCCCGTACCCCCAGGTCCAAACAGCCCAACCCGAAACTCCCGAAGTTGCCGAACCGACGACAACCACGATCTCCGCAGCAATGTTGCATCGGTTCGCAATGGTCAGTTTGTAGCCGTAATATTTCACATTGAGCAGCGATGTCCGATATAGGTCATAAATCTGCTGAAGCGACGCGCGCAGAGCCTGTCGATTAGCCCGCCCACTGTCCGCGCCCTGCGGGGTATCGTCGCCTGCCATCTCTCTTCAAGCCGATCCCGTCGGCCGAAGCTCGCGGTTTCGCTGCCGCTTCGTCAAGGTCTTCACCGACGTCTCCCGTGCGGGTGTTGCCAGGTCCTGCCAGTCATCGTGCATGGCACCGTCACGAAGACTGTTCGGCGGATCAATCTGGGCAAGCAACCTCGCTGGGGTTAGACAATACCAACAGCCGGCAGTCGCACAGGAAGCATCACATGAACGTATCGCCCGATCCGGACGCGGACGCCCGGAAAGCCCTCCGCTTGATCGGCCCGGACCCCGCCAATTGGGTCCCGGATCGCCCGGGCATCGACCACAACGTCGCCATCATCGGCGGCGGCCAGACCGGTTGCGCGCTCACCTTCGCGCTGCGCCGCGCCGGGGTCGGCAAGGTCACCGTGCTCGAAGCAGCGCCCAACGAGCAACGCGCCGGCGTCTGGCTGAACGCCGCGCGGATGAACATGCTGCGCACACCCAAGACACTGCCGGGGCCGGAACTCGGCATCCCGGCGCTCAGCTTCCAGGGCTGGTACGAGGCCCGCCACGGGCAGGACGCCTACGACGCCATCGAGCGCATCCAACGCACCGACTGGGCGGACTATCTGAGCTGGTACAAATCATTCCTCGGGATCACGCCGCGCTACAGCACGCGCGTGGACAGGATCGAGCCGGCAGGCGATCATTTCAGCCTGCATCTCGAGACGCCGGAAGGGGCGACCACCGAAACGGCACGGAAGATCATCATCGCCACCGGGTTTCTTGGCGGTGGCGACAAGTTCGTTCCGGATGTGGTGACCAAGAACCTGCCGCCCGCCCGCTACGCGCACACCGAGGACGCGATCGACTTCGCCGCCGTGCGCGGCAAGACCGTCGGCGTCATCGGTGCCGCCGCGTCCGCCTTCGACGCGGCCGGTGTGGCGCTGGAGCACGGTGCCGCCGCCGTGCACCTGTTCTGTCGCCGTGACGCGCTCGCCGCGACGCCGGTCGTCGGCGCGCGCTTCTTCCCCGGCGCCATCGACAACTACTACCGGCTGCCCGATGCCGACCGGTGGCACCACGCGGTCCGCTTCTTCCGCGCCGGCTCGATGCCCACCAACGATGCGATCGAGCGTGCCGTGGCGTTCCCGAACTTCCACCTGCATCTCGCCGCCCCCTGGAGCAACGCGGTGGAGCGCGACGGCCACGCTGAGACGACCATCAATGGCACGACCTATAGGCTCGACTATGTCATCGCCGGCACCGGATACACGGGTGACGTGGCGGCACGCCCTGAACTACGGGAGTTCGCCGGCCAGATCATGCGCTGGCGGGATCGGTATATGCCGCCGCCCAGCGAACAGGACGAGATTCTCGCGGCACACCCCTACCTGGGTGCCGGGCACGAACTGATCGAGAAGACTCCGGGCGTCGCTCCGCTGCTGAGGCACATCCACGTCCAGAACCCGTCCGGCTTCGTGAGCTTCGGGCTGCCGACCGGCGATATCCCTTGCATGAAGCGGGACATTCCGGTGATCACCAGCCGCATCAGCGCCGATCTGTTCGACGCCGACCTGGCCGAGCTACGTCAGCGCATGGTCAGCGACGTTCCGCCGGCGTTCACCGAAGAGCTGTATCGTTCCGCGGTCAGGTAGCCGTCGTCCTAACGGGCGGGCTTGTAGGCGTTGGCGACGGAAGCGGCCTTCGTCATGGCTGCCACGCCTTGCGCACCGCTCATCAGTGCAGTCGTCTTGCTCGCCTTGACTGCGCCGCCCGCGCCAACTGCGAGCGAGACCGCTGCCATGCTTTCGGCATCCGGCATGTCGGCGACGAGCACGAGGTCATACTCGCCGAAGCAATACCAGGCGCCGACCAATTTACCTCCACCGGCCTCGCACAGGGCGCGCCCTACCGTCTCAGCACGATTTTGCGGGCTCTTGAGCTGCGCGGCCCAGGACTCGGGAGTGTAGGCTGCTTGATACATATAAAGTGCCATTGTTGCCTCCGTTGCTGATCCATCAGTGGAGTTTCAACCGGGACTTCCCCGGCCGTTCCAAGCACCCATGATTCTGATGGCTCAGCCGGAGCTGTCGTTGACCTAGATCAATGACCCGGTTCAAATAACCCCACTCTCCTTCAGCGAGACCAACTCCGCTGCGGACAATCCGAGCCAGCCGCCATACACCTCCTCGTTGTGCTGTCCCACCGACGGGCTCGGCACCGTGGCGACCTTCTCCGCGCCATGCAGCCGCAGCGGTGTGGTCGGCACGACGATGTTGCCGAGCTCCGGATGGTCGATCCGCTCCAGCATGCCGCGGCCGTGCATGTGCGGATCGTTCATCACCTCCGGAACAGTACGCACCGGCGCACACGGGATGCGGTAGCGCTTCGCCGCCGCAAACACGTCCATCTTGCCCAGCGTCCGCGTCCACGCCGCTACCGCATCGTCGGTCGCCTCCAGATTGGCGACGCGCGCCGTGTTGGTGGCAAAGCGCGGGTCGTCCGCCAGCTCTGCGCGCCCCATCGCCTTCGTCAGGTTCTTCCAGTGCGCCTCGGTCACCACATGGATGGCGACCCAGCCATCGGCGGTGGGGAACGCATTGTACGGCGCGCTGGCCAGCGCCGACTGGCGATTGCCGGTGCGCGGCGGAATTTCGCCGGTGCGCACATGGTATTCCATGCTGGAGGCAAGCGACGAATACACCGTCTCCTGCATCGCCACCTCGACGAGCTGCCCCACGCCGGTGCGCTCGCGTTGGAACAGCGCGGTGACGACGGCGGCGTAGAGATGGATGCCGCCCATGAAATCCACCAGCGTCGGGCCGGCCTTCACCGGCGGACCGTCGGGAAAGCCGGTGACGCTCATGATGCCGGACTGCGCCTGGATGGTGAAATCCATCGCCAGGTTGTCGCGATCCGGCCCGGTGATACCGAAGCCCGAACCAGTCGCATACACCAGCCGCGGATTGATCGCCTTCAGCACCTCGTAGCCGACGCCGAGATCATCCATCGTGCCCGGCGAGAAATTCTCCAGTAGCACGTCGGCGCGCACTACCATCTGGCGCAGCAACTCGCGGCCGCGTTCGGACTTGAGGTTGAGCGTGATCGCCCGCTTGTTGGCATTCAGCATCGCCACCGGCAGCGTGGCACTCTTGCCGGGTACGGCACGCCGACGGGCCGGCTCGCCGTGCGGTGGCTCGATCTTGATCACGTTGGCGCCGGCCTTGGCCATCAGCAGCGTGGCGTAGGGACCTTGGAAGATCTGGCCGAAATCCAGCACAGTGATGCCTGCCAGCGGGGTGTTCATCCGAGCGTCTCCGAAACCGGTCGCACAGGATAGGGCAAACCAGGAGGTTCCATGCAACGGCTGCGCGTGCTGCGACAGGCTGCCTCGATCGACGAACTGGAGCTGCGGCTGGCGAACAGCGATCCACCGCCGCGCGCCGCCGATGAGCTGCTGGTGGAGATACGCGCCGCCGGGGTGAACCGCAGCGACGTGGCCGCCGCACTCGGCCGCATGCCGCAGGCGGTGTGGCCGCGCACGCCCGGTCGCGACTGGGCTGGCGTGGTGGTCGAGGGTCCGCCGGAGCTGATCGGCCACGAACTGTTCGGCACCGGCGGCGATCTCGGCATCACCCGCGACGGCACCCATGCCAGCCACCTCGTCGTGCATCGCGACGCCGCGGTGGCGAAGCCCGCCGCGCTGACGCTCGCCGAAGCCGGCGCCCTCGGCGTGCCGTTCGTCACCGCGCTGGAGGGGTTCCACCGCGCCGGCATGCCGAGGCCGGGCGATGTCGTGCTGGTGACGGCCGCAAATGGCAAGGTCGGTCAGGCGGCGGCGCAGATCGCCGCGATGCACGGCGCGCGCGTGTTCGGCGTGACGCGACGCACCGAACCGTTCGCCCACGCGCACTGCGCGGTGCACATGATCGACGCTTCAAGCACCGATGTCGCCGCGGTGGTGCGTGACGAAACCGACGGCCACGGCGCCGACATCGTCTACAACACGGTCGGCAGTCCGTACTTTGCCGCGGCCAATCAGACGATGGCGCATGGCGGGCGGCAGATCCTGATCGCGACGGTCGAGCGCTCGGTGCCGTTCGACATCCTTGCGTTCTATCGCGGCCGGCACAGTTTCTTCGGCATCGATTCGCTGGCGCTGGATGCGCGCGCCTCGGCCGCTCTGCTGCGCGAGTTGCTGCCCGGGTTGACCGGCGGGCAGCTCAGGCCGTTTCCAGTAATCGAGAGCGCCTGCTACCCGCTGGAGCGCGCGATGGAAGCGTACCGCGCAGTGCAGGCAATTGCGCTGGATAGAGTCGTGCTGGTACCCACTCGCCAATAAGCGGAGTTCCATTCATGGCGGTGGTGATCACGGTCGCGCAGCAGAAGGGCGGCACCGGCAAGACGACGCTCGCCGCCAATCTCGCAGCGGCTTTCGCGCCAACGCACCGTGTCGCGTTGCTGGATATCGACCCGCAGAAGAGCCTCGGCCGTTGGCACAGCCTGCGCCGCGCGCGGCTGCAACAGGCGGCCGCGCTGGCGTTCTCCGACAGCTCCGGCTGGCGCCTTCCGGCGGAACTCGAGCGCCTGAAGCGCGACCACGACGTGGTGCTGATCGACAGCCCGCCGCAGCTCGACACCGATGCGCGCGTCGCGGTGCGTGCCGCCGACCTCGTGCTGGTGCCGATCCAGCCAAGTCTGCCCGATGTGTGGGCGGCCGAAGGGACCCTGAAGCTGGCCACCGACGAACGCCGCCACGCGCACCTGATGTTCAACCGCACCCCGCCCACCTCGAAGCTGCGCGACGCCATCGCCGCCGACCTCGCCAACCGCCAGCTTCCGCTGCTGCGCTCGGCCCTTGGCAACCGCGCTGGCTTCGCGCATGCGTTCGCCGCCGGTCTCGGCGTCACCGAGGCCGCGCCGCGCTCCACGGCCGCCGCGGAGCTGCGCGCGTTGCTGGCCGAACTGCAGGAGCTGACGGGATGACGTGGGACAGATGGGTGCTCGCCGTGCACGTGCTGTGCGCGGTGATCTGGGTCGGCGGAATGTTCTTCGCCTATGTCGTGCTGCGTCCCAGCCTGTCGGTGCTGGAACCAATCCAGCGCATCGCGCTTCACACCCAGGTGTTTCGCCGCTTTTTCCTGGTGGTGTGGCACATCATGCCGCTGATCCTGCTGTCCGGCTTCGCGGTGCTGTTCGGCTTCTATGGCGGGCTGGCGTTCGTCGGCTGGAACGTGCACCTGATGATGCTGCTTGGGCTGATCATGAGCGCGGTATTCCTGCTGATCGTGTTCGGCCCCTATGCCCGGTTCCGACGCACCACCGATCGCGCCACCGCCGCCGCCTGCGTCGACCGCATCCGCAAGCTGATCGGGGTGAACCTGGTGCTGGGTGTAATCACAGTCGTAGTCGCGCTGCTACACTGAGGCGAGGCCTGAGTCACACCTCGCTCAACATCTTCTCACGCAGGATGCGGTTGATCTCCGTGGCATAGCCAGGGCCTTTCGCACGCAACCACGCCATCACCTCGGCATCGAGCCGGACCGATATCGCTGTCTCTCTCGACCTGGCGTGCTTGCCCCGCTCAGCCGTCGACCAGGCGGCATCGGAAGTTTCCAGTATATCGTCCGGATCGCCTAGGCGGGCCTCCAGGGCATCGAGCCGAGCAGTCTCCGCCGGCGTCAGGGGGCTGCCGTCAGCGGTGCGATATTTCGTAGCTTCGTCGTTCATGCGCCGTTGCCTCTCGCAGGCCGATCACGTGGACCCATGTGTCGTCGTCCGGGTCCGGATACGTATGCACGATTAGCACAACCATGAACCGTCCGCCCACCGTCACGGCACCAAAGGTGCGCCAGCGCTCCTCGCCATCGACGAACCTGTCCCACACCGTCTCCGCCAAAGGATCGGCGAACACTCTGGCTGCCAACGAAAAATCGAACCCGTGCTTACGAAGGTTCTGACGCTCCTTCGCAAGCCGCCATGTGATGCGCATCTGGCTGTTCCCCACATGGGAGAAGGCCCGGAAATGTTAATGCTTCAGTAACAGCCCAGGTAATCTGGTTGCAGGGGGCCATTGACAGGTCACGGCTGAGTACGAGTCAACGTGTCGATGGGACCGCCCGATGACACAGGTTGCGA
>Ga0209040_10001211_pt1 | contig 20311 bp, 16 predicted proteins | sample BogFormECP12_OM3_FD_188240 | JGI IMG/M metagenome (GOLD analysis project Ga0209040, IMG submission 188240) | Bog forest soil microbial communities from Calvert Island, British Columbia, Canada - ECP12_OM3 (SPAdes) (version 2) | ecosystem: Environmental > Aquatic > Freshwater > Wetlands > Bog ...
CGCTCGCGGAACTGGAGGCGCTCGGACTGCACGACGTCGTGCGCGAGCGCTGGCCGACCGAGCGGGTGTTCACCTACTGGGACTACCGCGGTGGAATGTTCCATCGAGACCTCGGCATGCGGATCGACCTGCTGCTGGCGAGCGCCACGGTCGCCGGCAGGGTGCGGGCGGCGTGGGTCGACCGACAGGCTCGCAAGGGGACCGGCCCGAGCGATCACGCGCCCGTGATCGCCGATCTGGACGAGGCGCCCGACGGAGACATCGGACCCGTCGTGCCCCCGCCATCCGCTCCGGCCGCCCGGCGGGGCTCGGCCGGACTGCCCCAGTCACCGTGATCGGCGCACGGCCCGCCGCCCACGAGAGGCCGCCCGCGGGTGCTCCCGGGTGCGTAGCTTGGGGATGGCCGCGTCCGCACTCTCTACGGATGCCACGAGCACCGTCGCGACTTATGGTGCTTGCCGATACGGTGGGCGCGAAGGGAAGCGCGGCTCACGTGAATGCAGAGTTTGCGGTACGCATATCCGCGAGGGAGGCAGAGCTCAGTGCCACAGAGCAAAACTCAGCGCCGCGCGCCGGCAACGAAGGCGGCGGCCACCAAGAAACGTCCCGCGAAAGCCCGTCGTGCCGCGGCAACCAAATCAGCCGCCGCCCACAAAGGCCCCGCGAGGAAAGCGAAACAGTCGGCGGGTGCGGTCGACCGCGGCACCGAGCTCTCCGGCGAGGTGTTCAAGTCGCTCGAGTCGGGCCAGCGTGCTGCGATCGACGCCGTGCGCAAGTTCGTCGACACCGTCGATGAGAAGCTGCCGGCGCGCGGCGAGCGTCCGTCCGGCCGGCAGGAGGTCATCGACGCCGCGATGGAGATGGCCGACCGTCTGGTGCACACCCAATACGACTTCCTGCGCAACGTGGTGCAGAGCGCCGGCAAGGCGTTGAGCAGGCCGGACAGCGGCAAGAAGTAGGGCGCCTTGCGGGGCGCGCGGCCGGCGAAGGCGTCGGCTGCGCGCCCCGCGTCCGTGCCTCAGTGGGCGCTCACACCGCTCGAGACATTGATGATCGAGCCGGTGATGCCGCTGCCGCGATCGGAGGCCACGAACGTTGCCGTGTCGGCGAGCTGCTGCAGGGTCGGAGCTCGGTTGAGCATCGACAGGGGGGCCATCAGCTCTGCGCGGAAGACACCGGCGGTCCACAGGCCTGCGACGCGGACGCCTTGCGGCCCTACCTCGGCGGCGAGGTAGTGCATGAACGACTCGGTGGCCGCGTCGGCGGGCCCCGTTCCCCCCATCGCGAAGCGTGGTGAGGGCTTGAGCACCGCACCGGATCCGCTCGTGATCATCAGGATGACGCCCGAGCCCCGGCGCACCATGGGCCGAGCCGCGGCGCGCGCGGTGATGAAGTTCGAGCGCGCCCCTGTCTCGATCGGCGCCAGGAAATCCTCGAGATCCATCTCGAGCAGCGGCGTTCCCTGCACGTCCCCTCTGGAGGTCAGGTTGAACGACACGTCGACGCTCCCGGCCTGCTCCACGACCGCGCGCACGTGATCCTGGACGGCCTGCTCATCCAGCGCGTCGAGGGCCGCCCAGTGCGCGGCTCCTCCCTCCGCGGCGATCTCCGCAGCGAGGGTCTGCAGGGGCTTGCGGGTGCGGCCCGCCAGGAAGACGGTTGCTCCCTCGCGGGCGAAGACTCGGGCCACGCCCGCGCCGAGTCCGCCGGCGCCGCCATAGATGATCGCGTTCTTGTCGCGCAGCAGTTCGCTCATGTCCAGTGGACCGTCGCAGCGGCGGGAGCTGATCGCCGCTCGCCCCATGCTCGCACTTGTGGGCTCAGCTAGCGCTTGCCGCGGCGGCCGTCCGCTGCAGCGGGAAGCGGACGCCGGTCAGCTCCTCCGAGACATCCCACAGGCGGCGTGCGCAGTCGGCGTCCTGCGCGGCGCGCGAGCGCCCCACGAGCTTGGCCGCTCCGCGCTGCTCCATGAAGCCGCCCGGACCGGCGAAGCTGTTGCCGGGGATCTCTGCGACCGCGGCGTAGAGCGTCGGCAGCGCGCCGCCGTCCTCGTCCTGGGCGAGCAGGCGGTTGCCGGCCATGCTGATCAGGTCCAGCAGGCGGCGCCCGCTGTGGAACTGCAGGTTGGTTGCCGCGTAGCCGGGGTGCGCGGCGGTTGCCAGGACGGGCGAGCCCACCGCGCTCAGGCGGCGCTGGAGCTCCGCGGTGAACAGCAGGTTGGCGAGCTTCGACTGCCCGTAGGCGCGCCACGCCCTGTAGGGCTTGCGTTCCCAGTTGAGGTCGTCGAAGTCGATGCTGCCGACGCGGTGCGCGGTCGAAGAGACCGTGACCACGCGGCCGCTGATGCGATCGAGCAGGAGATTGGTGAGCGCGAAGTGGCCGAGGTGGTTCGTGCCGAACTGCAACTCGAAGCCGTCGGCGGTACGGCTCAGCGGGGGCACCATCACGCCGGCGTTGTTGATCAGCAGATCGATCTCGCCCTCCCACGCCGCGGCGAACTCGCGCACCGAGGCCAGGCTGGCGAGGTCGAGGCGACGGACCGTGGTCTCGCCGGGCATCGTGGCGGCCGCGTCGTGGCCCTTCTCGACGGAGCGCACGGCCAGGATCACGCGCGCGCCGCGGGACGCGAGCGCGCGTGCGGCGGCGCGGCCGATGCCGCTGTTGGCGCCCGTGATGATCACGGTGCGGTCGGTCATGTCAGGCATGGGGGTGCTGCTCGAAGTAGTCATGCGCAACAATGTAGTCGATGCCAACAATGATGTCAACGGATACTTCGTCCGATACGCTCACGGCCCGTGTCTGAGCGCCCGTACCACCACGGCAACCTGCGCGCGGCCCTGCTCACCCAGGCAGAGCGCATCGTCCGCGAGCGCGGAGTGCAGGAGCTGTCGTTGCGCGAGCTCGCGCGCGAGGTCGGCGTCAGCCACGCCGCGCCGCGCCGGCACTTTCCCGACCGCCAGGCGCTGCTCGACGCGCTCACGGAGGCCGGGTTCGACCGTCTGGGCAGCGAGCTGCGCACCGCGGTCGACGACGCCGGACCGGCATTCTCGGCGCAGCTGCGGGCTGCTGCCGTGGCGTATGTGCGTTTCGCCACCCGCGACGCGTCGCTGCTCGAGCTCATGTTCGCAGGCAAGCACCAAGAGCAGTCGGGCGCTCTGCACGAGGCCTCCGCGCAGGCCTTCTCCGTACTGCTCGAGCTGATCGAGCGCGGCCAGGCCGAGGGGGTCCTCGATCGCGGCGAGCCCGAGCGCGTCGGGCTCGTGCTGTTCGCCACGATCCAGGGCATCGCGGCGCTGGTCACCGGCGGCCTCGTTCGCGCCGAGCAGATCGATGACCTCGTTGCCGACGCGATCGAGCATTTCCTGCGGGGCTCGCGCGCCGCCGCATGATTCGCGGGCTCGCGATCACGTGGGCGCTCAACACGCTCGCCCTGCTCGTCGCGACGCTCCTGCTGCCCGGGCTGAGCTACGGCCGTGACTGGTGGACGCCGCTCGTCGCCGGGCTCGCCTTCACGCTCGTCAGCGTCTTCCTGAAGCCCGTCCTCGCCGTCCTCTCGATCCCCTTCATCATCGTCACATTCGGGATCTTCTATCTCCTGATCAACGTGCTCATGCTCTACCTGACGCACTGGATCGTTCCCGAGTTCACGATCGCTACGTTCTGGTGGGCGCTGCTCGCGGCGATCATCGTCAGCGCCGTCAACGGGGCGCTGCACATCTTCCTGTGGCGAGCGAGCGACTGGTAGGCCTGCGCCGAGGCGTGGGCTGCGCTCGTGTGGGTAATCACGTAGCGCCGGGGTGGTCGCCTACCGATGCGCCGAGGCCTTCCGGCGCGAGAGGCTGGGGGTGTCGTGGGGAGAGTCCGATGCACCGCCTGAGCACGCTCGACGCCTCGTTCCTGGAGGTCGAGGATTCGGTGAGCCACATGCTGATCGGCTCCGTGTCGATCTTCGAGGGGCCCTCGCCGCGCTATGAGGCGCTGCGCGGAATGGTGCTCGGCAAGCTCCAGCTCGTTCCGCGCTACCGCCAGGTCGTGCGACGGGTCCCGCTCGGTGCGGGGCGGCCCGTGTGGGTCGACGACCCTCACTTCAACATCGACTACCACCTGCGCCACACCGCGCTGCCCGCGCCCGGCGGCATGAGCGAGCTGAGGCTGCTGGTGGGGCGCGTGATGTCGCACCAGCTCGACCGCTCCAAGCCGCTGTGGGAGATGTGGGTCGTGGATGACCTCGACGAGGGCCAGTGGGCGCTGCTCTGCAAGACGCACCACTGCATGGTCGACGGCGTCTCCGCCTCCGATCTGCTCAGCGTGCTGCTCGATCGCCGGCGTCATCCACCGCCGGCGCCACCGGACGACTGGACGCCGCGGCCTGCCCCCGGCGGCGTCGAGCTCCTCTCCGGGGCGCTGGGCGAGAGCGTCCTGCTCGTGACCGACGCCGCGCGCCAGTTGCTCGCGCCGCGCCGGCTCGCCGAGCGCGCCCACGACGCCGCTCGCGGGCTCCTGCGTATGCGCGGCGTCGTGCGCCCCACGCCGCCCTCCTCCCTCAACGGCCCGGTAGGGCCCAACCGGAGATGGAGCGCCGCCCGCGCGCAGCTGTCGGATATCAAGACGGTGCGGGCCGCGTTCGGGGGCACGGTCAACGACGTGGTGCTCACCGCGATCACCGGTGGCTTTCGCAGCCTGCTGAAATCGAGGGGCGAGTCGGTCGAGCGCGTCGTGCGCACGCTCGTGCCGGTGTCCGTCCGCGCGCAGGACGCGCGCGGCGTCTATGACAACCGCGTGTCGGCGATCTTCGCGGAGCTGCCTGTCGGGGTCGAGGACCCGGTCGCTCGCCTGGAGTCCGTCAGCGGGCAGATGGCCGACCTCAAGCGCTCCAAGGAGGCGGTCGCAGGCGAGGTGCTGACCACCGTGGGGGGCTTCGCGCCGCCGATGCTGCTCGCGCTCGCCGAGCGCTGGGCCACCCGCGTCCCCCAGCACAACATCAACACGGTCACCACCAACGTCGCGGGACCGCAATACGCTCTCTACGCGGCCGGCCGGCGCATGCTGGAGGTGCTGCCGTACGTGCCCCTCGGCGGCCACGTCCGCGTGGGTGTCGCCATCTTCTCCTACAACGGCGCGCTCAGCTTCGGAGTGACCGGCGACTACGACACGGCCACGGACGTCGACGTGCTCTGCCGCGGCATCGAGGATGCGATCGCGCAGCTCCTCGAGCTCAGCGAGAGCGAGCGCCCTCGAGCAGCCGCCTCAGCTCGCCGGCGCTAGAGCGGCACCTCGCGGCCCAGCCAGCCACGGTAGAAGCCCTCGACGTCGGGGAGAAACTCGTGCACCACGGGGTAGCCGGGCTGGAGCGCCTCCACCTCGAGCTGGCGCGAGCACGCCGGGCAGTAGTACTCGCGGATCTGCTGGAGCTTGGGGTCGGGCCCGGCCATCTTCGGATAGACCTCCAGCAGCGCAGCCTCGGTCTCGCGCACGTGGATCACGGCATCCATCTTCCAATTGCGGTTGTGCGCACAGAAGTCGTGCCCGCAGTCGCAGCGGTAGGTGAGCTGCCCGTCGGAGCGGCGCCGGACGATGTTCAGGCCCTCGCCCGCCGGCAGCACGACCGGGTCCTCGTAGGGGACGCGCTGCTGCAGCACCGCGATCCACTTCTCGAAGCGGTCGCTGTCCTTGTAGCCGGACTGGATGTCCTTGACCTCGCGTCGCGAGAGCCTCTCATCGAGCAGCGCGGCGAGCGTCTCAACGTCGAGGCTGCCCCCGGCGGAGACCGGGACGCCGTCCTCGCCCGGCCGGGGATCTGACGCGGCGAGGAAGGCGTCGGCGGCCGCGTCGGGGTCGAGCTTGCCCGGCTGTGAGCGCTGCACGACGACCGTTGGGGTGGCGACGTCGTACTCGAAGTCCTCCGGGAGGTCCCAGAACCCGCGGTACTCGGCCGCCCATCGCGGCGAGAGCCGCATCGACTCGGCGTACATCGCTCGGACGGGCTCGACGAAGTCCTGCGCGAGGACCCGCTCGCGCTCAGCCGCCACCCACTCGCGCACCGGGATCGCCCGCTCGCGTCGCCGGCGGCGAAACGCGTCGCGATCCGAGAGACCGTAGATCGACTCGGCGAAGCGGGGGAGCAGGTGTCCCTCCTCGACGTCGCGCCGGACCTCCTGCGGTGCTCTCAACAGCGGGTCTCCGAGGCCCGCACCGCCCTTCATCACGGAGAGGTACAGGTCGCCGTTGGAGAAGGGCTCGAGCAGCGTGAGCCCATCGCGTCGGTAGTCGCGGGAGCTGCCCTCGATCTCCATCAGCGCGGGACTCTCGAAGTCGCCGTCGGCCACCGGGTAGGCCTCCCCGCGCCGCGCGCGCTCGATCAGGTCGGCGCCGTGGATGTTGTGGATGTAGGCGGTGGCGCCCGGGTATCCGCCGAACAGTCCCGTCGAGGACAGCACGCGCCCGGTACCGATGTTCTGAAGCTCCCAGAACGGAGTCTTGTTCACCATGAACAGCGACTCGAAGCTCGATCCTCCGCGATGGCGACCGGCCCCGCCCGAGGACGCCTTGATCCGCCGCGAGAGATACACGAACGGCGAGATCAGCTCCCACATCTCGACGTCTCCCATGTCGCCCTCGGGGTTGAACATCGCGGCGCAGTAGTCGGTTCCGTCGAGCACGTACTTCGCGCCCATGCCCTGCGCCGAGATCTCGAAGTTCATGATCGCCGAGGAGCTCCCGTACTGGTCGATGCCGCCGCCCTGCTGGACGTTGCCCGAGACCGAGTAGGCGGCGAGCACCTCCTCGATGAAGCCGCGCGCCTGCAGCGCGCGGGACATCGTGCGAGGAAAGCCGGTGAACGAGGGCTGCAGGAACGCCCAGGCGATCGCGGTGGAGCCCTCGGCATCGCCGAGGTTGGCGATCGTGCCCTCCGGGAAGTTCGTCTCGATCGCGAAGTAGGCGCCGTCGTTGACCTTGTCGCTGCAGATCAGCGTCTGCGTGAACATCACCCAGATCGCCCCCTGCATCCCCGACGGGGTGCAGTTCATCGAGTGCCAGCCCCACGCCGAGCACCCGTCATAGTCGAGCTCGTACGTGCCGTCGCCGCCGATTCGCACCTCGAAGGGCGAGTGCATGATGATGTCCCTGCGCGCCCGCGCAGGGAGCTGCAGCTTGTCCGAGAGCTCCGCGTCGAAGCCGGCGGGAGAGCGGTAGCGTCCGGGGACCGTCATCTCGCGGATGCGCGACTTGAACGAGCGCCGGCCCTCCTCGATCACCTCGCGGCTGAAGCGCTTGAAGCGCTCGACCCCCTCTTCGCGCAGGATCCGCTCGACGGAGTCGCGGACCATGTGGCAGCCCGCCAGGCGGGTCCGCTCGTCGAGCAGGTAGTACACCGAGGCGCGCGTGCGCTTCTTGCAGCGCTCGAGGTGCCACCTGGCGAGCTCGTCGTGTTCGCCGATCTTCATGCAGGGCAGGTCGATGCCGTCCTCATAGCGCATCGTCGGTCCGACGGGGACGCCGCCCGGCGTGCTCGCACCGATGTCCAGGACGTGCGTCACGCCGCCCGCCCACGCCACGAGCTCGCCCTCCCAGAAGATCGGGACGAATGTCTGGACGTCGGCGTTGTGCACGTCGCCGATCGTGGGATCGTTGTTGGCGAAGATGTCGCCGGGCCGGATGCCCGGGTTGTCCTCATAGCCGTTGCGGACCATCCACTTGATCGCGTCGGACATCGTGTGAACGTGGACGATGATGCCGGTGGAGAGGGCGATGGAGTCGCCCTCCGGCGTGTACAGGGCGAAGCACAGCTCACCCAGCTCCCGCACGATCGGCGAAGCCGAGATGTTGAGCGCCGTCTCGCGCGCCGAGACGAGTCCACCGCGGATCCGCGAGAAGAGCTTCTCGTAGCCGATCGGGTCGGACGCCATCAAGCTCAGCTCGTCCAGCCCGCCATAGTGGCCCGTGTCCGCGAACAGCCGCTCGGACTCGGCGAGCATCTCCTGCAGTCGCCTGCCCTCCCAGCCGATCGCCGCGGGCCCGCTCCCGACCTCGGGGTCGACTTCAACCGTTGCCATTGCTTGAGCCCTCCATGTCTGTGAGGTGAAAGATGTGATGCCCGTCGAGCCTCGCCCGGCGCCCCGGGGGGATGGCGAAGGTCGTGGCCGCATGCTCGACAATCGCCGGTCCGTGGATCGAGTTGCCCGCCTGCACGGACTCCAGCTGGTAGATCTCGGTCTCGACGAACTCTTCGCGGCTCGCGCGGCCCCAGTGCACCGGCCGGCTCGCCTTGATCGGCGGCTTGCCCGGCCGCTCGGGCAGCTGCGGGAGCGCCGGCTTCTCGACGTCCACTGTGCCGTGGACGATCACGTGGGTGACCAGGTAGCCGAACTCCGGGGACCTTGCCGAGGAGGCGAACATCTTCGCATAGGCGTCCTCGAAGGTCTCGATCAGCTCATCGACCTGGGAGGCCTGCTCGAGCGCAGCATGGGGTGAGACGAACTCGATGTCGTTGAGCTGTCCGTAGTACTGCATCCGCACCGCGTGCGTGTAGCGGATGTTCGCACGCGCGATCCCCGACTTCTCGAACTCGTCTGCGACCCTATCCTGCAGGCCGAGCCACGCGCCGGTGATCATCGCGCCGATGCCCGCCCTTTCAGCCTCCCCGAAAGCGGGCAGCAGCGGCATGTCGACGGTCTGGTCGTAGCGATAGTCGTAGTCCGCGCAGGCGCAGCCGAACGCCGAGAAGCCGGCGGCCCAGGCGGGCACGAGTACTTCGCGGTAGCTCACTCCATCGGTGTAGCCGGCGACATGCAGAGGGCCGCCGCCCCCGTAGCACAGAAGCGTGTAGTCGGCGGGCGAGTAGCCCTTTCCGAGGATGCGCCCGACGGCCTCGTTCTTCAGCGTCTGCTCGAACAGCTCGATGACCCCAGCGGCCGCCGCGTCGACCGACAGGCCCAGCGGCCGGGCGATCTGGCGCTCGATGGCCGCGCGCGCGAGCTCGACGTCGAGCACGACGTCGCCGCCAAGGAAGTAGTCCGCGTTGAGCCGGCCGAGCACGAGGTTCAGGTCGGTCACGGACACCGTCTCGGCGCCACCCTCCGGCCAGCACACGCCGATCCTCGAGCCCGCCGAGTCCGGCCCCAGCTCGGGCCGGTTGGAGTTGGGATTCACCCGCACGAAGGAGCCGGTGCCCGCCCCGATCGAATCGATCCGAACGAGCGGGATGTTCAGCACGAATTTGGCGATGTCGGGCGTTTGGGTGATCTCAAAGCGCCCGTCGGTGATCAGGGCGATGTCGAACGAGGTGCCGCCGATGTCGGTGCACAGGACGTTGCGCAACCCCATCCGCTGCGCCAGCGCCTGCCCGCCGACCACTCCGCCGACCGGGCCGGAGACGAGCGTCCGACCGAGCTCCTTCGCCTCGATCGAGACCGTCCCCCCGTGGGCGGCCATCACCCGCAGCTCGAAGGGCGCGCCGTTGGCCCTCGTGACCTCGCGCACCGCCTTCAGGGTGCTGCGCGAGGGCTCCGCGGCGTACGCCTCGATGACCGTCGAGTTCAGCCGCGGCAGGTCGCGGCGCATCGGATAGAGCTGGGAGGACAGGAACACCGGCACCGGGCTGTCGAGGCCGCGTCTCTCCTGCTCCCCTCGGATGATCTCGGCGACGCGGAGCTCGTGGGCGGGATTGCGGTAGGAGAAGAGCAGCGAGACGACGATCCCTTCCACACCGTCTTCGAGCAGCTCCGCGGCGGCCTCGCTCGCATCCTGCTCGCGCAATGGCAGCACCTCGTCGCCGAAGACGTCGATGCGCCCGCGCACGCCCTTCATCCGGCCGCGCGCGACCAGCGGCTCGTTGTGGAAGTGGGTAGCGAGGTGCAGGCGGTCGGAGTAGGAGTAGCCGAGGTGTGTCTGGATGCCGCGCTCGAGGCGCAGGTAGTCCTCGTGGCCGGCGTTGACGATGCAGCCGATCCTCAAGCCCTGGCGCTGGAGCAGGCGGTTCAGCATCGCCGTCCCCGAATAGATCCCCGAGACGATCGCGGGAAACGCGGCCTCGGGTGTCGAGTCCCACTGGCCGAGCGCGTCGCGCGCGGAGGCCATGAATCCGATCGACTCGTCCTGCGGCGTGGTCTGCGCCTTGCCGACCACGAAGGAGCCGTGCTCATCGACGATGAACGTGTCGGTCATCGTGCCGCCGGCGTCGATCGCCAGCACTCGGGGAAGCCGTGCACCGTTCTCGCTCGTCATTCAACGTCCTCCTCTAACCCCGCGTGTCCGCCGCCGCACGCCTCGACGTGCGGCGGCTCCCTCCGGGAGGCTACGCCGCCGGCGCGGCCGGTCGCGAGCGTCATTTGCCACACTCGCGGGGCGGCGAACTACGCACCCGGGCGATTGACGGCAATAAACGTGCTTTCCCGCACCTCTCTACGGTATGTTGCCCTTGCTATGGGGCCCGCCGGGGCACATCCTTGGTCCATGGCCGGTCGCTTCGAGCACGATCCGGGCAGCGCCCCCTCGGGCTCTCGCTGGATCGCGAGCGCGCCGCGGCGAACGGCGACGCGCCGAAGGGTCGCATGCCGATGAGCGCTGCGAAGGACATCCCGCGCGTCGGCGGCGTCGGGCAGCCACCGGAGCCTGACGCGATCCGGACGCTGGTCGAGCGCTACGACGCCGACGTCTTCGATGCCCACGGGCGCGTGACCCGGGTCCGGCTGCTCCTGCTCGACGGGGAGGGATGGGATGTCCTCATCGTCGACGGTGTCGCGACGCTCGTCCCCCCGACGGGGCACCCCGATGCGGTGCTGAGCGCCGACGCGCGCACCTGGCGCCAAATCACGCTCGCGCCGAGCCGGGCAATGGACGCGTACCGCTCGGGGCGTCTGAGCGTGCGCCACAACATGCACGTCGGTGTCGGGTTTCTGGCCGCGACCAGCGGTGACACGCGGCCCGGGCGCCTGCGCTTTGCAAGCGTCGACGCGGGCGGCCGGCGCCTGTCGATTATGGAAGCGGGGACGGGCCAGCCGGTCGTGGCCCTGCACGGCCTCGGCGCCACCAAGGGCTCGTTCCTGCCGACCGTGGTCGCGCTGGCCGATCGCTTTCGGGTCATCGCCGTCGACCAGCCCGGCTTCGGCGACTCGGACAAGCCGATCGCCGCGGCCTACGACGCCCGCTTCTTTGCCGATGCCGCCGTCGACCTGCTCGACGCGCTCGAGCTCGAGCGGGCGCACCTGATCGGCAACAGCCTCGGAGGGCGCGTTGCGCTGGAGATCGGGCTGCGCTATCCGAGCCGTGTCGGCGGCATCGGGCTGTTGGCGCCATCGCTGGCGTGGCGGCGGGGACGCCCGCTCGTGCCGCTGCTGCGCCTCGCGCGGCCCGAGCTCGGGCTCGTGCAGCTTGCTCCACGGCCGCTCATCGAAGGCATCGTGCACCGCTTGATCCCCGATGCCGAGGAGGGCTGGACGGCCGCCGGCGTGGACGAGTTCCTGCGCGCCTACCTGACCCGGTCCGGCAGGGCTGCCTTCTATGCCGCGGCGCGTCAGATCTACCTCGAGCAGCCGCACGGTGAGCAGGGCTTCTGGACTCGCCTCGAGGGCCTCGAGGCGGACGCCCTGTTCATCTGGGGCCGCCACGACCGGCTCGTGCCGCTGGCCTTCGCCCGCCACGTCGCCGAGGCCCTTCCGCGCGCGCGCCACCTCGAGCTGGACTGTGGGCACGTCCCCCAGATCGAGCTGCCGGGACAGACCCATGCCGCTCTCGGCGAGTTCTTCACGCTGCTTCCGGGTAGGCTGCCGCGGCGGCGCTTCCTCGACGCCACCGGGCCTGCGGGGTGAGTGGAAGCTGCGCGCGAGGGCTCGCGCGCAGCGAGTGAGCCGAAGTTCACCCATGTCAGATCTCCAACACCCCGGCGACCCCAGTACCCAGAGGCCCGTGGAGCTCGAGCAGCCCCTGGAGCTCGCGGCCGAGCGTCTGTCCACGCTCGCGCGGGAGCTCGCACCGGCGATCGAGGCAGAGCGGCGGCTTCCCGACGAGCTCCTCGCCGGGCTGCGCGCCTCCGGTCTGCTGCGCGCGGGCGCGCCCGCGGCCGTGGGCGCGCCCGAGGCGCCGCCGGCGGTCACGTTGCGCTGCGCGGAGGCGGTGGCACGCGGCGATGCGTCCGCCGGCTGGTGCGTGTCGATCGCCGCGACGAGCAGCCTGCTCGCAGGCTGGCTCGACGCGGAGGGGCTCGCCGCTACGTTCGGCGACCCCGATACCGTTGCCGCCGGCGTGTGGGCGCCCCGCGGGAGCGCGCGCCGCGTCGATGGTGGCTATCGCGTCTCCGGCCGCTGGGCCTACTGCAGCGGGATCATGCACTCCGACTACCTCTTCGGCGGCGCCAGCGTGGAGTCCGGTGCCGGCTCGCCGGCCATGCGCGTCCTCGGGATGGCGCGGAGCGAGTTGCAGATCATCGATACGTGGCACACGAGCGGGCTGCGCGGAACGGGCAGCCACGACGTCCTCGCCGAGGACGTCTTCGTCCCCGATCATCGCAGCCTGTCGCTGCTCGATCCGCCGAGCTCCGGCGCCGCCCTCTACAGGTTCCCGATGTTCGCCTTCTTCGCGCTGTCGATCGCCGCCGCAGCGCTGGGCAACGCGCGCGGCGCGATCGAGGACCTCAAGACGCTCGCCGCCGTCAAGGTCGGGCTGGGATCGAGCCGGACGCTCGCCCAGCGCACGGCCACCTGGAGCGCCGTCGCACAGGCCGAGGCCCGGCTGCGGGCGGCGCGCGCCTTCTACTACGAGGCGATTGAAGCTGCGTGGGAGGCGGCGCAGTCAGCCGAGCCCGTCTCCGTGGAACTGCGCACCGGCCTGCGCCTGGCGGCGACGCACGCGGTGCGGAGCGCCGCCGACGTGGCACGCGACATGTGCGACCTCGGCGGCGGCGCCGCGATCTACGACGACTCCCCCCTGCAGCGACGCTTCCGCGACGCGCACGCCGCCACCGCGCACTTTCAGGTCAACGCCGCGACCTGGGAGCTGACGGGCCGCCTGCTGCTCGACCAGCCGACCGAGACAGCGATGTTGTGAGGCGCCGCCGGCGGGCCGCGAGCGGCGCTACACGGTCGGTGGATCTGCTCGTTTGACCACGTGCCAGAGCTGCGTGACGCCTTCATTCCACTTCCCCCGCGCGCTGTTGAGGTAGCTCGTGTAGGGCACGAGCGCACTCGCGCTGGGATTGCCCGCGTAGGTCGCCAGCCCGGCCATCGCGTTCTTCAGATCGCCCGCGCCTTCGGATATCTGGGTTTCGATCGTGGGCAGTTCTTCGCCTTCGGCGTTTTCGTTGACGGTCCACCCGCGCAGCTCCGCGGCGACACTTTCGCTGGCCCGCTGGGCGCCCTTTGCGATGCTCGCGAGCTGCCGTTTGGTGGGCGGTCTGGAGAGCGCACCGACTTCGGCCTCGACGGCTCGCACGCTGCTCCCCACGCGCACCGCCTGCTGCCCGTGTTCGTCGTAGAACGTCACCGCGCCGGGCTGCGCGCTGCTCCCGGCGCATCCGCCCAGCGCGACGGCTGCCAGCAGGCCGGCCGCGGCGAGTCCGACCGCGCTGCTGCCTCGCCCCGCCAACGGCGCCGCGGCCTCAGCCGGAGTGCCCGTGGGCTCGCTCGTCGCGTTCCCTGCGCGCGTCGGCCTCCCGGTCGATGTGCTCGCCGACGTCGGGCATCCGCTCGCGCACGTCGCGCATGAAGCGGGCCGTGAGGACGATCGCCCGCAGCGGCGCGCTCGCCACCACCGTCGCGCTGCGCGGCGCTCCGACCTCGAGCACGGCCAGCTCGCCGAAGAAGTCGCCCGGGCCCATCTCATTGATGCGGACGCCGTCCTGGAGCACATCGGCGGTGCCCTCCTCGAGAATCAGCACCTCGTAGCCGGGCTCTCCCTGACGCATCAGCGTCTCTCCCGCCGCCGCCGTGAGCTCGTCGATGACCCGGGCCAGCATCTGTCGTTGCCCCGGGGAGAGCTCCGCGAACAGGGGGATCTTCTCGAGTCGCTGCGCCCCGTCGCTTCCGATTGTCCTGCGCTGCATCGCGGCTGCATGCTCGCAGACCGGCTCGCCCGACGCTCAGCGGGCCCCGCGCCAGCCCCAGTTCCCGTCCGAGCCCCGCACGGCCGTGCCTTCCAGCTGGAAGTGCTCGAGCATCTGCTCGATCGTGACCGCATCGTGCTCGCCCGCGAGCCGCTCCGTCAACTGCGCCAGCGACAGCGGCTGCGACTCCCCTTCCAGCAAGATCCTCACGTCCCTCAGCACGTCCCTCGACATCTCGGCTCTCCTCCCTCACTCCTCCCGGGCAGATGCGCCCGACGTGAACTGGATGTTAAGGCCTGCGCCGTCCCGATGCGAGCCTCGCAGCAAGCGTCGGCCCCCTCGCGGGGCTCGACGCGCGTACGCTGCGCGCGCTCAGCCGTGGGCGCTGCGCCCGGCGGCGCCCGTCGAGCGCCCGGGGACGCCCGTCGAGCAGCTCGCCGGTGGGCACTACCCGCGCAGCTCGAGCAGCCCCGAGACGATCGCCGCCATTGCCCTCCCAGGGGCAGCTGCACGTAGGTTTGCACACATAAAGCTCCTCTGGCGCACCGACGATCCATCCCCCAACCAGGACACGTCCGTGTCCACGAACCCACAAGGGGGCATTGTCGTGTTCAGAGATACAGGCAGGAGAAGGACCCTCAGTCGCAAGCGCAAGGTCGGTGGTGTGCTGGCATTCGTGCTCGCCGCCCTGATCGGGGTGGGCGCCTACGCGTTCACCGCGAGCAACACCGTGCCGGAACAGCACGCAGGTGCTGGCTTCGGGAAAGTGAGCGGCTACGTCGTCGCCAAAAACGTCAGCTACACGTTCGACCCGACCGGGACGAAAATGACGAACGTCGTGTTCATGCTCAACTCGCCTGCGCATGACGTCAAGGTCGCCCTGACCGAAGCGGAAACGCCGACGGCGGCAGGCGAATGGGATGACTGCGGAGCATCGACAGAAGCCTCACCCACCGAATTCGAAGTCAAATGCGAATTCGCAGGCGGAATCGAAGACAAAAAAGGTGACCACCTCTCGGTCGCCGCCGTCAGCGAAGGCGAAGTGAAAGTCGACGGCCCGTAAGCGTCGACATCGGCAAGACCGAGCTGGGCAACGTGGAGCGGCCGGACCGCCGGCCGCTCCACGCCCGACACGTGCCATGCACACTCTTAACCCCAGGAAGCTCGCTTCCCTCGCCCTAGGACTCGCGGTCCTGGGCTGTCTGTGGTTCTACCTCGCCCCGGTCGGCCTCGGCGGCTCCACGACTTACGTGGTCACCGAAGGGGTCAGCATGGAGCCGCGCTTCCACACGGGCGACCTCGCGATCGTTCGCGGCCAGAGCAGCTACCACGTCGGCGAAATCGTCGCCTATCACAGCGACGCCTTCCACACGATCGTGCTGCACCGGATCATCGCCGTTGACGGCGGTCGCTACGTCTTCAAGGGCGACAACAACAACTTCACCGACTTCGAGCACCCGGCCCGCAGCCAGCTCATCGGCGCCCTGTGGATCCACATCCCCGGCGCGGGTGCGCAGCTGAAGTCGCTGCGCTCGCCGGCGCTGACCGGTGCACTCTTCAGCCTCGGCGTGCTGCTGCTTGCAGGGACCCTCTACACCCAGCGCCGGCGGCTGCGGGGGAAGGCGAGGCGCGCCGCCGGGCACGCCCAGCGCCCTCAGGGACCCGTGCCGCACCGCTCGTCGGAACCCGTCGCCGGCGTCCTCGCGATCGGCCTGCTCGCGCTGCTGCCGTTCGCCGCGCTCGCGCTGCTCGCCTTCACGCGCCCGGCAGCCGCGCGCCGGACGGTCAGCGTCCCCTACCGCCAGAGCGCCGTCGTGTCCTACTCCGCCGACGCCCCGCCGGGGCCCGTCTACGCGGGCGATCGCGTCGTCACGGGCGACCCGATCTTCACCCACGTGCTCAGCGAAGTCGAATTCCGCTTCGCCTACCTCTTCCACGCGGCCGCCGCGCACTCGCTCCGGGGCAAGGCGGCGATCTATGCCGCCATCACTGCGCCGAGCGGATGGCAGACCACGCTGCAGCTCGGCCAGCCGACCTACTTCCGGGGAGACCGGGCGACGGTCGCGGCGAGGCTCGACCTGAACTCCCTGCTGGCGATGCTGCGCAGCGTCGCGGCGATGACGCAGGTGGACGGCAGCTCCTACACCCTTACGCTGACCCCGCACGTCAGCGCGACAGGGAGCCTCGACGCGGCACCGCTGCACGTCACCTTCTCACCGCCGATCCAGTTCACGCTCAGCGCGCTCGAGCTGCAGACGGCCGCCGCCGCGGGCGGGTCGAGCTCCTCCGCGACGCACGCGGCGAGCCAGTTCGCCCCGTCGAGCACCGGTGCGGTGAACGGGTCGCGCTACGAGCCGCAGTTCCTCTCGTTTGGCGTAGCGCAGCTGTCGGTCACCACCGCGCGCGAGATCGCGCTCGGCGGGATCGCGATCGTGCTCTGCATCCTGATGGCGGCGCTCGCGCTGGTTCGGCGCAGCACAGGACGCGACGAAGCCGCCGCGATCCGCCAGCGCTACCGCCACCTGATCGTGCCCGTTGAACGCGTCTGGCAGCTCCCCGGGGTCGCCGTGATCGACGTCGCCGACATGGACGCGCTCGTGCGCATCGCCGAACACTACGAGCGCTCGATCCTGTGCGAGCGCACCGCCGAGGGCGAGGCCTTCTGGGTCACCGACGAGAGCGGGCAGTTCCGCTTTCTGGCGAGCGCTGCGGCCCCGGCCGTGGATGACGCGGCGCCGGTTCTCGAACAGCCCGCACCCGACACGCTCGCGGGGCAGCTCTACACCCAGGAACTCGAGCTGGGCGGCGTCATCTCGGCCTTCGCCACGCAGGCCCAGCCCGCGCCCGCGCCCGAACCCGTGGCCGAGTCAGCGTTCGAGCCCGAGTCCGAACGGGCATTCGAACCCGCACCCGCACCTGAACCGGCGCTCTCACCCGAACCCGCGTTCGCGCCCGAGCCCGAGCCCCAGCCCGCGCCCGAACCCGCGCCCGCGGAACCGGCCGCACAGGAGGACTGGCAGGCTGCGGTCGTCGCCGAGGCGGTCATGCTCGGAGGCGAGGATTGGCGGCTCGCCTGCGAGTCCGCCGGCCTGGTCTTCACCGCACCGGGTCTGTCCTGAGCTGATCGGCGCCCGGCGGATATCATTTGCCCGCAGAGCGAGTGGGCGCCCCAGTCCTGCGCACGGATGGAGACGATCTTGCTGCCTCGCGCCCCCGGAACGACGTGGTCATAGTGGCGTCGCCAGCGCGTGAGACGTGGGCGGGAGCCGTCGCGATCGTCGCGAGGATCCCGAACGGTGAGGCGGCCCGCGAGATGGCCGCTGCACTCGAGATGCACATGGGCGCCTCTGCACAGCTCTCCGAGGACTCTCGCGCGGATGTCGTCAAGGGCTTGCAGCGCGCGCTCAGGCGCTGGTCGCGCTTCGTCTCCACCGGAGTCCTGGAGGGCGATTTCGAGCCGCTGCGCGAGTGGACGCGCGCGCGCGCCGCCGAGGGCGTTCGGCTCGAGGACCTGCTGCGTTCGTTCGGGCTGGCGCATCAGATCGGATGGCAGCTGCTGCGCCGCCACGCGCGCAGCGATGAGTCCCCGGTCCTGCTCGAGCTCGCCGCCCCCCTCGCCGAGTACCTAGACCGCATTTCGGCGGTCGTCACCGAGACGTACCTCGCCGAGCGTGAGCTGCTCGTCTCCGAGGAGGAGCGCCGGACGCGGGATCTGCTCGACCGGCTGTGCGACGCGTCGCCGCTCGAGGTCGCCGACAGCGAGCTCGCCGAGCGGCTCGGCGTCCCGCTCGATGGCGAGCACCGTCCCTTCGCGGTGGTGATGCCCGGGCGCCCGCCCCACAGCTACGCCGCCCTTGCCGCCCGGCTGCGCCGCGGCGGCTGGAGGCTCGCTGTAACTCAGAGCGATTGCGTGGTCGGGCTCACCTGGAAGCGGCTCGAGCTGCGCGACCTAAGCGAGGGCTCCGGCGTCGTCCTGGTGATCGGCGAGCCGACGCCGCGCGCAGAGCTGGCCGGCGCCCGGGAGGAGGTGATCGCGCTCGCCGGGCACGCGCGCCGCGTCGGCCTGGCGGGCCTGCTGCGCACCGAGGAGCATCTGCTCGAGATCCTGCTCGAGCGCTCTCCGCGGCTCGCGGAGCGCCTGCGCGCCGCCGTCCGCGCACCGCTCGACACCGCCGAGCACCGCGACCTGGCGGACACCCTGAAGACCCTGCTCGACTGTCGCCTCGACCGTACGGCCACCAGCGCGGCCCTGCATATCCACCGCAACACGCTCGCCTACCGCCTGCGCCGGATCGAGGAGATCACCGGCCTCGATCTCGGCAGCCCGCGCGATCTCGCCGGCGTGTACATGGCCTTCGCGCATGATTCACCCACCCGCTCGTCCGGTTCGCCCGGGGCCTGAGGCCGCTCGGATCGGGCCCCACCGGCCCCCCCGGCGGGACGCCGCGGCGGTATTGTGCATCCGCACAAGTGCGACGGCCGAAATTCGGCAGAACGTCATTGCGCTGCCGCGGTCTCGGGCGTAGCTTCATCTGGGAGGAGCGGCGTGCGGCTGGGTCTTGCCCGGCGCGGCGCGGCCGGGGCCAGGGGACTAAGGAGGGACAGGGGATGCATCGCATGGGTCGGAGGCTCGGTTGGCTTGTGCCGGCGGCGATCGCCGCGCTGCTCGCGTCGGCAGCGCTGGCGCCCAGCGCGGGCGCCAAGACGAGGCAGATCGTCGTCAAGCACTACATCGCGAAGGTCCGCGAGTCGCGTGCCGAAAAGAAGGCGGAAACGGTCACGATCCCCCAGGTCGGGAAGGTCTCTCTCAGCAAAGTCGGGATCATCGAGATCCGGCCAAAGGGGGAACCGGCGCCGAACGTCCTCGTACTCGAGCCCGGGACCTCGGCTGCGGCTGCCTATTTCGTGCCGTTCGCCAAGTCGCTGGTCGAATCGACCCGCCACTGGCAGGTGTGGGCGGTCGAACGTCGCGAGAACTTCCTCGAGAATCAGACCGAGCTCACCAAATACAAGTTCGGCGAACTGGCGGCGGAGCAGGAAAACCCGAACACGAAAAAAGATGAAACCCCGCCCGAACAGTTCTTCGACTACTACCTCGGCTACCTGGGGCAGGATCAGCAGCGGGCCACCGCGGAAGCCACGGCGCGGTTGACCGCGAAGGTGACCGAAATAGCGACCAACGAGGCCAAAGCCGAAATCTACGCAAAAGTCTTCAAGATCGCCGAAGCTGCCGTGCAGGCCTACGTGGTGGAACAGGTCACGCCGCAGGCCTTCGAGGAAACCGGCGGGGTGGCGCCCGCATTCGAAGAACGGGTCGCAGTCCTCGCCGCCGAATACGCCGCCAACCACAAGAGCGAACTCAAAACGCGCCTCCTCAATGAAGCGGGAAAGTACGGCGCCGAACACGCCACCGAACTCGCCGAAGAAGGCCAGAAACTGGGCGAAGCGGACGGCGCGCGCTACGAGGCCGAACACGGCGTCGAACTGGCCGCAGAAGGTCAGAAGCTCGGCGAAGAGATCTTCAACGAACTCGTCGAAAAGTACACCAACCACTACGAACCGGTGCCGAACTCGCTCGTGCCGTTTGCCAAGGAATGGGGCATGGCCCGCGCTGTCGAAGACCTCAACGTGGTCATCGGGAGGGCCAAGAAGCTCGGTGGCAAGGTCGTGCTCGGCGGCCACTCGCTAGGCGGCTCCGTTGTCACGGCGTACGCGACCTGGGACTTCGGCGGCAAACCCGGCGCCGAAGGCCTCTCGGGGCTCGTCTACGACGACGGCGGCAGCAGTCCGCTGGCCCTCTCCAAGGGGGAAGCCGAACACTCCCTGGCCAAACTCGATCAGAGCGCTGAAACACCCTGGCTCGCGTTCGGCGGCATCGTCGCACCGGATCTCGGGCTCTTCTCGGTGACCGGCTCGACGCTCACGCAGGTCGAACCGAGCGGCCCGTCGCCGCTCGAAAAGTTCCCGTTCCTGCCGGCCGACCTCCGGTCTCCGATCGCACCGGTCACCAACGAAGCCGGGTTCGGCTACTCCGTCAACGTCGGCACCTCGCCCGAATCGCTGATCGCCGCGCAGATCCACGGCGGACAGGGAGTCTCCGCAACAGCCGAAGGCGACGGCCTGCACGGCTGGAACGGCAGCGGCGCGCTGACGCCCGTCCAGCGCTATGCGGAAATGCTCTCGGGGACGGGGCTGCGCGAAGCGAGCGGCAGCGAGTGGTACTTCCCCGCCCGCCTCACGCTCGACACCGGGGCCGTCGGCAATGGCCTGGCGAAC
>Ga0209040_10001212_pt1 | contig 20311 bp, 14 predicted proteins | sample BogFormECP12_OM3_FD_188240 | JGI IMG/M metagenome (GOLD analysis project Ga0209040, IMG submission 188240) | Bog forest soil microbial communities from Calvert Island, British Columbia, Canada - ECP12_OM3 (SPAdes) (version 2) | ecosystem: Environmental > Aquatic > Freshwater > Wetlands > Bog ...
ATGCCCACGCCTCGGTGAGCAGCCTCAAGCGTGCGGGCAGGTCCCTGCGCAAGGGGCTGCCGCTGATGGTGTTTCCAGAAGGCGGACGCTCCCCGAACGGCCAGCTTCAGCCGTTCATGGGGGGAGCGTTCTTCGCGGCGATAGCGGAACAGGTCCCGGTGATACCCATTACGATTATCGGGACCTACGAGCTGTTGCCGATGAATAGCTTTTACGCGATACCGGGGCCGGTGGAGATGATCATTGGGAAGCCAATACCGACCACAGGGATGCGCCTGCGCGATCTGGACAAGCTGGCAGCAGAGGTGCGCAACGCGGTTGCAGAGATGCTCAGTTCGCGCGCCAAGAGCGTGGCGAGCACGGTTCACCACCGAGGCACAGAGGTCACAGAGAAGACCATCTAAAAAACTCTGTGACTCTGTGTCTCTGTGGTGGATGATTTTCAATGTAAGCATGAAACCTCGCATCGCCATACCGATTCCCAACTCCAGCCGGCCAAGCTACGTGTGGCGGGCCCTCCCGCAATACGAGCACGCAGTTCGCTCAGCGGGCGGCGAGCCGGTCATCATCGAGGTGAAGGCTACCAACTCGGAGATCGCCCAGGCAGTAAAGCTTTGCGATGGTGTTCTGCTGCCTGGGAGTCCTGCCGACATTGATCCCGAGAAGTACGGCGCGCAGCGCCATCCCAGTACCGCACCTGCTGACGCGGCTCGCGACAACGCTGACGAGTTGCTGCTGCAGGACGCCTACAACATGCGCAAACCCGTTTTCGGGGTTTGCTATGGGATGCAATCCTTGAACGTTTGGCGTACCGGAACGCTCGACCAGGAGCTGCCGGAGGGCGTGAAACATGAAGCGGGGCGCGAGGTCGCGCAGGCGCATCAAGTGCGGGTGGAACCGCAATCGAGGCTGGCAGAGATTCTACTCAAGGCGGCCGTGCTGCCGGAGGGCAATGAGCTGGCCGTGACGGTGAACTCCAGCCATCATCAGGCAGCGGGGGTAATTGGCGACGGCTTGCGCCTGGTGGCTTGGTGTCCCGAGGACGGCGTGAAGGAAGCGATTGAAGGCACCGCGCCCGACCACTTCGTACTCGGCGTGCAGTGGCATCCCGAGCGGACCTATGAAGTCGATGCCACTTCGCGCGCGCTGTTTTGTGCCTTTGTTCGCGTCGCTGCCGAATGGCACGCGCAATTGGCAAGCAAGCAGCAGGATTTCGAGTCGGTGGAGAGAAACCGCAACTAGAGGCCATCTCATAAATCGGTTGTGAAAGGGCACCGCAGAGGTCGCTGAAAAAGTCGTTTCAGCAGCGTTTTGAAAGGGCACAGCTTTAGCTGTGCCGTTGCCCGACTTTAGTCGGTGAGGGATCTGCTTTTTCGACTTTTTCAGCGACCTCTGAAGTCGTGCCCTGATACAAGGCCCTGGATTTTGCAACGAGCTTCCAATTCATGACACTAGTTGCTAGCTGCTAGTCGCTTCTTCGGGTAACCTGATCTCTTATGCTAGACCTAGCCTTTGTACGTGACCATCTGCCACTTGTCGAAGAAAAACTCCGCCAGCGCGGCATGGACCCCGCCATCGTCCAAAATTTTCAAGAGCTCGATTCCGAGCGGCGTGCCGCCATCACCGAAGCTGAAATCATGAGGGCCCAGCGTAACAAGGCGACGGAGGCGATCGCCAGGCTCAAGAAGGACAAGCAGGATGCGACGGCGCTCATCGGCCAGACCAAGGGGCTGCGCGAAAAAATCGCCGAAGCCGAGAAGCGCGTCGAAGAGCTCGATGCGAAGTTGCGCGACATCCTGACCGGCATTCCCAATCTTCCTGACGACAGCGTTCCCCCGGGTACGTCCGAGGCCAATAACGTCGAGGTGCGCCGCTGGGGGACGCCGTCCAGCTTCGATTTCACTCCCAAGCCGCACTGGGAGTTGGGCGAGGATCTGGGCGTGCTCGACTTGGAGCGCGCGGCAAAAATCACCGGAGCACGCTTCGCGGTGTATTGGGACCTGGGCGCCAGGCTGGAGCGGGCGCTCATGAACTTCATGCTCGACCTGCATACGCGGGAGCATGGCTACACCGAGGTGTTGCCGCCGTTCATGGTCAATGCCGACTCGATGTATGGCACCGGACAGCTCCCTAAGTTCGAAGCCGACTTGTTCAAAGTTCCGCACGGCGACAAGAATCTGTACCTCATCCCCACCGCCGAAGTGCCGGTCACAAACCTCTATCGCGACGAAACGATCGACGGCGCGCGTCTGCCGATTTCGCTGGCGGCGTACACGCCGTGCTTCCGCAGCGAGGCCGGTTCCTACGGTAAAGACGTACGCGGCATCATTCGCCAGCACCAGTTTCAAAAAGTGGAGCTGGTGAAGTTCACCAAGCCTGAGCACGCATCGGAGGAGCACGAGAAGCTGACGCGTAACGCCGAAGCCGTCTTGCAGAAGCTGGGGTTACACTATCGCGTCGTCGCTCTCTGTACCGCCGACCTGGGGTTCGCGTCGGCCAAGACGTATGACTTGGAAGTGTGGTTGCCGGGGCAGGGACTGTTCCGTGAGATCTCCTCTTGCTCCAACTTCACCGACTTCCAGGCGCGGCGGGCGGGCATTCGCTATCGTCCCGAGGGCGGCAAGAAGACCGAGTTGGTACACACACTCAACGGTAGCGGGCTGGCGATTGGCCGCACCTGGGTTGCGATTGTCGAGAACTATCAGCAGGCCGACGGTAGCGTCCTGATTCCGGAAGTGCTGTGGCCGTACGTTGGGACTGACCGGATTACGGCGAAGAAATTCTGACGCCGCAAGGGCCAACCGCAGATCCCTCCACTCGGCCTGAAGGCCTCGGTCGGGATGACAACGTCATATAGCGAAAAGCGAAAAGCGAAGAGCGAAGAGCGAAATGCGAATCGCGGCTTCCGGCCATTTACAATGTTTTCCCGGAGGTCGTTTGCCATGCGCAATGCCGTCCGGCTGTTGTCTGTCATCGCAACATTTGCTTCTCTAGTGCTGTTCTTTCCTGGTGCTCTCATGAACGCTCACGCCGCTACCGCTGATCCACAAACCACAACTCAATCCGCCCCGACCGTTGCTGAGGCGGAGCAATTCATCCACGACGCCGAAATCCGGCTCAACGATCTAACGGTGAAGGCCGCCCGCGCCGCCTGGGTACAGGCCAACTTCATCACCGACGACACCGAGCAGATGGCCGCTGACGCCAACGAAGTGCTGATCGGCGCCACCACCGAGCTGGCCAAGAAAGCGACGCGCTACGACAGCCTGAAGCTGCCCGACGTACTGGCGCGCAAGATGCTCCTGCTGAAGCTCCTGGCTGCGGTCCCGGCGCCGGCGCCGAGCGATCCCAAGGAACTGGCCGAGCTGGCCCGCATCGGGACCTCGCTTGAGGCCGATTACGGCAAAGGCAAGTATTGCCCGAAGACCGGGAAGCACGCCCGCAAGTGTCTCGATATCACCGAAATCGAGCGCATCATGGCCAGCAGTACCGATCCCGATGAGTTGCAAGATCTGTGGGTCGGCTGGCGCACCATCTCTCCGCCCATGCGCGACCGCTATGCCCGCTGGGTGGAGTTAGGCAACAAGGGCGCGCGTGAGATGGGCTTTAGCGACCTTGGCGCCATGTGGCGCGCGGGATACGACATGACGCCGGAGCAGTTTTCGCAGGAAGTAGAGCGTCTGTGGCAGCAAGTGAAGCCGCTCTACGATTCGCTGCACGCCTACGTCCGCACCAAGCTGGTGGAGAAGTACGGCCCGACGGCAGTGGACGCCAACGGCATGATTCGCGCCGACCTGTTGGGTAATCCCTGGGCGCAGGAGTGGGGCAACATCTTCACCCTGGTCGCGCCGCCGCAGCAGAAGCAGCCGTATGACGTTACTGATCTGCTGAAGGCGAAGAACGTCGATCCCCTCGGCATGGTGAGATACGGTGAAGGCTTCTTCACCTCCATGGGTTTCGCTCCGCTGCCCAAGACGTTCTGGGAGCGCTCGCTGTTCGTGAAGCCGAAGGACCGCGAAGTGGTCTGCCACGCCAGCGCATGGGACATTGACAACTTTGACGACTTACGGCTGAAGATGTGCATCCAGGTACGAGGTGAAGACTTTGTTACCATTCACCACGAGCTGGGGCATAACTTCTACCAGCGTGCCTACGAGCACCAGCCCTTCCTGTTCAAGAACGGCGCCAATGACGGCTTCCACGAGGCCATCGGCGATACCATCGCGTTAGCTATCACGCCGGAGTACCTGAACAAAGTCGGGCTGCTGGCTACCATTCCGCAGACTGACGACATCGGCTTCCTCCTACGCGAGGGGCTCGACAAAGTTGCCTTCCTGCCATTCGGGTTGCTTATCGATCAGTGGCGCTGGAAGGTCTTCAGCGGCGACATCAAGACTGCCGACTACAACAAAGCCTGGTGGGAGATGCGCGAGAAGTATCAGGGCATCGCCCCTCCGGTGCCGCGCAGCGAAGCTGACTTCGACCCCGGAGCCAAGTATCACGTACCCGCTAATGTTCCCTATACCCGTTACTTCCTGGCGCGGATATTGCAGTTTCAGTTCTTCCGTGCCATGTGCCGTGAGGCCGGATTCAGCGGGCCGCTCTATCGCTGCTCGTTCTACGGCAACAAGGCCGCCGGCGCTAAGCTGAACACTATGCTGGAGATGGGCCAAAGCAAGCCATGGCCCGACGCGCTGTATGCTCTCACCGGTGAGCGTCAGATGGACGCAGGCGCGATGCTGGAGTACTTTGCCCCGCTGCAAAAGTGGCTCGATGAACAGAACAAGGGCAAGCAGGTGGGGTGGAAGAGCAGTAGCCAGTAGTCAGTTGCCAGTAGTCAGTAGCCAGTTGTAAAGTCGGCATCCCTTGTCAAAAAGAGGGCGACAGTAGAACGGCGAGACAGTTCCGGCGACGTGCTTGTAGAGAGCGGTGACGGCCCCACAGCCCCTGACAACCGGGGCACAAGAATAAACGCAAATTTCGCCAAAAGCGTTACAGGATTTTTTGTAAAGATTTGTAAAGATTCCCAAAATAGGAAAGAGCGCAACAAGTTGGACATTCGCGTCACTGATTTGTTGGGTCTGAGCAGTAGAGATTCCGGGCTGTAGAGTTCATAGATGCTTATGTGGTATGCGGTTCGCCTCGGCCAGGATCTGCCTCCACCTCTCCTTCAGCGTTGACGGGCCGCTGACGGCGCTACTCCGAAGCCAGCCGCGAAGCCGGGCCCCTGGCAGACGCCGCATTCGCGTCTGCTGGGGTGACTTGGGCTCGCTGGGGTGGAGGAGCGCCACAGGTTTTCAGGCGCTCAGTTCGACCTCGGCGCCGATTTATCTCCATAATCCTCGCCCCCCGTGTTACCATGTATCCAGTATCTCGCAAAGTTTGACTTGCGATTTTGAGTTTCACCGCCGATTCTGTCCGCGTTTGCCACTCCAAGTCTCCTGACACACTTCTGCAAGAACACATTTAGAACAAAGGATAACAACGTGGAAAAAGGAACAGTGAAGTGGTTTAACGACGCGAAAGGTTTTGGTTTCATCAGCCGGGAGAACGGAGACGATGTCTTCGTCCATCACTCTGCGATTCAGTCCGAGGGCTTCCGCAGCCTGCAGGAAGGCCAGGCCGTCGAGTTTAAGGTCATCACCGGCCCCAAGGGATTGCAAGCCGAAAACGTTCAGGTAGTCTAACTCTACCGGATCTTGAGACCCCGGCATCGTTCCGGGGTCTCGTCTTGTTGAGATTGCAAAGAACGGCATCCCTACGTCTTGTCATCACGAGCGTAGCGAATCATCCCTGTTGACTTGTCATCACGAACGCAGCGAATCATTCCTGTTGACTTGTCATCACGAGCGTAGCGAGGGATCTGCTTTTTCTCACAGGATAGATAATCTTTACTCTGCCATCAGGAGGGAAACACTATGGCCGGCTCACGAACTACATTTAATAAGCGCGCCAAAGAACGCGCCCGCCAGGAGCGGCAAGCCGAGAAGGCGCAGAAGAAAACTCTCCGCAAGGAAGAGAAGGAAACCCGCGATCCGGCTCTCTCCACCGGACAGCCCGTCATCGCCCTCGACGAAGACGGCCAGCCCCTCCCTCTCGACTTCCACGACTTCTCCCATAGCTAGAACCTTTCGAATTGTCATCCCGAGTGAGGACTTTAGTCCGAGTCGAGGGATCTGCGGTTTATGCCTTCCCCCGTCGGGACGACAGAGCCCACTCTGCCGCGCCTAGGCGGTTGGTTCCTGGCGCGTGCGCCTGCGCGCGTGCGCCGCAAATGTTCGAGCCAAGGTGCAGGACGACGGGAGGGACATTTCGCCCGGGTGAAAAACGCCAGGAACGCAATCGCCATCGACAATTCGGCAAGACAGTTTGCTCTGACGCACTGACAACGGACCACTGGCTACTGATGACTGCTCCTAACTCCTTGCCGCTCAAGTATCAACGTGTAAACCCCTGGGGCTCAAGTAGTTGCCGGGGGGAATTTCTCGCTACCGTCTTGATTCCAAGTGAAGACCGGACAAAATCTCACGTCCGTGTGCATGGCCGTGGCACCGTGTTATGCTGCTTGGCCGTCAGAGATTCGCTTGGGAGACAGCCATGAGATTCACCCGCCGCGACTTCATCGCCACGACTGCCGCCGCTTCGGCGTCGCTCGCGCTCGACCTGCAAGCCCAGAGCAAGCCCGACAAGAGCGCGCCACCGCCGGGTGTGCTGCCGAAGAAGCCTGTCATCATCTGCGCCCACAACGGGTACGACTATCTCGACCGCGGCTACGCCGTGCTGACCAGCGGCGGCGATACCCTGGACGCCGTGATGCAAGTCATCACCGGACCGGAAGACGATCCCAACGACGACAGCGTCGGGCTGGGTGGCCTGCCGAACGAGGACTGCGTCGTGCAGCTCGATGCGTGCTGCATGCATGGGCCGACGCGGATGGCCGGCTCGGTCGCCGGGGTCGAGGAGATCAAGAACGTTTCGCTGCTGGCGAAAACCGTGATGGAGCACACCGGCCACGTAATGCTGGTAGGCGAGGGCGCGCAGAAGTTCGGCTTCAAGATGGGCTTCGCGCGAGAAAACTTGCTCACCGAGCACTCGCGCAAGATCTGGCAACTGTGGCGCGAAACCATGTCCAACGACGACTGGTGGGGACCGGGACTGGCCAGCCCGAAGTTCAAGTTTCCGGTGAACGGAGGTGACAACGAGTCGGAACTGCAGGACGAGCGCATGCGGAGGATCGAAGAACTCGCCGCGAAGATCGGCATCGAGCCGGAGCGTCGCATGGCGGCGATCGAGCGTGTGCTGAGACCGCCGACGGGGACGATTCATTGCTCCTCGGTGAACGAGAAGGGCGAGATGTCGGGCGCAACGACGACCAGCGGCCTTGCCTGGAAGATCTCCGGGCGCGCCGGCGACTCGCCCATCATCGGCGCAGGCAGCTACACCGATCAGGACGTTGGTTCGGCGGGCGCGACCGGCAACGGCGAGGAGAACATCAAGGTCGTTGGCGGGCACACCATCGTGGAGAACATGCGGCATGGCATGTCACCGCAGGAAGCAGGCCTGGACGCGTTGAAGCGCATCGTGCGCAACTACAACGGCAACATGGAGAAGCTGGCGTACGTTGACATGAGCTACTACATCCTCCGGAAAGATGGCGCGTACGCAGGCGTCTCCCTGTGGAGCGGCTCGGCGGAACATCTGCGGCGTTTCGCAGTGCACGACGGCGAGGGTAAGCGGTACGAGAATGCAGTCGCGTTGCTGCAAGGGCAGTCACTGGGCTGGCCACCGATGCCGGGAAGGAAGCGGCCGGCGCCGGAGCAGAAGAAGTGACTACACCGCAACGGTCACCGTGGTTTCGGTTCGCGTGACCGGCCGGTACAGGGTGTCGCGCTCAAAGGGAACGCGGCCGGCTTCGGTGATGAGCCGGATCAAGTCCTGGCGGCGCAGCATCTGGGGCGTGGTCGCGCCGGCGTCGTGGTAGATCTTCTCCTCGACGACGGTGCCGTCAATGTCGTCAGCGCCGAAGCGGAGTGTGATCTGCGCCATCTTCGGCGTGACCATCTGCCAGTACGACTTGATGTGCGGGAAGTTGTCGAGCACCAGGCGCGACACGGCGATTTGTTTGAGGTCCGACATGCCGGTCGTCTTCGGCAGATGTTGCAACGGCGTGTTGTCGGGATGAAACGCCAGCGGGATGAACGTCTGGAAGCCGTGCGTGTCGTCCTGTAGCGCCCGCAGCTTGAGCAAGTGGTCAACGCGGTCTTCGTCGTTCTCGATGTGGCCGTACAACATGGTCGCGTTCGACTTCAGGCCAACTTCGTGCGCCGTGCGCGCGAGCTCAAGCCACTGGCCGCCGTCAATCTTGTGGTCGCAAATGATGTGCCGCACGCGATCGGAGAATATCTCGGCGCCGCCGCCGGGCATGGAATCGAGTCCCGCATCCTTGAACTTAAGCAGCACTTCGCGAGGTGTCATCTTGCCGATCTTGGCGAAGAAGGCGATCTCGACCATAGTGAACGCCTTGAGGTGCACCTGCGGGAACCGCTCCTTCAAGCCGGCGATGAGGTCAACGTAGTACTGGAACGGCAGGTCGGGATGCAGTCCACCGACAATGTGGAACTCTGTGATCGCCTCGGTGTAGCCGGAGCCAGCGGTGTTCCAAGCCTCTTCCAGCGCCATGGTGTAAGCGCCGGGCACGTCTTTCTTGCGGCCGAAGGCGCACAGGCGGCAGGCGGCCACGCAAACATTGGTGTAGTTGATGTGCCGGTTGACGTTGAAGTAGGCGACGTCGCCGTGCATGCGCTCGCGAACATGGTTCGCCAGCCAGCCGATGGCCAGAATGTCGCCCGAGCGGTAAAGCGCCAGCGCGTCGTCTGCCGAGAGGCGCTGCTGCGCCGTCACCTTGTCGTGAATGGGCTTCAGCCGCGCATCATCGGTTTGGAAGGCATGGAGCTGCTTGGCGCTGGGCGTCTGCAAGGCAGTGGACATCCTGTACATCATACCGTACTCAACTCCGCGGCAATCAGTGGTCGCCGCGCTTCTCACCGCGCCAGCAGCAAGTCTGCTGCGATGAAGAACAGGAACGCCATCGAGACCAGTCCGTTCATGGTGAAGAACGCTGCGTTCACGCGGCTGAGGTCGTCGTGCTTCACCAGCGAGTGCTCGTAGATGAGCAGCAACGCGACGAACACCACGCCGGCAACCGCAATCCTGCCCAGTCCAAACGCCTCCACCATCCACCCCAGCAGCAGCACGGTGATCACGTGGAACAATCGCGCGATCACCAGCGCCGTTGGAATGCCGAACGCCTTCGGTACCGAATAGATGCTGGCCTCGCGATCGAATTCGTAATCCTGGCAACTGTACAGAATGTCGAATCCGGCGCCCCAGAAGACCACCGCTGCGCTCAGGATCAGGATCCGCGGATCGAGCGACCCTCGAACCGCGATCCAAGCCGCGGCCGGTGCTGTCCCCATCGCGATCCCCAGCACCACGTGCGTCCAGCGCGTGAAGCGCTTGGAGAACGAGTAGAGGAAGACGATCGCTAGCGCCACCGGCGACAGATAGAACGCCAACGGGTTCAGTTGGTAGGCCGCAAGCACCAGGACCGCTGACGCGACCACTACGAACCAAGCCACGAACGACTTGCTCAGCTTCCCGGCCGGGATCGCGCGCACCCGGGTGCGCGGGTTCGCAGCATCGATGGCCGCGTCCGCCAGCCGGTTGAACGCCATCGCCGCCGAACGCGCCGCCACCAGCGCCACCACGATCCAGAGGGAGGTGTGCAGGCTGGGGATGCCGCGCGCCGCCAGCACAGCGCCCGTCAGGCCAAAAGGGAGCGTCAGGACCGAGTGCTCCCACTTGATCATCTCCAGAGTAGTTCCGACGCTGCGCAGTAGGGCCATTGACTGATTCTAACTGGAACGCTTTTTGCCTTTCACTATTCGCCAGAATTCGATTATTTTTTCCTGCGTCTTACCCTGGAATCAACGACTTAGCCCAAAATTCCCGGCAAATACTTGAGCCCCAGTGGTTTACACGTTGATACTTGAGCCACAAGGACTTAGGAGCAGTTGCCAGTATCCAGTGGCCAGTTGTCAGTGGCCAGGTTTGTTCCCCGGTTGCCGACGACTGCTGCGGATGTTTGGTAAGCCGAGGCTTATTCAAGCCATTCGCCGCCGTCCCCGACCTGTCAAAGAGCAGCAACGCCAGCGGGCGATTGCGCTGCCCCTGGCGATAAGACACTAGGCCTTATGAACCGAGTGTACCGCTGTGGGCACAGCTGTCAACTTACGAAGGTAACGGCACGTTAGTAACTTTTGGGACGAAGGTAACCAGGGGAAGGTCGGGGCGCCGCTCTGCCCGTGCGTTTGCTCCAATTCTGTCTGCAAGAGCGACGGACAAGGGTGGGGCACCCGACAGTCACGGATAGGTAATCGTGGGCTTCGACAACCGCTCACGGACATGGGTTTCTTTTGGCGCGTATAATCGCTTACCCGAAGCACCATTACCAGAAGTCGCTAGCGGAGGAGTGATTTGTGGGCGCTTTGCTGAAGCAAGTGTTCATCAGTCATGCCACGGAAGCAGACGGCGAGTTTGCCAATAGACTCGCGCGAGACCTGGATAGGAGTGATATCGATGTCTGGGTTGCTCCAACCAGTATTCGCCCCGGAGAGCAGTGGCTAGATGCAATCAGTCGAGGACTTGAGACGAGCACGCACTTCACGCTGGTGTCGACGCCCGAGGCTTATGAGTCATCCTGGGTACGCAAGGAATTCAACGCCGCTTTACTCCTAGAAGCAGATGGAGCGATCGAAATCATTCCGCTTGAGCTCAAGAAGGCTAAGGTTCCGCTGTTTTTGCGAGAGTTCCAGCGCATTTCCTTCCTTGGGGCCTATGACACGGGGCTTCAGCAGCTTGCTGAACTTCTGGGCGCTCAACTTTTCGGTGCGACGTCGCGGACGAAGGATTTTTCCGAGGCGGCGGAGGAACCGCTTGACCGAGGGCTCTTCCTGCCCGATGCGAATGTGAGGCCGCCTGCAAGCCCTGAACCGGGAGTGTTTATGGCGTACGCTGCAGAAGACAGGGACTACGTTGCGCGGCTGTCCGAGTATTTGAGAAGCCGCGGGGTCAGGATGTGGAGCGCGCCCGGCAGTATCGAACCGGGAGCTCGGTGGGACGTCGCCATTACCAGCGCTATTGTTGACGCCAGTGCCCTAGTGGTCGTTATGACCCCGCGTGCAGCCAACTCCGCATGGGTCGCGCGGGAACTAGCGGTCGCCGGTAGGGAAGGCATTCCCATATTTCCCATTCTTCGCGAGGGTCAACCACTTGCGATACTGGGCCGTTATCAATTTCTGGACGCCCGCCACGATGAGATGCCGCCCCAGCAGTTTGTTGATGGGCTGAAGCGATCCCAAAAGAAATCATGACGGCAGACAGCCGCGTACCCCAAGGCTTCGCCGTTCTTGCCGTGTGCCGTAGCCTTCCGCCTTGGTTGGCGAAGGGCGGGTGCAAATCTGTGCCGCCCCTGAAGGGGCTCGGAATCAATTTTCCACCTTACCCAGCACTCCGCCTTCGGCTGCGTGCTGGGCTAGACTGAGCCGCGCCTACGGCGCTGGTCTTTCGGCCTGCTATTCCATTTGCCGAAAAGATGAAGTCACTTCTCAGACACACTCTGAAGCCCGGCGCTTCCACCCTTTTGTCATCCCGAGCGGAGCGAAGCGGAGTCGAGGGATCTGCGGTTCCGCCGTAAACTACTGCAATGTCCAGTTCGTTCCAATCTGCTATACAAGTGCCAATTATCGAGACCGAACGGCTCAAGCTCCGTGGTCATCGCGTGGACGATTTCGCCTCCTCCGCCGCGATGTGGGCCGACCCCAAGGTCTATCGCCACGTCGGCGGCAAGCCACATACCGAAGAGGAGTCCTGGACGAGGCTGCTGCGCTATGTGGGACACTGGGCGCTGCTGGGTTTCGGCTATTGGGTGGCGGAGGAGAAGGCGACCGGCAATTTCGTCGGGGAGATGGGATTCGCCGACTACAAGCGCGACCTGCAGCCATCGCTCAAGGGTGTGCCGGAAATCGGATGGGTCCTCGTCTCGCAGGCCCACGGCAAAGGTTACGCGACCGAGGCGGTTCGCGCCGTCGTCGCCTGGGGCGATGCGCACTTCGGGCCGGTGCGGACCGCCTGCATCATCCACCCTGAGAACCTTGCCTCGATTCGCGTCGCGGAGAAATGCGGATATCGGGAGCTCCAGCGCACGACCTACAAGGGAAACCCGACGAAGATGTTTGTGCGCGAGCCGAGTGCGGCAGTGTGACAGGGTCGCAGCGCGAGGGGTGGAAGCGCCGGGCTTCAGCTCGGCGGAAAAGTCCACCGTTGTCATCCCGAGCGGAGCGAAGCGAAGTCGAGGGATCTGCGGTTTGCCCGTCTCGCTCACCCAGCCTTGGCAAACCGCAGATCCCTCTCACTCGGAACAAATTCCTCGGTCGGGATGACAACAGAAGGCAGCCTGTCCCGGCATTTCATTCCGCGCTGCGTATGAGCCCTCAAATCCACCTTGGTGCCAAACCAATCGGATAATCTCTAACCGATTGGGTGAGTCTCACCGCACGTTGGCGGCTCGTCCAACCGATACCTAAGTTGCCTAAATGACTGACAACATTGGTTGGTTCCGGTTCTTGTGCTTGTGGAGAGTTACTTGCAACGTTCTCATAGGGTTGTTGCAGTTTTTAGTTCTGCGCGCCATGGATTCACCCAGAGGATGGCGGGCACGAAGTTGCGGAGCCAGAGACTTCGCGGCGAAATCAATCCTCATCAACTACGGACCCGACGGACCTATCAGGCCGGGATATTACGGAGGGACCCATGAGACGTGCAGCCACCTACTTTGTTCTATTGCTGGCGGTGATTCCTGCGACAGCAGCTTTCGCCCAAAGGAATGTGAGGCGAATCGCGGTTTATGACTTCGACGACTCGGCGGTGAAAAGCGAAGTCAAGGAAGCCTACGGATCGGAAAAGAAACTTGGGGCGCAGGTCGCCCATCGCATGATTGCCGACCTGGTCAACAGCTCGCAGTTCGACGTAATTGATCGGAACCAGATCGACCAGATATTACACGAGCAAAATCTCCAGTTTAGCGCCCGCTTCGATCCCAAAGAAGCGCCGAAGCTGGGCAAACTCCTCAATGTTGACGCGATCGTTACGGGCACGGTAGAGGAGCTTTCCTCGGAAGTGAATAAGAGCAAGTTCGGAGTCCTGCATATGGACATCGGCAAGGCCCAGGCCCAGGCCGAAGTGAACGTCAGTGTGCGAGTCATCAGTACGCGGACGGGGCAAATCTTCCTCGCCGACACGGTGGACGCCACTTCGAAGCAGGACCGGGGAACGGGAACTAACTTCCAAGATAAAGGGGGTTCCAGCAGCGACTCCGATTCCGCCCATCCTCGTGCCGTCGCAGTTACCCAGGCGGTGAACCAGGCGGCTGGTCAGTTGGCCGCAAGAATCGTTGCCAGGGCTGACCAGATGCCTACACGGCAGACGACGGACGGGGTCGTGATGGTGGCCCACAAGGACGCCGGCCCCGTAGCCCCTGGCAGTTCGACCGCCGTAGATCCGAACGGTGCATCAACTGCACCGGCGAAACGATTCACTTCTCCTGCGTCGATTCCAGAAATATTGGTGGGCAAAGTTGACGGAAGGAAGGTGTACATCACGGCCGGCGCTAATGCCGGGCTGAAAGTTGATGAGGTAGTCGAGATCCGGCGTCCGTCGGGGACCATGCAAGACGCCGGCGGACGGACCATTGAAATTATCGAGAAGGTTGAGACCCTGGTAATCACGGAGGTCGAAGATCAGTACTGTATCGCGCAAGCCCGGGGAGGAACGGCTCCGCTGGCGCAAAAGAACGATAAAGTGAAGCTTGTGCCAACCTCAAAACCGATGCGGACCGCAAGGCCGGCGCACGCGACTCACGGGTAATTTATGTCCCAAGCACACGTTGTTTCGAGCGGAGGTTTGGTGGTGGCGTCTGGCAGCTCAACCACCTTTCTCAGTTACAGCCGTGACGATTCCGGCTTCGTGGTGAACCTGGCCCGCGATTTGAAGGCGGCCGGCGCGGTCATATGGATGGACAAACTGGACATCGCTCCCGGCCGGCGATGGGACGGTGCGATTCAAGATGCTTTGGCAAGCTGCACCCGCCTGTTGTTGGTTCTGTCTCCCTCCTCGGTCGCTTCCACGAATGTCCTGGATGAGGTCAACTTCGCGCTGGAAAACCAGAAGACGGTAATCCCAGTTCTTTATGTTGACTGCGAAGTTCCGTTTCGCTTGCGGCGACTGCAATACGTCGATCTGAAGAGCGATTATGACCGGGGATTCCAGGAACTCCTGCGCACTCTGCATGCTCCCGAAGGTGACCACGCGAATCCATCCACGCTGGACGTCCCAGCCCCTCCCTATCCGGCCACTAAGCCAGGCAACAGCTCCGTTTCTCCGGATGGCTCGAAAATCCAGGAGCAGGGGCGAGCAGCTTTACTTGGAGGCTCCGCCACGAAGAAAGCTTCCATCGGCGCGGCAGCGCTCTTGCTGTTAGGCTCTTTGCTCTGGTTTGGAGTCAAGACGCTCTCGAGCACCCCGCCTTCGAATCGCCAGTCCAGTCCTAACGTTGTGGTGGCGCCAAACCCGACGCCCATTGCAAAGGCTGATACGAATCAAAGGCAAACCACGAAGCCTGAACGAACGAAGGACCAGCCACTCAATCCACCGGTGAATTCTTCCGAGAGGATTGACACAGTCGCGAAGCCTGTGGCCAACCTTGCCAGCAATCCGGAATACCGGCAGTTGCAGCAGCGCCTGGTCGAGACCCAGGAACAGGCCAAGGCCGCCACTGGCTTCTGGGCCCCCATCAAGGCAGATCTCGCTCGCTCCAATCAGTCCCTCCGGCCGCAGATACAGAAGGCTCTGGGCACCTTGGCCCGCAGCACGGAAAACGCCGGCCGGTCCTTGCGCGGAGGCGATCTGACTGGGGCACGTGCGAGCCTGGATGCCGCAGACCAGGAACTGAAGATTCTGCAGAGCTACGAAAATGAGTGACGTCTGGTCGCTCATCGCTCTCCCCTACATCGCACCTCCAAACATCGTCACCGGTTCTCAGCACCGGCAAAGGCGGTCCGCACCGCATTGAAGGCATCGGCGCGGGCCGTGTAACGCCGCTGATGGACGCGGGCCTGAAGTCCCACTCCACCGGATACACCTGCCAGAACGGCACTATTTTGAATTGGAATCCAATTCTTCGCAGTGCTTGTGCACGAACCCGTACGGGCAATGCCGGCATCCTGACTCGCAGCAGTGGCCGCGATTACGCAGATCGTGAGCGGTGAAAACCACGAACTCATTCTCTACGTAATAGTCGATTCCCTCGACGATGTGCTCCGGCATCACTGCGCCGCAGCTTCGCGCAACGCAAGCGTGCGCTCTTCGGCCTCGACGGCAACTCCATCGCGGAAGCTGACGTACTTGCCGGAGATGGCCGGCACGCGTTCGCCGGGAACGATGAAGCCCACGAGGTTGAGTGGGTCGGCGGCAGAGATCGTTATGCTTTCGCCGCTCGCCACGATACTTCGCATAGCGCGCAGCGATTCAACCGCTTCCGGCAGAGCGAACTGCTCCCCGAGAAATCCGTTAACGAACCGGCCGCCGCGCACTTCCCCGCGATCTTCCAGACGCCGGAGCGCGATGAGCAACTCGCGCCACTTGGGCAGGTTCGACTCGCGCGCCAGCAGCTCGCGGAAGACCACGCCGTATCGCCGCAACAGCATCCAGCACGTGGCCTCCGTCATCTTGTTGCGATCAATGCCTTCCACTGGATAGAGCAGTGACCAGCGCCCGGCCGTGTGGCGCGGTCGGGGAAGTTTTGGAGATCCTACAGCGTTGCGGCGGCGCGGACTGATCAGTGCGCGCAGATTGTCGAAGCCGTCGGCAGTGACCATGCCCGCCGCCACCAGCTCCCACAGCGCCGTCTCGATCTCGGCTTTGAGTTTGCCGGTACCGCGCACGATGTCGGCGAAGAACGACGCCCCGCGTCGCCGCAAGAACTCCAGCACGGTTCGCGCGCCGTCGCTCAGCACGCGTTCGTAATTCTGTTCTTCCTCCCCGAGCCTGGGCTGCATCCAGTCAGAGTCCTCGCGAACAAAGAACGTGATGGGCGCAACGCTGGTAGGCACCACGCGGCGGCGCCCTTCTCCTGACTCTTCCAGCGTCGCCGGATGGGGCGACAAACGTCCCCAGCCGACAGCTCCGGTCAGGCAAAGCTGGTCGAGCGCGGCAGGATCGTAATTCTTCATGCGCGCGCCCAGAATGTATTTTTCCCAGGCGTTCGCCGGAATTTCAAATCCCTGCAACTGTCGCACGGCTTCCAGCAGACCGCGCTCGCCGCTTAACTGCGACTGCGGGGCTACGTGCTGCCAGCGCAGCAGCCAGCGCATGAATTGCGCCGCCGTAACCGGCTCAACCTGCTTGCGCAGCGTAGCGACGGTGAGATGATGAATGCGCGCCAGCAGGCGGCGATCGCACCACTCGGCAGTATGAGACTCGTTGCCCGTCGCCCGGCCAGTGAAGTTGCCGCGCAGAACGGAACCGGCGGCTTCCATGCGCAGCAGAGCTTTCTCCACGTCAGCGCTCAGAAGCCCGAGCCAATCTCCCAACGCCTCCGATGTCATCGGCCCGCAGTGCATCATCCAGCCGGTAACCAGGGCGAGCAGTGCGTCATCGCGCGAGGTTGCGCTGGATGGCAGCTCGGGAGGCACAACCTCAAACCTGGCGTCAGGGAAGAGCAAGGCGAAATCCTTCGCGCGCTCCGAGGCGACGATGTAGCGCCGTTGGTTCACCTGCGCGCGCACCACGCGCCAGCCTTCCATCAAGTCGGCAACGAACGGCATCCAGTCCGCAATTGCGTGCTGCCAGTCGGGATCGGCGATCGCTTCCGGAAGGGCGACAAGAGTTTGCAAGGTGTCGTGCAGTTCGTCGCTGTCGCGAACGTCGGGACGCGCCTCTTCGCGGACTCGCGCAATCGCCGCCTGGTCGAGCCTCCCGACCTCCTGCAAGACAGCTTCGGGTAAGATTCGGCGCATCTGCACCGCTCGTGCGCGGCGCTCCTCCAGCGGAGCGTCGTCAAGATACGCATAGGGATTGGCGTTCAGGATCTCGTGCGAGAACTGCGACGGCACCGGCGTGTCCACGGCGAGGCAGCGAATTGTTCCCTCGCGAATTCCCTCCAGCACGCGCCGCAGGCCCTCGATGTCCATGGCCTCGGTGAGCACATCCTTCATGACCTCGTGGACCAGCGGGTGATCGGGAACCTGAATGTCGCCGACGATATTTTCTTGACACGCGGCCACATCGGGAAAGACCGAGGCGAGGAGATCGTCGCTGCGAATGCGCTGGATTTGCGGCGGGACTTTCTTGCCACCCTGGAAGCGCAGCAACGCCAGCGAGCGGTTGGCGTCCCAGCGCCAGCGCGTCGCGAAGATTGGCGAAGCCAGCGCGGCCTGCTCCAGAATCTCCTGCACCGTCCCGGTTTGCAGATAGTGGAAGACGTCGCTGAGCGGAAAGCTGTGCTGCTCGGCCAGCGCGATATTCAGCCCGTTATCAGTTGCCGCAGCTTGCAACTCAAAGTTGAACGAGCGGCAGAAACGCTTGCGCAGCGCCAGGCCCCACGCCTTGTTCACGCGCCCACCAAACGGCGCGTGAATGATGAGCTGCATTCCCCCGCCCTCATCAAAAAAGCGCTCGGCAATGATGGTCTGCTGCGTGGGCACATCGCCCAGCACCGCGCGGCCAGTGACGATGTATTCGACCAACTGCTCAGCGCCCGCGTCATCGAGGCCACATTCATCCTTCAGCCATGCAACTGCAGTCTGCACCTCGGGACTGGATTCAATGCCACGGACACGGACCTTTGGCTTACCCACCCTAGCGCTTCCCCCAAAAGAAGGTGGAAGCGATAGAGTGGGGCACCCAGTCGCTTCTTCCCGATCGGCAAACTCAGAATTCGCCGACGCTGGAAGCGGCGCGGTGTTCGGGAGCAGTGCGCTGGTGCGGTCGCGCAGCTCAGCGACGTGCAGCGACAGCTCGTCCGTGCGCGCGGGAGCTTCGCCTCGCCAGAACGGAATCGTGGGTGGGGCGCCATGGGCATCTTCGACCAGCACGCGTCCAGAATTGGACTCCACGCGGTGAATGCGCCAGGAAGTATTGCCGAGCAGCATGATGTCGCCGGCGTTGCTCTCCACCGCAAAGTCTTCGTCGAGCGTGCCGACAACAATCTCATCCGGCTGCGCCACCACCGTGAACAGCGCCGTGTCCGGAATGGCACCACCGCTGGTGATGGCTGCCAGCCGCGCTCCACGCCGTCCGCGAAGCCGCCGATTCACCAAGTCGCGATACAGATACGCGCCATACCGCCCGCGCTTGGCCGCGATGCCTAGCGACAACATCTCCAGGATTCGGTCGTATTCCTCGCGCTGGAGTTCACGATAGGGATAGGCGCGGCGTGCGCACTCGAAGAGCGCGTCTTCGTCCCAGTCTTCGCAACTGCACATGGCCACAATTTGCTGTGCCAGGATGTCGAGCGGCGCAGCAGGGACCTGGATGCGATCGAGGTCACCGTGCTGGATAGCGCGCACGGCGGCAGCGCACTCCAACAAGTCGTCTCGCGTGGTGGCAAACAGCCTTCCCTTGGGGATGGCGCCTCGCCAGTGTCCGGAGCGGCCAACACGCTGCAGGGTGACCGCGATCGAGCGTGGCGAGTTGATCTGGCAGACAAGATCGACCGTGCCAATGTCGATGCCCAACTCCAGCGACGCTGTGGCCACCAGCAGACGGATCTCGCCGTTCTTCAGCCTGCGCTCTGCCGTCAGGCGCAGCTTACGCGCGAGGCTGCCGTGGTGTGCGGCTACCAGTTCTTCGCCGATGCGCTCGCCGAGGTGCAGCGCGACGCGCTCGGCCAGACGCCGCGTGTTCACGAAAACCAGCGTGGAGCGATGCTGCAACGCCAGCTCGGCAATGCGATCGTAAATCTCTCCCCACATCTCATTGCTGGCAATCGGGCCCAGCTCTGACGGCGGGACTTCCACCGCGAGGTCGAGTTTGCGCCGGTGGCCGACATTCACGATGGCCGGAGAAGGCCGTCCCGCCCCAGTGAGGAAATGCGCAATCTCCTCGATCGGCTTCTGCGTGGCGGAAAGTCCAATGCGCGTCGGCTGGTTGGCCAGCAAATCGAGACGCTCGAGCGACAGCGTCAGGTGCGCGCCGCGCTTGTCGTCAGCGACAGCATGAATTTCGTCTACGATCACCGTCTCGACATCGCGGAGAATTGCGCGGCTGCTGTTAGCGGTGAGCAGGATGTACAACGATTCTGGTGTGGTCACCAGGATGTGCGGCGGACGCTTCAGCATCGCGCGCCGCTCTTTCATGAGCGTGTCGCCGGTGCGGACCGCGGTGCGAATCTCCGGCATGAGCAAGCCGCGCTCTGCGCCCAGCGCGAGGATTTCGCCCAGCGGCACTTCGAGGTTCTTTTGGATGTCGTTGCCCAGCGCCTTTAGCGGGGAGACGTAAAGGACTTCCGTGCGGTCCGAGAGTTCGCCTTGTAATGCCTTGCGCACCAGCCGGTCAATGCAGATGAGAAATGCGGCGAGCGTCTTGCCCGATCCGGTGGGAGCGGAAATCAGGGTAGTGCGACCGGCCAGAATCTCTGGCCAGCCTTGCTCCTGCGGTTCCGTTGGCGTACCGAAGCGCCCGACGAACCACTCCGCAACCAGCGGATGCGCCCAGGCGAGCGCTGCTGGAATCTGCCCCACAGCCATAGGGTTTATTGTAGAAGGTTTTCATACTTTCGCCAATCCTTCGCCCTAGGCCAGGCCGATGGGTTGGGCGAGGATCACGAGGTTATCAGTCGGGTCTTGACCGTCACCGCGCCGATGCACCACAAGAGGGCGTCTTCCACGTGTTCGCGAAGAGCGTGGCTGCTGAATATTTTCCCCAACGGTGTGCCCTCGGTGAGCCGCGCCGCCAACTCGGTCAGGATTCCCTGGTAGCGGTCGGGCATGTGCAGCTTCGTGGCGCGAACCAGGTCGTCGAAGACCAGCAGGCAATCCAGGATGACGCCGTCTGGGTCGGCACTCTGCGAGTTTACGCGGTACAGTGTTTCGGCCACATCGCAGAAGGTCTCCATCTCTTCCGGCGGCGGACCAAGCGACGACAGGCCGGCATCCAGCGCCAGCGCCTTGGCCGCCAGGTGGGGATGAGTGAAGAG
>Ga0209040_10001214_pt1 | contig 20298 bp, 14 predicted proteins | sample BogFormECP12_OM3_FD_188240 | JGI IMG/M metagenome (GOLD analysis project Ga0209040, IMG submission 188240) | Bog forest soil microbial communities from Calvert Island, British Columbia, Canada - ECP12_OM3 (SPAdes) (version 2) | ecosystem: Environmental > Aquatic > Freshwater > Wetlands > Bog ...
TCCCTTTGTGCTGCTTGGCGGCTTCGACCACTACGGAGCTACTGGAGCTGTGGGCTGCGGCGCCCGCTCCAGAACTTTGCGTCGAACTTTGTGGCGAGACGGCGGAGCCGCTTGCTGCCGCGACCGCGGACGCTTGTGGAGACGAACCTAAGTTGGCTGCGACGGAAGCGGCGTTCGAGTCGGAAGCGGCGAGATGTGCGGCACCGGAGCGGCCGGAGTCGGAGTCGCGCTTGAGGCGCAGCAGCTCGGAGCGCATTTCCTTGGCGCCTTGATAGCGCAGGTCGCGATCTTTTTCGAGGGCGCGATTGATGACGTGTTCGAGATCGGGCGGGATTTCGAAATTCAGGCGCGTGGCGGGAATCGGCGAGCGATTCAGGATGGCTTCGAAAATGGTGGCGGTGCTTTCGCCGCGGAAGGGGAGCTGGCCGGTGGCCATTTCGTAGAGGACGGTGCCGAAGGAGAAGAGGTCGCTGCGGGCGTCGAGTTCCTTGGCGCGGGCCTGCTCCGGGGACATGTAGGCGACAGTGCCGAGGGTGGAGCCGGGGCTGGTGAGATGGTCGGCGCGGAGTTCGGTGGCATCTTCGGCCATGGTGGCGGCGGGCGCGTTGGGATCGGCCGCGGTGAGTTTGGCGAGGCCGAAGTCGAGGATTTTGGCGTGGCCGCGGTCGGTGATGAAAATGTTGGCGGGCTTGATGTCGCGATGGATGATGCCCTTGGAGTGGGCGGCGTCGAGGGCGTCGGCCATGTCGATGGCCAAGGGGAGCAAGATTTCGGTTTCGATGGGTTTGCCGTGGATGCGATGTTTGAGAGTTACGCCTTCGAGAAATTCCATGGCGATGAAGCGCTTGCCGTCATGCTCGCCGATTTCGTAAATAGTGCAGATGTTGGGGTGGTTGAGGGCGGAGGCGGCGCGGGCTTCGCGGCGAAAGCGTTCGAGGGCTTGGGAGTCGCGAGCGAGATCTTCAGGGAGGAATTTTAGGGCGACGAAGCGGCCTAACTCGGTGTCTTCCGCCTTGTAAACGACGCCCATTCCGCCGCCGCCGAGTTTTTCGACGATGCGGTAGTGCGAAACGGTTTGTCCAATGAACGGGGAAGAGTCGGCCACTGGGCGGGTATTTTAGTTTTTGCTGGCAGGCAAGTCAACGAATGAGGATAGCTGTTCGCGAAGATTCCCTCCGCGACGACGCTGTAACCGCGCATCTGAATTCGGGAATGAAGACTAGGTGCGCTTGATGACGATGGCGGTGAGGTCGTCCTTTTGGTTGGTGCCGGCGGAGAAGGCGATCACCGCTTTGTAGAGCGAGGAGATAATTTCGGCGGGCGGTAGATCTCGATGAGAGCGAACGACTTGCTGCAAACGCTCGACGCCGAATTGTTCGCGGGCGGCATTCTCCCACTCGAAGAAACCGTCGGTAGTAATGACCAGCAAATCGCCGGGGTGAAAGTCGAAGACGAGCGGAGGTTCGGAAGCGAGATTGGGCATGAGGCCGAGGGGCAGGCCCTGGGCGGCGATTTCGTCGAAGCGATCTTCGCGCAACCAGTAGAGAAACATGGGGCCGTGTCCGGCGGAGAGGAGTTCGACGACGGGATTTTGCGGATCGCAAATTACGGCGACGAAGGTGGCGAAACGGGCTTCGCCAATGTCTTTGAGGAGCGCGGTGTTGACGCGTTCCATGGCACCGAGGAGGCCGTCGCCGCGGGTGAAATGCGCGCGGGCGTAGGCGCGGCAGACGGCGGCGAGCAGTGCGGGGCCGATGCCGTGGCCGGTGACGTCGGCGAGGGCGATTAGCAATTTGCCATCGGGCAGGAATTGCCAGTCGTAGTAGTCGCCGCCGGTCTGGTCCGCGGGCTGGTTCCATCCGGCGATTTCGAAACCAGCGATTTGCGGCGCACTGGTGGGCAGCAGGGATTGTTGGATGGAGCGGGCGACTTCCAGGTCGTGTTCGAGGTGCTCCATTTGGCGTTTCAATTCGGCTTCGTTGAGGGCGGCGTCGACCTGTTTGCGGACCTCGTTGGCGATGGCAGCGGCGATGAAGCCGGCGACGACAAAGGTGATGGTGTAGCCGAGAACGGAGCGCTCCGGGGAGAGCAGGGATTTTCCGGCCATGGCTGCGGGGCGCCATCCCAGATAGACGGCGGCGCAGAGGTAGCTGGCGGCGGCGACGAGTCCGGAGAAGATGCAGGCCGCGGAGTCAAGACGCAGAGTGGAAAGCAGGATGAAGATAAAGTAGAGCAGGACGCCGGGATTGGCGACGGGCAGGTAGGCGAGAGTGGCGGCACTATCGGCTAGAAAAACCACGGCGATACCTGGCACGGTGGTCTCGAGCACCATGTTGGCGATCCAGGCGGCGCGCGGGATAACGGAGTGGGTGCGCATGGTGCGGTGAATGCGGGTGAGGACGAAGAGTTCGTAGAGCGCGAAAGCGGCCATGAAGGCGCTCAAGGTGGCCCACAGGCGGAGATTTTCGCGGCTGAAGAGGACGACGGTGACGATGCTGCGTATCACGAAAGCGGCGGCGATGGTGGCGAGGATGATGCGCACGCGGAGGCGTTCGCTTTTGAGGCGGGCTTGTTGGAAGGCCGGCGATTGCAGATGAAGATGATTCACGACGTTAGTTATTCCGCGTAATTCTTGCTGCGTGCTTCTGTGCCGATACTTCTCCCTCGTTTGTGAGCTTCGTTAAGTGCTTAACGCATAGCGAAAAGTGTTGGCGTCTGCGGCGGAGATGCGGCAATTTCGTTCAACTCCGGATAAGGCTGGCGTAGCGGCTCGGGAACGGCCACTTTGCCGCCTTTCAGGATGCTGATGAGCTGCAGCGCGTTCACTACACCCTTGCCGAGATAGTGGTTGTTGGTCACGACGTAGGTGCTTTTTGCCGCGGCGCTTACTTCGCGGACGCGTTGTGCCCAGGGCAGCAGCTCATCCTGGGAATAAAGGTAGTTGTAACGCTCGAAGGCCGGAATGGCTACGCCTTCATTCTCCGGGAAAAAATCGGGGCGCTCAACTGGGGTATGCTCACCGGAGAGGAGTGCGCTGGTACCCGGATTCACGGCGCGCGGCTTGGAATTTGCGAACCAGGTATCGTAGCGGCGGCCGTGCAGGCGCACGTAAGCAATCTCCGAGGTGACCTCCGAGGAGGGTTCCAGCGAGCGGCCAATGATGGGCTGATCGATGTTGCAGAAGCCTGCGCGTTGTTCCCGGAGCAACGCAAATGTTTCGGGGACATTCCATGATGTGTGGCGAAACTCGATTACCAGGGGATATTGCGCGAAACGCCGCAGCAATCTGGTGAGATGCGCGACAGTTTCGCGGGTGCGATGAAAGGCGAAAGGGAATTGCGCTAAGACGGCGCCCAGTTTTCCCGCGCCCATCAATACATCGAAGCCCAGGCGCACTTCGCGTTCGTCGCTGAGACTTGGCGCTGGGTCATGCGTGAAGCGCTGCCATAATTTAGCAGTGAACAGGAAGCGGGGATTGGCGGCGACGCGCGCAATCCACTGTTCGGCCTGCTCGATGCGCAGAGGCCGGTAGAAGGAGGTATTGATTTCGATGATGTCGAAGAATTGCGCGAGGAACGTCGCTTCGTGAAATCCGCGCGGGCGCGGTGCAGGATAGACCACGCCGTTCCAGTCTTTGTATGCCCAACCCGCGGGCCCCACGCGCAATTCGTGACGTACTTCGCCCTGCGCGCAGCCGCGCCGCGATTCGGTTGCCGTGGTTGGTTGTCGCGCCATGCCGAGCACCAGAATCCTTCCTCCTCGCAACGCTGTCAATGCGGCCTGCGCGCTTGGCAAGTTCGCTGGCCGCCGCGGTCCGCGGCGTGCCGATGGCACCCGCAAATTCCCGTGCCAGTGGAGCAAAATTTTTCAGCGTGCATACCATTGCCGCGCACGGCGCGCAGTGCTACGCTGCACCTATGACCGGTGCCAGAGAGTTCTCTGCGTCGCGTCCTACCGTAAATTCCCCCACAGGTGTGACCATGAAAATGTCCATAAGCTACAAGCACGTCCACGCCCATCGGCCGGTGGAGGCCGAAGTCGCCCATCACGTGGAAAAATTAAATCGCCTGCTGAAAAGCTACGAACCGGATTTGGTGCAGCTGCACGGCACGTTCACGCAAAATCCGCGCAGGGAAGAGCACTCTTTTTCCGTGAATCTGGCGTTGCCCACGGGGTCGCTGCACGCCACGGGAACGGCGGAAAACCCGCGCAGCAGCTGCAAAGTGGCTTTCAGCGAACTTGAGGGCCAGCTGAAAAAACACCAGTCCATCCTGCGCAAAGATCATCAATGGAAGCGCAAGCGCCCCATCGTCAAGCCCTCCGAGAAATAAGTACGCGGGAAGTGAGTCCGCCGCTGGCTGCAAAAGCGCGCGAGAACCGAAGGAAAGGCAGCACGAAAAACAAAAGCGGAAGACCTATCGGTGACTGGAGCAAATGCCCCGTCATGCTACAATATTTTAAGCGCAAGACAGGGGCGTAGCTCAGTGGTAGAGCAGAGGCCTTTTAAGCCTAAGGTCGTGGGTTCGATCCCCACCGCCCCTACCAATTACCGCATAAACATTGAGTGTTTGAGCAGACTTAACCGCAAAACTGGCCTTAGCAACAATTGAGCAGATTAGGCCGCGTAGCGAGCAATCCTAGCGGACCGCTTCGTCACCGCCTTGCGTTGCTGATCGTCAATGATGTTGAAGTGCGTGCCTCTTTCTTACACTCTTGCAGGGCATCGTCAGCTTTTTTAGCCTGAAGCCAGCGCGTGGGTGTTTTTTAGTTCTGCGAAAGGGATAAATTTGTGCCCATCAACGAGGCAACTGCATCGAATTAACAATTGGAAAATTGCAAGGCGTTTCGTGGTTAGTTATGAGTGCTGGCTTTATGAGAAAGAGCCTCGGTTTTGGCCATCTTAAGGTGCTTTGGGTGGGCCTGTTTGTCTTATTCTGCGCCTTGCCCGTTTCTACCCGGTGTCAGCAGCTCACTGGGGTGCCGAACGAGCGGGGCGGTGAGCCCGCCACACCGCGGCAGCCCGATCAAGAACAAACCGGAATGATCCGAGGAAAAGTGGTTGATCAGTCCGGATCCTTTATCACCGGGGCCAGCGTCAAACTCACGCTCGAAGGGCAATCTCAGAGCCTGGAAGTCACGTCCGACGAGGAAGGGCAATTCCTTTTCGTCAATGTCGCGCCCGGGCCGTTCCAGCTCACCATCATGTCCGAGGAGCTCGCGCCGCAAACGATCTCTGGCACGCTGCATCCTGCGGAGTCCTACGTAGTGCCACAAGTGACAATGATGCTGGTGGTCGCCACGCAGGTGACGGTGGTGCGCGAGGATCTCAATCCTATCGAACTGGCAAATGCGCAGATTAAAGAGCAAGAAAAGCAGCGCGTGCTCGGGATCATTCCAAATTTTTATGTCAGCTACACTGCGAACCCCGCTCCTCTGTCCCCCAAGCAAAAGTTCGAACTGGCCTGGAAGTCCGCGAGCGACCCCATCACGCTGGCAGGCGTGGGGGTGCTCGCGGGAGTCGGCCAAGCCGCGGATCGCTGGGGTGCGTATGGCCAAGGCACGCAAGGATATGCCAAGCGCTACGGTGCAACCTACGCGGACATTTTTTCGGCTACGTTCCTCGCCGGTGCTGTGCTGCCATCGGTGCTGAAACAGGATCCGCGTTATTTTTACAAAGGAAAGGGCAGCAAGCGCTCGCGCATTCTTTATGCTTTGGGAAGCATCTTGGTTTGCAAGGGTGACAATGGAAGGTGGCAGCCGAACTACTCTGCCATAGTCGGAGACCTCGCCGCGGGAGAATTGTCCAATCTCTACTATCCACGCAATGATCGCGGTGGAGTCGGCATGGTCTTCTCCAGCGCAGCGATCCGGCTTGCTGAGGTCGGGCTCTCGAATATTCTTCAGGAGCTGGTTTTCCCCAGGCTAACGCCGAATCGACCCAGTCGCGCTGCGCAACCCTAGTGGCAAGCGGTGCGACGAATGGCTGGCGCATCGGAGATTCACGGTGTTGCGCTGGCAGGTTTCGGCGGGCTTGTGTGGCGGTGCCAGTGGAGCCGTCGAGTCCGGCGATCCCGACTCGCTTGGCCATGCCGCCCGAGAGTTGGTCGATGGTCAGACTTAGGTCCCAATCGGTGTTAAAGGCGCCTTCGCGAATGGCCTCATCTACTTTGCTGCGGACGGTGGATTCGTCAAGATCCTGGACCTCGCGCAGCGGCAGAGCAATGTTGTAGCCCGCCGTTTTTCCCATCAGCAACGCTTTGCCCTGGAAAACAACTGCCCAGTGCCGCTGGAGACTTTCCATGCCCGGCGGCATCGAGTGTGGCTAGATCGACTAGGGGCGAGCCCTCGGATTCGTGATCCGCGACGAGTGCACGTCCTCGGTCTGGCTGCTCTAGTCCGATGATGTGCCGGAGCAAGGTCGTCTTGCTGCTTCCTGATCCTCCCACGATGGCGATCATTTCACCGCGATGTACTCAGAAAGTCGTGAAGTCTTGCTTTTTGTATCTTTTGCGGAAGATTAAACGAACACTGGCAAAATCTTGGTGACGGCCTGGTGTCATCCGATTGGCAGATGCGTCAAAATTATCAAGGTCGATGGAGGCAAGCCATCGAAAGCACTGGCTCTGCGTTCCAGATTGTCTGTGCTTCCGTATAAATCTCTCCTTTCCGCCAGTTAAGAACTGACTTTCGCTCCTGCGCAATGGCAATGAGATTGCTAATGCTTAAGAAGGTTGTATTTTGCCTGTGGGTGTTTTACCCCTTTCCCTGCATGCACAATCGCATGATTAGACGCGTGTGAGAACATGGCCTTCCCAGATCGCCGCACTTCGAATGTACTGCTTACCATTCTTCTCTTTGCAACCATATTTGCTATTCTCTACGGCGCTCGACGAGTCCTCTTGATCTTTGTCTTCGCGATCCTCTTCGCCTACTTGATCGATCCTGTTGTGAGCTTCCTGCAGCGCCACTCGCTCTTTTTCAAAAACCTAAGAGGACCGCATGTTGTGGCAGCCTATCTCGCGCTCCTCCTTCTTGCAGGCCTTGCCTCCCATGGAGTCGCACCGTTGGTTTCCGGGCATGCGGCCAGAGTGTTAACGGAACTGCCAGCTTTGTTAGACAGCGTTGCGACTGGCGACATCGCGACAACCATTGGCGACCGGCAAAGATGGACCGAAGACGGAAAACTTCAGTTGCGAGCATTTCTCGTTGGTCACGGAGAGGATATCAAAAGCCTCCGGCGTGGTGCGGAGCAGTTCGTTGCAAATGCGCTGGTGGTACTCGTTTCGGTCCCCATACTCGCGGTGTTCTTTTTAGCTGACGGTAGGCGCATAGCCGACGCATTCATCCACGTGGTGTCCACCGAAGGAAACCGAGAAACCATCCGGGAAGCCGCCGATGAGCTGAATATCATGCTCAGTAGATATCTCAGAGCCAACGTAATTCTGGTCGCCTGCTCGTTGGTGTTCTATTCCGCGGCACTGCTCTCGTTGAAATTCCCTTACCCGATCGTACTTGGTGTCCTCGGAGGAGTCCTGGAGTTCATCCCTGTCGCAGGATGGATCGGTTCGGCGGCCATAATTCTCGGCGTGGGCATGCATGCAGACCGTCATTGGATCTGGATGGCCGTACTGTTGGGCCTCTGGAGAATAACCATGGACTACGTCATCGCACCTCGGGTGGTCGGACAAAACTTGGCAATCCATCCGTTAATGGTGCTATTTGGGATCATGGTCGGGGGGGAAATCGGTGGAATTGTTGGCATCTATCTCTCAATTCCTTTGATGGTGGTCTTTCGAGTCATTTGGCGCTGGTGGATCTCTCCGACTGCCCTTACATCCCTTGCTTCTTAATATCAATATTCTCTGCATCGCAACAGATGTAATAGGGGAACAAAGTATTGCGGGTGATAGCATGCGGGGGTCGTGGAGAGGGCGCAAACAAAGAGGCGGCGCATATCGACCACTCAGACTGCGTGGAGCGTTTTCAGCTGGAAGCACAACTGCGGCATCTGAATCTGGATGTGGTGGGAGAATTGGTGCAGCGGCCGCCATGAATTGGCGACCGCGACGGTGGAGAAATATCCCGCTGCTTGCGGCGTGCCAGGTCGTCTACTGCGTCGAGACCATCATCTCGTGTTCCTGCTCATCGATGGTTACCGCCAGGCGCTCTTTTGTCTCCCGCTCGACATAAAAGCGGTAGTAGGAGTAGACCATGTACATGGCCGGCACGATGAATAGCGACGCGACCCAGTCCGTAGCCCGGCTGCAGATCGCGATCATGCCCGCAATCGTTGCGCCCAGCGCGTAGTAGGGGAAGGACCAGCCGTGGCATTCGCGCCAAACCGTGGTGAACTTCTTGCCTTCCACCAGGGCGATGACCCCGGAAACCAGCCCGGTATCGGCCACGAAGAACAGTACCGTCGCCGGTGCGAGCATCAGGACCAGGGAAGTGGATAGGAAGGCTTGCGCCAGACCGTGAGCGCCGAGCCAGGCTAGGCTGGCGCTTACGGACAACGTGGCTACGTTGAACACCACCTGCACGGCCCGCGGGTTCTTTTTCACGCGCCAGAAGCACTGCACCAGCGCGGCTGCCGCGGCCAGGACGGTAGTCTCGGAGAAGCTGAACGCTGCGACTCCGATGAGCACAAACAGGAAGCTGCCAGAGATATTTCCGGTGATGCCGGGCAGTTTGACTTTCCAGGTGGCCGCCGCGAGACCCAGCAGCAGGAACACGATGAAGCGGGTGGGCTCGGCCGAGTGCCACTGCCAGAGGGCGGCGGCCAGCGCGGCGAATCCGAGGGTTACGACTGAGGCGATGTAGGCTTTAGCGAAAGTGTTCATGTGTTTTCTCCTTTCTCTCTCTCGCTAGCCTTTAATTCTCGTCCCCGCCGTCACCGTCGGCGAGGGCCTGGGTAGCTGAGTTGCCCCAGATCACGCTGTTGCCCCAGATTACGCTGAAGCCGGCGTCCGCCGAGTTACCCCAAATCACGGAATTGCCCCAGATAACGGAGAGGCCGGAAAGGGGATCGGTGCCGGACAGAACGGAGTTGCCCCAAATCACGGAGTTGCCCCAAATTACGGAGTTACCCCAGATGACGGAGTTGCCGTTGATGACCAAATTGACGTTGCCGTTCGAGCTGTTGAGGGTCACCACCGGAGACTGCGCAACGCCGGTCCCAGGCGGTGCCAGGTCGGTACTGGCCAATGCTGCGCTGACGTTCAGTTCCCCGGCTCCGACGGCGAAAATGTCGTGCTGTTCGTTGTAGGCTGCTCCGGAAAAGGCCAAAACATGCGCATACGGCTGGTAGCCCTTGTATGCAGTCTTCATCAACCGGGCTTTTACTTGATCGGGTGTGAGGCTCGGCGTTTGTTGCAGCATCAACGCCACCGCGCCGCTGACCACCGGTGTGGCCATGCTCGTTCCGCTCAAGGTGAAATAGGACGGCTGGCCCGCGATGGCGCCGCAAATGCCCAGCGAGGTGCAGGGGAACACGTCAAATTGCGGATAGCTCCCAGCCAAGGTGCTGCCCGGAACGATCAGCGAAGTGATGGTATTGCCCGGTGCCACCAAGTCCGGCTTCACGATGTGGTCGATAAGCGTGGGGCCCTTGGAACTGTAGCTCGCGACATGTTCGTTGGCGATGGTGTAGGGCGAGACTATGCTGGTTGCACCGACGGTGATTACATACGGATCGTTTCCTGGAACGCCGATCGTGCCGTAACCACTCTCTCCCCAACTGTTATCCCGGCCAGAATTTCCCGCTGCCACCACCACTACGATTCCGGCCTTCCATGCCGCTTCTACGGCCTGGTCCAGCGGATCGATGGTGTAGCTTTCGAACACCGGACGGCCCAGGGAAAGATTGATCACGCGAATGTTGTAGGTGCTCTGCAGCTGGATCGCTTGTTGGATGGCGGCGATGACTACACTGTCGGTGCTGCTGCCGTTTTGATCCAGGACGCGCAGGTTTACGATCTGCGCGTTGGGTGCAATGCCCTGATACTGCGTGGCATAACCGCTGCCCGATCCTGAGCTGGCGCCATTGCCGCCCACAATCCCGGCTACGTGCGTGCCGTGGCCGTAGGCGTCGGAAGTGGTGGTATCGCCCGGAACAAAGCTTTGGCTATAGACGATGCGCGACGAGCTCCCGTTATAGGTATTCAAATCGGGATGCGCGTACACGCCGCTGTCAATCACCGCCACGCCCACGCCCGTGCCATCCCATCCGGCGCTGAAGGCTACGTTGTCATTCGTTGCGTAGTTATAGTGGTCCATCGTCCGCCGCACGGCGCGGTCGGGCGAGATGTATGCCACGTTGGGATTCTGTGCGATCTGTTCCAGGGCGCTGGCGGAGACGGAGTACACCGCGCCTTTGACCACTCCCAAATCGGCTACGTGCGAACCACCCTGATCCGTCACGACTTGATGATTCGAGTCGCTGGGACCATCGGTATATTGCACGATGACGTTGACTGATTTTCCAGGATCCAAATTCTGCAGGTCTTGCGAGATTTTCTGTTGCGGCGGTACCGCTGCGGAGTTGCCCGCGCTCAGGCTCGCACCCGAGACATCTTGCCGCGCGTCGTCGCGGGTAATGGCCACGATGTTCGCGTCCTTGGCGATTTCGTCTAGCACGCTGGCCGGCAGTGCATAAGACTCCGTGGTCTTGCTCGTGGAGTTCTCGCTATTGCGCGTGGCCGGGGAATTTCTCAGTTGGCCACCGAGGCTCTGAATGTTCTGGTGCTCCGCTTCCGATGGCGCTTGTTTGAAGTGAATTAGCACGCTGACCGTGGCGGCCGGATCGGCGGCCTTCAGGGTATCGGCCACCTTCTCGCTGTTGGCTGCCAAGAGCGGATTGCCCATCAGCAGCAAGCATGCCAGCAGCACCGCAAGACGGGTTCCCCAGCCGGCTCCGCGCAGGTTGCCCTGCCGGCTCGGCTTGTCTGCCACAAAGCGTTGGTCGTTCACAGAAGCTCTCCTGAAACATTCCCGATCTTTGCGACTACACTCACTGCCCGGAGCGCACACCTGGCGCTACTATCCGGCATGGAGGAGATTGCAAGCTCTCTGCCAACTCGAAAAATGAATGCAACTAGCTGAAAAAAAGCATCTTAATGCAGTTGGGGCTAGGCGACCGAAGGGACAAGTTGTCCTGCCGAACAGGGTTACACTGCCCTTGCGGACACTAAGGCCAGGCTTTTCATGGGATTATGGGCCCGGCCAAGTTGTCAGGGATCACGTCGTGGCCAGCCTATGCCAAGTTTCTGTAATGATAAGAAAAGGAATGGTTTACGTGGAAAATTGTGGAGGGAAGATGCTACCAGTTACTCTTCAAAGGTTGGTCGGCATCACTACTCAGCAGCCTAACAAACTGCTGTCGTAGGTTGATCGCTGCGGTCGGCATAGGTCTTTAACTTCCGGCTCAGCGTCCGGCGCGAGATGCCAAGAGACTCAGCGGCCTTCGCATGCTGTCCACCCATGCGCTCCAAGGCCTCTAGGATCATTTGCCGCTCAACCTCTTCCAAAGTAAACCCTTCTCCGGGCGAGACGTGCACGCGCTTTTCGCTCAGGAAGCCTTCCGGAAGATCCTTCACCTCGATACAACCGTTCGCGGCGAAGATGGCTGCGCGGATGACGACGTTGCGCAATTCCCGCACATTTCCCGTCCACGAATGCGTCAGCAGCGCTGCCGTAGCATCCTTCGAAAAGCGCAAAGCGCATCCATGCTGGGCCAGGAAAAACTCGGCCAGGGGAAGAATATCCTCGTGGCGTTCGCGCAGTGGCGGGACTTCCACTTTCACTTCGCACAGGCGATGAAATAGGTCGGCGCGGAAGCGGCCCAGCCCAATGCTTTCTTCCAGGTCCTGATTGGTTGCGGTGATGATGCGGACGTCGACCGAAGTCTTCTTGGTGCTGCCGAGTTTGTAGTAGGGAGCCCCATCCAGTACCCGCAGTAGCTTGACCTGCATGCGGGCGTCCAGCTCGCCCACCTCGTCGAGAAACAGTGTGCCTTGGTCTGCCAACTCGAAAAGCCCCTTCTTGGCCACGTCCGCGCCGCTAAACGCCCCTTTTTCATAGCCAAATAGTTCGCTTTCGATCAGGTGCTCCGGGAGGGCTCCGCAGTTGACGTCCACCCAAGGCTGGTTGCAGCGCAAGGAATGATGATGGATAGCGCGCGAGATGATCTCTTTACCGACGCCGCTTTCGCCGGTGACCAACACGGCGGCGCCACTTTGCGCGATGCGCGGGATGCGCTCCATCAGCTCCCGCATCGCGCGGCTGCGAATGACTGCCGGGGTCCCGAGAAAGGACATGCACCCGGAATCTTCAACCGTGCCTTTCATAGGACAGACAATATGGTCCGTGACCTAGACCGTCCATAGTACCAACAGGCGGTGTGCCCTAGAACCTTAGTACTGCCATTAACTCATTACTTATGAATGGGATATGGCCATTTGTTGCGAGATCCTAATCCCCCGCAAAGTGACATTCTGTCCCCTACTGGAGGACACTCTGTCCAGTGAAGGACTCCCCTTCCGGTCAGCTGCCCCGCTCGTTTGGGCCTAAGTCGTTGAGCAGGCGACCCAAGCACCGCACCGTCTGGCTATAGTGCTATTGGCAGGAGACATGCATTCGTACTATGCCAAGGACGACTGCCTGAATGAAACCGCTATCGAATCTTGCGCGAACGTTTATCGGTGCCACGATCGCTTGCGGGTTCGCGGTGCTCATCGCGGGTTTCTACCATACTGAGTGGACGCATATCGGCTCCTTCATCTGCTATTTCATCCTGGCCATGCTGGCCTCCGGGATGAAGGTCAAGCTGCCCGGCGTCACGGGCACCATGTCGGTCATCTTTCTGTTCATTCTCATCGGTATCCACGAACTAACTGTAGCCGAGACCTTGCTGATTAGTTTGGCGGGCACTCTGGTGCAGAGCTACTGGAACACCCGCACGCGCCCCAGAATCATTCAGGTATTGTTTAACGTCGCAAGCATGTCCACGGCTGTCGGCGTCGCCGCATATGCCTATCGTGTCAGTGCCCCAGTGCTACGCAACAGCCCGCCCCTGATGCTCATCCTGGCGGCCACCGTTTTCTTCGTTCTTAACACCGCGCCCGTCTCCTGTGTCATCGCCCTGACGGAAGGGAAGTCGCTGCGTAAAATCTGGTCGGAGTGTTACTTCTGGTCTTTTCCTTATTATTTGGCGGGCGCGGCCATCGCCGCTTTAACAAGTTTGGTGCAGCACTATGCTGGCTGGCAAAGCTCCCTGCTGGTGATGCCGGTTATCTACTCCATCTACCGCTCTTATAGCGTTTATCTGGGCCTCCTCGATGGCGAAAAGAAGCATGTCGAAGAAGTAGCCGCATTGCATATGCGCACCATCGAAGCCCTGGCGCTGGCCATCGAAGCTAAAGATCAAATGACTCACTCGCACCTGCAGCGCGTGCGTGTCTACGCCGTCGAAATCGGTAAAGAACTGGGACTGGACGAAAATGAGCTCAATGCTTTGCGCGCCGCGGCCGTCTTGCATGACATCGGCAAACTGGCGGTGCCCGAGCACATCCTTTCCAAGCCCGGCAGACTTACCTCCGAAGAGTTCGAGAAAATGAAGATTCACCCTGTAGTGGGCGGAGAAATCCTCGAACAGGTGCAGTTTCCTTATCCGGTGGTGCCCATCGTGAAAGCCCATCACGAAAAATGGGATGGCAGTGGATACCCGCTGGGATTGAAGGGCGAGGAAATTCCTATTGGTGCACGTATTCTCTCGATTGTGGATTGCCTCGATGCCGTGGCTTCCGACAGAAAATATCGCAAGGCCTTGCCCCTCGACGAAGCCATGGCCGTGGTGGCGGCCGGTGCCGGCACGCAGTACGACCCGAACATAGTGGAGATTCTGGAGCGCCGTTACAAGGAACTAGAGCGCTTGGCGACCTCCAAGACCGCCGAGCGCGCCAAGCTTTCGGTGGATCTGAAAATCGCCAACGGTAAAGCTCCGGCCGTCGGATTTGAACGCACCATCGCGTTGCCACGCGCGGGGAATGGCACCTCCGTCGATTTCCTGGCCTCCATCGCCGCCGCCCGCCAGGAAGTGCAGATGCTCTTCGAGTTGAGCCATGATTTGGGTAATTCGCTCAGTCTCGATGAAACCCTGTCGGTACTGGCGGTGCGCCTCAAGCACCTAATCCCCTACGATTCCATCGCCATTTACGCCACGAACGAGAATGAACTCATTCCCCAGTATGTTGGCGGCAACAACTTCCGCGTGCTCTCTTCTTTGCGGATTCCCGTGGGCAGCGGGATCTCCGGCTGGGTGGCAGAAAATCGCAAGTCCATCGTGAATGGTGACCCTTCGCTGGAGCCCGGCTACCTGCACGACTCGAACAGCCCGGGCGCACTGCGCTCCGCACTGGCCATACCACTCGAAGGCACGGAGGGCGTCGTGGGTGTGCTCACGCTCTACCGCACCGAGCTCGATGCTTTCTCGCGCGATCAATTGCGCATCCTCATGGCAATCAGTTCCAAGCTAGCGCTCTCCATGCAGAACGCCCTGAAGTATCGCGTCGCCGAAGATTCCGCGACCACCGACTACCTCACCGGTCTTCCAAATGCTCGCTCCCTCTTTCTCCACCTGGACAGTGAACTGGCCCGCGCCAAGCGCGGCAACACCGGCCTTACCGTCTTTGTCTGCGACCTCAACGGCTTTAAACAAGTGAACGATCGCTTTGGCCACTTGGAAGGCAATCGCGTCCTTCGCCTCTTTGCCGACAAGCTCAAGGAGACCAGCCGCGAATACGACTATGTCGCGCGCATGGGCGGCGACGAATTCGTGCTGGTCATGCCCGGACTCAACGCCGAGGCTGTGGCCAAAAAAGAAGCGCAACTCGCGGTCCTCGCCGCCGCCGCCGGCCGCGAAGTCTGCGGCCAGGATGTTGTATCTCTCAGCGTTGGCGAAGCGTTCTATCCTGACGACGCTATCGATGCCGAGCAGCTTCTGGTGGAAGCCGACCGCAGCATGTATTCCAAAAAGCAGAAGCATCGTAACGAGTTGCGCACCGCCAGCCCGCTGCTCAACCTGCACACGCAATCTCTCGCCGTACACTAAACCGAAAGCACCCAGGTTGCAGACCCATGTGGCTACGCTACGTCCCGAAGCATATTTTTCGATTGGTGCTGACCGTCCTCCTCGGAGGACTGCTGGGAGCCACCCTGGTCCGTTTTGCTCCCGGCTTCGGCGTCGATGAGCGGGAACTGGACTCCCGGCTTAACTCCCAGAGCATCGAAGCCATCCGTCAGTCCCACTCCTCACAGCACAACGTTCTCGGCTACTATGGCGTCTATCTAAAAGGATTGTTGCGCGGCAATTTGGGCGTTTCCACCTCGCTCGACCGGCCCGTCGCACAACTCTTCGCTGAGCGTTTGCCTGCCACGCTGCGCAGCGTAGCGAAAGGCGTCACAGGCGGATTTTTGTTTGGGTTTCTCCTCGCGCTGCCCGCCGCCATGTTTCGCTGGCGCGCCTATGACCTTTTAACCGCGGTCCTCAGCGGCCTGTTCCTCTGTTTGCCTGCAGCGGTCTTGGGTTTAGGAATCGTCTACGCCGGCGGCGCCGCCTCGCTGGCCATCGCTTTGGTGGTTTTCCCGCGCGTGTTTCAATATTCCAGAAACATTCTCGCGCAGGCCGCTGAGCGTCCCTATGTCCTTGCCGCCCACGCCCGGGGCCTGCATCCAATGCGCGTGCTGTTGCGGCACGTCCTGCCCAACGCCGCACCCCTGCTTTTCGCTCTCGCCGGCATTTCCGTAAGCATGGCTTTCGGCGCGGCCATTCCCATCGAAGCCATCTGCGATTATCCCGGCATCGGGCAACTAACCTGGCAAGCCGCGCTTAGCCGGGATCTACCTCTTCTCGTCAACGTCACGCTGCTCATCACCATCATCACTCTCGCCGCCAACTCCGCGTCGGACTTGTTCGGCAAAGCGTTTGCAAGGCAGCGCATATGAACCGCGTCCGCCGGCTGGCCGTCATTCTTCTCATCGCGACCTTCACCGCCGTCTTGTTTGCGGATTTTGTCGCCCCCGCGCCTTACGCCAAACAGTTCCGCGAAGCGCCCAATGCCGCGCCTTCCGGCAAACATTTGCTGGGCACCGACGACCTCGGCCGCGACTCTTTCTCGCGCCTCCTTTACGGCAGCCGCGTCTCGCTGCTCCTGGCTCCCGCCGCCGCGCTTCTCAGCACCCTCATCGCCGCATGCATCGGAGGTCTGGCCGGCTACCTGGGTGGCCGGTTCGAGCGCCTGGCTCTCGCCGCCACCGACCTTTCGCTTTCGCTGCCCTGGCTCTTTTTGTTGCTGACGGTTCGCGCGCTCTTGCCTCTGAATGTCTCGCCGCTGGCTTCGGTCACCATCACCTTCGCGTTGCTCGGCGCCCTGGGCTGGTCTTCCTCCGGCAGAATTATTTGCTCCGGCGCTCGCGCCATCCGGCAGTCCGATTTCGTGCTGCAGGCCCAGTCCCTGGGCATTTCGCCGTACCGCTTGCTGTTGCGCCAGATTCTTCCCAATCTCGAGCCCGTGTTGGCCGCGCAGTTCTGGACCTCCATCCCCATTTTCATCATCGCCGAAGCCAACCTCGGAATCCTTGGCCTCGGCGTCGCGGAGCCTTTGCCGTCCTGGGGCAATCTTCTCCGCGGCCTCGAAAATTGGCCAGAGGTAAAAGCCAGTCCCTGGAAGCTCGCGCCCATCCTCATGCTTGTCGCGGTGGTCAGCTGCTTCCAGCTCGTGTTCCAAAAACGCGAGGAGTTCGCGTCATGAAGAGTCGCATCTTCATCGCGCTGGTGTTGTTAGCATCCTGCTGCTTCCTCGTCTCCCGCGCAGCGGCGCAATCCGGCGGCGAACTCCGCTTCAGCCTGAAATCCGAGCCAAAAACCTTCGATCCGCTATTGGCGGACGACGATTCTTCCGAAACCGTCCGTTACCTGACTTCCGCCTCGCTGATTCGTCTCAATCGGCAAACGCAGATGGTCCAGCCGGAACTGGCCACCTCCTGGAAAGTTTCGAGCAACGGCCAATCCATCGCTTTCGAATTGCGCAAAGGCGTCCTCTTCTCCGACGGCACGCCCTTCACCGCCGACGATGTGGCCTTCACCATGCGCAAACTGATGGATCCCAATCTGCACTCACCCTTCGCCGATCCCTTTCGCTCCGCGACCGGCAATATCAAGATCACGGTGAAAAATCCCGCTTCGATCCTTCTGCAATTTCCCGCTCCGGTCGCCGACCTCGAGCAACTATTTGATGGTGTTCCCATGCTTTCCGCAAAATCGCCGCACAGCGACACCGCCGGACTCGGGCCGTTCATCGTTGCCGAATACAAGGCAGGCTCCTACGTTTTGTTGAAGCGCAATGCTAACTATTGGAAACGCGACGCTGGCGGCAGACCCCTCCCCTATCTCGATTCCGTTCGTCTCGACATCCAGCAAAACCGTGACCTCGAAATCCTGCGTTTCCGCCGCGGGGAAACGCAGCTCATCAACACGCTGGAGGCCGACAACTACGATCGCCTCGCCGCGGATATGCCCGCCGCCGTCCACGACGCCGGCCCTTCCTTCGACACGGAGCAAATGTGGTTCAATCAAGTCGCCAGCGCGCCCATCCCCGACTACAAAAAAGCCTGGTTCCGCTCGCAGAATTTCCGCCGCGCAGTCTCCCAAGCCATCAATCGCGCGGATATGTGTCGCATCGCTTTCAACGGCCACGCCCGCCCCGCCGCCGGCCTGCTCTCGCCCGCTAATCATTTTTGGTTCAATCAAAATCTGCACGCCGAGGAAATCGATGTTGCCGGCGCGCTCAAACGTTTGGCCACCGACGGTTTTCACCTCGATAAAAATGTCCTGCGCGACCGCGACGGCCACGCCGTGGAATTTTCCATCATCACCAACGCCGGAAACAAAGTTCGCGAACGTCTTGCGGTTCTGATGCAGGATGATCTGTCCAAAATCGGCATTCACCTGAACGTAGTCACCTTGGATTTCCCCTCGCTCATCGAACGCATCAGTCACAGCTTCAATTACGAAGCGTGCCTTCTCGGCCTCGTCAATGTCGACCTCGATCCCAGCACACAAATGAACGTCTGGCTCAGCTCGGCAGACAATCACGCATGGAACCCCGAACAGAAATCCCCCGCCACCCCGTGGGAAGCCGAAATCGATCGCTTGATGCGCGCTCAGGCCTCCGCCACCGACAACAAGAAACGTAAGGAATACTTCGACCAGGTCCAGCAAATCGTCGCCGATCAGGCTCCCTTCATCTACCTGGTAAACAAAAACGCTCTTTCCGCCATTTCTCCTAATGTACACAATGCCGCCCCGGTAGCCCTCCGCCCGCAAACCTACTGGAACATCGACAGTCTGTACCTCACCAGCACCAACACCAGCGCGAGCGCTCGTCCATGACGGCCTGCGGCGCGCTCAATCGCGAAATGCTGCTGTCGCTAAATATTTCCGTGGACTATCCCGGCAAGAAAGGCGTCTTGCACAACGTAGCCATGGACATCGCCGAAGGTGAAATCCTGGGACTGGTCGGTGAGAGTGGCTCCGGCAAGAGCACCCTGTCTCTCGCGATCCTCGGCCTGTTGAATTTGAAGAACGGCGTAGCCCAGGGTCATATCATCTTCCGCAATCGCGATCTCCTGTCTCTCCCGCAACGCGAGCTCCGCCAACTCCGCGGCAAGGAAATCGCCCTGGTATTGCAAAGTCCTCACAGCTCTCTCAATCCCGCATTAAAAATCGGCACGCAACTCTCCGAAGCCTGGAAAGCCCACGCCACTGGCGGGCGGGAAGCCTCCCATCGCGCAATTCTGTCGACGCTGCAAATGGTCAGCCTTCCGGACGCCGAATCGTTACTCAAACGCAGGCCCAGCGAACTTAGCGTCGGCCAAGCGCAGCGCGTATTGATTGCACTGGCCATTCTTCACCGCCCGGCACTGCTCATCGCCGACGAACCCACCTCCGCCCTCGACATGATCACGCAATCCGAAATCCTCCGCCTCTTCGCGCAATTAAACCGCGAACTAAACATGTCCATCCTCTTCATTTCCCATGACCTGCTGGCGGTTTCGTCGCTTTGCCACCGCATCGCCATCCTAAAGTCTGGCGAACTCGTCGAATCCGGCGTTACCGAAAAAATCTTCCGCCAACCCACGCACCCCTACACCCGCCAACTCATTGCCGCTCTCCCAACCCTCGCGCCCACCCTCAACGAACTTCTTGTGTAGCGGCGAATCTCAGATTCGCACCCTTTCAATCGATCCCTTGTGGCGGGCGACCGCTGGTAGCGGAAACACATCGGTTTCAACCGCCCCGCACATCGTATCGCCCCACTTCGAAACAAACGCCGCTCCGTATACGTAAATACGATTGTGCGCCACGGCGACAACAATCCTCTCCTCACGCCCCGCGTGTGCTGTCTCTGCGGTCTTTTCGGCAGTCTGCTGTTTCTCGCGGGGGATATGCTCTTCTACGGCAGCGCCACCAGCGGAGCAGACTTTCACGCCTACCGCGAGATGGCCACCCATTCCACCTCGCGACTCATCATCGGAGGCGCGCTCGGCCCCGTCGCCGCGCTCTTTTCCGCTCTAGGCATGGGCATTTTTTACGCAACCGCAAAGCCCGCCGGCGCAAGGCTCGGTGGCGCCGCGTCTTTCCTGCTCGCCAGCACGATCCTGATCGGCGGCGCCTACCACGCCGTCTTCACCAATTTCGGATTCGCTTCCAAGATTTCCGATGAATTTGTTCGCCAAACTCTGCTGAACCAAGTCGCCAGCTTGTGGACCGCAATTTCCTATCCGATGTACGCCGCCGGAATCGTGGGATCACTCGCAGTCTATTTTCTCGTTCTCTCGGGCAGATCGCACCTTCCCAAATGGCTTCTCATCTTCCTGCCCACCATTCTCTCGCTCGCCAGTTCCGTTTTCCGTTCATACTTTTTGCTTCTACCCCCGCCCATCGGCGGACTCATCCGCGGCGGCTGGATCAACGGTTGTTTCGTCTTGTTCTTCGCTATCTGCACCATCGTCATTTGGCGCTTGGAATCCACCGGCCCCGCAGATGCGGATGGGGCGCCGCTCGCGTCTCGCTAGTTGCCAACCGGCCTATATCGAATATCCTAGACGTGTGGGGAAACGGCCATCGATCGCGCCAACATCGTAATCATCGGCGGCGGAGTAGTCGGCTGCGCCATCGCCCAAACCCTAGCCGCAAAATGGGAGGACGTATTCCTTTTGGAAGCCCTGCCAAAGCTCGGCATG
>Ga0209040_10001217_pt1 | contig 20272 bp, 22 predicted proteins | sample BogFormECP12_OM3_FD_188240 | JGI IMG/M metagenome (GOLD analysis project Ga0209040, IMG submission 188240) | Bog forest soil microbial communities from Calvert Island, British Columbia, Canada - ECP12_OM3 (SPAdes) (version 2) | ecosystem: Environmental > Aquatic > Freshwater > Wetlands > Bog ...
CGTCTGGGGATGGGAGCGGAGATGGTCGAATAATCGACACATTCAATGTCGAGGAGGCGGTCGCATGGGCTCACCGGGCGACGTCGCTGACATCGACTTTGACGATCTGACGTCGCCCAAGCTGACCGATGTCCAGCGTCAGATTCTGGAGTTCACCGAGGCCAAACACGTCGAATTCGACATCGACCAGATGCTTGCCGAAGCGATCGACCAGGCCTCGGTGGGTGACGACCTGGACGACAGCGACGGCTTCACTGACCGCTTGGCCGCGCACGTGGCCGCGATCGAGGCCGACCAAGGTCTGACCCAGCTCGCTCGTTCTTCGCTGCGGCAACGAGTGGTTCGCCTGCTGCGCAACCGGCTCTCGCTGACCGACCTCATCAAGCGGTATCCCGACATCGAGTCGATTCGGATCGAGAAGCCGTTCATCGTCGTCGGAATGCCACGATCCGGTACCACCCATTTGGTCAATCTCATCGCCGCCGATCCGCGCCGCCGCGCGCTGCCGTACTGGGAGAGCCAGGATCCGATCCCGGCGCTCGGTCAAGGCCCGGACATTTTCGGCGTCGACCCTCGCTACGCGCGAGCCAAGTCCGAACACGACGCACTGATGGCGAGCGCCCCCGTCGTGGCCGCCATGCACGACCGGTTCCCGGAGGCGATCGAGGAGGAAGTCGAACTGCTCGACCTGGATCTGGCCGGCTACGTTCTGGAATGGCATGCCCGCGTGCCGGACTGGCGGGACTATTACCTGAGCCTCGACCAACACCGGCACTACGCCTACATGAAGAAAGTCCTGCAGGCGTTGACATTCCTGCGTGGACCGCAGACGTGGGTCCTCAAAAGCCCGCAGCACTGCGAGCAGCTCGGCCCGCTGATGGCCACCTTCCCCGACGCGACAGTGGCCTTCACGCACCGCGATCCCGTCGCAGTGATCCAGTCGGCGGTCACGATGATGGCCTACTCCGACCGACTGCGCCGGACCAGTATCGAACCGGACTGGCTGCTGGACTACTGGACCGACCGGGTGCACCGGTTGCTCAGCGCATGCGTGCGCGACCGTGACCTGGTGCCGGCCGAACGTAGCATCGACATCAGCTTCCACCACCTGAACGGCAACGAAATGCCGTTGCTCAATGAGCTTTACGGTCGCAGCGGCGTCGAATTGACCCCGACGGTGCGCTCACGCTTCCAGCGTTACCTAGGTGGCAATCCGCGCGGCAAGCACGGCCGTATCCGCTACGACCTGCAACGCCATTTCGGCGTCTCGCCCGACGAACTCCGTGGCCGGTTCGACTTTTATTTCGACCGGTTCGACGTCCGGCCCGAATAGTCTGCACACGAGGAAAGAGACGTCGCGATGAGTCAACGGTTCGAACCGGTCTACCGCAGCCGGCCGGGCGCCGACGGCCTGCGCCCGGCCGCCGCTGAAAAGGCCGAGCAGATCGCCCCGGGGCTGTGGTGCTCGCCGGGTCTGTCGAATTCCTACCTGTTGACCACCGATGACGGCCGGGTGATCATCAACGCCGGCATGGGGTTCGAGGGGCCGGTGCACCGCGCCAACTTCGACGCGGTGGACTCCTCGCCGGTGCGCTACATCATCTTCACCCAGGGGCACGTCGACCACGTCGGCGGCTTGGACAGCGTGCGGGACCCGGATACAACGGTTGTCGGACAAGCGAACTGGACCTTATGGCGAGACGATAACGAACGCCTCATCCCGTACCGGGCCAGCCGCAGCGCCTTCGCCTTCAAAGACACGTTGGCGACCGGCATCCGGGCCATTCAACGCCGGCTCGGCACCAAGCATCTGCCGGCCCAGAGCGTTCCCAGTGTCGATCTCGACTTCGAAGACACCCTCACGCTGGAGGTCGGCGGGCGGCGCATGGAGTTGATCTCCGTACCCGGTGGGGAGACCAACGACTCGCTTGTGGTGTGGCTCCCGGACGAGCGGATTTGCCTGTGCGGGAATACTTTCGGTCCGATCTTCGGGCATATCCCCAACCTGGTTACGATGCGAGGTGACCGGTACCGGGACGCGTTGACCGCCATTGCCTCGGTCGAACGGGTTGGTGATCTGCAAGCCGAACTCCTGGTGACCGGCCACTTCGCGCCGATCTCGGGCGCCGAGCGCATCAACGCGGAGCTGACCCGGCTGCGCAACGCCATCCAGTACATTCACGACCAGACGGTCGCCGGGATGAACGCTGGCAAAGACGTCCTGACCCTGATGCGGGAGATCACCTTGCCCGCGGAATACGAAGTGGGTCAAGGCTATGGAAAGGTCGCCTGGGACGTGCGAGCGATCTGGGAGAACTACTCGGGCTGGTTTCATCACCGGTCGACGACCGAGCTCTACTCGGTTGGTTTCGACGCCGTCAGCGCCGACGTGGTCGAATTGGCCGGCGCCGACGCGCTCGTGGAACAGGCGCGCGCACATCTCGGTGCGAGCCGCCCACTGCATGCCATCCACCTTGCCGAGCTGGTCTCTACGGCGCAGCCGGACCATCCGGGGGCGCGCCAGGTGCTCAGAGAAGCCCACGAAAAGCTCCTGGCCGATACGACGAACTTCTGGGAAAGAGCCTGGCTGACAGAACAAATAGCGAGAAACACATGACAGCTCAGATCAGTTTTGATTTCACCGGCACCGAGGCGCTAATCACCGGCGGCACCAGCGGTATCGGGCATGCGACTGCCGTGTTGTTTCGGGACACCGGGGCAGAGGTCACCATCACCGGGACTAAACCGGCCGCGGCGGACTACGACGTCGATCTGTCCGGCATGACCTATCGCCAATTACAGATCACCGACCACGACTCGGTGGACGCTTTGGCCCAGCACTTCACCCGGCTGGATGTGCTGGTCAACAACGCGGGAGCGAATTTCCCGGGCGGCCTTGACGAGTCGAAGCCGGATGGGTTCGAGGCGTCGGTCGCGCTGAACCTGACCGGTCCCTACCGCCTGACCGTCGCCCTCTACCGCGCGCTGAAGGCATCGACGGCCACCGGAGGCGCCAGCGTGGTCAACCTGGCGTCGATGTCTGCGTTGCGAGCCGTTCCGCTGGTGCCCGGCTACGGCGCCGCGAAAGCCGGGGTCATCGACGTCACAAGAAATCTCGCCGTCAAATGGGCTGGCAAGGGGATCCGGGTGAACGCGGTCGCGCCCGGCACCATCGACACGCCGATGACCGCACCCATGCATATCGCGGAGGAGCTGGTCGAGTCCGAACTGGCTCACATCCCGTTGCGGCGCTTCGGATCCGTCGGGGAGATAGCACCCACGGTGGCTTTTCTGTGCACCGAGCAAAGTAAGTACACCAGCGGCGCGGTCTTCGTCGTCGACGGCGCATCGGACTGCATCTGAAACCAGAAGGAAGACAATGGCATTCGCATTGCAACCGGAGGATTACTACCACACCGGCATCGTGGTACCCGATCTCGAGGCCGCGATGGCCCGCCTCAGCGCGCTGGCCGGCTACCGGTGGATCACCCCGTTGACATACACGCTGCCGTTTCGCACCGCGAACGGAAGCCGCGAACTCACCTCGACGTTCGTCTACTCGCTGCAGAGTCCCCACCTGGAACTGATCCAGCAGGTGCCCGACAGTCCGTGGACTGCGGCGCCGGGCAACTCCGTCCATCACCTCGGATACTTCACCGACGATCTGGCCGAGACCGCACGGATGCTGGAGGCCAACGGCTTCACCTTCGAAGCCACCGCCGATACTTCTCCGCCGGATCTGGCGCTGTTCGCCTACTACATCGACGCGTTCGGCACCCGCATCGAGATCGTCGACCGCGCGCTGTTCCCCGACTTTCCCGTGTTCCTGCAGTCGGTGGCGGCGCCGGCTTAGAGCCTGACCGGAGGTCGGACATGCTGCTGACAGTGCTGCGCTTCAACTTCGCCTCGCCGCACGGAGATCCACGCACGCAAAGCGAACTGGTCCGTGCCGCAATCGAATTGGCGCAGTGGGGGGAGTCCCGAGGAATCACTACCGTGAGCGTCGACGAGCACCACGCGACCGGGCACGGATGGAGCTGTAACCCGATCATGGCGGCGGGGATGTTCCTGGCGCGAACCTCGACAATGATCGCCAGCGTGGACTGCGCGCTCGGACCGTTGTGGAATCCGGTTCGGCTCGCCGAAGACATCGCACTCGTCGACAATATGAGCCGCGGTCGATTGCACACCACCGTAGGTCTGGGCTACCGCACGGTCGAATACGACGCCTTTGCAGTCGATTTCGGCCAGCGCGGCACGCTGATGGACAGCCTGATCGAGCGAATGCTGTCCGTGTGGTCAGGAGCCGATTCAGAGGCCGGGGTCTGCACCGGCACCTGGACGCGTCCACATCCGCCGCTCTACGTCGGGGGAGGCGCGCGCGTCACGGCGCGGCGAGCGGCGCGTTTTCGCCTTCCCCTCAGCCTGGCCGACCATCTGCCCGACGTCGCCGCCTACTATCGCGAGCTGTGCGCTGATGTCGGGATTGCGCCCCTGGTCATCATGCCCGGGCCGATCAACCGCGGCATGATCTACCTGCATGAAGACCCCGACCGAGCATGGGCCCAGCTCGGCGAGCACATTCTCTGGGAGGCAGTCACTTACGGCGGGTGGTCGCAAGACCAACGCTCGCTCATGCACCTGCCCGGGGTTCAGACGCTGGACGAGGTCAGGGCGTCGGGACGATACCGTTTCCTGACACCCGACCAGCTCATCGCCGAAGTCCGCGACGGCGCCGACTACGGACCGATCGTGCTGCACCCGCTGGTCGGCGGCATGCCAATCGACGAAGCGTGGAAGTCGGTGCAGCTGCTCGTCGACAACGTCATGCCCGCGCTCACCTGACTTCAGAGTCGTCCCGCGATCCATTGTCCGAGCAGCGCGGCGGCGATGCCTAACACAATGCTGGCGACGAGATTGGCGACGGCATGGCGGACCTGCCGTTCCTCACCGAGCCGCTGGGTCTCCAACATCCAGGTGGAGAACGTGGTGTAGGAACCGACGAAGGCGGTGTCGGCCAGCAGTGCGGTATGCCGGCTCAACGCCAGACCGCCGAGGAGGCCCAGAAGCGTAGCGCCGCTGATGTTGACCGTCAGCGTTCCGAACGGAAACGAGCGCGCCGCCCGTCGGGCCACCGCGCCGTCCACCAGAAACCGCAGCACCGCCCCGGCGCCGCCGGCGAGCAGGACGCCAACCCAGACGATCATCGCACCGGTACTCGGCGCACCACAGCAGTGGCCAGATACACCGCCAGCAAGCCCAGCAGGATGCTGGCGGCGGTGTATCCGGCGGCCAGACCGTAGTCATGGTGTTCGATCATTTTCAGCGTTTCGACCTGCATGGTCGAGAACGTGGTCAGCCCACCACACAGCCCGGTCCCGAGCAGGGGCCGGCGATAGCTCGACAACGGCAACCGCTCCAGCAGCCGCGTCGTGAAGTAGCCCACCAGGAAGGCGCCGACGATGTTCACAATGAACGTCGGCCAGGGCCAGCGCGTCGGGTCGGCGACCACCAGGCTGGCAAGGCCGGTGCGCGCCAACGTGCCCAGCGCGCCGCCTACGAAGACGGCGGCCAACTCGCGGTAGTCGTATGCCACTGAGTCGATTCCCTTCGTTTGCCGGTGCGCTACGCAGCGTATGGCGGAACTCCAACTGACGCAGCCCCAGGGGGAGGCGCGTGCAGGCAGAATTGGTAGCCATGGTGGACAACCCGCGTGCCGGTCAGTTGGCTCAGCCCGAAGACCTCGTCGATCTGCCCCATCTGGTCACGTCGTACTACTCAATCGAACCCGATCCCGACGACGTCGCTCAGCAGGTGGCGTTTGGCACGTCGGGTCACCGCGGCTCGGCACTTAATGGAGCATTCAACGAGGCCCATATTTTGGCGATCACTCAGGCCATCGTCGAGTACCGCGCCGCGCACGGCACCTCCGGGCCACTGTTCATCGGCCGCGACACGCATGGCCTCTCGGAACCGGCCTGGGTGTCGGCGCTGGAAGTGCTGGCCGCCAACGACATCGTCGCCATGATCGACTCGGCCGACCGCTACACGCCGACGCCGGCGGTCAGCCACGCGATCCTCACCTACAACCGCGGCCGCACTGAGGGGCTGGCCGACGGGATCGTGGTGACGCCGTCGCACAACCCGCCATATGACGGCGGGTTCAAGTACAACCCGACCAACGGCGGTCCCGCCGAAACCGATGCGACGAACGCAATCGCCAAGCGTGCCAACGAGATTCTGCGCAATGGTGAGACGGTGAAGCGGGTGCCGCTGGCCCGCGCGCTGCAGACCGCCCAGCGCGACGACTACATGGACGCCTACGTCGACGACCTGCCGAACGTGGTCGATGTCGACGTCATCCGCAAGGCCGAGGTACGGATCGGCGCCGACCCGCTGGGCGGGGCCAGCGTCGACTACTGGGCCGCGATCGCCGACCGGCACAACCTCGACCTGACAGTGGTCAATCCGCTGGTCGACGCGACGTGGCGGTTCATGACGCTCGACCACGACGGCAAGATCCGGATGGACTGCAGCTCGCCGGACGCGATGGCCTCATTGATCGCCAACCGGGACCGCTACCAGATCGCCACCGGCAACGACGCCGACTCCGACCGGCACGGCATCGTGACCCCCGACGCCGGGCTGATGAACCCGAACCACTATCTGGCCGCGGCCATCGACTACCTCTACACCCACCGGCCGTCCTGGCCGGACGGCATCGCCGTCGGCAAGACCGCGGTCAGTTCATCGATCATCGACCGGGTGGTCGCCGGCATCGGCCGCAAACTCGTCGAGGTGCCGGTCGGGTTCAAATGGTTCGTCGACGGTCTGATCGGCGGCACCATCGGGTTCGGTGGCGAGGAGTCGGCGGGGGCGTCGTTCCTGCGCCGCGACGGCTCGGTGTGGACCACCGACAAGGACGGCATCATCCTGGCGTTGCTGGCCGCCGAGATCCTGGCCGTCACCAGCGCCACGCCGTCGCAGCGCTATGCGGAGCTGACCGCGAAGTACGGCTCCCCGACCTATGCGCGGATCGACGCGCCCGCGAATCGCGAGCAGAAGGCGCGGTTGGCAAAGCTGTCAGCGGACCAAGTCAGCGCCACCGAGCTGGCGGGAGAGCAGATCACCGCAAAGTTGACCACCGCGCCGGGCAATGATGCGCCGCTGGGCGGGCTGAAAGTGACCACAGCCAATGCCTGGTTCGCCGCACGGCCATCGGGCACCGAGGACGTCTACAAGATCTACGCCGAATCGTTCCGCGGCCCGGAGCATTTAGCCGAGGTCCAGCAAGCAGCCCAGGAGCTTGTGGATAAAGTCATCGGGTGACCGTCGTTGCTCGCCGCGCTCGCTTCAGCGCTTGGCGTCGCAAATCGACGGGTCTGCCGCGTGAAGCCTGGGTGCTGATCTGGGCCAACGCGGTGGCCGCGCTTGGCTACGGTGTGGTGTCGCCGGTATTGCCGGCCTTCGCCCGAACGTTCGGGGTGAGCCTCGGCGCGGTGACGTTCTCGATCACGATTTTTTCGGTGATGCGGCTCTTCTCCGCCCCGCCCACTGGACTGCTGGTGCAGCGGCTGGGGGAGCGGCAGGTCTACGTGGCCGGGCTGCTGATCGTGTCGCTGTCCACTGGTATATGCGCATTCTCCCAAAACTATTGGCAGCTACTGGTATTCCGCGCGATCGGCGGCATCGGGTCGACGATGTTTTTCATTTCCGCGCTGGGGCTGATGATCCGGATCAGCCCGGCTGACGCGCGCGGACGGATCGCCGGGCTGTTCGTCAGCTCGTTTCTGATCGGCTCGGTCGCCGGCCCGCTTGTGGGCAGCCTCACCGCAGGTTTGGGGCTCAAAGCACCGTTTCTGATCTACGGAGTGTCGGTGCTGATCACAGCGATCGTGGTCTCGTATAGCTTGCGTCGGTCGACGCTGGGTGCGCCCGCCGAGCACGCGGAGCCGGCGGTGACGGTGCGTGCCGCGCTTCGGCACCGCGCGTACCGCTCGGCGTTGGTCTCGAACTTCGCCACCGGCTGGGCGGTGTTCGGATTGCGAATGGCCATCGTGCCGCTCTTCGTCTCGGACGTGTTGGGCCGCGGGCCACGGATGACGGGCTTGGTGCTGGGGATGTTCGCGATCGGCAACCTCGTCGTGGTGTGGCCCAGCGGCTGTCTGTCCGACCGGATCGGCCGGCGCAGCCTGGTGATCGGCGGGCTCCTCGCCTCCGGGGTGGCGACCATCTGGTTGGGCGCGTCGTCGTCGGTGCCCGTCTTCCTCGTTGCGGCGTGCGTGGCGGGCGCGGCCTCGGGCGTCTTCACCTCACCGCAGCAGGCCGCGATCGCCGACATCCTGGGCAGCACGGCACGCACGGGCACCGCGGTAGCGACGTTTCAGATGATGGTTGATCTGGGCGCCATCGTCGGATCGTTGTCGGTGGCTCAGATCGCTGAGCACCTGAGCTACGGGTGGGGGTTTGCCATCAGCGGGATCGTGTTGCTGGCCGCTGGGGTGGCCTGGATGTTTGCACCGGAAACCCGGGTGGTGGGTCACACGCCGCCGCCCGCTGAATGGGAGACCGGGACCGCGTCGGAACTGGCCTGAGCAGCGTCGACGGCAATGAGCGGGTATCCGCGCCACCATGGACATCGACGTCGTCGCTCGGGAGGTTCTTGATGGCTGACATCCACCGGATCCGACCGCGATCAGCGATCGTGGTGGGTGCCGGCATCGTGGGGTTGTCGACGGCGTGGTTTTTGCAAGAGCACGGGGTCTCGGTGACGGTGGTCGACCGCACTGGCGTCGCGGCGGGCGCCTCCTGGGGTAATGCCGGATGGATCGCTCCGGCGCTGGGTCTCCCGCTCAACGACCCGCGAACGCTGCGATACGCGCTGCGATCATTGCCGAATCGCGCTGCGCCGGTGCGGATTCCACTGAGCACCGATCCGACCCTGTGGAGATTCTTGCTGCGGTTCGCCGCGAACTGCCGGGAGTCGTCATGGACGCGCGCAGTGCGGGCGAACCTGACGCTCAACCACGAGTGCATGGCGGCTTACGACGAGCTGGTCTCCAACGGGGTGGACGCCCCCATCACCGACGCACCGATCACCGCGTTGTTCCGCAGTTCTGCAGACGCCGAACATCTGCTCGAGCAGCTGCAGCGTTTACGGGACGCCGGACAGCCGAGCTCCACCACGGAACTCACCGGTGCGGAGTTGCGTGAGCAGGTGCCGCTGGCCTCGAGCGGAGTAGCCGTCGGTGTCCGCATCAACGGTCAGCGGTTCGTCGATCCCGGACGGTTCGTGCAGGCGCTGGCTCGCTCGGTCGTCGAACGTGGCGGGGCACTGGAGACCGTGGATGTCGCCGACGTGCGGGCGTCGGAGAACGGCGTCCTCGCGCAACCCGCCAATGGTCCCGCGCTGACGGCCGACGTGGCGGTGATCGCGACCGGCGCGTGGTTGCCGGGACTGGTCAGGCGCTGGGTTCGGGTTCCGGTGCAGGCCGGCCGTGGCTACTCGTTCACGGTGCCGTTGGAGCGTCAGGTTTTCGGGCCGATCTATCTGCCGGATGTGCGCGTGGCGTGCACGCCGTTGAACGGAAAGCTGCGGGTCACCAGCATGATGGAGTTGCGACGTCCCGACGCCCCCGCGTCTGCTGGTGTGGTCGATGCCATGGTCGATGCGACAAGCCGGTTCTTGGACGGAGTTCGCTGGGCGGAGCGCGACGAGACCTGGGTTGGCCCGCGTCCGTTGAGTCCGGACGGGCGTCCGCTGGTGGGCCAGGTGCTGGAGAACCGCATCTTCGTCGCAGGTGGACACGGCATGTGGGGCATGAAGCAGGGACCGGCGACCGGGCGGCTGTTGGCCGAGCAGATCACCACCGGCAAGCAGCCGCCAGGCCTGCGCGACTTCGACCCGCTGCGCTGACGCGATCGCGCGGGCCGCGTGACCAGCGACTTTGAAGGCTGGCAGACCGTGGTGTAGCTTCGATGGGCACAACATCCGGGGCTATGGCGCAGCTGGTAGCGCACCACACTGGCAGTGTGGGGGTCAGGGGTTCGAGTCCCCTTAGCTCCACCAGGAAAAACTGTGATTTTATCGGCGTGTGGCATCCCGGTTGACGACGATTCTGACGACAGTTCCCAACCGGTTGTCTCAGTACCAGCAGACTCGATCCACGTTTGCCCAGATCACGGTGGTGTACGGCTGCATCAGGCGGCAGCTGATTACGTTATGTCGCGGGGCCCGATACGCTACTGCCCGCCTGATGTGAGGCCCTGATGTGCCCGCGTTGGTGTTGGCACTCGGCGGCATAGCTGATGATGCTGTCGCGCGTTGCTTGTCCGGGACGTGTCAGTGGCAGCTGGTCGGCATTCTGGTGCGGACATGCCATCCGATTATCGGTTCGTTGCCGATATGGGTTCCCCACCTCACTAGAGATTCTACGTCCTCACATGTCTCCAGTGATGGGTCGCCTGCCCCGGTAATCTCTCGATTGCAACCAGACTGCGCGGTGGCCCAGTTGCAACGGCCGTGGATCGCAGCTTGAAAACGACAAATTGCCACAACATATTTCGTCAGCAAGACCGCCAATGCCACGGTTTGACAGATTATTTCGTCGTGCTGAGAGGGCGCCGCTACAGTATTCAGGGCTAGGGCGATCCCGGCGCCGGTGCGCACGCGGGCTCTGGCAGATCCAAATCTGCTTTGGTAAGACGGTAGACCTCAAGGGTCAGGTTGTAGTACTTGTCCGTCTCGCCGACCCATTCCATGCCCACTCGCCTCGCCGTAGCGACCCCGGCCGCACTACGGCGAAGACCTCACTGACACCGACGTTTGTGAATGCTTGATGGGCCACCGCATGACCAGCTTCCGCGCCGTAGCCGTGACCCCACAGCCTCGGTGCAACCTCCCATCCGATCTCGAGATCGGTGCACCCGGGCGGAAGTGGAAGCAGTGCGACTCCTCCGATCAGGTCGCCAGTTCCGACAAACGTATCGTCACGCCCGTTTGCACCCGTATCGCTCCGAACACCAGACCAATCATGCTTGGTAGAGTATGCCGCCGCATCGACACCCTCTACATGACTGAGATGGTCGAAATGTCGCGCTACACGTCGAATCAGATCGCCGGCTACCTCGGGTACGGCAAACAACCTGAGGAAGTCAACTTTGAACTCCCGCGTGAGATGGTGTTCGAGAATCCATATTTTGTGTCGGTGCAAATGCTGGCCGACGCCATGGGATTGGAGATCGATGACGCGACGTTCACACGTCCATCATGTACCCGGGGTTGATACCCGAACTGTGGAAGGAAACACCGCCCTTCTCACTGCTCCTTATAGCTTGTCCTTCAGTGGAAAGCCCTTAATGATCGGTGATAGATGTGCGTGGTCACCGCGGTTGAGCAGACGTTCTTTCCCGATCGAGCAGAAGAAATAACTGCTTGAGCGCAACTTCAGAATCCAGCGTGTCGCCAAGGGCGTTGAATGACAGGGCATCTGCATCCAGTGCAAGGATCTCATCGAAGTTGTCGCTCGCCCGAACCCCGACGGGATCACCACCGATGAGCTCACCGGCATCCTTGCCAACCTTATCCGGGGTGAAGACGAGCAGACCCACGAGATCCTTGTCTCTTCGGCCCACGATCGTACGGAGGCTATGCGTGCCAACAGTGCCCGTCGCGACCTAAACGACTCTAATCTTGGACACTTCGCGCTCCCGTCCCTTACTTCGACCTGAAGTCACGGGCTGCGGATCGACCGTCGCCCGAGGATCCCAAGTAACGATGATGCTATAGCGGCAACGTACTCTAGCGCCGATTGAGAGGCATAATTCTCGCGCATGCCGGGTCACGTCGATTTTGGTGCTGCGCCGACGTCGACCAACCGGTCGCGTGGGGCGTTTCGACGGATCGTGGCTCAGGCAATCGTCGCGGTACGAAACACGGTGCGGCGGTGGGCATTGACTACGGTAATGTTCATTATCGATTTCGATAGTCATCGCTACCAGAATTTTGCTGCCGGCCAGGAGGCGTGAACGTGGGTGCTTTCATCATGTTGGGCACGCTATTCGGATTGATCGTTGTGATATTCAGTCTGGTGATCTTCCTTGATCCCGAGGCGCGTCGCAGCCCTACCGAGGACCTCCATAAATGAGCCCAGAAATGACACCCACGCTGATGGGGATCTTGATCTTTGCCTGGGCCGGCGGCGTCCTCTTCCTCGCTCTTGGGGTCTATCTCAGCATTCGCAAGCGGCGGCTACACCCGGTTCTGTTTTTGTCCATCTCGGCGCTCTCATTCTCATGGATCGAAGCGCCTTACGACTGGGCGATGTACGCCCAGTTCACGCCCGCCTGGCCGCGAATGCCGTCATGGTGGCCATTGAACATGACCTGGGGCGGTCTGCCAGCGTCGGTGCCCTTCGGCTATATCCCGTACTTCGTCCTGCCTGCCGTCATCGGCGCACCGATCGGGCAATGGCTGAGTGCAAAGTTCCAATGGCGCAAGCCGATAACACTTCTCACCGTCGGCCTCGTCGTCGGTGTCTGCTGGGCTTTGCTTTTCAACGCGATCATCGGGTCCCGGCTGGCCACCTTTCACTACGGGTACGTGATTCCCGGGCTCGCGTTGTGGGAACGAACCATCTATCAGTATCCGCTCTACGACGCCCTGGCGATGGGTGTGCAGATGATGGTCTTCACCTACCTGCTGGGACGTACAGATTCCGACGGACGAAACCTCATCGAGATCTGGGCGGCAAAGCGGTCCTCGGGCCGACTGCAATCGACTCTACTGTCGATTGTCGCTGTGGTCGTGGTAGGTCACGTGCTCTACGGCGCGGTCTTTGCACCTCATCTCGCCACGAAGCTGGGAGGTTGGGTCGACTCGGGGCCGACGGAGCAACTCTTCCCGGGTGTGCCCAATCAACCACTTGGGAAATAGCTGGGCCAGTAGGTACGCGGTGGGCAGCTACGGCTTCCAGTCCGCTGACGTTATGACGTCACCGTGGCGCGGGAAGACCTTCTCGACCAACACCCGGTGGACCTCCTCATCGCGATCTAGGCATAGGTCGCTGAGGACCGTCAACCGGAAGTCGAGATCGGCGGCTTGCCGGACGGTCGACAGCACCACCCCGCCGGTGGCAATCCCGGCTAGCACCAGGTGGTCGACGTCGCGCGCGCGCAGGATCTCCATTAGGTCGCTGCCGGCGAAGGCACTGATGCGCTTCTTGGTGACCACGAGTTCGCCCCTGCCCCGTAGCAATCGGGGTTCGACTTCCGTCGACGGCTCGCCGAGCAACAGATTTCCCGTCTCCTTCACCGCAGCAAAACTCTTGTTGCGGTCCGACACTTCGGGATAGCCTGGCGAGAAGCCGACCCGCACGAGAATCACCGGCATGCCTACTTCTTCGGCCTTGGCCTGTGTGGCCACCACGCGGTCGAAGTACTCGGAGGTGGCCCCGTAGCGGCCTGTGGTGCCGTGCTGAATATCCATGAGTAGCAATGCCTTACCCACAAAGGCTCCCTTCTCAAACGCTGTACTGAGGCTCATTGATGCGACGCCGACGCGATTCTTTCATATGAGAATCGACGTTCGCGAACGCGCGGTTCGCGTTGGCGATGTGTCCCAATGCGGCTCGGGCGTGCTACCCCTTCGGCGGGGCGCTCAAGAGGATTCCGTCAATCCGCCGTCTGCCGACCGCACTGGTGAAGCAAACCGGGTGCAGCGCGCGGCCGCAAGCTAGCGTAGCTCCGTGAGAATGACTGCCAGCAATTTGTGAGAACAAGGCAATCCGAGAACGAATGGGCGATAGTCGAGCCGTCGATCGGCACGTCGCAGTCGAACAGCCCGAAGGGCGTCGACACCAGGCGGGCAGCTAGGTAGTCGTCCATGGTCATCGGGTCGCGAAACGCCGCAAGGGGATTGAGACCAGCGTTGCGCCTACTGTTGATCGCCAGCCAGCCCAGCTGCTCTTTGTCGTTCCGTTCAGCTCCATGTGGCGGCGGCAATGCATCGCCAACCAGTTGGCGGCCGAGTAGGCGTGTGCAGCCATCAACTCGTCGAGGTCTTCGAACGGCCTGAGCTTACGTCGGGTTCCCGGAACGTGCGGTTCGACTGGCGGATCGGACAGCGGAGTGAGGAGCGCTGACGGCGCCTGATCGGTCATCGCTCCGCCGAGCATGGCCACCGTCCGATAAACCAGGACGTGTCTCGCGCGTCGCTGGGATACGGCAAGGAACCCTGACATCACGGGAGTGATCACCCCACCGGTGGCGAACCCGAAGCCAACCTCGGCGGCCTGGTGGCAGAGGCCGGTGACGACCTCGGACGGCGGGGTGTCGCCGAAGGTGATGATTCCGTCGATATCGTCGGGCACCAGCACCGCGTCGTCTATCGCGGCACGCGCTGCGCCGAGGGTTAACTCGAGGCCTGGGATGCCGGTGCGCCTGCCGATCCGTGAAATGCCCAGGCCGCGTACGATTGCGTATTTTTCGAAGGTGTCCATCTAGCAGTTACCCGTCTGGAGAAGTCCCGCTCGGTCCGGGCAAGCATAGGCACCTTATTGTGCAGACCGGTAATGAGAATGTACGTTTCCATTGATGTCCGATGACGCAGCGCCCGTTGTCCCGGCGTGGATTTTCCCCGAGCTGTCCGAGCGCAATCGGATGTTTTGGACAGGGGGAGCTGATGGGCGGCTACACATTACGCGGTGCACGCGGTGCGGCTTGTGGGTGAGTCGGCCCGCCGAGGACTGCCCCGATTGCGGCGGAGCGGTCGAGGCTCGGCCGGTCTCGGGTTGGGGCACGGTGTTCACCTATACGGTCAATTACCAGCCGTTCAATCCGGCGGTGCCGGTTCCATATGTGATTGCTATCGTCGAGCTCGGTGAGGGTCCAGGATTGCGGATAGCCACCAATATCGTTGACTGCGAGCCTGATTCGGTTCATGTGGGCCTGGCGGTCGAGGTGCGCTTCGAATGTCACGAGACCGACGACGGCATCGGATACGCGCCCGTGTTCGTCCCACAGTCCGATCCCGCGCAGCCCGGGCGCGGTGTCGTTGACCGCGTTGATGAGCCACACGCAAATGTCCACCGCGTGGGTCCGCCTTGATATTCCAACCTACACACCGTAGGTTGGGGCGGAATTCGGTGCTGGCGCGCGGCTGCGCCACCTACTGACGGAGGTCACTATGGCCGGAAGGCTCGAAGGCAAGGTTGCTTTCATCACCGGCGCTGCTCGCGGACAGGGGCGCGCTCACGCGATCGCGATGGCCAAGGAAGGCGCCGATATCATCGCGGTGGATATCTGTCGCCAGATCGAATCCAACCCGTATCCGCTTGCGACGCCTGACGATCTTGCGGAGACCGAGAGGTCGGTCAAGGAACTGGGCCGGCGGGTCGTTGCCCGGGTGGGCGACGTGCGAGAACGCCATGAGCTTCGCGACGCCGTGGAGGCGGGCCTGGCGGATCTCGGCAAGATCGACATCGTCGTCGCTAACGCGGGCATTTTCCCGATGGCCATGGGCAAGCCCGACGTGATGGGTTTCGTCGACGCCACCGACGTCGATCTCGTCGGCGTGCTGAACACCGTCGCCGCCACGTTGCCGCACCTGACCGAGGGGGCTTCGGTCATCATCACGGGCTCGACGGCCGGCATGATGCGCAGCACTCTCGACAACCCGAACGTGGGTCCCGGCGGCGCCGGCTACGGGTTCAGCAAGCGCATCGTGATCGAATACGTCGACGAGCTCGCCCTGCACCTGGCCCCGAAGATGATCCGGGTCAATTGCATGCACCCGACGAACTGCAACACTCACCTGCTGCACCATGAGGGCATGTATGGCGTCTTCCGGCCCGACATGATGGCCGAAGGCAAGACGCCCACTCGCGAGGACGCCGAGCCGTTCTTTCAGTTCTTCCAGGCGATGCCGATTCCCTATGTCGAGCCCGAGGACATCGCCCACCTTGCGGTGTTCCTGGCCAGCGATGAGAGCCGCTACATCACCGGCCAGCACATCCGCGTCGACGCGGGCGCGCTGCTCAAATGGCCCAATGGTCCGCAGTAACCGCACACGTCGTGTCGGTTAGCGACTTATGGCCGCGCTGAACAGCGCTGGCCCGAGTTGGTTAGGCTGACGTGTCAGACATTGGCGGGTTGCTCAGAAGCGACATTTTCGTTTTCGAGAAGCCCTGTTATGTGGATGTCGTCGGGTATCGGGAAAGGTGATTGCATTGGAGCAGCCAACCGTGTTGGCGTCGGGAGCGGACCGATGACCGAGCCTCGCACTGTGGTGATCACCGGCGCGTCCCGCGGGCTCGGATTGGCCTCGGCGATCCGGCTCTACAAGCAGGGGTGGCGTGTCGTGGCTGCTATGCGCACACCCGATGTCGGACTTGAGCGAATTCGTCGCGAGACCGGAGCTGCGCCCGATGATTCCCGGCTCGTCGGCGTCCAACTGGACCTGACCGATCCCGAATCGCTCAAGCAGGCCGGCCAGGCGATTGTCGACGCGGTCGGGGCGCCGCACGCCATCGTCCACAACGCCGGAGTAAACGCGCTGGGTTTCGTCGAGGAAACACCGGACGATGCGTGGATGCAAGTATTTTCGACGAACTTGTTCGGGCCTGTCGGACTCACCAAAGCGTTGTTGCCCAGCATGCGTGAGGCCCGGCGCGGGCGCTTCGTTATGGTCTGCAGCCAGGGCGGTATTTGGGGGATGCCGTCGGCGGCGGCTTACTCGGCGGCCAAGGCGGCCCTTGAGCGCTTCGCGGAATCGCTTGCGGCAGAGATCGCCCCGTTCGGTCTGGGCGTCACCGTGCTGATCGCCGGAATGTTCGACACCGACATCATCGACGACCGTGCGCCGGGCTATCCCGATTATCGCGACTGGGACGGTGTCTATGGCAAGCAACACGGTCCGTTGGATGTGCGGGGACACCGCGCCCTCAAACTCGCGCGAGCGCCTGACGCGTTCGCCAAGGTGCTTGCGAAATCCCTCGATCGGGACAAGGCGCCGTTCGTCAGGCGCGGCGCGGGGCTGGACGCTCGCATGATGATGTTAAGTGGGCGCCTCCTGCCGAGCCGCGCGCTGTATCAGGTGGGCCGCCTTTTTCTGGGGCAGCCGCGTCAGGGTGCACTGGTGGCCAAGCGCTAGACACTCTCCGCACCCGCGAGGTCACCTCCCCTTCGACATTGCGCAGGAGCTCGCTTGGAACCGTGGGAAACAGCTATACGCGAGTCGGTCAGGCAGACCCTGGCCGACTACACGGCGGCCACCGACTCGTTCGACCTTGCGGCGCTGGCGTCATGTTTCACCGCTGATGGGATATTGGAGTTCACCGGTAGCAGCGCCCCGCTCGTGGGGCCCACCGAGATCGAGGCTGGACTGCGGTCCCAGTTGTCGCCAAGCCCTTCGCGCGCACGGCCGAGCTATGTGCGCCACCATGTTTCGAGCGTTCGGTTTCTGCTCGCCGAGACCCATGAAGTCGAAACGAGCAGTTATTTTGCCGTCTTCACCGATATCGGCGTCGATCACTGGGGCCGCTACCGCGACGTCCTGCGTCCCGTTGGCGCGCGTTGGCTTTTCGCGTCCCGCAAGATCAGGGTCGATGGGTTCGCGGCCAACAGCCTGATGAACGACGCGCCGTGATTTTGCGGCCCAGGTGATCCACCCACCGCCATTGGGGGTGAGAATCACCATTACCGGCGGTGATGTGGTACTTCTGATGGTATAGGAAACGCCGTTGGAAGGATTGAGATCATGCCGCCGGTGAGTGCCAAGGCCGCCAAGAAGGGCGGCGCGACGGTCCAGCCTGAAGACCGCGGCAGTGTCGAGTCGTTGGAGTCTTGGCAGGAACGCGCCGTCGAACGGCGCCTCAGCGGTGCACGGGCGCGAGCGCTGGCCCGCAGTTCCCGGTTCCTCGCGACGGCGCTGGAATTGGTTCAGGAGTCGGGTCGGGCCGACTTCACCGTGCAAGATCTGATCGACCGCTCAAACCTAAGCCTGCGCGCGTTCTATCAGCATTTCGCCGGCAAGGAAGAACTGCTGTTGGCGCTGTATGAGAATGTCCAAAGCCAGTTCACCGAAGACATCCGCCAAGAGGTGTCCGCCGCGGAGGGGCCGATGGGTCAACTCGAGGCCTTCTGCCGAGGGTTTCTGTCGCGGGCCGAGTCGTCGGACGCTGTCGGCGGCCGAATAGTCACCCTCTACAACCTGAGTCTCGAGCTGGAACGGCCCGAGGCGTTCGCGAAGGTGTGGGAGCCCCAGCAGAAGCTGCTCAAGCGGGTACTGACCTCCTGCTCGCGTGCCGGACTCCTGCGCAAAGACCTGTCGGTCACCCAACTGACCACGCTGATGACATCGACCCTGACGGCGCTGGGGCAGTTCAGCATGCTGCACACCGGCCCCAATGTCGTACTCACCGTCGACGACATCTGGCTGTGGTGCCGGCAGGCGGTGAGTCAGCCGGGGGCGAGCCCGACGGCGGGTCGGCCATCCCCGCGTAAGCGCAGCCCGGCGAAGGCCGTCAAGGCATCGCGGCGTTGACCGGACTTCAGCAGCGCCGCCGCTGGGTCAATGGACACCGGAGGCGAGTTCACCGGCCGCGGGGGTCAGGCTGAACAACAGGCGGTCGAGAATGAGTCCTACTGACCGCTTGGCCTTCGCCTTGTTAGTGGCCTGAGCGACGAGAAGAGACGCTTCTTCTAGCGCGGCCAACATCATGTTGGCGAGTTCGCGGACGGGCAGCCGTTGAATCGCGCCGTCATTCATGGCCTCCTGCAGGACCTCTTGCACCAGCGCCAGGCCGCCCGCTCCCTCGATTGCGCGTAATCCCTGCCAGCCGAGAATCACCGGTCCGTCGACCAGCACGATGCGCTGGACTTCTGGTTCGAGTGCGGCGTCGAGGAAGCCGTGCAGACCCAGCCGAAGCCGGTCCCACGCATCACCGGGCGGGGGGTGCGCGATGGCTCGATCTACCAAATCCCTATGCACCTCTTCGAAAACCAACCGGAACAGGTCGGCTTTGTCTTTGAAGTGGTGGTAGAACGCGCCACGAGTGCCTATCCCCGATTTCGCCACAATCTCGGCGACGCTGGTCTGGTGATAGCCGGGATCGACGAAGAGGGCGCGAGCAGCGGCGATGACGTCTCGCCGGGTCTGATCGCCTCGCGCGCGCCTCTCGGCGTCTCCGCCGCCTCGATGTCCCACGGGCCGATCCTAACAACATTCATCGTGTATGTTGCTGTCATGGCAGATGAAGGAGCGCGCGGATACGGTTCGGTTCGGCCAGTCAAAGTCGGATGGTTGATCGATTACCCGGCCAACGCCGCGACCGCCGATGACACTCTCGACTCGCTGCGTCTGATCTTCGACGAGGCGGCCGAGGCGCGGCTGGTCGATCGGCCGATCGAGCTGGTCAAGCGTGAGGTGCTCGGGCTGCCGAACGGCGACTTCAGATCGGTCCAGCTGGCCTATGACGAACTCGTGGCGGAGGGCTGCCTGGTCGTCTTCGGGCCGTATGTCTCCGACAACGTGGTGCCGTTGCGGTCACACGTCGAGCGGACGGCGGAGGTTCCCATCATCACGCTCGCGGGATCCGAAGGGGCACTTGGTCAATGGTGCTTCGCACTCAACAACGGGTCGATGGCCGAAGAACCGGTGATGCTCGCAGCGGTCCTCAAGGCCGATGGCCGCAGCCGAATAGCGATCGCCCACGAGACATCGTTGATCGGTAAGGAATATCTCGGCTACGCCGAGCGTGCTTATGAGGGGGCGGGTCTGCAGATCGTCGGTTCGGTGGCGATACCGCAAGTCGAGACCGACAAGGTAGACGCCGTTGCCTCGCTTCGCGGCACAAACCCAGACGCAGTGGTCCACGTGGGCTTCGGGCACGGTCTATGGGGCTTCAACGATGCTCTGGCCAAGGCGGATTGGGATCCGCCCCGCTACACGACCACAGCCTTCGAGCTCGCTCACATCGACCCGATGTGGATGGTGCAACTGGCCGGCTGGATCGGCCTGGACAGCTACGACGAACGCAACCAAGTGGGGCAGGCGTTCCTGGGCCGCTTCGAGGAGCGCTTCGGTCGGCGTCCCAACTACTTCATGCCACCGCTGTGCCGTGATGTCGCCACCGTCATCACTTATGCGCTCGCCAATGCCCGACCGCTTACCGGGGCGGGCGTCAAGGAGGCAATCGAAGGTGTGAAGTTTGTGCCGGCGGCCAGCGGTGCGCCAGGCACGTGCATGCGCTTCGGCAAGTTCATCCGCCAGGGC
>Ga0209040_10001218_pt1 | contig 20264 bp, 25 predicted proteins | sample BogFormECP12_OM3_FD_188240 | JGI IMG/M metagenome (GOLD analysis project Ga0209040, IMG submission 188240) | Bog forest soil microbial communities from Calvert Island, British Columbia, Canada - ECP12_OM3 (SPAdes) (version 2) | ecosystem: Environmental > Aquatic > Freshwater > Wetlands > Bog ...
GCTGCACCGACTGCCATCGCGCGGTGCGCAACGGCAGCAATAACGGCCTCAGCCTCGACGGCATCGGCTCGCGCCGCACGGTCGATAACTTAAGCGCGTTCCTGCATGAGCCCGAGGCGAATTATCGGATGCAAACCGTGGATCACGGCCCCGGCAAGGGCGCGGCCTACGTCGCCAAACTGCCCGAACAGGATCTGCATGCGATCGCGATTTTTTTGTCGGAGCTGAAAGCGACGCAAGGGTCGCCCGATGCCCGCATGCCGATCGAGGGCCATTCCGGCTTCATCGACGAGATGGTCAAGATTTGGGCGCCGTCCTCATGGAAGTCGCAGTACAAGGACGTTCGAGAGCAAACGGCACCCGCGGCTGCTGCCGCGCCGCCCGCGCACGACGAGGAAAAATAGCATCATGACCGAGAGCCCCAAGCGGCCGGGTATCGACGACCCGGAGTACACGCGCTACACGCTGCTGTTCGTTTACGCCTGCATCGTCTACGCGATCATCGGCTTTTCCTGGGGGGCCGTCATGGGAGGCGTGCCCATGCTGCGCATGTATGTCGATACGGCGCCGCACGGGCATCTGATCTTGCTCGCCCACGGGCACATCAATCTCTTGGGTTGGGTCGAAATGGCGATTTTCGGCTCGATTTATTATTTCATTCCGCGCCTCGTCACTCGTCCGATCTACAGCATGCCGCTCGTCAAGATCCATTTCTGGATGCACAACGTCGGGCTCGTCGGCATGGTCGGCCTGTTCACGCTCGCCGGCATCATCGGCGGATACGATCCGAGTCAAGCGGTCGAACGCACCGTTTCACACCTGATGGCGGGTGTCGGCTCCTTCGGCATGCTGGTGCTGATCGCCAATATCATCTGGGGCTACAACATTTACCGCACCGGCCAGGGCTACCCAGCATGAGGCGTCGCCGCGCGCAGCTGACGGCGATGGCCGCGGCGATGCTCGCGCTCGGTGCTTGCGGCGGGGTTCAGCAGTCTCACTACGCGTCCTTGGTGCTCAAGCAGGGAGAGCCGGCGCCGCGCGTGCGCACCAAGACGCTCGCCGATGTCGGTGGGGATGTCTCGCGGATCACGACCTATCGCCAGCCCGACGAGCGCATGTATCAGTATTCGGTCGATCAAGCGCTCGCGAGCGGCAAGCCGGTACTGCTGGAATTCGCGACACCGGCACATTGCACGCCGTGCGATCGACAACTGCAAATGATCAAGTCGCTCATGGAAAAGTACCAGGACAAGATGATCTTCATTCATATGGACCAGTACGACAATCCGGAAGCCTATAAGGCTTACGGCGTACCCGGCGACCCGTGGACCTTCGTCATCGACGGCCACGGCGTCGTGCGCTTCGAACAGGCCGGTTCGATGCTGTACAACGAGCTCGAAAGTGCCATTCAGAGCGGGCTCTGACGCCGGCGCACGCCGCTTACCCGGGCAAGTTCGAGATCTGCGGCCATCCATGAATACCGGAACACGCTATACGCTGCGCCGCGACTATCGCGGCATGTTCTGGGACGCTTTGCTCTACGTACCGACGGTCACCGCGCTCGCGTTTTTTGCAATCGGCAGCTTCTTTGACGACAAGGTTCCGATCGCCTATGTGCTCGGCTTTCTCGCGTGCTTTTTCCTGTTCGCGGGTGCCAATCGCATTCTGACGACGCGCCTCATGTGGCTACCCTCTGCGCCGATCGCGATCGAGATACGGCCCGGCGCGGCCGACTTGATTCTCAGGAGCGGCGAGATCACCAGGCTTCGGCAAGGCCTCAAGCTCTACCGCGATCGATCGGGTCGAACCTTTGGCCTGACCGGCGTCAGCGACTTGGGGCAGCGCAAACAATTCATTTTTCATCGCGGGCAGTTCGATCTGGACAGCGATTTTCAAGCGGTCATGAATTGCTACGACCCCGCCAAGGCCGGCAAGGCATAGCGCATGAGCCTGCGCGCACTGATCAGGGATTGGCGGGGCATTCTCGTATTGTTGCCCTGGGCCGTATTGGTCAGCATCGCGCTGCGCACCGACGCCTACGGCCTGACCGAGGAGGGGGCCAAGGCCTTGTTGCTCGCGTGGTCGATCGGCGATGCGGTCGCGAGCGCCGCGTTCACGCTGGGTGCGCCCGACATCCGCGTCATCCTATTTTTGCCGCTGGGATTCTTGTGGCCGGGTCAGGTGATAGCCGCCAAAGTCTTGACGCTGCTCGCGATGGCGGGCGCAGGCATGGCTCTATATCGCTGGCGAGCGCGCGAGACCCAAGAGGAAGCGGCGCTGCTCGCGACCGGATTGCTGTTGATCGCGCCATTGACGATCGATGCGGTCAACTCGCTGTCCGCAGCGCCGTTTCTGCTCGCGATCGCCGCGGCGGCCACGAGTCTGAACCGCAAGCTTGCCGCTGATAAAGGAGCGCTCGGCGGCTGGTTTTTCGCGCAAATCTTGGCTTGTGCGGCTGCCGTCAGCATGCACCCGGCGGGTCTTGCGTATCCGGTCATGCTCTTCTTCCTGTGGTGGCGCACCGCGCCCGATCAGCGGCATCGCGAATATTTTCTGATCGGCATTCCACTGATCGTCGTGCTCGTGATTGCGATGCGCCTCGGCTGGTCCGGTGCGCTCTGGTTGCAGAACCCGCTACCCTCGGCCGCAGCGATCTTCAGCGGCGGCCGCGCCGACGGTCCGCCGTCCAACGCGGCATTAGTCGGCGGATTCGCGCTGATCGCCGCGACCGCGGCGGTGGCCTGGCACGAGCACCGGCGCCTGCTCGCGGATCTGACCGGCGGGACCTTGCTGCTCGGCGCAATCTTCGGCGCAATCGCCGCCGATCGCAGCTGGGCGCTGCTGCTGTTCGCGCTGCTGCTGTACGGCGGCATCCCGTGGCTGCTGCGCGCCTTGCAGACGCTCGCGGGCCACGGGATCCTGGTCCAAAGAGGCTGGCTGTGGGTGATTCTCTTTCTCATCTGCACGCTGTTCATGCGCACAAACAAGAGCGACTTCGAGGCGAGTCGCGACAATCGCCTGGCCGCCGACGATCAATTGATCCGCGACTTTGCGGAAGGCCTCAACAGTCTGCGGGCCGCCGGCGGCGCGGGCGGCGCAGGCGGCGCGGGCGCCGAGCAAGCGGCCAAGCCGATCGTCGTCGCGAGCTCCTGGCCCGCACGAACCTCGATCGCGTGTCGATGCGACGGCCTGCCGCTGCCCCCGGCGGCGAGTGATCCGCCGAGCCAGCTCGCGATGATGCGCGGCGTCTCCTACGTGATCCTCGCCGACGTTGCGGACAATCGAGCCCTGGGCTTCAATTTTGCGCAGCTGGGGCCGCAGATCGACGTGCTCGCGCGCGAACCGGGCGGCGTCATCTTGCGGTTGAAGCCCGCCAGGGCGGCGCTTTAGAAGCAGCGGGCTTTGCCATGTTTTCGCGCGCGTGTTAGTCTCGAAAACCATCAATGAATGGATGATCAAGGAGCGGCAGATGTTTAACGTGGGCTATATGGTGATCCCGGTGATTCTCTTCGTCCTCGGCATTGTCGTGTCGGGAGCTATGTTCAGCGCCGGCATGAAGCGGGTCATAGAATAAGCGAATCGCTCACCGCAATGCGTTAAGCCGCCGCGTCAGCTCGAGCTGCGCGATTGCGGCGCTACAAAGGTTCCATCACGCCGGCCTCAAGGCCGGCGGAACCGTCGATCTCCAAATCTATGTCCAACGTGTTCTCTGCCGATGGCAGCTACCATCGCAGCCTGGTCAAGTTCCTGGCTGTCTCTGCCACTGCGCTGCTGATCGGCACGATCCACGGCATGCTGCAGGTCTTCCCGCCGATTAGGGCCTGGCTCGATTCCATCGGCAGTCCCGCAGGCGGTCCCGGGCACATGATCGATCCGCTCGCTCATGCACACATCAATCTGGTCGGCGGGGTCGTGATGTCGGTCATGACGCTGACCTATTATTTGCTGCCGATTTTATGCGGCCGGCCGATTTACTCGCTGCGACTCGTCGCCTACTCTTTTTGGCTCATGACCCTAGGCGTCTTCGGCTTTTACAGCGTGCAAATGCTGTTCGGCATCTGGGAAGGGGTCTTGATGTTTCACGACGCCGGCGCGTGGAAAGCGGTGCACCATTGGTACGGCAGCTCGGTCGCGGTCGCGGGCACCGTCATGGCATTGGGATTCATGGCCTACTTCGCCAATGTCGCGCTCACGATCACCATGCGCGACGCGCAAGCCCGACCCGCTTGATCACTTGAGCGGAAAGCGCAGCACCGTTTCGCTCCCCTCCGCATGAATCCAGACCTGCAGCACCGAATGTTCGCCGCCGTCGACCTTGGCGGCGCGCCGATAGACTCCGACGCGGCCGTCTTCGATCGCCTGCTTCCAGGGGTCGGCGTCGGAGGTGCGCAGGTCGACGCGGCAATCCCAGGCAGGCTGCGCGCCGTTTCGAGTCACGAACACGAGTAGCTCTTGGAGTTCGGGCGTGGGGCCATAGCTGCGCGATTCCACGTGAACCTGCAGATCGCGCCAATCGAGGGTCGCCGAGTCGCGAGTTTCGCCGCCGCATCCGGACAAGGCGAGCGCTGCGGCGGGCAGCGCCGCCCATAGCATCACCGCTAGCGCCACGCGCAGGCTCGCGATCGGCGCGGCCCAAAGGTTTTGCAGATTCCCTTGGCGTCCGCGATCAGCGATCATCCTCGCGCTTTTCCGTTGCGCCCTCCGCGCCCGGTCGAGCCGACGCCGATGAACCGAAGAGGCGAACCATGTACCAGACGAACGTTCCGGCGACCGAAATATAGACGAGAGCAACCAGATAGCCCCAGTCGAGCCATGGGCGATTGTCGCCGGCCCTCAGGCCCCAGAACGGGAAGCTCAACCCGACTCCTACGAGCAGCACGACCAGCACGACCGCAAAAAACCAGTACGGCACGGGCTTCTGCGACTCGGGGACTTTTTCGACGATTTCCCAATCTTCGAGGCCGCGCTTGGTTTTTCGGTCTTCCTCGGACTCATAGCCGAAGTGCGCGGCGTCGGTCGTGCCCCATTTCGATTCCACGGTTCCCAAGGCTGCGGCGGGTTTGTCTTCATTGTCCATAGCGGCGCTCCTACTCTGAAAGATGTTCGATCGGAAAGCGGACGTGCCAGTCGGCGGCGCTGACGTCCACCGCAAAGGCGTGCAGTCCGCGCGGCAAGCGGTCCGACAGCGACAGCATTACGGATTCGTGTCCGACCGGGGGCAAGTCGATGCGGGCGGTCCCCAAGCGATAATCCGCCGCGGCTAGGCCCTCGACGCGCACCGAGACTTGGCGGGTGTGGTAAAGCTTGTTCGTGATCGCAATGCGGTAGTCGAGAGTGCTCTGTTGATGCTGCAACTCGGCGCGGTAGACGACCACGTGCATCGGCTCCCAGGTGTATAAGCCCCAGACGAACAACGCGGTGCCGAACGCGCCGAGCGCAAGCATCCATTTGCTGCGGGCGGCGAGGCGGGTCGCATTGTCGCGGAAGCGCAATCGTTGCTGTGCCTTTTCCTTGGTCTCGCCGAACTCGAAGCGCAGCAATCCTCCCTGGCTCGATTTCTGATGCATGCGATTGCAGGCATCGACGCATTCGCCGCAATTGATGCAGCTGTCGTAGACCGCGGTCTTGCGCGGATCGATTTCGATGAAACAGGAACTCACGCAATAGCTGCACTTGGTGCACGCGCTCGCGCGGCTCGCGTCATAGCTCACGTGCAGCGTCTCGCGCGTGCGGAAGCTGTGCTGCCAGACGCGATAGACGCAGGCGAAGCGGCACCAGAAATGACGGATGAACGCGACGTCGAGCAGGATGATCAGCACGAAGACGAAGTAGATATAGTGCAGCGAACCGGCGAGCTGCGGATCGGTGCGCCAGGTCACGAACGACCAGATGGTCGCCGGCGCGTAGAAGTAGAACAGCGGCACGATCCCAACGACTAGTGCGGCCGCCAGCAAAGCAAGACCCAGCAGCATCCAATTGAGCGCCTTGTTCTTGGTCGCGGCGACCGTCGGCGCGCTGCCGTCCATCTCCACCTTGGCGCGCCGGCCGAGGAGTTTCCGCGTGACGAAATTGGCCCATTCGGACAGGATGTTCTGCGGGCAGACCCAGCCGCAAAACACCGTGCCCGCGACCGAGTAAAGCATCACGAGCGCGCTCGCGAGCATGATCCAGAGGCCTGCGATCAGGAAAAAATCCGCAAACCAAATTTGCCGATCGAGCACGACGAGCGCGCCGGCGCCGGGGTCGATGCGCAGCAGTCCGGAGGCAGGAATCAGAATGACGAGTGCAAACGAGATTGCCTGTACGAGGCGCCGGCGGCCGTGGTAGCGCGCGGAATTCGCTCGCGTCGGCTGGGCACTCGTCGGAAAACCCGCCGGCACCGTCGGGTCAGCCGTCGCAGCAAGGGCTGCCGCAGCATCCGGCGCGGCGGCGCTCGATGCCATCGCGTCGCGTGCCGATGCAGAGCTGCTAATGAGATTGAAAACTTGTTGCATTTGAAGGCTGAACGCTGCGCACCGTTCGTTTGCGACAACCTGGTACGTCCCGATTCGCGATCGTGAGCATAGGCTCTCATTGTACGCGCAGATCGACTCTGCGGCGCACGCAATCCATGGTCGGCGCGCAGCAATTCAATGCGGGTCCGCAGCATTTCTCGCCGGGTGTAACATTGACAGTGGCGCGTAGTCGCTCGGATAATGCCGCGACGTCCGTAAAGCGGACCGATCTCGCGCTTAGATTCTTACGATTACAAGGGGGTTGCTTCCAATGGACGATCAAGCGAAACATTCGCGTCGAAAAGTAATCAAGATCGGTGTGACGGCGCTTGCCATCGCTCCACTCGCCGGAATTTCCGAGCAAGCATTTGCGACGCAGAACGCTGCGGTTCGCACCGCGCTGAAGTTTCAGGACCACGCGAACGGTGACAAGAACTGCAAGGTTTGCGTCAACTTCATCCCGAACAAGGACAAGCCGAACAACGACGATGCGGTCAACGGCTGCAAACTCTACCCGGGCGATACCGAGATCTGCACGCACTGCTATTGCGTCGGTTTCGTGCAGAACCCGGCGGCGACTGCGGCGGGGGCTTCATTCTCGCCCTGGGCAGCGGCTGCGAAGAAGTGAGCATCGCCCTGGATTCCGGAGCTATAGTCCGAAATCCAGGGTTTTTCGGTACCGCGGTCGCCTGAACTCTGCAAGATTGTCGGTCGGCGATTTTGCGATTCGGGGTTGGCTGTTCTGAATTGCTGCCTAGGCGGTACGCCGCGCAGCGCGGGAGATTTGATGGGGGGCGTTAACCTGCACAAGACCCGAAAGATCTTGCGGGTCCTCGACGGCGCTTGCCGGACCTTGCGAATCGCCGCCGTGTTCGCGGTCGTCGCCTTGGGCGCAGTGGCCGGCGCGCAAGCCGCCCAGGCACCGGTCCCCGCCGCGACGGCGGCGGCAGCGCCGTCCGCCGCGACGTCGAACGCGATTGCGCCGGGCGCACCGTCGCCGCCTACGTTGTCGGCGCCGCCGGCGACCTATCAGCCGGGCGGCAATTACCAATGGCACGAGCCCATGCAGCAGGGCGGGGCGATCGGCAGTCAAACGATCGACGGCTACTACGCGCTGGGCCCCGTCGTGACCCAACCGATAGAGTTTCCGCATTACATCCATGTGGAACAGAATCAGATCGACTGCCTCTACTGCCACACTTCCGCGCGGCGCAGCGCGGTCTCCGGAATTCCGCGCTTGAGCAAATGCGCCGGATGCCACGAGAACATCGAATCGGTCAAGGACAAGCCGCGCATCAAGCTGCTGCTCGATTACTGGGACAAGAAGCAGGCGATTCCCTGGAAAAAGGTCCACGATCTGCCGGATTTCGTGAGATTCAGTCACGAGCGGCACATTCAGCGATTCATCTTTCAAGAGGACCGCCCGACGCGCGAGGTCTGCGGCTACTGCCACGGCGACGTCGGCACGATGACGACGGCGCGCCGCGTCAAAGCGATCTCGATGGGATGGTGCATCGACTGTCACGAAAAGGATCACAAGCTCAGCGCGGTCAGCGACGAGACCAGCAAAGGGCCCAATGACTGCTGGCAATGCCACAAGTAGGCTTTGATATGCACGCGACGAGAAGGGGATTTCGATGAGCGGTAATGGCGTCAGCCGCCGGGACTTCTTGCAAGCCGTCGGCCTCGGCGGCACCACGATCGCGCTCGCCGGCTGCGGCCATACGTCGATCGAATCGGGAGCCGAGCTCGTCGAGTCTTATGTCCAGCCGGAAAATTTCGTCGTGCCGGGCGTCGGCGTTTTCTATGCGTCGACTTGCACGCAATGCGCATCGGCCTGCGGCATCATGGGGCGCGTGCGCGAAGGGCGCATCCTCAAGCTCGAGGGCAACCCGGAGTCCGCGATCAGCGGCGGGAAGATTTGCGGCCTGGGCCAGGCTGCCGTCCAGGGGCATTACAGTCCCGATCGACTGACGACTCCGCTGCTGCGCGATCGCGGTTCGCTGCGGCCGACGAGCTGGGAACAGGCCATGGTCTTACTCAACGCAAACATGCTTGAGGACGATACTCATGGCCGACGCGTATGGCTCACGGGTCCGACGAGCGGCCACCAGCAAGTCTTGCTCAGGAACCTCGTCGAGGCGGGCGCTGCGACCGATCATCTGGTCTACGATCCGCTTTCGACCGCAGTCGAATCCGCGGTCAATCGCAAACTCTACGGCGTCGATTCGCCGGTCGGCCTCATCGAAAAGGCCGGGCTGATCCTCTCCTTCGGCGACGATTTCCTCGGCGCGGGCGGCTCGCCGGTCGCTGCGGCGCGGCAATATGCGCGGTTCCGCCGCCAGAAGCCGCGCGGCGTGCTCGTGCAAATCGAGCCCAAGATGACTCTGACTGGCGCGAATGCGGATCGCTGGATCGCCATCGCGCCGGGCACCGAAGGCGTGTTCGCGCTGGGCGTCGCGCGTGAGCTGCTGCAGCGCAAGGATTTCACGGGCAATCTGTCGCCGGCGCTGATCGCGGCGATCGAGCCTTACACCCCGGCCGAAGTCAGCCGGATCACGGGCGTCTACGGCGAATTGATCCCACGGCTCGCGGCGATGCTCTGGGAGCGGAGCCCAAGCTTGGTGCTCGTGGGGCGCTATCCGCAAGGGCATGCACACGGCTCGCGTAACACGGCCGCGATCGCGCTGCTCAATGTCGTGCTGCAAAATCAGGGCAAGACGCTAATGCGCGCGGCCGACCTTCCGTTCCCGCAGCTCGCGCCCACGAACGGGGACTTCAAGTCGCTCGCCGATCTGAATCAATCGATGGCCGCGGGGCATTGCCGCAGCTTGCTGATGCACGGCACGAATCCGGTCTACAGCGCGCCCGATTTCATGCAGTTTGCGGCGAATTTGAAGAAAGTCGCGTTCAAGGCCGCGTGGGTTACGGAAGTGGACGAGACCGCAAACGAGTGCGATCTCGTGCTGCCCTTGCTCTCGCCGCTCGAGGATTTCGGCACGCACGTCGCCTCCAACCAATTCGACGGAACCGAGATTTCGATCCAGCAGCCGCTCATGGAGAAGCTCTACCCCGAGACGCGATCCTTCGGCGACGTGTTGCTCGATATGCTGCGCGCCGTCAAGCCGGACAGCTACAAAGCGTTTCCGGATTACTACGCCTATCTCAAGAGCGCCGTGATCAATGCGAAAGCAGCGTTTCCGTCGGAGGCGAGCGGCGAGGAATTTTGGGAAAACGCCCTGAGCGCAGGGGTGTTGCGCCGCTCGACGCCGCTGCTGCCCTTGCCGGCCAAGGAGTTCACTGCCGAGATGATTGAGCAGCCCTTGGGAAGCGCCGAGGACGCCGAATATCCCTTGCATTTGGTCCCGGCCGTGAGCCCAAGCATGCGCGATGGCCGGCCTGCCAATCTTTCCTGGCTCCAGGAATCTCCGGATCCGCTGACGACGATCGTCTGGGATAGTTGGGCCGAATTGCATCCCTCGACCGCGAAGGCCTTGCAAGTGCGCGAAGGCGATGTGCTGATCATCAAGTCGGCGCACGGTTTCATTCAGGCGAAGGCCTATCTGATGCCCGGCATACACCCGGGATCTGTTGCGGTTCCGATCGGTCAGGGGCATAGCGCTTACGGCCGCTATGCGACCAACGTCGGCGCCAATCCGCTCAAGATCCTCGATCCGATATTCGACCAGCAAACCGGAGAACTCGCGCTCTACGCGACTCGCGTTGCGATCACGAAGACCGATCAGAGCGAGCGCATCGCCAAAGACGAAGGAGCGACCGATCTTCAGCAAGGCGTGAAACTGGTCGCAACGCTCGCGGCCGATCAGGTCGACCTCACGAAGGAGACGCCCTTTGTCATTCGATAACCTGACTGCGAACTGGTCGAAGCTGCGGATCAAGCGGCCGAAGATCGATCAGTACAAGGAGGCTCCCTACAAGTGGGCCATGGTCATCGATCTCGATGCCTGCACCGGCTGCAATGCCTGCACGACCGCCTGTTATGCGGAAAACAACCTGCCCGTCGTCGGCAAGGATCGCTTCCTCGCGGGTCACCAGATGCACTGGATCCGAATCGAGCGCTATTGGGGCGAGGGCAGCAAGCACACGCACGAATTCCCGGAGAAAGGCGCGCAGTTCCTGCCGATGATGTGCCAGCAATGCGAGGCGGCGCCCTGCGAGATCGTCTGTCCCGTGGGAGCCACGCACCATACGCCCGATGGGCTGAATTCGCAGGTTTACAACCGTTGTGTGGGTTCGCGCTATTGCTCGGCGAATTGCCCCTACAAGGTGCGCTATTTCAACTGGTACAACTATCCGGAGACTTCCTGGCCGAACCCCCTCGAGCAGCAATTGAATCCGGATGTCACGGTGCGCACGAAGGGCGTCATGGAGAAATGCACGTTCTGCGTGCAGCGGCTCAACGACGCCAAGAGCAAGGCGCGCACCGAAGGCCGCACGGTGCGCGACGGCGAGGTGCTCACGGCTTGCGCCCAGGCCTGCCCCTCGTCGGCGATTCACTTCGGCAATCTCGCCGATCCGAGTTCGACGGTGGCCAAGATGTGGATGGCGCAGCAGGTCGAGCTCGCCGATTTTCCGCAGAAAAAGGACGAGCAACGCGAACAGGACGAGAAGCTCGCCAAGAATGACGCGGTCGTGCGCGGCTACCGGATTTTCGAGGATCTGCGCACGTTCCCGTCGGTGGTCTACCTGGAACGCATTCGATCGTCGGAAGTGTAAGCAATCATGTGCAACCAAATATGTTCGTACCGTGAGCAGTGCCGTCGATGACAAACCCGCATGACGAGACAGAAATCGAGGCCGAACGGCGCTTCGTACCCAAGCCCAAGGACATCGACTCCGATATTGCCTGGGCCGAGATCAACGCCGATGTGATGCGCAGCCTCGAGCGCCCGCGGCCGCTGTTTTGGTTCATTTTCTTCGGCTCCCTGGCCTTGTTCCTCTGGGGTTGCTATTGCGAGGTCATTCAATATCGCACCGGTCTCGGTATCGCGGCGATGGAAAATCCGCATGTCTGGGGCCTCTACATCGCGACCTTCATTTTCTGGATCGGCATGAGCCATTCCGGCACCTTGCTGTCGGCGATCTTGCACATCATGCATGCGGACTGGCGCAAGCCGATTTACAGGTTCGCCGAAGCGATGACGACGTTCTCGCTGATGACCGCGGGATTATTCGTGCTGGTGCACTTAGGAAGGATCTGGCAGTTCTATTATGTCGTCGCCTATCCGAACGAACGCTGGGCCTGGCCGAATTTCAGCTCGCCCTTGGTCTGGGATGCGACTGCCATCGGCAGCTATCTGACGACCTCGGTCATTTTCCTCTATTTCGGCATGATCCCCGATCTCGCGATTTGCCGCGACGAGGCGCATGGGATCCGGCGCTTGTTTTATCGCGCGATGTCGGTCGGCTGGATGGGCACTGACCGGCAATGGTCCAATTTTCGGATCACTTACCTCACGATCGGCTGCCTGCTGATTCCGCTCGCCGTTTCCGTGCACTCGATCGTCGCGACCGATTTTGCCGTTTCGCAACAGCCGGGCTGGCACACGACGTCGTTCCCGCCGTATTTCGTCGCGGGCGCGCTGTATTCGGGCTGTGCGGCGATCATCACGCTGTTCATCATCCTGCGCTATACGTTCCGCTTCGAGCAGTACATGACGATTCCGATTCTCGAAAAGCTGTGCAAGCTGACGTTCGCGATTTCGATGGTTTGGACCTACCTGAATTTCATCGAATACGCTTCCGTGTGGTACGGCACCGATCAGTATGCGAAGAATGCGCTGATCTACCGCGCGACGGGCACTTATGCGGGCTTTTGGTGGGCCATGAACATCCTCGGCTCGATCGTGCCGTTCGCGCTGACGTTCAAGGCTTTGCGCACGCACATCCCGACGATGATGGTCGTCTCGCTATTGCTGAATCTCGGCATGTGGATCGAGCGCTTCATGATCGTTACGCCGACTTTCGCGCACGGCTATTATCCCTGGATGTGGACTGACTGGTGGTGGCCGAACTACATCCAGGTCGGCATCATTCTAGGCAGCTTCGGCTGGTTCACGATGCTGTTCATGCTGTTCTGCAAGATCTTCCCGTCGGTATCGATGTATGAGGTCAAGGAGATGGTCTACCACCGTCGCTTGTCCAAAAAGCATCGTGCCGCGCACGCCCCTGCGCAGCCGCTGGCGCCGCAGCCTCAGCAGGAGGCGACCTGAGCCATGAAGAAGAAGTCCTATATCCTCGCGTTGTTCGCCGACTTCGACGTCGCCGCACGCGCGATCGCGGCGCTGCGCAATTCCTCGATCGAGGGATTCAAGATGAAGGATGTCACCTTGAAATCCCCGATCGATCACCCGGAATGCGCGGCCGAGCTCGGCGAACGACCGGTGTATATTCAGTTATTCTCGGCCTTGGGCGCGATACTCGGCTCGACACTGGGGTTCATCGGGATTTCTTCGGCGCAGGCGAGCTTTCTGCGCCAGCCGCGCGGCGGCTTCCCGCTCGTTCCGATCCCGCCGAACCTGGTGATCACCTACGAGCTGTTCATCCTGGGCTCGGTGTTCTTCACGATCATCGCCTGCTATGTCGTGTTCGCGCTGCACAGCGTCAAAAGCAGCCTCTACAGCGCCGACATTTCAGTGGATAAGATCGGGATTCTCGTCAAGGCGGATCCGGCCGCAATCCCTGGAATCCGGGCCATCTTTTCGACTCACCACGCGCTCGAAATCAAGGAGAGCACCTAAGATGCCAGCTCTGGCAAGTCTGCGCGCGGGGCGATGCGCCGCGTGGCTCGCTCTCGCCTCCCTGGCGCTGCTGCCTGCGGTCGCGGGCGCCTGGCCGTGGAGCAATGACATGGCCAATCAAATCAGCGTCAAGCCTCAACACGGCCCCGACTCGATCCGGCCGTTTCCGCAGCGTTCGGTACCGATGGCCGGCACCAATACGCTGATCCACGTCCATGATCGCGATGGTGCGGTGGCGCTCGTCAATCCCAATCCGGCGACACCGGCTTCGGTCGGCCGCGGGCGCAAATTCTTTCAGATTTTCTGCACGCCCTGCCACGGCAAATCAGGTACCGGCGACGGCCTCGTTGGCGCGAAATTCCTCATCCGCCCGTTCGATTTGACGGCCGATCAGGAGCAAAAGGTATTGTCCGAGGGCTACATCTTCGGGACCGTCTCATTCGGCGGCGCATTGATGCCGTCCTACGGCAATGATCTGAGCCCGAGCGAAGCCTGGGATGTCGTCAATTACATCCGTCATGGCCTCGTCAGCGACGGGTTGGCCTCCGATCCCGCGGGCGGCAAACCAAAATGAAAAAATTTCCGCGTCTGCCTAATTTCACTGAATTTCGAGCATAGGAAACTACCGCGATGCCATTCGCCAGCTGGTCAGTACTGACCGTCGACTTCCTGGTCGTGTTGCATCTCGCCATGGGCGGCGTCACGCTGGCGGCGCTGCTGCATCTCGTCAATGCGAAATGGCGCTTCGATATCCGCTACATCAGCGTGTCGTTCTTCGCGTTGTACCCGCTCGCGTTCCTGCTGCTGCTGATCCTGCTGTTCAACGGCGCCAAAACCTTTCCTTGGGTGGGCTCGTCGGACGCCATGCCGGGCTGGAACAGTCTTGGATTCCTCGCGGCGCGCGAAATCCTCGCCTTCGGCGTCATCGGCGGCCTATACGGCCTGTTCATCAAGTACCAAGCGGTCTCGACGCACAGCGCCGCGCAGGCGCAGGTTTTCCGAAACGTTGCGCTGCTGATACCGTTCGGCCATGTGCTGTTCTGCACCATGGTCGCTTGGGATTTCGAAATGACGCTCGCGCCGGGCTGGTCCAGCTCGATATTTGCGATGTACCACATCGTGAGCTCATTCGGGATGTTTCTCTCGGTGCTCGTGCTGACCGTGATGCTGCTGATCGACAAGGAGATGCTCAAGGCGCCGCCCGGCGAGTACATCTTCAATTTCATCGCCCAGCTGATGCTCGCCTTCACGATCCTGTTCGTTTACACCTTCTTTGCTCAGTACCTGATCATCTGGTATGCAAACCTGCCGGATGAGACCGGACGCTTGTTTCATATGCAGAACGGGCCGTTCTCGAAGCTCTTCTGGTTGTTCTTCATCCTCAAATTCGTCATTCCGTTCCCAATTCTCGTGATTCCCTATGCGCGCCAGACGCGCTGGGTCATCGCGCTCGTCGCGGTTTCGATCATCGTGGGCTATTGGATCGAGCGCTACACCTGGATCGCGGGTACAGTAGCGGACTCGCCGGCGGGCGTGTTCTCGGCGTTCTCGATACTCACGTCGGTCGTGATCTTTACGACGGCTTTCTTCCTGGTGCGCGGCGCAATGAGGCGCTACGGACTCATTAAAATCGCTGATTGAGAAACATTCGCGAATCAAAATCGATTTACTGATCGAGATCAGTTTCATTCGGGAATGTAACGGCTTTTTGACCGTTGCAATGAGTGGCAAGATCGATTAGCGTGCACGAACGCGCTGCCTTGATTGGTTGGCGGAAAGTATAAATTCTGCAGACGCTTCGAAGATTAGAAATAAGCCGGCATGCAGCCGGAGGGGAAAGACAGATGTTCAAATACCTGTTCGCCAAGAACGACGACATTCCCGCGGGCTCCTCAGCGGTTTATTTTGGATTCTCATCGATCGTCTGGTTCGTGATCGGAACCGGCCTGGGTGCGTTCAACGCGGCCAAGCTGGCTTTCCCCGATTTCGTCCACGGGCTCGAGTTCGTTTCGTTCGGCCACATGCGTCAGGTGCACGTGCACGCGGTCATCTTCGGATGGATCTCGATGGCATTCGCGATGGCCATGATGTACATCACGCCGGCCTTGGGTAACACCAAGTTGTGGTCCGAGAAGCTCGGACTCTGGAACTGCTTCCTCTGGAATGTCGGACTGTCGCTGGGTCTCACGGTGCTGTGGGCCGGCATGACCTCCGGGCGAGAGTACTCCGACTTTCCGTGGTGGATCGACCTGTATATTTCCGTCTTCATGGCGATCCCGCTTGGCGTCAACGTCTGGATGACGGTCCTGCATCGGCGAACCCAGGGCATCTACACGACCAACTGGTTCTTTACGGCCGCGACGTTCATGCTGATCATCGTATTCATCGTCGGCAATCTGCCGGAATACTTCCACCTCACGGGCCTGACCGAAGCCTATCTGACCTGGTGGTTCGCGCATAACGTGCTGGGACTGTGGATCACGCCGGTCGCGGCAGCGATCGCTTACTACACGATCCCGAAGGTCACGGGCAATCCTCTCTATTCGCACCGCATCGGCCATCTGCATTTCTGGTCGGTCGTCGTGTTCTACTCGACGCCGGCGGCGCATCACCTGATGTCGGCGCCGTTGCCGGAGTGGCTCAAGTCCTTCGCCTCGGTCGAGGGCGTGCTGATCCTCGTGCCCGCGATCGCCTTCGTCTCGAACATCTTGCTGACGATGGAAGGCAAGTGGAACATGTTCGTCGAGAATCTCGAAGTGCGCTTCACGGTGACGGGCGCGCTGCTCGCGATTCCGCTGAACATGCAGGGCGGCTTTCAACAGACGCGCGCGATCAACTGGTACATCCACGGCACCGGCTGGATCGTGGCGCACGCGCACCTCGCGCTGCTCGGATTCTCGACCTTCATGGAAGTCGCGGGCGTCTACCTCGGGCTGCAGACGATCCTCAAGCGCAAGCTGTATTCGCTGACGCTCGGCAACGTTCACTACTGGTTCCTGCTGATCGGCTTCGCGATCTACTGGATCTCGATGACGATCGCCGGGCTCATCCAGGGCGCGGGCAAGATCTACGAGGTTCCGTACATCGACGTCGTCATCGCCGAACACCCGTACATGATCGCGCGCTGGCTCGGCGGCTCGCTGGTGTTCTTCGGCAACGTCGTCTGGCTGTACAACATGTGGATGACCACGCGTGTCGGCACGGTCGTTCCGAAGGGACGCATGCCCCATGAACTGGCGTATGAGCGCTAGCCCGAGCGGTTGCTGAGGAGATCAATAATGAATTTTAGAGAATATAAAATCGGCGCTCGGATGTTCGGTGTGGCGCTCGGCGGCTCCATGTGCATCACGCTGCTGTTGCCCAGCCTCGATATTTCCAGAGTCGATGCGACCAGCATCTCGATGGATAAGCAATTGACGGCGGGCTACGAGACCGGCTTCAATATTTACGATCCGCTGCTGCTCGGCGAGCACAAGCCCTTGAAGGTCTTGCTGAAGGCCGATCCGAAGAGCGGCCAGCCGATCGAGCCGACCTACGCCTATGTATACGAAAAGGGCACGCCGTTTCCGGGTGGCATTCTGCACCCGGACAACCTCGGCCCCCAGGCGCGTCAGTTGAGCCTTGGGGTGGGGCGAATCGGTGAAGCACACAACAACGAAGGTGCGGTGTTTGTGATCAAGACCGACGACCAGAAGCACTCCTACATCGAGGATGCGACCGTGACTCAAGGATGGCAGCCGGAAGCGGTGATCAAGGCCGCCGGCGATGAAAACATCTCGCATGCCGGCGCGGGCAAGACGATGTTCGTGCGCGAGGGCTGCTGGTGGTGCCACACCTTGCTGCCCGAACAGACCCAGGACTGGCAAGTGTTCGGCACGCCGCCAATGCTCGGCGATTTCAACGGTGAGTCGCCGACCGCGTTCGGCTCGGACCGCAAGGCGCCGGACCTGCTGCACGTCGGGTCGCGCAACTCCTCGCGCGAATGGATGATGATGCACTTCTTCAACCCGAGACTCGTGCAGCCGCATTCGATCATGCCGCGCTTCGACTATCTGTGGGGATCGGTCGATGCCGAAGGCAAGCCGATCGACCTCGCCAAGTGGGACGAGGAATTCGACGCCTACCGCGACGGCAAGCGCGATACGCCGCCGGAAGTGCCGATGTACGCGCCCAATAGCCAAGCGCGCTGGCTGATCGACTTCGTTCTGAATCTAAAATAATCGACGCGGTACACCGGAGTAAAAGCAATGGCCTGGACATTTGACGCACCGTTGGCGACCTTGAGTGACACACCGACCGTCAATCAGGCGGAAAAGCTGTGGGAAGCCGAGTCGCTGGGCGGACTCACGGAAGACAACAACCCGATCCCGAAACTCGTGATATGGCTGGTCGCGCTGACGGTTTTGACGGCATTTGCCGTGACCTTCCCGCTCTGGGGTCAGCGGCCGACCGCGGCGCTCTATGCGCCCTACGTCAATTCGATGAACAAACCCGAGGTCCTGGCCGCCAAGGACGATGTCGAGGCGATGCAAAAGATCGTCGCGATGAACATGGGCGTCGGCAACAATGATGCGCAGCTCGCGCGCCATCCGCTGTCCATGGACGACTTGCGATTGATCGCGCCGCAAATCCAGGCGCTGCAGGCGAAACCCGGCACCGACCTCGCCGACTATACGATTGTCGGCGCGAATGTCGTCATCGCGAACTTCGAAGGCAATTATCGCGCGGACGGAACGCGCATCCGCCAGCAACCCTGGTGGGACAAGGGCTATACAATCGACATTTTCTATTTGTCGGCTTTCTTCTTCGGCGTGTTTCTCGTCGTCAAGCGGCTGCCGCCGGTGAATTGGCAACCCAAGCACGGCGGCGAGCACGAGTAAGGGTCGGCCGTATCATTTGAATTGGAGAATTGCGACATGATCGATCTCGACTACGGCCCGTTGGCAATCCTGCTGCCGATCAGCCTTGCCTTTTTGGCCCCGTTTGTTTACAGCTTTTTCGTCGACCATTTTGACAAGGTCAATCCGCAGATCAAACGGTAGCGGTTGAATGAATGTCCTGGTACTGAGCGACCCGGGTTCGCGGCTCGATCTCAGTATCGAGGGCATGCACAGCCAGCGCTTCGGGGTCGGGGTCTTCTTCCTGCTGATGGTCGGCATCGTGGTATTCTCCGGCATCATCCTTGCGGTCATGCGCGGAACGGCCAAGCAGAAGATCACACGAACCGGCGAAAAGCTCATGTTCGGCGCCATCATATTGGGCGTTCTGGCCGCCGTGGTGTTTGCTTCCTTGCAAATGTTATCCGGGGTCCTGTTTTGATTCTTCCAGGGACTCGGATGGAGGTGGACGACAATGCATTTTCTCGAATCAATGGGCGACGGCTGGAGCATTTATCTGTGGCTCGTCGCCGGCGCCGCGATCATCCTGATCAGCCTTTACGGAATCTGGTGGGCGTGGAAGAACGATCAGTTCGATGAGGACATCAAGTATCTGGTGTTCACGGAGTCCGATCAGGACAAGATGACGCCTGCGGAATACCGCCACAGCCGCGAAGTACTGAAAGCGCAGGAGGCTAGCCGGGTCAAGCACTTGCAGCTCAAAGCGGAGTCGCAACGACCGGCGCGATGAGGCGCGGCGAAGCGGTTGTTTTCGCGACGATCGGCGTGGTCGTCGTCGGGCTGATGGTGCGCAATGCGCTGAGCCTGCGCTCAGGGAAAGAGCCCGAGCGCGGAATTCCCTATTACAGTACCGCGACGCCGGGGCTCACGCGCGAGGCCGGCGACTTGTACCGCAGCAACAACTGCCGCCAGTGCCATTCACTGTGGACGGTCAAGAGCGCCTTCGAGTCGGTGCCGGCGCCGGTGCTCGACGGCATCGGATCCTTGCGCACCGAGCAATGGTTCTACGAGTATTTTTCTTCGCCGAATCCCCAGAGCATATTGCCGAGCCGCCTCAAGCTCGAATACCGCATGCCCTCGCTCGCGAACCTGCCCGACGCCGACCGGCACACGCTCGCGCAGTACATGGCGAGCCTCAAAGTGCAGGACTGGTATCTCGAGGCAACGCGCGCCGCCGAATATGAAAAGCTCACTGGGAAAGCGTATCCTGCCCCGCATGCGGAAAAGTAACTCCGAGCGTCTCTACCGCGGTGCAGCAGCCGTTCTGATCGGCACGGCGTTCAATCACTTTGCCGATCGAGTTCTCGGCGTGCAGATCGAGGCGTTCACGGGCGGCATCGGCTATTTCAGCCCCGCATGGGTCGTCGATCTGTTCTTCGTGCCGTTTGTCGTCGGCGTGATCGTCTCCCTGATCTATGGCTTCGGCGGCAAGTGGCTCTCCTACATTCCTTCCTTGATCGTGCGCACGATCAGCTACGCCGGCATCGCGGCGCACCTGACCCCGATGGCGCCGGGATCGAAGCTGATGCCGATGGGCTGGTGGGGGTTCTATGTGATTTTGGCGATCGAGGCCGCGGCCATCGGCGGCGTCATCGGCGAGGTCGTGATCAAGCGGACTTACGGCCGCTCCGCACCGCGGAAGCTCAACGAGCCCGGTCGGCCGATTCAACGGTAGAGGGCTGGGTCGTGGCTCTCGCGTCATATCGCCCGGCGCCGCTGTCGGCCAAGGAAAGACAGCACCGCCGCCGCCTGCTCTCGATGACCTTGCTGACCTGCGTGGTGCTGGTCCTGATCGGCAGCTCGATTCATGTCGTCATGCTGGGGCGACTGCGCCTCAGCGATATGCGCAAGCTCGCGACCTACGACCTCAAAGAAGAAAGCAGCCACGTCCGCGCGGCCGGCGAGGACATCGTGCTGCAGATGACCCATGAGGCGAACCGTGCGCCCGCCGCCGGCTACACGGTCACCGAGGCCCAGAGACTCGTGAGCCGCGAACAATGGGAGGACCTCGATTCGATGATGGCGGTCGAGGCGGGACCGTTCATCATGGGCACGAATCTGGAGCGCGCCGACGAGCAGGACAAGCCGCAGCACAAAGTCACGCTGCCGAC
>Ga0209040_10001219_pt1 | contig 20262 bp, 22 predicted proteins | sample BogFormECP12_OM3_FD_188240 | JGI IMG/M metagenome (GOLD analysis project Ga0209040, IMG submission 188240) | Bog forest soil microbial communities from Calvert Island, British Columbia, Canada - ECP12_OM3 (SPAdes) (version 2) | ecosystem: Environmental > Aquatic > Freshwater > Wetlands > Bog ...
GGTTTCGATGGAGATCGGCGCCTACGCCAGCGCGTTGGCGGAGGATCGTCGCGTCAATCACCACGACGATCTGACGACGAGCCTGGTGGAAGCCGAGGTAGACGGCGAGCGGTTGACCTCGGCTGAGGTCGCGTCGTTCTTCATCCTGCTGGCGGTCGCCGGCAACGAGACGACACGCAACGCGATCAGCCACGGTCTGCTCGCGCTGACGCGTTACCCCGAGCAGCGGCAGGCCTGGTGGGCCAACTTCTACGGCGTATCGCACTCGGCGGTCGAGGAGATCGTCCGCTGGGCGTCGCCGGTGATCTACATGCGACGCACGCTCACCCGCGACTTCGAGCTGAGTGGGACGACGATGGCCGCCGGGGACAAGGCGACGCTGTGGTACTGCTCCGCCAACCGCGACGAGTCGAAGTTCGTCGACCCGTGGAAGTTCGACGTCACCCGCAACCCGAATCCGCACGTCGGCTTCGGTGGCGGCGGCGCCCATTTCTGCTTGGGGGCCAACCTGGCTCGTCGCGAGATCCGCGTCATGTTCGAAGAACTGCACCGCGAAATACCCGATGTCGTCGCGATCGAAGAGCCTGCACGGCTGCTGTCGCCCTTCATCCACGGCATCAAGACGCTGCCGATTGCCTGGACTCCGCCCGGCTGATTCCAGCCCATCGCGCAACGTCAGAACCGTATAGTCGGCGCAAGCCGAAGGGTGGCAATTGAACGGAGGAAACCCCTTGAGGACCGTGAAGACATCGGCACTGGGCGTCGCGCTCGCCTCAGCCGCGATAGCCCTCGCGCCTGCTGCCGGAGCCGGGATGCTGATCGGCAACTACGAAGTGCATACCCCGAGGGATCCGGGACACTCCTGGATGTGGGAGGTCAGGCAGTGCGGCTTAGACCAGGTGACCTACACCCCTGACTGTGTCCATGTGAATGCCACGCCGAGACCTAACGGGCAAGCGACACCGTGGATCGCAGATGCGCACCTCGCCAATGGTCGCTACACGATGGTCGTCGACGTGCCCGACGGCGTGCGCTGCACCGTGTACTTCCTGCCGTCGCACGACACCTATTCATGGGACATGGTGACGCTCGTCGGTTCGGTGGACTCCACTTTCGACGCCGGTTGCGGCGGCGCACCGGGCGGGAAGGTTTCCTACCCCTTCACGCTGGTGCGAACCTAAAGCCACACCGGCTCGAGGGTCCCGACCATTGCCGATACGGTATGGCAATATTGAACCGTGCGTGTACATTTGGTCGCTAAATCCCTTGCCGTTGTTGTCGTTATGACGTGGGCATTTCTCGGTGTTTTCATTCCATCCGCATCCGCCGAGGGCTGCCCCGACGTGGAAGCGATATTCGCCAGGGGTACCACTGAGACACCAGGCGTCGGAGGAATCGGTCAGGCATTCGTCGATTCACTGCAGTCGAAGGTCGGCCCGAAGTCGTTCGGGGTATACGCGGTCGATTACCCGGCCAGCACTGACTTTCACACCGCGCTCGACGGTATTAAAGACGCGGGCGATCATGTCGAGTCCATGGCGGCCAGCTGTCCGAAAACGAAGATGGTGCTCGGCGGATATTCCCAGGGCACGGCCGTGATGGGTTTCGTCACCTCGGCGGCGATACCGGACGGGGTCGATGCCGCTGACGTACCGAAGCCGATGCCAGCCGATATGGCCAACCATGTCGCCGCGGTCACCCTGTTTGGAGCGCCGTCAAACCGGTTCATGGATACGGTCGGGGCGCCGCAGGTCGTCATCGGCCCGCTGTATCAGCCCAAGACCCTCAAGTTGTGCACCCCGGACGACCCGGTCTGTTCTGATGGGGGCGACTGGGCCGGACATGCGGCCTACGCCGACGACGGGATGGTAGACCACGCAGCGAATTTCGCTCCAAGTCATCTTTAATGCGGCCGAAACTTATTCTCTTACAATCTATGTGCGGCTTGGCCGCTTCGCTCGTCGCGCTGACCGTGCTCCCAGCCTGCCACCCGAACGATCTTAAATCTGGTCATGCATCGACAACGGCGGCCCCGACACCGATAAGCACGACAACCGCCGTGGCTGCCCCGCCCACGACACGAAATCCTCGCAGCGAGAAGTGGATTGACTTGCAGGTCGGTGATTGTCTGGCTGAGCTTCCACCGAGCGACCCCAGCGTGGTCACTGTCACCGTTGTCGACTGTGCGACCGCTCATGCGGCAGAGGTTTATCTTCGCGGGCCGCTGGCGGTCAATGCTGCCGTCGCCGACGTCGCCAACCGGGAGTGCGCTTCAGGGTTTCCCGGATACACCGGGCAATCCGTCGACGGCAGCTCATTCGCGTTGACCTACCTCATCGACTCCGATCAGGATCGGACATCGGACAATCCCGCCCCGAGTACGGTCATCTGTCTGCTGCATGCAGCCAACGGTCGACCTCTGACCGAGTCCGCACGGCGGTGAATCAAACGCCGATCTTCGCGGTCAGTCTCAACCGACCGACACCGCCGAGCCGGCGAAGAGTTGACCCCATTCGTCACGAGCCGCCAACTGCGCGTCGGCAGAGGTGTGGGCTGAGTTTTCGCCGCCGTTCGCGAGATGCACTAGCGCCCAAGCCATTGCGAACACCGGCATCTTGTGACGTTGTGCCACGCTGAGCAGTTCGTGGAAAGCTGTCTCGGAGGGACACCGACGAAGGCCGATGAGAATGCCCTTCGCCGTGTCGAGGATGCGACCACCGTGCGCTTCCAGCGTCATGCTGTGCTTACCTCCTGTTGAGCATGCGAATATCCGGTCGCCCATATAGCCCCAATAGCGAGGCGAATCGTTGCCGATATGGATATTTCGCGGGCGTGATCCGCAATGGAGCACTGTGCCATGATTTGCGCATGCAGCCGAACGCGCCAGATCACCGTCTGGATCGGTACGCACCTGTGATCGTCTTGGTACATATTGACTTGCGGCTATGTCGAACTGACGATAGCCACGATGAGCTACAACGCCGCGACCGAGCACGGCAGCAACTGCACGCCGTGGAGAAGATCAACGGCAAGTCAAGTGATTATCAGTTGGTCGTGTTGTTTTTGTGCAACCACAACGCGGGCCGATCCCCAATGGCCATGGGGCTTTTCAACCATCTCGCCGGTGGCGGCGCCGCGGTGTGGTCCGGTGGTTCTGAGCCTAGGGGCAAGATCAATCCCGCTGCCGTCGCGGTCATGGCCGAGCGTGGCATCGATATCTCTGGTGAATATCACAAGCCGTGGACCGGTGAGATCATCGCAGCCGCAGACGTGATTGTCAGCATGGGCTGCGGCGACCGCGTCCCCGCCCTGCCCGGCTGTCGATACGAAGACTGGGACCTTGACGACCCGTCCGGCAAAGACGTGGCCGAGGTGCGGCTGATCCGCGACCAGATCGAACGCCGCGCGCGCGAGTTGCTCGACGACCTGCGGATTCCCTACCGGTCCTGAACGAGGCCGTCGAACCGAAGATGTGAAAGTTGACGGTTGGTACAGGATGATGTGCTGATGTTTGGCCTCGTCGTAATCGTCGCGCTGTTCGCCACGGTGATCGTGGGTACGGTAGTGGGCCGGCGCTATCGCGTGGGCCCCCCGGTTCTGCTCATCCTGCTCGGCGCGCTGTTGGGTTTGATCCCTCGGTTCAGCAGTGTGCGACTCGACGGGGAGATCGTGCTGCTGCTGTTCTTGCCGGCGATTCTCTATTGGGAGGGCCTGAACACCAGCTTCCGCGAGATCCGCAAGAACCTGCGGGTGATCGCCTTCCTCAGTGTTGGCCTGGTGATTGCCACCGCGGTAACGGTGACCTGGACGGCACGGGCGCTTGGAATGGAGTCACACGCGGCGTCGGTCCTGGGCGCCGTGCTCTCTCCCACGGACGCCGCCGCCGTGGCGGGCCTGGCGAAACAGCTACCGCGCCGCGCGGTGACCGTGTTGAAGGCGGAAAGCATCATCAACGACGGGACCGCGCTCGTCCTCTTCACCGTGGCCGTGTCCGTCGCGGTCGGCGGCAACCCGGTCAGCCCGGCCGCCCTGACGGCCCGTTTCGTCGGCTCGTACCTCGGTGGCATCTGCGCAGGGCTGCTGGTCGGCCTGGCCGCGACCCTGGTGCGCCGCCGTATCGACGCACCGCAGGAGGAGGGAGCCCTGAGCCTGCTGACGCCATTCGCGGCGTTCTTGCTCGCCCAATCGATTCACTGCAGCGGTGTCGTCGCGGTTCTGGTGTCGGCCCTCGTGCTGGCCTACGCCGGGCCACATGTCATCCGGGCTCGTTCCCGCCTTCAGATGTACGCATTCTGGGACCTCGCGACGTTTCTGATCAACGGCTCGCTATGGGTGTTCGTCGGCGTGCAAATGCCCAAGGCGGTGCGCGGTATAGCGGGCGTCGACGGCGGAATTCGCCACGCCGCATTGCTGGCTCTTGCCGTCACCGGCGTGCTGGTTGCGACTCGGTTTGTCTTTTCGGACCTTTTCACTTTCTTCCTTCGTGCTGTTGACAGGCGCGCGGTGCAGCGCACCCGTCGCATCGGCTGGCGCCAGCGGATGGTGTCCCGCTGGGCGGGCTTCCGCGGCGCAGTGTCGCTGGCCGCGGCGCTGGCGGTCCCGCTGACCACGCACAGCGGCGCCCCATTTCCGGACCGCAACCTGATCATCTTCGTCGTCTGCGTCGTGATTCTGGTAACCGTCCTCGTCCAGGGCGGAACGCTGCCCGACGTCGTTCGCTGGGCCCGGTTGCCCGAAGATGTAAGTCGCGCAGACGAATTGCAACTGGCCCGTTGTCGCGGCGCCCAGGCCGCCCTGGAAGCCCTGCCCGTGGTCGCCGCCGAAGTCGGCGCCAGCGAGGAGCTGGTGAGGCGCCTGCGGAAGGAATACGAAGAACACGCGGCCCTCGTTGAAGCCGGCGATGGTGAGGGGTCTAATGAGGTAACCGAGCGCAATGATCTGCTTCGGCGGGTGCGGCTTGGCGTGCTTGAACACAAACGCCGGGCCATCACCGAGCTTCGAGACCAGAATCAGATCGACGACATCATTCTGCGCGAGTTGCAGTCGGTGATGGACCTGGAGGAGGTACGATTGCTCGAGCCAGCCGACACCGAATGACGACGCGAAAGACCCTACCGCGCACCGACTTTGGCGGCAATTTGGTTGGCGATGTCGACGGCTGAGTTCTTCGGGTCGGGGCTGCAGGTGTTGACGTCGACGATGACGTTGTTCTTGATCGCTAGCGCCCGACCGCAGGCCCAACCGCCGGCCCGGGCATTCTGCTGCGTCGCAATCGTGCTTAGCGCGCCGTCGGTATCGGATATCGGCCCGACGATCCATTCCGTCCCAGATTGGATATGGGTATATCCGTGGCAGACCGGCCAGCGCAGGGCGGACGCGATTAAAAACAGACCGGCTTGTTTGGCGGTGGGAAACAACACCACCGCCTGCTCGGCGTAATGCGTGAAGTTATCGCCATCGTTGAGCGCCCGATCCCGCACGGCGGTGAAGCCGCTGTCGGTGTAGACCTCGGCCTGCGCGGACCCGTCGATGGCCAGGCATTCCCGGGGCTTCATCGTGGCGCTGTCGTCAGACATCGCGTCGTGCCTTCTGATGACCGCCATTTGGGCCGCGCCGATCATGGGGCTGATCTGCTCAGGGCTGAGCAGCAAATCATCGAGTTCACGCTCGACGACAGGACGCGGAATGAGCGATGTGGCGGTCGTCGTCGACTTGACACTGGCTTGGTTACTACCGGCACCGCAACCGGCGCTGAGAATGCAGATGCCGACAACGGCGAACGCTGCCGTGAAAAAGCGCATCCTTCTTCATCCCCATTCCCCGAAACCCCAAGCCTACCGTGCGCTTCGGCGGGTAATACCAAGGAATTAAGCCAATTTTAGACTCCACTCAGTGATTCCAAATAGGGCGCGGATGGCTTGCGGAATACACATGCGCCGCAGTGTGTAACGACCGCGTTAACGTGATCAGCGACGGATCGTCAAACGGCTCATGGGCAAACCGCGCATTAGGTACCGTCAACCCGTGTCCCTTAGGCGGGAAAGCCCAATTCGCGGCCGGCGGCTGCGGCTCGATGAGGCGCTGATGGAGCGCGCGCTCATGAGTCCGGCCGGCTACCGGTTCCTCGTCCACGTAGCACCGCGCATCGACAAGATGGTGATTCCTCGTACAAACGGTCGTCTGAGCTCGGTCGGAATCGACAGGGTGGGCCTCGTCACCACCACCGGTGCGAAGTCCGGGTTGCCGCGCACCCATCCGCTGGTACTTCTTGACGACTCTGACGGCCTAATTGCAATCGGGTCCAACTATGGTCGCCCGCCACACCCGGCGTGGAGCAGCAACCTGCTGGCCCACCCCGAATGCACGGTCGAGTTCCTGGCTCCGCCCGCGCAATACCGAGCCGAGTTGCTAACCGGCGACGCCCGCGCCTCGGCATGGGCCACGGCCACCGACTTTTACGCCGGTTACGAGCGCTACCGAACAAAATGCGCGCCACGCGAGATCAGGGTCTTCCGCCTCCGGCCCATCGCCGGCTGACACGCGTCAGCCTCTTCGGTACTTGGAGTTCATGGCCTGTTCAACCAACCGTCGATGTCAGATCGTTGACCGCACACGAGCAGCAGTTCTGCTGGCTATATGCGTGTCGTTCAGGTCGCCAACTTCTACGGACCTCGCTCCGGCGGCCTTCGCACCGCGGTGGACCGGCTCGGCGCGGAATACTGCGCCGCCGGCCACCAAGTGTTTCTGATCGTTCCCGGGCGGCACACCGCCCATACCCGGCTGTCCACGGGTGTGGTGCGAATTACCGTGCCCGCCAGGTTGATTCCCTTCACCGGCGGCTACCGCGCGGTGTTGCCTGGACCGGTCCGGGCACTCCTGGAATCACTCGGGCCGGACACCTTAGAGGTCTCTGACCGGCTCACGCTGAGGTCACTGGGCCGCTGGGGGCGCGAGCACGGTGCCATCACGGTGATGATCTCCCACGAGCGCCTCGATCGCCTTGCAGGCCAAATACTTCCGCGTCGAACCGCGCGGACGTTCGCTGACTTCGCCAACAGGCGCACGGCCGCCAACTACGACACCGTGGTGTGCACCACCGGGTTTGCCCGCGAAGAATTCGATCGCATCGGGGCGACGAATACCGTCACCGTCCCACTGGGCGTGGACCTGGAGACCTTCCACCCGTCTCGGCGCTCCGACCTGGTACGTCAGCGCTGGGCCGCGCCGTCGCAGATCCTGCTGGTGCACTGTGGCCGCCTGTCGGTGGAAAAACGGGCCGACCGCAGCATCGACGCGGTCGCCGAGTTGTGTCGTGCGGGTATCGAGGCCCGACTTGTCGTCTTGGGCGACGGCCCGTTGCGGGCCAGGTTGCAACGGCAGGCCGCTCGATTGCCGATCGATTTCACCGGTTTCATTTCCGACCGGCATACCGTCGCCGCGCTGCTGGCTTCGGCTGACGTCGCGCTCGCGCCCGGGCCGCACGAAACTTTCGGGCTGGCGGCGCTGGAATCGCTCGCATGTGGCACGCCGGCCGTGGTTTCCCGCACGTCAGCACTGGGCGAAATCATCACCGCAGACAGCGGCGCCTTGGCCGACAACGACCCCGCGGCCATCGCGCAAGCGGTCAGCGCGGTCGTCAGCCGGCCCGAAGACCACCGGCGCGCCTGTGCGAGACGCCGTGCCGAGATGTTCACGTGGCAGCGCGCGGCAATCGGAATGCTGACGACGCTCGGCGCCATGCCAGTTGCCGACGAGTGCGACGACTCGGAGAACACCGCGTAGCGCTCTGCGCGGCAGCGCCTAGCCGCGGTTAGCTTTGCGGACTCGAGTTGGTGGGTCCCACCTGACCGGTGAGCGGATTGACCTGTACCGTCATCGGCCCCCGTTGTCCGGCCGCGTTTCCCTTTCCGCGCTGCTGCGCTTGGGCGAGCGCGTTGATCATCGGGTTGTCCTTCAAGAGTTGCTTCCGGTCTTCTTCGGACAGCTCGTAAAACGCCCACAGGCCCCAGGCGGCGGGCCGCACGTACAGCGTCACTTTCTGATGTCGACGCTTGTTTTGCGACAGCACCGCAGGAATGGGTACCACCCGATCCAGCGTCGCAGAACTCACCAGTTCCTGCGCGATCTTGTCCACATCCACCGCGTCCTGAAGCTCGTAGACCAACGACTGATGGGGGGTGTGGGATGGGCCCTGAAGGGCCAGGAACCACGCCATCCGGCGTCTCCTTCGCTTGCCGTTATCAGCGCAACTGTAAAGGACGTGGTCGCGTTGAGCGGCCAGGACTCAGCTCGCCTGCAACAGTTTCGCCGGTCCCCGCGTTCTACGACTAACTGGGATCGGGAAACGCTGCGGTGCTGGCGGGCGCTCCTCTCGCAACCACAACCGGCATCGACGTCGACGCATCGGTGCGCAGAATGGTGTGCACCACTTCGATGAGGTCGTCGATCGGCATCAACTTGCCCGGCATGCAGCCACGCGACGACCAAAGCGGGACGGCCTTCATCGCGAGCTCCATGTCCCAGCCGATGTTCATTCCGGTTTGGCCGTCGCCCTCTCCGCCCGCGCACTCCCCGACGATCAAGCACGTGAAGCCGATCTCCGGGTGTTCGGCCCGCCACGCGTCGACGAGTCTTTCGAGCGCCGCCTTGCTGACGCCATACGCACCGAGGCCCGGCCAGGGCGGCCCGAAGGTGCCTGCGTCAGAAGAGAGGTAGACCGCCTTGCCCGCGGAGGTCGTCAGGTGTGGCACCGCCGCTGCCGTCAACAGCGCCGCACCGATGACATTGGTATCGAAGATCTGCCGCCAGGTTTGGGCATCCATGTCGACCATGCGGACCAGTGGGCCAACCGCCGGCGTGTACACCAGGTTGTCGATACCGCCGAGTGCTTCGGCGGCCTCGCTGATGGCCGCTCGACAGGATCCCTCGTCGGTGACATCGCATTCGATGGCGATGGTGCCCGCGCCCGCTTCCTTGGCGGCAGCCTCGATACGCGCGCGACGCCGGGCGAGCAACGCGACCTGAGCGCCACGCTGCGCGAGGCCGACACCGATGCAACGCCCAAGTCCGCTTGAGGCGCCGACCACCACTGTCCTTGACATATTCGCCCTCTCCTGTAACGAGCCCGCTGCAGGCAACAGCGTATCGGCCGCCAACCGGGCTGGTGACTCCCGGCCATCGCCGAGGTATCGGAAGCCGATTCCAGGGCCTTAGATATTCCGTCCGGATAGCCGGTGACCTGGCATTTGTGAGCTTAGACACATCAACGAACGGGCTAACCCCGGCTCGCAAGTGAGGATTTGGTGCGCAACGCGCACCTGGCTTCCGGGAGTGTGATCCAGATGGGCATGACCTCTTTCGCCGTCGCTGAAATGCGGTCCGACGACCGCGACTACGACAATTGGCTAGCCACCCTGACCCAAGTGTCTGCGCGCCTGGACATTTTGCAGACCGTGGTCACCGAGCTGTGCGAGCTATGCGAAAACGAGGACGTGCTCAAAAGCCGACAAGTCCTGGCGATACTCGAAAGGCAAGGGGCGATGACTAAGGCCGCTGACACAAGCTCCGCCGCCAAACTGATGTAGTACGTCAGTCTGCTCAGTACGGTGAGCAGTATGAAGTATCTGGACGTCGACGGAATCGGACGAGTCAGCCGGATCGGGCTGGGCACCTGGCAGTTCGGGTCGCGTGAGTGGGGCTACGGGGACAATTACGCCTCGGGACCCGCCCGCGACATCGTGCGTCGCGCCCTCGCCCTGGGGGTCACCCTCTTCGATACCGCCGAGGCATACGGACTCGGTAAAAGCGAACGCATCCTCGGTGAGGCACTCGGCGATGAGCGCACCGAGGTAGCGGTGGCCAGCAAGATCTTCCCGGTCGCCCCTTTCCCTGCCGTGGTCAAACAGCGCGAGCGCGCCAGTGCACGACGGCTGCAGCTAGACCGCATCCCGCTCTACCAAATCCACCAGCCCAACCCGGTAGTTCCGGACTCGGTGATCATGCCGGGCATGCGCGACCTGCTGGACAGCGGCGCCATCGGCGCAGCCGGCGTCTCGAACTACTCGCTGTCACGTTGGCAGAAGGCTGATGCCGCGCTCGGCCGGCCGGTCATCAGCAACCAGGTGCATTTCTCACTCGCCCACCTTGGTGCGCTTGACAACCTCGTTCCGTTCGCCGAGCGCGAGAACCGCGTCGTGATCGCCTACAGCCCACTGGCGCAAGGGCTTTTGGGCGGCAAGTACGGCGTCGACAACCGTCCCGGTGGGGTTCGCGCGATTAACTCGCTTTTCGGCACCGAGAACCTACGTCGTATCGAGCCGCTGCTGCAGACGTTGCGCGACGTCGCGACGGAAGTCGGCGCCAAGCCGGCACAGGTCGCGCTGTCCTGGCTGATCAGCCTGCCGAGCGTGGTCGCCATTCCCGGCGCGTCCAGTGTTGAGCAGCTCGAGTTCAACGTCGCCGCCGCCGATATCGAGCTGAGCGCAGACTCCCGCGACGCGCTCACCGAGGCGGCACGCAACTTCCGGCCGGTGTCGACGCGGCAATTCCTCACCGAGATCGTCCGCGAGAAGCTCGGCCGTCACTGATCCGGGTTGGTCTCCGCTAGGGCCGCGACTCCTCGGGAGTCCAGGCCAGCGGCTGGCCGGGCTGACCGGGAAATAGATAGTCGATGAAAGCCGCAGCGGTGGGTTGTGGTTCGTGATTGGCCAGGCCTGGCCGCTCGTTGGCTTCAATGAAGGCGTATTCAGAGCCGGTGATGTCGGGCACGAGCAGGTCGATGCCGGTCACCCGGATGCCGATCGCCTCTGCAGCAGCCACCGCAACCGCGCAGAGTTCCGGGTTCACCTCAGGGGTGACATCGTGGATCGTGCCGCCTTGGTGCAGGTTGGCGGTGTGGCGAACGCGGAGCCGAATTCCTTGCGGCAAGACGTCGTCCAGCATCCAGCCGGCTTCCGCGACGGTCGCCTCGGTGATCTCGTCCAGTGGGATACGTGACTCACCACCGGTAGCCGCCGAGCGCCGTCGGCTCTCGGCGGCGATCAAATCGCGGACGGTGTGCTCACCGGTGCCGATGATCTCGGCAGGCAACCTCAGCGCGGCGGCCACTACCCGACCGTCGATCACCACCAACCGCAGGTCGCTGCCGGCGACCCGCTGCTCGATGAGTACCTCCGGATACTGCTCGCGCGCGCGTGCCACGGCGGCTGCGAGTTCTTCAGGCCCGTGGCCGGCGAGAACGCCCACGGTGATGCCCTTACCCTGCTCACCTCGGGTGGGCTTGACGACGACCTCGCCGACTTCTTTCAGAAACCCGTAGTCGCCATCGTTCAAGGTGGCCAGGCGGGCCCGAGGCACCGTGATGCCGGCTTCGGAGACCAGCCGCCGGGTCAGCCGTTTGTCGTCGCACCGGCACATGGCGATCGCGGAGGTGAACTCGGACAACGACTCACGGGTGATCACACTGCGGCCACCGTGAGTCAGCCGCATCTCGCCGGTCTCGGCGTCCAGGACCTCCACCCAGATACCGCGGCGCATCGCCTCGTCGGCGATGATCCGCGCGTAGGGATTGAGGTCGTCGACCGTCTCCGGCGGCGCGGTGAACAGCGGTTCGTTGATCGCGTTCTTGCGTTTGATCGCCAGCACCGGAACGCGGCGAAAGCCCAGCTTCTCGTAGAGGCTGATAGCCGCGACGTTGTCGTGCGCGACTGAAAGGTCCATGTAGGCGCGGCCCAGACCGTGGAAGTGTTGCGCCAGTGCACGGGTCAGGGCCACTCCAATGCCGGGAAGTGCCGCCGCGGGGTCGACTGCCAGGGTCCACAGGCTGGATCCGTGCTCGGGGTCGGAGAACAGCAACTCGTGGTCCACGCCGGTCACGGTGCCGACCACGGCATCGTCGTCGTCGCGCACCGCAAGCAGATACGTGACTGCTTCCACATGCTGATGGTTGTCCCAGATCGTCTCGATCGGTGAAGGGACCATTCCGCAGCGCACGAACACGCGGTTCATCGCGTCGGCGTCGGCCGGGTCGTTCAGGCTGCGGACGGTGATCCCGATCGGCGATGGAGCCAGGTCCTCCTGCGTGGTCTCATCGGTGAAGCGCAGTCGATAGGTGTGGCTGGGGTCGATGAAGAGCTCAGTCGGGGCTCCGGCGACCACCACGTGGGACTCGCGCGCGTAGATACAGATATCGCGGCGCCCGGGCGCTTCTCGTCGCAGTGCCTCGGTCAGCGTGGCCACATCGGCGAAGGTTTGACCGAAGATTAGTTTGCCCCAACCTAATTCGAGCTCCACATCTTTGGCCATCGCGTCCACGAGGTGGGGCGGCGACGCGTCGTGCAGGCCCAGCGTGATTGCCTCGGGATGGTCCTCTGACGGATCGATAACTGTCATGCCGCCGGACCTGCCCCGTCGCGGCGCTGCGGCCACGGCAATTCCCACGTCATAGCCATGTTGTCTACCCAACTCAACAGTTCGTCTATCAACTTCCCTGTCGTATTCCAGGCCGCAGCACTCACCCCTAGTCTGGCACCGACGGAATCTCCGCGCAGCCCCGGTCACTGCGCGGCGGTTGGCAGGGTGTCGACCCCTATCGCTTGAAACGCCCCGCGAACCCGCGCAACGGCAGGTCGGCGCTGGTGATGAGTCCGGGCCGCGCGGCGACTACTGACGTGATCGCATTGAGGGCAGGCAGGCCGGTCACGGTCATGCCGATGGAGGCGAAATTCTCCGGATTGGACAGGTCGACGCCCGGTTTGGGGAAGATCATGTGCTTGTTGTAGACGCACGGGTCACCGGCGATTTGGGTGATGTAGCAGCCTTTGATGTTCCAGCTCGGATCGGTTTGCGGGGTCATCTGCCACTCCAGATGCGTCTCGACCCGAGGAACCCCGTCCGCGATGCCCTGGTATTTGATGTAGTTACCACCCAGCGAACCCTTGGGCAGCGTGTACCAGCCCAGGTCTACGTCCTTGGTGCACGCGCCCAGCTCATAGCTGAATTTGACTTCGTCGAGCGGCAGATCGAAGCAGTCGGCCATCATCAGCACGCTGTCGGCAAAGACGCGGGTGTACTTCTCCAGCTTCGCCGGGATTTTCGGATCGTCGACCGGCAAGCCGTAGCCGACCTCGATCCAGGTGTCTTTGGAGTGATGACACGACACATCCACCGATTCGATGGTGGTGATGTTCTCGATCTCGGCGACGTCCGCCGAACACACCACGCCCAGAATCTGATTCAGCCCCGGATTCATCCCGGTGCCGTAGAACGTGGCGCCGCCTTTCTCGCACGCCTCCTGCAGAAGCTGGGTTACCGGCTTGCCAGACGGATGCGGGTGATTCTTGTCGCGGTGCCACCCGGTGATCCAGTCGGCGGTGGTGACAATGTTGATTCCCGCCTCGAGGACTTTGACGTACAGGTCCTCGTCGGGGAACACCCCGTGGAAGGTGAGGACGTCCGGTTTGGCCGCGATGATCTCCTCGATGCTGCCGGTCGCCTCCACCCCATTGGCAGCCAAACCGACCAGCTCGCCGGTGTCCTTGCCGATCTTTTCCGGTGAGTAGCAGTGCACACCAACGAGCTCCAGGTCAGGCTGCGCGGCGATCCGCTTGATCATCTCCGAGCCGACGTTTCCGGTGGCTACCTGGAACACGCGAATCGGTGCAGCGGGTGCGTTCATTCGGTTCAGCCTTTCTGCGATGCGGCGTAGACGTCGGCGGCGCTGCCACCAATGCCGTCGGGATAAAATTGCTTGGCCCACTTGCGAATTGCGGTGAAGCCCTCATACTCTGCGGTGGCCAGTGCGGGCGGATCCGCGTAGCGCTGGTGCCCCCAGATGTGGACATCCTGCTCGAACTGCCGGATCACTTCCTGTCCGAATTCTCGCGCCTTAGTCTCGGCCCGCGCCGGATCCTTGCCCGGCGTCCGGCCGATGTAGACGATGAACCGCACGTCGGAGGTGGACTCGTCGACCGGGGTGATCGCGGAGATGGTGCGGTTGTCGACCATGCCCCAACTCTTGGTCACCGCGATTCCCAGACCGCCGTTGATGGCCTCCACGCGGCTTTCGATGTCCTCGATCTTCTGGTTGTCATCTCCTTCGAAGGTGATCGTGAAGTCGACGAAGGACACTGGTTCGTCGAAGTCGTGGCGGGTGAAGACCGGCACGATCGGAGTGTTGTGCACGTACTTGAAATGGGCGAAGTCCACGCCGTTTTCGAGCACGTACTGCGGGTGCATCTCCAGGCGTTCCCGATACAACCGCTGCTGCGGGTAGTAGTCGTCGGCGCTGCTGCCGTCGTTGAATCCGGCGAACACGTCCGGCGCATCGAAATACGGCTGACGACCGTCCACGTCGTGCCAGATGTAGACCGATTCGTTGCGCTCGACCACCGGATAGGTGCGGAGCCGCCGGCCGCGATTGGGGCGATCCTGATACGGGATACGAACGTTGCGGCCCTGCTGGCTCCACTGCCACCCGTGAAACGGGCACTGCAATACCTCGCCGACGACCTTGCCGCCGTAACCCATGTGTGCGCCGAGATGTTCGCAGTAAGCGTTCATCAGGGTGAGCTGGCCGGACTCGGCACGCCAGGCAACCATCTCCTGGTCGAAATACTTCATCGTGTGGACATCGCCGATGCCGATCTCGTCGGACCATGCGACTTGGAACCACCCGGTCGGTTTCATCGACAATGGCGGTTTAGCCATGTCACCTCGTCCTTTCTGTGGCCGCAGGGCGACGTCAGGAATCATAGTCAGCTCAACGAAAAAATCCTAGTGGGCACTATGAAAGTGCGGCAGACCGGCTAGCATCCAATGCAATGACGCAAGCGGAAGTGCATCAACGGCGCAGCAATAAGCGCGGGCTGGCCACCCGCCAGACGATGCTCGACGCCGCGGTGCGCTCGCTGGCCTCCGGTGATCCGGGCGCGGTGTCGGCAACCCGCATTGCCAAGGAGAGCGGCGCTACCTGGGGCGCGGTGCAGTATCAGTTCGGCGACGTGGACGGGTTCTGGGCAGCCGTGCTGCACCGGACCGCCGAGCGCCGTGATGCGACGTTGTCCGCATGGTCAAGCGTCAAACCGGGCGCACCCCTACGTGAGCGGGTTGGTGCGATCATCGACACCCTCTACCACGGGCTGGCGTCGGAGGATTCCCGCGCGATTGAGAATCTGCGGGCGGCGCTGCCCCGTAACCATCACGAGCTGGAACGTCTCTATCCGCGTACCGCTGCTGAATTGTTCTCCTGGGGTAAGAGCTGGCAGGAAACCTGCCAAAGCGCCTTCGCTGGTCTCGGTGTCGACCCACAGCGAGTCCGCGAGGTGGCCGCTCTGATCCCCGGTGCGATGCGTGGGCTGGTCTCCGAGCGGCAGCTCGGCTCTTACGCCGACCTTGACGAAGCCCGGCGAGGGCTAACCAACGCTCTGGCAACCTATCTCGACCAATCGCGTCGATCGTGATCGAGCGATCACGAGACGGCGAGCTGCAGATGCTCTCGGCGCCGGACCAGGATGCTGGGTAGCCAGTCCCCGACGTCGGCAGCCTCGATCAAGCTCGTGCGCTCGAGCAGCATCCCCAATACGATGCGCGCTTCCAAGCGTGCCAGCGCGGCTCCCACACAGAAGTGCACGCCTTTGCCGAACGTCACGTGATCTTTCGCGCTGCTGCGATCGAGGCGGAAATCGTTGGGTGTCTCGACGTGGGCCGGGTCGCGGTTTGCCGCCCCCCACATCAGCAGCAGATGGGAGTCGGCGGGCAACTCGACCCCGGCAAGGGTTGTATCGCGCAGCACATGTCGAAAGTGGCCGCGGAACGGCGCCTCGAAGCGCAACGCCTCTTCGATGAAAGCTCCTAATAATCTTGGGTTTTCACGAACCTGCCGTTGGATTTCGGGGCGATCGGTGAGAATCCAGGCCGCGCTGCCCAACAGCGACGCCGTCGATTCGCCGGCCGCGCCAAAGAGCGTGAGCATGATCGACAGCGCCGGGGTTTGCTCCAACTCGCCCGACGCGCAGCGGGCGGCCACATCACCGATCAGGCTGTGTTCAGCGTTGGCGCTCGCTTTCTCGAAATATTTCAAGACGTACCTGGACAGTTCTATGGCGGCCATTCCGGCCGCTTGGAGTTGGTCAGGGGTGACGATCCCGTCGAGCAGCGTGGTGGCGGCGTATCCGAGCCGAATGAGTTTGTCGACGTCGTCAGCGGGCAGGCCCAGCAGCCTGGCGACTACCATCATGGGCAGCCGATTCGCCATGGCGCTCATCCACTCGATCTGCCCGTCGTGCAGATTCTCTTCCCACAACCGGTCGGCGGTGTTGGCCGCGAACTCTTCGATGATCCGAACCCGCTTCGCCGACAAGTGCGGCAACAAGATTCTGCGGTGCATCGCATGCACCGGATCGTCCGCGGTGGCCAAGGCGTGCGAGGGATCCCCGGGCGGCCCCATGTCGAATGGAGTGACGGTGCCGTCATCGTGGTAGACCATGGTCGCGGTGAGGTTCGACGAAAAATCCTCGACCCGTTCGACGGCCTCCAGCAATGCATCCCAACCGCACACGACGTAGAACGCCGACTCGCCGATGCGATGAACGGGCGCCTCTGCGCGCATGCGGTCATATAGCGGATAAGGATCCTGTAGCGCGTCGGGGCTGAAGAACTGGGTCGGATCATCCACGACCGTCATGGGTTCAGGCTGGACGCCGCCAGGGGCAGCGTCAACGGTGCGCGGCAAAGTTGAGGAACGCCTCATGCCTGTGCCGCCTGCGGCTCAAATCGCCTGTATGGCTCCACCTGGGCATTATTGTGAGAAAAACCAGCTGAAAATTCTCACGCTGAGAGAACTATTTCAGCAGTTCGTGATCGAGGGAGGTCAGCCGGATGCCACGCCACGACTGGCTGGTCGGACGGGATCGCCAAAGCGAAGCCGCTGAACGGATCTATGCCGCGGCGGCCGATCTGATTGCCCGCCGGGGATACGAAGCCTTCACCATCGAGGCCTTGGCAGCGCGGGTCCACTGCTCGCCCGCCACGATTTACCGCCATGCTGGCGGCAAAGCTGCCATCCGCGACGCCGTCGTCGGTATCCAAGCAGCGCGCATCGTCGACACGGCGCGTCAAGCCATCAAAGACCTCAAGGGCCCAGACCGGGTGGTGACCGCGACGATCGTCGCCCTGCAGGGTCTGCAATCGGATCAGCTGGCCCACTTGATGCAGTCGACGCACGCGACTCCGGTCAGCGAATGGATCACCAGCTCACCCGCCGTGACCGGGTTTGCCGCCGAAATGCTCGGCCTCGAGAACGACGACCCGCTCGCCGCGCAGTGGCTCATTCGCGTGTTCTTGGCTCTGTGGTGCTGGCCGCTCAAAGACCCTGACGTCCAACGCACCATGCTGCAACGCTTCCTCGGGCCGCCCTACAGCAGCGACAACTGAACTCGTCAGTCAGCACTATCTCTTCAACGGAGTCGGTGCCGCCGTTCACGCAACAACGTGAGGATTCGGCGATAAATTGTCGGTCATGACTAAGACCAGCACCGTTCACATGATCATCGGCGGGGGCGGCGGCGGCCGCAGCCCCGGAGGCGGCGGGGGCGGCCGCCTTGGCGGTGGTGGCGGTGGCGGCCGCTAGGGCCGAAAAACCGCTTCTCCCTACTTTTCGCCCCTGAGCTCCCACCTGCGGGGCTAGGGCGCGCGGACGGCACTTTAAATTGTTGCGGCGCAGTCGATTTCGCGACGCCTCGGCGAGCCGGTTGAAGCCGTCGACGAGTTCGCCTCAAGTAGTTGAAAATAATGGCGTGAAGTCTGCGATGGTTACGGCCGACGTCGCTTTCCGGCTCGAAGCCGTCCTCCCTTGTCGTCGGCAGGCTCGCACATGAAGGTACGCGACGTCGCGCCGACGAGCAGGGTGATGGTAGTGGCGATCATGGTGTCGATGGTCGCCTTCCTTGACAGCACCGTCGTGAACTTGGCCCTGCCTGCCATCGAACGCGCCATCGGTGGCGGGCTCGCTACCCGCAATGGGTCGTGGATGGTTATTTGCTGGCCTTGGCAGCCATGATCCTGCCGGGCGGTTCCATCTCGGATCTGTTCGGTCGTGTACCGGTATTGCGTTTCGGGCTGACGGCGTTTGGTACAGGTTCGATATTGGCGGCTACCGCGGTCTCCCGGGCGATGTTGATCACCGGACGCGTTATCCAAGGATTGGGTGGTGCGTTTTTGGTGCCCGGGCCACTGGCGCTGATCGACTCCGCATTCGACCGCGCAAACCGATCCGCAGCTATAGGTACTTGGACCGCCTGGACGGGCACCGCTTTTGCGGTGGGACCGCTGCTTGGCGGGCTGGTCGTGGACTTCCTGAGCTGGCGATGGATCTATTTCTTGTCGGCCTTCCCGATGGTCATCGCCTTCGCGTTGACATTTTGGCTATGTCCGATGCCCGCTCCCTCCGAACACGCCCGCGTCGACGTCGTCGGCGCGGCGTTGTCGGCGGTCGGCCTGAGCGCCACGGTGTTTGCACTCATCGAATCTCAGCGACGCGGATGGGCCGACCCTCTCGTCACCGCATCGACGGTCTTGGGGGTTGCGGCGTTGCTGGCGTTCATACCGTGGGAGCGCCACGCGCCTCACCCCATGCTGCCGTTGAACCTGTTCGCAAACCGAAACTTCGCCGGTGCCAACCTGACGACCGCATTGGTCTACGGCGGCTTATCGATGTGCTCACTTTCCATCGCGCTCTACACCCAAGAGGTTGCCGGATATTCGGCCACCGTCGCGGGTTTGGTCACCTTGCCCAGCCCCATCATTTCGTTTGTATTCGCGAGGCGCGTCGGGGCCATCGCCGCCCGGATCGGACCTCGACTTTTCGTGACGACGGGACCGGTACTGGCCGGGGTCGGCTACCTGCTCATCCGCCCTGCCGAACCTGGATTCCACGTGGTCACAGACCTGCTGCCCGGAATGATCGTGTTGGCCATCGGCGCGGTGCTCACCAGTACACCGTTGACTGCACTGAATTTGTCATCCGTCGAGCCCGAGCACGGAGGAATCGCCTCAGCAATACAAAACGTCGTGGGCCGCCTTTCTGCGCTGATCGCGACGGCCTGTGTGGGGCTGATCGCCGCCAGCACGCTGGCCGATGCCAGCTTCGCACGGGTGCTGCAAGTCGCCGCGGTGTTGTTCTTCATCGCCGCCGCCATCGGCGCCGTCACCATCACCAACCCGACCGTTCCCGTTGAGCCCGTTTCCTGTGAAGTCGCTGCGCTATGCCGCGACCGTCACGACGCCCACCCCCAGCTGGCCCACGCGTCAGTCGACGGCGGCCGCCTCGCCGCTGAGGATCAGGGTTCCTGAAATCGGCGATGCCCACGCGAAGCCTTCAGTGGCTGGAAGACTACTGGCATGCCGGCGATTAGCAGCATCGTGCGTCAGGCTGTCCCCGAGGATGCGAACGCCTGCGTGGCGATTTACCGCCCCTATGTCGAAGACACGGCGATCAGTTGGGAACTCGAAGTACCGCCGGTGGACGAGATGGCTGCGCGTATCGCCGGACTGCGCGCCACCCACGAATGGCTCGTCTTGGAACGCGAGGATCAGATCGTCGGCTTCGCCTACGGGCAGCCGCTGAAGCGCCTGGGTACCTTCCAATGGTCAACTGAGACGGGCATCTATATGCGCGCGGACCATCAGCGCACCGGCGGTGGCCGCGAACTGTACACGCAACTACTGCGCCGGCTCACCGAACGTGGTTATCGCCAAGCCTTCGCCGGCATCACCCAACCGAACGAGGCCAGTAACGGTTTTCATCGATCCTTGGGATTTCAGGATGTCGGCCGGTACCGGCACGCGGAATGGAAACACGGCAGCTGGCACGACATCGTATGGATGCAACTCGATCTGCTCGACGCTGCCGAGCAGCAGCGACCGCCCGGGCCAATCGTCTGACCGGCGCTGATTGATATGGTCCGGTCATGACAGTCGCGAGTGGACGCCTGGCGGATTTCGTGGTCGATCGGCGCATGGTGATCACGGCGCTCGCACTACCCATCGGTGCGCTGTCAGCGGCCGCAGCGTGGTGCCTACTCAGGTTGATCGGGCTGGTCACCAATCTTGTCTTCTACCAACGGTGGTCCGTCGAGCGTCCTCGCCTGTTTGGCAAGCCGTGATTGATTCAATCCCAGTACCGCGCACCAGAGTTATTGCAGTTCACCACGCCTTTCACGGCCCGATTTCGACAGGCGTGAACTAAACGTGAACTGAGCGGACGGC
>Ga0209040_10001220_pt1 | contig 20261 bp, 15 predicted proteins | sample BogFormECP12_OM3_FD_188240 | JGI IMG/M metagenome (GOLD analysis project Ga0209040, IMG submission 188240) | Bog forest soil microbial communities from Calvert Island, British Columbia, Canada - ECP12_OM3 (SPAdes) (version 2) | ecosystem: Environmental > Aquatic > Freshwater > Wetlands > Bog ...
AGTCGCGGAGGTGTCGGTCTGCATCGGTTGCCTCCATGCTGGTGTGTGGAAGCTCAGCCTACCAAGTCAGGCCACCGTCCACCCGCATAGGATCTTTTTGCCCGCTTCAGACCGCCGCCGCCGGGAGGGGCGCCTTCGCCAGGATGATATCGGACGCCTTCTCGGCCACCATGATGGTCGGGGCGTTGGTGTTGCAGGACGGCACGAACGGCATGACGGAGGCGTCCACCACCCGCAGGCCCTCGAGGCCGCGCACTTTCAGGTCCGGCGTCACGACCGCCTCCGGGCCGGACCCCATGGCGCAGGTCCCGGCCGGGTGGTGATCGGTCTTGCACGAGCCGCGGGCGTATTCGATCAAGTCCGCCTCGCTCTCGACCTTCGGCCCCGGCAGCCGCTCGGCCAGGATGAAGGGCTTGAGCGCCGGCCGGCGCAGGATGTCGCGCGCGATCCGCAAGCCCTGAAGGGCGCAAGCCCGGTCGTACGGGTCCTCCCAGTAGTTGGGGTCGATGAGCGGCGCGGCGTTGGGGTCGGCGCTCTTCAGCCGCACCGTCCCGCGCGAGCGCGGCCGCAGGAAAGCGGAGTTGAGGGTGACGCCCGGATTGCGCATCTGCTCGACCCCTGCCTCGATGCCCGATCCGAGCCCCAGGTGGAACTGAATGTCGGGCGAGCGCGCGGCCTTGTCCGCCCACCAGAACCCGCCCGTCTCGAAGAGGGTCGAGGTCACCGGGCCGGTCTTGAACAAAAGGTATTGGAGCCCGGCCCAGATTGTGCGGTCAAGCCGGGCCACCCGGTCGTAGGTGTGGTCGCCGGTGCACTCGCAGATCGCGTAAAGGTCGAGGTGGTCCTGGAAGTTGCCGCCGACGCCCTTGAGGTCGTGGACGACGGTCACCCCGGCGCCGCGCAGCGCGTCGGCCGGCCCAATGCCGGAGAGCTGCAGGAGGCGCGGCGAGCCGATCGCGCCGCAGCTCACGATGACCTCGCGTTCGGCCCGCACGGTCTCGACGCCGCCGGCGCCGGCGACGGTCACGCCGACCGCTCTGCCCTTCTCGACCTCGACCTTCATCGTCGCCGTCTTGAGCCGCACGGTCAGGTTCGGACGGCCACGCGCGGGCTTGAGATAGGCGCTCGCGGCCGAGGAGCGCTCAGCGTTGCGGGTCGTCAGCTGATAGTGCCCGATCCCCTCCTGCACGGCGCCGTTGAAGTCGGCGTTGAACGGGACGCCGGCCTCCTGCGCCGCGCGGAGGAAGGCGAAGCTGATCGGCGGCGGGCTGACGGGGTACGAGACGCCGAGCGGCCCGCCATAGCCGTGATAGGCGTTGACGAGGCACTCATTGTCCTCCGCGCGGATGAAATAGGGCAGGACCTCGCGGTAGCTCCAGCCCTTGGCCCCGGCCTCGCTCACCCAGGCGTCATAGTCCTTGGCGTTTCCGCGCGTGTAGAGCTGGGCGTTGATGGTCGAGCCTCCGCCGATGATCTTGGCCTGGGTGAAGCGGAGGACGCGGCCGTTGAGATGCTTCTGTGGGACGGTGCTCCAGCCCCAGCTCGCAATGCCCTTCGTCATCCTGGCGAAGCCGGCCGGCATGCGGAAAAGCGGGTTCGAATCGCCGCCGCCGGCCTCGAGCAGCAGGACCTTCGTGCTTGGATCGGCGCTCAGACGGTTGGCGAGAACGCAACCCGCGGGGCCGCCACCGACGATAATGTAATCAAAGGCCATCGGCCGCTCCGTCAGAGATCGTGTCGCGCGATGTGGTCGGCGACGCGCAGCGCCTGCGCCGCGATGGTGAGCGCCGGGTTGACCGCCGCCGAGGTCGGGAGGAACGAGGCGTCGACGACGAAAAGGTTCGGATGATCCCATGCGCGGCAGTAGGGATCGAGCGGCGACGTCGCCGGGTCGAGCCCGATGCGCGCCGTTCCGCACTGATGCGAGGGCGTGCGGCGATCGAAAGGCTGGGAGAGGACGATCGGGTAGCCTGCGGCTTTGAGCCGCTCGCGCAGCTTCGCGACCAGCGCGAGATGCGCCGCCCAGTTGCTGCGCCGCCAGTCGAGGCGGATCTTCTCGCGGTCGAGCGTGACGCGGCTCTCCGGACTGGGCAGATCCTCGCTCATCGCCAGCCAGTCGACCGAGCGGCGGCTGACCGCGTTGAGCGCGAATTCGGGAGCGGCGCGGATATTCGCCTTCAGGATCGCGCCGCTGACCCGGCCGAGCAGCTGGATGTTGCCGAGCGGCGCCCCGCCGCGCCCGTCGTCGAGATAATAGTCGTTGATGGCAAAGGTCTTCTGGTAGACCGAATCGTTGACGCTCCACGGATCGATGGCGATGACGGCGGAGAGGTTGTGGTTCATGAAGTTGCGGCCAACCATGTCGCTGCAGTTGGCGAGGCCGCGTTCGGAGGAGCGCAACAGCAACTCAGCGGATTTGACCGCGCCGGCGGAGAGCACGACCGTCGCGGCGTTGACGACCGCAGTCTTGCCGCCGCTGCGGTAAGCGACGCCTTCGATCCGCCGGCCGTCGAGCGCCGCGACCAGGCGCAGCGCCTCGGCGCCGGTCTTGAGCGTGACGTTGGGATGCGCCAGCGCGCTGGCGAGCGCGCCGGTTTCCGCGTCCATCTTGCCGCTGCGCGCGTCGGGAAACGCGTCCCACGGCGTCGCGCCGCGTTTCAGCCACGCCTCGATGTCGACGCCGAGCGGTAGCGAGGAGGGATGCAGGCCGACGCGCTTGAGCCGCTCGCGCACCCTCGCGATCGCCGGCTCATCGGGCACCGGCGTGAACGGAAACGACGTCGAATGCGGCGGCTCGCTGGGATCGCCATCGAGCGCGCCGCGAACCCGATAAAGCGCCTCGGCGCGGCCGTACCACGGCTCCAGCTCGTCGTAGTCGAGCGGCCAGCCGGGCGTTTCCCCCTCCATGTGGGCGATGGGGTGGAAGTCGGCGGCGCGATAGCGCATCAGCACCGCGCCGTAGAACTTGGAGTTGCCGCCGACGTAATAGTAGTTGCCTGGGTTGAATGGGCGCCCGTCCCCGCCGATCCACGTCTCCTTCGGTCGGAAGACGCCGCGTTGGAAGATCGCGCGCGCGTCGCGTGTCTCGGGCGTGTCGGGCAGCTGCTCGCCGCGCTCAAGGATGAGGATGCGCGCGCCGGTCGGCGCAAGCCCGGCGGCGATGGTCGCGCCGCCCATGCCCGACCCGACGATGACGACGTCGGGGCTCGAGGTCGAACTGTCCATTCGATTTCGCCGCCGCGTCGACCGTCAGCTCGCCAGTCCGGCGGCCGCGGCAGGGCGATCGACGCCGCGCGCGAGACGCGGAGCGGCGACGAGCTTTCCGAGAATGGCGAAGCGCGACGCCCCGCTCGCAGCGGGAATGTTGTTGGCGAGCTGCAGCTTCGCCGCGAGCGCAAGCGCGGCGAACTTGATCGCTTCCTTGTACTGCGCTGGAATGCCGAACTCGTCCGAGCGCGTTAGGCGCAGGCCGGAGGGAAGATTCGCCGCCAGACGCCGCATGAGATGCGTGTTGCGGACACCGCCGCCGCTCGCGATCAGCGTGTCGATTTCCGGCAGGACCGGAATGTGCTCCCGGATCGAGCGCGCGATCGAAACCGCCGTGAACTCGGTGAAGGTGGCGAGCAGGTCCTCGGGCGAAAGGGCGCGGTTTTCGGCGATCTGCTGGTCGGCGAAGGCGGAGCCGAAATCGAGTCGCCAGGCGCTGCGCGGCGGCTTGCGGCGGAAGAAGTCGTGCTCCAAGAGTCTCGTGAGCAGCGGCTCGCTCACTGCGCCCCGCGACGCCGCCGCGCCATCGGCGTCGTAGGTCTTGCCCAGGAGCGTTCTGGCGGTGTGGTCGAGCATCACGTTGCCCGGGCCGGTGTCGAACGCCATCATCCGGCCGCGGTCGGCGTCGGCGATATGACAATTGGCGATGCCGCCGATATTGAGGGTCAGCACCGGACCGATGTCGCGAAACGCGACGTAATCGAGGAACTGCATCAGCGGCGCCCCCGTCCCGCCGAGCGCATGCTCCATCGGTCGGAATTGCGTCACGACGGTCGCGTCGCAGGCGGCGGCGACGATCGACGGCTCGGCAATCTGCAGCCCGCATGGAAAGGGGCCGTCCAGCCACCGCCCGACGAGATCCTCTTCACCGGCGAACGCCGCCATCCGCGCCTGATCGGGCGGCTCCTGATAGATCGTCTGGCCGTCAAAGCCGATGACCGCGAGGCACTCGGGCATCGTTCCGGTCTCGCGCATCAGCGAGCGGGCCGCCTCCGCGTAAAGCGCGCCGGCGACATAGTTGAGCCGGGTCAGCTCGAACAGGGTCAGCCTGTTCTCGAACGCGTCGAGCACCTGCTTGGCGATATTCTCCGGCCACGCGACCGTCTTGCCCGCGACGCAGCGCGGACGCTTGAGCTGACCGCCTTCCTCGACGTCGATGTCGACCAGAACGACGTCGACGCCGTCGAACGATAATCCGCTGTTCAACCCGATCGCCAGCATCTTGTCTCCTCGCGCGCGAACGGCGCCCATCCGAGCTTTTCGTCCCGGCCTCGCGGATTTGCCGCGAGGCGGCGACCACGCCGCTCAAAGGCGCCGCGTCGTCTGCGGGTCGAACAGCAGCGCCTTGTCGAGGTTGAGCGCGAAGGCGTGGTTCTCGCCCACCCGAACTTCCGTGTCGGCCCGCATGCGGGCGGTCATTTCCTTGCCGGCCACATGGGTGACCACATAAGTGTCCGAGCCCGCCGGCTCGACGATCTCGACCTTGGCGTCGAAAGTCGCGACTGACTTGGCGTTGCGGTCGATGCTCTCGCGGTCGTTGACCGCTTCCGGCCGGATCCCGAAGATGACATTGGAGCCCTCAACCAGCTTCTGCGAGTCGGCGCTTGAGGGGGCCGGAACCACGATTGGCGGATGATCCTTGCGCTCGAGCACGATGCTGGCTGCGCCATTTAGGCGCGAGACCTTGCCGTTGAGCAGATTCATCGCCGGCGAGCCCATGAAGTCGGCGACAAAGAGGTTGGCGGGCGAATTGTAGATTTCGTTCGGCGAGCCGACTTGTTGCAGTTCGCCGTCCTTGAGGACCGCGATCTTGGTCGCGAGCGTCATCGCCTCGATCTGGTCGTGCGTGACGTAGACGATCGTCGTCCCCGTCTCCTGGTGCAGGCGCTTGATTTCGACCCGCATATCCACCCTGAGCTTGGCGTCGAGATTGGAGAGCGGCTCGTCGAAAAGGAAGACGTGCGGCTGGCGCACGAGCGCGCGGCCCATCGCGACCCGCTGACGTTGGCCGCCGGAGAGCTGGCTCGGACGGCGGCTGAGCAAGTGCTCGATCTGCAAGGTCTTGGCGACGCCGGCGACCGCCTTCTGGCGCTCGGACTTCGGCACGCCCCGCATTTCCATGCCGAAGGCCATGTTCTCCGCCACCGACATGTTCGGATAGAGCGCGTAGGACTGGAACACCATCGCGATGTCGCGCTTCGAAGGATGCAGGTCGTTGACGACATGGCCGCCGATGCGGATCTCGCCCGAGCTGATGGACTCGAGCCCGGCGATCGTATTGAGGAGGGTGGACTTGCCGCAGCCGGACGGGCCGACCAGTACAAGAAAGCCGCCCTTCTCAAGGGCGATGTCGATGCCCTTGAGGATCTCGAGCGAGCCGAACCGTTTGCGGAGCGCCGAAATTTCCAGAGTCGCCATTTTCTCAACCCTTGACGGCGCCGGCCATGAGGCCGCGCACGAAGTAGCGTCCGGCGAGGATGTAGACGAGCAGCGTCGGCGCGGCGGCGATGATCGCCGCGGCCATATTGACGTTGTATTCGACGACGCCAGTCGAAGAATTGACGACATTGTTCAAGGCGACGGTCATAGGCGACTGGTCGCCGGCGGCGAAAGTCGAGCCGAACAGGAAGTCGTTCCAGATGTTGGTGAACTGATAGATGACGGTGACGATGAAGATCGGCGTCGAGTTCGGCAGCAGGACGCGGCGGAAAATCTGGAAGAAGCTTGCGCCGTCGATCATCGCCGCCTTGATCAATTCGGTCGGGAACGCCTCATAGTAGTTGCGGAAGAACAGGGTCGTGAATCCGAGCCCGTAGATGACGTGGACGATGACGAGATTGACCGTCGAATTGCCAAAACCGAACGAGTAGCCGGTGAGGTCGATCAACTGGTTGCCGAGCCGGCCGAGATAGCCGAGGATTACCGCCATCGGGATGATGACCGACTGGAACGGGATAAAGCAGGCAAACAGCATCATCCCGAATACCAGCTTGTGGCCGGGAAACCGCCACTTGGTCAGCACGTAGCCGTTGAGTGCGCCGAGCAGCGTCGAGATCAGCACCGCCGGGACGACCATCCTGATCGAGTTCCAGAAGTAGCCCTTGATGCCCGCTGTTTCGGAGACGCCGATGCGCGCCTCGCCCCAGGCTTTCACCCAGGCGCCGAATGTGAGCGCGTGCGGCAAGGCAAACATATTGCCGCCGGTGACCTCGTCGAGCGGCTTCAGCGACGTCATGACCATGACGATGAGCGGCACCAGATAGACGGCGGCGAAGAGCACCAGCAGGCCGTAGATCACGATGCGGGTCGTCAGGGAATGACGGGTGGGTTCGCGGCTCGGCCCCGCGAGGATGGCGTCGGCGGCGCTCATCGGTTCTTCTCCTTGAGCTCGGAATAGAGATACGGGATCATGATCGCCGCGATGCTCATCAGCATGATCACCGCGCTCGTCGAGCCAACGGCCATCTGATTGCGGGTGAAGGTGTACGAATACATGAAGGTGGAGGGCAGCTCGGCCGCTCCGCCCGGGTTCTTGCCGGTGACGGAAAGCACCAGGTCGTAGGACTTGATCGCCATATGCGTCAGGATGATCAGGGCGGACAGAAAGACGGGACGCATGATCGGGATGACGATGCGGCGATAGGTGGCGTAAGCCGAGGCGCCGTCGATTTGCGCGGCTTTCAATATCTCGCCGTCGATGCCGCGAAGGCCCGCGAGGAACATCGCCATTACGAAGCCGGAGGTCTGCCAGATCCCGGCGATCGCGACGCAATAGATCATCATGCGCGGATTGACGACCCAGTCGAAGTGGAAGCTCGTCCAGCCCCAATCGTGGACGGCCTTTTCCAGGCCGATGCCCGGATCAAGAAGAAGCTTCCACGCCGTGCCGGTGACGATGAACGACAGCGCGAGCGGGTAAAGATAAATTGGCCGAAGAATTCCTTCGCCGCGGATCTTCTGGTCGAGCAGGATCGCCAGCCCCAGTCCGAGGACGAGGCAGATCACGACGTAGAGCCCGCCGAACAGGCCCATGTTGACGAGCGCCGTGTACCAACTCGACGGCGGGTCCGTCTCGAAGGTCCAAGTCCATAGCTTCTGATAACTGGTGAGGCCGACCAGGGTGTTGGAGGCGAAGGCCTTGGAATTGGTGAACGACAGGAACAGCGTCCAGAGATTGAAGCCGTAGACGAAGATCAGCACCAGCGCGAAGGACGGCGCGAGAACGAGGCGCGGCAGGTATTGCTGAAGCTTATCGCGTACCGTGGCGCCCGGCGGTTCTGGCACAGCGATCGGCGCAACACTGATGGTCATGATCCGCCCTTGGGATTGGTCCCATTGAACATGGTTTCGAAAGCCCTCCCCCGCCGAAGCGGCGAGAGGGCCGTCGACCCTATTTGGCGGCGTTGATCGCCTTGACCAGCTCCGTCACGGCGGAGTCGGACGATTTGATCTCACCATGGAAGAACTTGGTCACGACGTCATGATAGGCGCCGGTGCCGATCGCCGGCGGCTGCGCATAGTTCTGCGCCATCGAGCCGACGAACGTCCCTTTGGCGTTCGCTGCTTTCACGTCGGCGATGCCCTTCTTGCCGCACATGTCGAAGCCAGTGTCGGGGACGTCCATGCGGGCGGGCACCGAACCTTTGACGATGTTAAACGCTGACTGGACGGCCGGGCTCATCGTCGCAACAGCGAGCGCGAGTTGCGCGGCCTGACGGTCGGCCGGCACCTGGAAGAACGCGAACATGTCGGTGTTGTAGATCACTGTGCCATCGGTGCCAGGGAAGCGAAAGCAGAGGAAATCCTTGCCCGCTTCTTTGTTGGCGGCCTTGAATTCGCCCTTGGCCCAGTCGCCCATCACCTGAACGAGCGCGTCGCCCTTGATCACCATCGCGGTGGCGAGGTCCCAGTTGCGCCCTGCGTAGTTCGGGTCCGTATAGGCCCTGAGCTTTGCAAGATTGTCGAAGGACTTCTTCATCGTGTCCGACTTCAACGCGCTCTCGTCCAGGTCGATGAAGGCCTTCTTGTAGAACTCGGGACCGCCCGTCGACATGACGACCGAGTCGAACATGGTCGCTTCCTGCCAGGGCTGGCCGCCGAGGGCGAGCGGAATGACCCCGGCCGCCTTGGCCTTGTCGAGCAGCGCGAGGAACTCGTCGAAAGTCTTCGGCTCGGTTCCGCCGATCTTGTCCATCAGCGCTTTGTTGAGCCAAATCCAGTTGACCGAGTGGATGTTGATGGGAACGGCATCCCATTTGCCGTTGGTGGTAGTGAATTTTTGCAGCGCCGTCGGGATGACTTTGGCCCAGCCTTCCTTCTGAGCGAGCGAAGAGACGTCGGCGAGTTTGCCGGCCTCCGCGTAGTCGACGGCGAAATAGCCGAGAATTTGCGAGGCGGTCGGCGGATTGCCGGCGGCCACCATCGCCTTTAGGGCGGTCATGGCGCCCTCGCCGCCGCCGCCCGCGATCGGCACGTCTTTCCAGGCGTAGCCTTCCTTCGACAGCGCCTGCTTGACAACGTTCAACGCGGCCGCTTCGCCGCCAGATGTCCACCAATGCAGCATCTGGACTTCCTTGACGTCGGCCGCGTGCGCCGAAACCGACGCAGTCAAAAGAGCGGCCGCGCCGGCGGCCGACAGCATCAAACGTCTCAACATCCTATCCTCCAAGTCGTCACTCTCCCACCGGATGCGGTCCGGCGCCGTTGGCAGGGCCGAAAGCGGCTCCCGATTTCCACACTGCTCCGTCCGCAAGGCCGCCGGCTCGTTCGCGGACTTTCATGCGCGGAGCCTCTTCGTCTCTTTGGTTGTCCTCGACCGCCTTTCCGCCAGAGAATCGAAAAAGGGGAACAGGCGCAGTCAAGGAGATGCCTCCTAGCAACCAGTGAATTGCGGCGCGCGCTTGGCGCGGAAGGCGGCGACGCCCTCGGCCAGATCTCCTGTCGTCGCCGTCAGCGCGCCCGCGAGCCCCTCGATCGGCGCGTCCCTATCCTCGCCTTCGGCGGCGTTGATCATCGCTTTGACGATCTGCACCGCCACCGGCCCGCGCTTGGCGATCTCCGCGGCGATCGCCTCGGCGCGCGCCAGCCCCTTGCTGGCCGGGACGACCTCGTCCACGAGCCCGAGCGGAAGCGCCTCTTCGGCGGTGAACATCTGCCCCGCAAGCGCCATGCGCCGGACGATCGACGCGCCGAACCGGCGCGCGAGGCGCTGGGTGCCCGACCAGCCCGGCGCCATGCCGAGCCCCGATTCCGGCAGGCCGAGCCTGATCCCGCTCTCGGCGACGCGAAGGTCGGCGGAGGCCGCAAGTTCTAGCCCGCCGCCGAAGGCGTGGCCGGTCAGCGCGGCGATGAGCGGAACGCGCAGGCGCGCGAGCGCCTCGAAGGCGCGATGTCCGGCGCGGGTCCAGTCGCGCCACATGTCGAGCGCCGGCAGCCCGCCCCAGGCGGCGATGTCGCCGCCCGCCGAAAACGCCTTGCCCTCGCCGGAGAGGATCGCGACGCGGACCTCGCGCGATTTCTCGATCGCGCGCGCCGCGTCGAACAGCGCCTCGACCATCGCGCGGTCGAGCGCGTTGAGCTTGTCGGGGCGCTTGAGCGTAAGGCGCGCGAGCGGTCCCTCGAATTTGACCTCGACGAAAGCGCTCATGCCGCCCTCTCCTGCGCCGGACGCAGCTGCAAGCCGAACGGCTCGGGACGGAAGAGGGCCGCGTCCATCGTCGGGAGGTCGCGGGCGACGCGCAGAGGGAACTCGGCTTGCGTCAGCACTTGCGCCTTGAGGTCCACGCCCGGCGCGATCTCGGCGACCGTCACGCCCTCAGGCTCGAGCCTGAGCACGCAACGCTCGGTGACATAGACGATCTCCTGCCGCTGTTGGACGGCGCGCGGGCCAGAGAAGGACACCTGCTTGACCTCGTTGACGAGCTTCCTGACCTTGCCTTCCTTCACAATCGCGAGCGCGCCGTCGCGGATCTCGAGGCCCGCGCCGGCGCTGAAATAGCCGGAGAAGACAATTCTCTTCGCCCGCGCGGTGATGTCGACGAAGCCGCCCGCGCCGGCGGTGACGTGCGGCCTCATCCCGAGCTTGGAGACGTTGACCGACCCGGCGCGGTCGATCTCAAGGAACGAGAGGAGCGACATGTCGAAGCCGCCGCCCTGAAAGTATGTGAACTGGTGCGGCGACTGCACGATCGCCTCGGCGTTCGACGCGCAGCCGAACTGGAAGTCGAGCAGCGGCACGCCGCCGACCGCGCCCTGCTCGATGACCCAAGTCACCGCGCCATGCTTGCCTTCCTCGATGAGGATGCGCGGCACGTTGGCCGAGACGCCGAAGCCGATATTGACCGCGTCGCCGTCGCGAAGCTCCTGCGCGACACGCCGCGCGATGACTTTGGCGACGTCGAACTTCGGCGTCTCGAACGAGGACAGCGGCCGGAAGATTTCGCCAGAGATGGCCGGCTCGTAAGGCGTGTGGGTCGTCTGCAACTGGTCGGGCGCGACCACGATGACGTCCACGAGCACGCCGGGCACGACGACCTCGTGCGGCCGCAAAGTGCCGGCCGCGGCGAGGCGCTTCACCTGGGCGATAACGAGGCCGCCGTTGTTGCGGACGGCGAGCGCCTGGTCGAGCGGCCCGAGGATGCCGCCCTCGTGCTCGTAGGAGAGATTGCCGCGCTCGTCGGCGGTCGTCGCGCGGATGATCGCGACGTCCGGCGCGATCGCCGGGAAGAAGAGCCACTCGTCGCCCGCGAAGCGCTCGCGCGTGACGATCGGCGCCGCTGCGGCCTTGGCGTTCATCGCGCAGCCTTCGCGGGCGGGATCGACGAACGTGTCCACGCCGACTTTGGTCAGCACGCCGGGACGCTTGCCGGCCGCCTCGCGATGCATGTCGAAGAGAATCCCGCTCGGCACGTTGTAGGCCGGGATCTCGTCGCCGGTGATCATCTTCCAGATGGCCGGCGGCTCGGCGGACGAGGGGCCGGAGGGATACGACCCGGCGAGTACGCGGGCGAGACAGCCGGCTTTCGCAATATGGTCGATTCCCTTCACGCCCCACATGTCGCCGGCGGCGATCGGGTGCAGCGTCGTTAAGCCGCGCGGATGGCCCTCGGCGTCAAAACGCGCGCCGATGGCCGCCAGCATCGCGTCCGGGCAGCCGAGCGCGGACGACGACGACACCGTCACGATCGCCCCGTCCGGGATGAGCTTGGCGGCCTCGGCGGCGCTGAAGATTCTTGGCCTGGCCATCGCTTGTCTCAAAGCTTGAGATCGACGGCGGTCTCCCGCCCCGAATGCGCCGCTTCCAGCGTCGCGAGCGCGACGGCGAGCGACTTGATCCCGTCCTCGCCGGTCGCGGCTGGCTCGCCCTTGCCGGCGACCGCGTCCTCAAAGAGGCGCACCGACCGCACGTAGAGGTTCTCGTGCTGGATCGGCAGCTTCTCCTCGCCTTTCTCGGAGCGCAGGATCACCTCGCCCTTCGGCGCCTGCGTCATGCAGTCCCGGCCGATGAGCGAGCCGTCCTCGCCGTGCACCTCAAAGCCGGTCGCCGCGTAGCGCGCGGTGAAGGCGTCGTGGAACTGGGCGAGGATCGCCCCGGAAAAGCGAATGACGCCCATGACGCCGTCCTCGAGACCCTCGCGCGCCATGCCGGTGCGCGAGGTCATAGCGGCGACAACCTCGGGCTCGGCGTCCAGCACGAAGCGCAGCGTGTCCGCGTCGTGCACGGTGATGTCGAGCACGACGCCGCCTCCCGATCTCGGCTTCTCGATGCGCCAGCCCTGCAGATGCGGCGGCAGGTACACCGCATGGAAGACGCGCGCGAACAGCGGGAGGCCAATCCTGCCCGCCTTGATCGCCTCGCGCATGGCGCGGTGCGTGGCCGCGTTGCGCAGATGATGGTTCGTGCCCATGACGACGCCTTGCTTGCGGCATTCGGCGACCATCTCCCGCGCGTCAGCAAGCGTGAGCGCAAGCGGCTTCTCGCACAGCACATGTTTGCCCGCGCGCGCCGCGGCCAGCGCCTGGTCGTGGTGAAGCTCGTTGGTCGTGGAGATATAGACCGCGTCGATGTCCGCGCGGAGCAGGTCCCCGAGATCGTGGCTCGCATGGCCAACACCGTGATCATCCGCGAATGTCTTGGCGCGCTCCGGGTGCGCGCTCATCACGGCGACGACTTCGCCGCCGTTGCCGCGCATGGCGCCGATCATGTGCTGCGCCGCGATGGTGCTTGCGCCGATAAGGCCCCAGCGAAGTCCCGCGCTCATGAGGCCATCCTTTGCTTGAGGTTCGCCCCGCAGCTTTCGCGAACGATGAGGCGCGGCTCGCCGGCGTACGAAAGGCCGGCCGGGTCCTCACGCCGGATGAGGCCGAGCAGGCTTTCCGCGCAGCGCCGCCCCATCTCGCGCGCGCCGGCGCTCACCGTCGTCAAAGGCGGGGCGTTGTATTCGGCCTCTGCGATGTCGTCGAAGCCGACGACGGCGAAATCCCGGCCGGGCGCGATTCCGCGCACCGCAAGCTCGCGCGTTGCGCCGATCGCCACCATGTCGTTGTAGCAGAGCGCCGCCGTCGGCGGCCGCGGCAGAGAAAGCGCCTTTGCGAGGGCGATCCGTCCGCCCTCGCGGGTCGGCGGCGCCTCGACGACAAGCGCAGCGTCGGCGGCGAAGCCGGCGGCGTTGAGCGCGTCGCGCCAGCCGCCCGAGCGCTCCTGGTGGGTGTTCATGGAGCAGTCGCCGCCGAGAAAGGCGATCCGGCGGTGGCCGAGGCGCAGCAGATGCTCGACCGCCATGCGCGTCCCCTTGGCGTTGTCCGGACCCACATAGGGCAGCGGGCTGCCGACGAGGCGGCGCGTGGTTATGACCGCCGGCATCGACTCCGGCCAGGCTTGCGCGAACGTCCAGGCGTCCGTGCCGCGCGCCGGACTGATGACGATTCCTGCGACATGATGCTCGCGCAGCGAGCGCAGCACCTGCGCCTGGCGCTCCAGGTCCTCGTTGGTGTTGGCGAGAATCGGCGTAAAGCCGAGGCGATAGAGCGCGTCCTCGACGCCCGCCGCGAGTTCCGCGAAGAATGGGTTAATGAGATCGCCGATGACCAGGCCGACGAAATCGGACGAGGCGGCGCGCAGGCTCGCGGCGCCGCGGTGGTACACGTAACCGAGCGCTTCCATGGCGGACTGGACGCGGGCGCGCGTCTTCGGCGCGACGAGGCCGCTGCCAGCGAGCACCAGCGAGACGGTCGATTTCGACACGCCCGCCTGGCGCGCGACGTCGACGATCGTCACGCGGCCTCGCCGCCTCTCCTCGCGTCCTTGCGCCGCGCGCATTTCCTCCACCGAGTTTAATACGTTCCAAATCTGCCTGCCGATGTGGCGGCTCAGAGAGCCACACACTATACATAAACATTGGCGGCAAGAGGGCACAGGCTTGCATTTTGGAACGTGACAAGATATCGCTACCGCATCGACGCGGTCTCGTCAATGGCGAAATTTTCGGAGGCAGACCCAAGGTGGATGCGCACTTAAGCCAGGCCATCCTCGACTCGCTCACCGACGTCGTTCTGCCGAGGCGCGTGCCGGCCCGCGCGCCGGACGAAACCCTGCGCGTCGGCGGCGTCGATCTTCCCGTGTGCCGGTGCGAAGCCGTCGTGCTCGGCAGCGGCGCGGCGGGCCTGCGCGCCGCCGTCGAACTCAAGCGCCGCGGCGTCGACGTCGTCGTCGTCACGCAAAACCTGTTCGGCGGGACATCCGCCTGCTCCGGCTCGGACAAGCAGACCCTGCACGCCGCCTCTGGCGGCGGCCGCGGCGACGACTTCGGCGCCCTCGCGGAGGCGCTCGGCGCCGGGGGCGCCATGGACGAGGACGTGGCTTACGTCGAGGCGGTCGGCTCGCCGCGCGCGCTCGCGTCGCTCCAGTTCCTGGGCCTGCCTTTGCCCGAGGATCGATACGGCGCGCCGCTGCGCTATCAGACCGACCACGACGAGGCGGGGCGCGCGACGAGCTGCGGCCCGCGCACCTCTCGTCTCATGGTGAAGGTCTTGGCCGAGGAGGCGATCCGCCTCGGGACGCCGATCGTCATCGGCGCGATCGGCGCCCGGCTCCTTGTCGAGCCGGGCCCGCCGCGCCGCGTCTCCGGCCTCATCGCCTTGCGGCCCCGCGGCCGCGCCGAGAGCAATCCGCTCGGCCTCGCGCTCTTCATCTGTGGCAAGATCGTCGTCGCCGCAGGGGGGCCGGGCGAGCTCTACCGCGACAGCGTCTATCCCAACCAATGTTTCGGCGCGCTCGGCCTCGCGCTCGAAGGCGGAATCGAGGCCGTCAATCTGACCGAGAGCCAGTTTGGCGTCGGCACGCGCCGAGAAGGGTTCCCCTGGAACCTGTCCGGGACCTACGTCCAGGCGATGCCGCACATCTTCTCGCTCGACGCCACGGGCCGCGAACGAAACTTCCTCGCCGACTACTACCGCACGACGCAGGAGGTCGCCTCGAACGTCTTTCGCAAGGGCTATCAGTGGCCGTTCCATTCGACGCGCATGCTCGACTTCGGGTCGAGCCTCGTCGACCTCGCGATCTTCCGCGAGAACGAGGCGGGGCGGCGCGTTTTCATGGATTTCAACCGCAATCCCTTGCCCGCCGCGGACGGCGCGTTTTTCGCGCTCGACCGGCTGGATGAGGACGTGCGCGCCTATATCGAGAAAGCCGGCGCGCTCCTTAAGATGCCGATCGAGCGCCTGCGCAAGATGAACCCGCTCGCAATCGAGCTCTATCGCCGCTACAAGAAGGACATCGCGCGCGAGCCGCTCGAATTCGCGGTCAACAACCAGCACATGAACGGCGGGATCGCCGTCGACGTCTGGGGCCGGTCGAATCTCGAGGGCTGCTACGCGGCGGGCGAGGCGGCCGGAACGCACGGGGTCACGCGGCCGGGCGGCGCGGCGCTCGTCTCGGGCCAGGTGTTCGGCTTGAGGTGCGCCGAGCATGTCGCGGCGACGCTGCGAGGGGCGAAGATCGAACCCCGCGCGGCGGCCGTCGAGGAGGGCGTCGAGGCGATCCTCAGCGGCTTGCGCAGGACGGGCGCACTCACTTCCACAACCATCGCCAAAGAAGTGCAGGCGCGCATGAGCGACGCCGCCGGCTTCATCTCGACGCCCGATGGGGTCCGTAGGGCGCTCGCCGAGGCCCGTGCGCTCAACGCGCGCATCGCGGCGGAGGGAATCGCGTGCGCAAGAGCGGTCGAAGCGGCGCGCGCCGTCCAGTGGCGGCAGATGGCGCTCGTCTCCGAGGCGGTGCTGACGGCGCTCGATTTCTACATCGAGAGGGGCGGCGGCAGCCGCGGCGCCCGCGCCGTCTGCGACCGAAACGGCGAGCTTGCGCCCATGTCCCGAACCGGGCCGCTCGATTGCTACCGCCTGCGCGCCGAGCGGCGCCAGGACCGCGACGAGAGGATCTTCGTCCGCTGCGAGAACGGGCGCTTCGTCCGCGAGGCGCGGCCGATCCGGCGACGCGACCGCAGCAACCCCCCCTTCTTCGAGCGCGACTGGCCGTACTTCCTCAACGGGGCGATCTACCAAGCGAGCGATTAAGCTCCGTCATCGCCGCAAACCAAAACGCTCCTATGCCGCCTAGCTAGAGTCGCCGCGCCCGGTCCTGGAGCTCCGTAGCTCCGGGACGCTCAAATCCGGCCTCATTCGCCGATTGGTTAGTTGTTGTACAGCGGGTGCACCGTTGGGAACGGAACAGAATTCTTACAGATCGGCTGCAGATAAGCGCTAACGGTGCTGAGAATGCCGGTTGGATCAGCCGCGGAAGCGGCGCTGACTGCGTTCTTCGCGGTCGCGAAGTTATCATTTTCCAAGTTCAGGAGCACGCTGCGGATGCCCCACTGCTTCTTGACTTGATAGGCAGCGGTTTTTCCGAAGGTTTTGTCGATTTGCGCGTTGATCGCGACACTGGTCATGTCGGTAAAGTTGTCGGCCACTTCCCTCGAGTAGAGATCGATTTGCTTGTTGGCGGCATTGGCGACGGTGTAGGTCTTGCTGCCAACAGTCTTTGCCGCTTTGCCGACCGCAAAGATCGTAGCCAAGTTCTCCTCGCCTCCCACGACTTCGGCAAGGTTTCCTTTGGCGGATTGCATGAGATCCTTGACGGGAGCGTAGAGTTCTTTCAGCTTTGCGGCGATCTGGGCAAGCTTTGAAACCTCCGCGGCCTCTTCGGCTGCTGTCGCTGCGCCTTTGGCTGCCTTGGCCGCTTCGGATATTTCGCCAGCGATCGGAATCAAGCTGACCGCCAACATAATAGGCGAAATCGTTTGGTTCACAACCGCGGAGGCGCAAGTCTTTGAATCCGTGGAGCAGCCCGCAGCGCACTCCGTCGGTTGCTGGGCCGGACAATTTTGCCAGCAGACCGGCCCAACCATGTGGAAATCGGCTTTGCAGGGAGGATAGCAGAGAGCGCCGCTGGGGTCCTTTTGCAGGCCTGGGGCGCACACCCCCATATCGAGCGGCTGGCCGGCCCCCCTTCCGTAACTCTGCTTCGCGCAGGAGACGCCAATGTCCGTCATGCCGGATGGGCAATCAGGCGAGCATACGCAGCAACCCACTGGGTGGAAATTCGCCTGGCACTTGGGGTACCAGAGCGCGCCGCTTTTTTCGCAGCCTTGAGGGTTTTCGCGGGTGCACTTGTCCCCGTCCCAAATCACGTAGCCGGCGCCTCTCCCGTATGAATTGGGCTTCAGGCAGTCTGCTCCGGTGTCCTTATACCCGGCGGGACAAAACTCCCAACAAACCGGGCCAACTCCGTCAAAGCCGGCCTTGCATTTGGGGTAGCAGAGCAATCCGTTACGCTCCAAGCCAGCCGCACATGTGTAGGGCTCGCCGGCGCCGTTCCCGTAGCTCTGACGCCAGCAAAACGGCAGATTGATCGCAGCAGTTTGTGCGGCGATCCATGACATCACTTCATTCATTTCAGTGGGAGAAAGCGGGGGGGCGCCCCAATCAATTTGCCCTTCCGGCGCCGCAGCGCTTACCACTGGCGGAGGAGTGCAACCACAGACCGACATCGTACCTGGCTGAGTGGTCCTCCATTGGCCACTCCAAGTCGTCCTTGACAATTGAGCTGGGCATTTGCCCTTGGCGTCGTCGTTGTTCCCGATGGGACCGACGGGGATATCGACGCCGGCGGTCGTACCACACACGGACATCACGCCTTGCTGCGTGGTGCTCCACTGGCCATTCCATTGCAGGCCAGAACACACGTGCGGGCACTTACCGTTCGCATCGTCATTATTCGAGATTGGGCCGGCGTTGACATCAACAGCAAAGGCGTGACCGCTCATGGCAATAATGATAGCTACAGCGGCAACCATCATTTGGAGAAGCGTAAATATCTTTTTTGGATTGTTGCTGTATTCTCGGGCGAAGATTGCCATAAAGTTTTCTCCTTCACAATTTATAGGCTGCTTTTGGAGATGGCGACACCTAACGAGGTTGCCGGCGTTTTCGGCGCAAAAACAGTACGTAACTATGTCACGTCGCGCCATTGCTGGCCGACATCTGTCCGATCACTTTCTTTACGAAGATTACCTTGCGGTAAAAGCAAGGCTGCGTCAAGACGGAAACTTCTTGGCACTACCGTGGCTTGTAGATTTGTTCCGGCCTGTCTGACTTTGCGGGCGCGCGCCGAGTCGGACAAAACCCATCGCGAGCAGTTTCAGCGCGCCGCGAGTGTCAGGCGCCCGCCGTGGACCTCGCAGCAGTTTGATCCCGGATGAACCGACGCCCTCCCATTGCTAATATGAGTTGGGAGAGAAGCGCAATGAGCGGAGCCCGGAAGCTTGCAGCCATCCTCGCAGTCGATATCGCGGGGTATTCGCGACTCATGGGCGAGGACGAGGCCGGCACGGCGAAGCTCATGCGAAAGCGGCGCGAAGCGGCGATGCCGATCGTGCGAGCCTTCGACGGCCGGCTCGTCAAGACGACTGGCGACGGCGTCCTGCTCGAATTTCCCTCCGTCGTCGGCGCGGTCGAATGCGCGATCCTCATCCAGAAGATGATGGCGGAGCGCAACGCCGCTCCGCCGGAGACGAAACGCATCCTCTACCGCATCGGCGTGAATCTTGGCGACGTGCTGATCGAGGACGACGACATTCTCGGCGACTGCGTCAATGTCGCCACGCGGCTCGAAGGCATTTGCGAACCAGGCGGCGTGTGCGTTTCGGGCTCGGCATATGAAGCACAAGTCGAGGCGCGCGAGCCCGTAGCTGTCTCCTCAGCCTCTGCGCCGGTCTCCGTGCGTCGTGAGCCGCCGCGACTGTCGTTGATCGTTCTGCCCTACGCCAATATCGGCGGCGATCCGGAGCAGGAGTATTTCGTCGACGGCGTGACCGACGGCGTGACGACCGACCTTTCGCGGATCAGAGGGGCCTTTGTGATCGCTCGGAGCACAGCTTTTACGTTCAAGGGCAAGCCGATCGACGTGAGGGCGATCGGTCACGAGCTGAACGTGCGCTATGCGTTGGAAGGTAGCGTCCAGCGGCGAGGCGATCGCATTCGGGTCAACGTCCAACTCCTGGATGCGCAAGGCGGCAGCCATCTTTGGGCCGAACGGTTCGATAAGCCGCTTGCCGACTTCTTCGAAATGCAGGACGAAATTGTCGCCCGGCTCGGAAGTCAGCTCGGTGTGGAGCTAATCCGCGCCGAAGCCGGGAGGTCGGAACGGACGCAAAATCCCGACGCGCTTGACCTCGTTTTCCAAGGCATGGCTTGGTCGTTCAAGGGGAGGACGCCTGAGAACGTGACGCGAGCGCGCGCTTTCTTCGAGCGGGTGCTAACGCTCGATCCCAACAACGTCACCGCGCTTGTCTTCACCTCGCTCGCGGATCTTGCTGCCGCACGGAACTTTCATTCCGACGATGCCGCCGCGCGCCTCACAGCCGCGGAGACCGCTGCGACCAAAGCGCTGTCCCTGGCGCCGGAAAACGCCTTCGCTCACTTTTCTCTCGCCGGCGTCTTCGCCCAAACGCGCCGAACAGGCGATCGCCCACTGCGAGCGGGCGCTGGCGCTCAACCCAAACTTCGCCTACGCGCAGGCGCTCATCGGCTTCTGCAAGGCGTTGGTTGGACGCCCCGAGGAGACCGAGGCTCACGTCCAAAAGGCCCTGCGGCTCAGTCCTCGCGATGTCGAAGCGTACTTTTGGCTGCTATATGTCGGCGCGGCAAAGATTCTCCTCGGCCGTCATGACGAAGCGGTCGCCTGGCTGCGACGCTCAATCGAGGCCAACCCGAACAACCCGGTGGCCCACTTCCATCTTGCCGCTGCCCTGGCGCATGTGGACCTTTTGGAGGAGGCGCGCGCGGCGGTGGCGGCCGGGCTCGCGCTTCATCCACAATACACAATTGCTCGACACCAAGCCGCCCCGTTGAGCGACAATCCGGTCTATCTCGCCGGACGCAAGTTGCTCTTCGATGGCCTGCGCAAGGCCGGGCTGCCGGAAGGCGGTCCGAAAGCAAGTTGAGCCTGCGCGCCGAGCGGCGCCAGGACCGCGAGGAGAAGATTTGCGTCCGCCACGAGAAAAGGGCGCTTCGTCTGCGAGGCGCGGCCGATCACGCGGCGCGACCGCAGCAATCCCCCCTTCTTCGAGCGCGGCTAGCCGTACTTCCTCAACGGGGCAAGTGTACCAAGCAAGCGATTAGGCTCCGTAATCGCCGCAAACCAAATGGCTGCATGTAAGCGCTGGCGGCGCCAAGAACGCCGGTCGGATCAGCCCGAAGTGGCGCGCTGCGGATACGGCGTCGAGCGTTCGGCCTCTAGGGGCGAGATGAAATCAAGTCGGCCCATTCTCCGTCATTGCGAGCGACGAAGCAATCCATGCCGAAGTGCGCGGCTGCTGGATTGCTTCGTCGCTCCGCGGCTCGCAATGATGATGTGGACGGCCCCGCCCAAACGGCATCAGGTGCCAAAGGTGGTCGCTGGAGCGCCACAAACGGGGAGACCGTCCATGGACAAGTTT
>Ga0209040_10001221_pt1 | contig 20251 bp, 18 predicted proteins | sample BogFormECP12_OM3_FD_188240 | JGI IMG/M metagenome (GOLD analysis project Ga0209040, IMG submission 188240) | Bog forest soil microbial communities from Calvert Island, British Columbia, Canada - ECP12_OM3 (SPAdes) (version 2) | ecosystem: Environmental > Aquatic > Freshwater > Wetlands > Bog ...
GTGATCGGGACCCTCGCGTGCACCGTCTCTGCCGGTTGCTCGGCTTCGGGCTGATGGCCGTCAATGTGGCGCGCGATCGGATCGAGGTGCTCGCCGAGCCAGGACCGTACCGGCCGCGGCCGGATCAGCGTCGCCGCGCGCGGCTGCTCAGCGAACATGCCAGGCGCAGCGGCGATCCATCTCCCGGCGGTTCGACGCGCCAGCCGATCATGACCGCCTATCGGCAGCAGGCTCTCGCCTGCGCCGCGTTGCTGCGGGCGGCGCCCGGCCGGCCCCGCGAGCTTCGGGCGGTCGTACCCGAGGCTGGTCGGATACTGCTGCGCAACGTGTATGGCTGGTTCCAGCGCACAGAGCGCGGCGTGTATCGGCTCACCGGCCTGGGCGAGGCGGCATTACAGCGCTGGCCAAGCGCTGGCCCGACCACGCGCGCGTTGCGGTAGGCAAGGCAAGCGGGGAGAAGCAAGTGGAGAAGCAAGTCATCGGACACAGAGTTACACAAAGTGCACACAGAGTTTCACCGAGAAGATATTTGACGCTTCGTGCTGGCCTTTGAACAAGGGCGCGAACTGTCAATTATAAACTTATTCTTTGTGCAACTCTGTGTGCACTTTGTGTAACTCTGATTACTTGCTTGCACCCCACCATGGGACGAAATCGGCCGCCGCCAGCGGTGCATCGACGCTCAAGGTGGCCAAGCCGGCGACCAACCGCCATGATGCGGTCATGGACGACGCAGCATTCGACCGCGCGCTGATCGCCGCGGCATTCCAGATGGCGGCGGAGCAGGGCTGGCGTTCGGTCAGCGTTGCCGCGGCCGCGCGCGCCGCCGGATTGCCACTGGCGCGCGCACGCGAGCGGTTCCCCGGCCGCGCCGCGATCCTGGTGCGCTTCGGCCGCCTCGCGGATCAGTCAGCCCTCGCCGAGGCACCGTCGGACGGGCCGGTGCGCGACCGGCTGTTCGACCTGCTGATGCGGCGCATCGACGCGCTGCAGGCGCACCGTGCCGGTGTGCTTGCGCTGCTCCGCGCCCTGCCTGGAGAGCCCCCGACTGCGCTGTTGCTGACCCTGGCCACGCGGCGCAGCATGCGCTGGATGCTGGAGGCGGCGGACATCCCCACACGCGGTATCAATGGCGAACTACGGGTGAAGGGATTGCTGGCGGTGTGGCTGTGGATGATCCGCACCTGGCGGACGGACGACAGCGAGGACCTGTCGGCGACGATGGCGGCACTCGATACCGGGCTGCGTCGTGCCGAGAGCGCGGCCGGGTGGCTCGGCTGGCGCACACGCCAAACGGAGCCGCCGGCGGAAGCCAGTGAGCCGGAAGCACCACCACCCGAGGCGCCGGCTTGAGCGTCGTTGCGCTGCCGCCTATCAAGCACCGGCATCAGGAGGCGAGGTGATGGCGACGCGCAGCGTAGCGACGGTGTTCGGCGGCTCCGGCTTCATCGGCCGCTACATCGTGAAGCGTCTGGCAAGGAAGGGTTTCGTCGTCCGCGTCGCGGTGCGTGACACCGAACGGGCGCTGTTCCTCAAGCCAATGGGCGCGGTGGGACAGGTGGTGCCGCTGTACGCCTCGCTGACCAACCAGGCCACGGTGCATCGCGCCGTGGACGGCGCGGACCTCGTCGTCAACACGGTGGGCATCCTGGCCGAGGGGCGTTCAGGCGACTTCCAGGGCATCCATGCCGAAGGAGCCGGTCTGGTGGCGCGCCTTGCCGCGACCGCGGGTGTCGCACGTTTGGTACACATCTCGGCGATCGGCGCCGATCCGCACGCCGCCAGCCGCTACGCCGCGACCAAGGGCATCGGCGAGGCCATGCTGCGCGAGGCGTTCCCCGGCGCCACGATCCTGCGTCCGTCGCTGGTGTTCGGCGCGGAGGATGCGCTGTTCAACCGCTTCGCGGCGATGGCGCGCATGCTGCCGATCATGCCGGTCATTTGCGGCGATACGCGGTTCCAGCCGGTGTTTGTCGGCGACGTGGCCGATGCGGTGATGGCCGCACTGACGCGCCCGGATGCGGTCGGCGCGGCCTATGAACTCGGCGGACCCCGTGTTTGGCAGTTTCGCGAACTGCTTGCCTATATCCTGCAGGAGACCGGTCGGGCGCGGCCGATGGTCGACGTGCCGCTGGGGCTGGCGCGGTTGCAGGCGCGTTTCATGGAACTGGTGCCCGGCAAGCCGCTGACCCGCGACCAGTTGCTGATGCTGCAACAGGACAACGTGGTCGGCGCCGACATGCCGGGACTGACCGACCTTGGTATCGTGCCGACGCCGGTGGAGCTGGTGGTGCCGACGTATTTGCGGCGATTCCGGCCGGGCGGCGGCAGGCGCAGGGTGCCGCCGGAGGAGCAGGTCGGCAGCACAACCGATCTGTCGTTCTAGGCGAAGGATTGACCGCTCCGCACGCTTGGCGCGGCGCGCGGGGTGATGCGATAAGCGGCAGCGATGCGCACGCTGTATCACCTGCCGCTGTCGCCGTTCTCGCGCAAGGTGCGTCTTGTGCTGGCCGAGAAGCGGCTGCCATTCGATTTGCGGGCGGAAAAGGTCTGGGAGCGGCGGCCTGACTACCTGGAACTCAACCCGGCCGGTACCGTGCCGACACTGATCGAGGGCAATGGCCTCGCGATCCCCGATTCCACTGTGATCTGCGAGTACCTGGACGAAGCCTATCCCGACACGCCGCTGCTCGGCCGCACGCTGGCGGAACGTGTCGAGGCGCGCCGGCTGGTGGCCTGGTTCGACGGCAAGTTTGCCGCCGAGGCGACGCGCAATCTGTTGGGCGAGAAGGTGATGAAGCGGATGACAGGGCGCGGCAATCCGGATCCGGCGGCGATGCGCGCCGGCTACCTGGGGCTGCGCTATCACCTGGAATATCTCGGCTGGCTGGCGGAGACGCGGAAGTGGCTGGCCGGGAGTACGATCTCGCTGGCGGATTTTTGTGCGGCGGCGCACCTGTCGTGCCTGGATTTCATCGGCGACGTGGACTGGTCGATTTCGCAGCCGGCGAGGGACTGGTATGCGCGGATGAAGTCGCGGCCGAGTTTCCGCGGCGTGCTGGCGGATCGCGTGCCGGGGATGACCCCGCCGGCGCATTATGTCGACCTGGACTTCTGAGGCGCCTATTCGCGTTCTGGTATTCGGGCTGGGCTATACGGGACTGGCAGTCGCGCGCGCTGCCGTGGCGGTGGACATTGGGGTATCTGGTACTGTCAGAGCTGCGGTCGGACCGGCGGATGACGGCATTGCGCGAACAGACTTCGTGCATGCGCACGAGGCCGTTGCATCTGCGACCCACCTGCTGTCCACCGTTCCGCCCGATGCATCGGGCGACCCGGTGCTGCGGCACTATCAGCACGCAATTGAGATAGCGCCGCGACTACGTTGGATCGGCTATCTGTCTACAACCGGTGTCTATGGCGATCGCAATGGCGCCTGGGTGGACGAGCAAACGCTGCCGGCACCGACATCCGACCGCGGCCGACGTCGACTGGCGGCGGAGGAGAACTGGCGGCGGTTCGCCGATCGCTGTGCGGTCGATGTGTTCCGGCTGGCGGGCATCTATGGGCCGCAGCGCTCCGCGTTCGGCGATCTGCGCGCGGGAACCGCACGGCGTGTCGGCAAGCCGGGCCATAGCTTCGGCCGCATCCATCGCGACGATATTGTTCGTGCGGTGATGGCGGCGATGCGACAGGACCGCTCCAGCGGCTTGCGGATTCTGAATTTGGCGGATGACGAGCCGGCGGAAACTTCGGACGTGGTGGTCGAGGCAGCGCGGCTGCTCGGCGTTGGCGTACCCGAGCCGCTGTCGTTCGAGCAGGCGCTGGCCACGATGTCACCGATGGCGCGCAGCTTCTGGGCGGAGAACCGCAAGGTGTCCAGTCGGCGGACGCAGCAGGCACTCGGCCTGCGCTGGCTCCATCCGAGCTACCGCGAGGGACTACGCGCCATCCTGGCCGAGGAACGGGGCGAGCGTCCGGCGTAGCAAGGCCAGGTCCTGCGGGCGTGACAGGCGGTGGTCGCCGTCTTTCACCAGGATTACCTGAACGTCGCGGCTGGTGACCTGTTCGGCGGTCCGCAGTGCCATCTCCCAGGGCACGTCGGGATCATCCTGGCCGTGCAACAGCCGCACCGGACAGTCGAGTGCGATCGGGGCGTTCAATAGCACCCTGGTGCGTCCGTCCTCGATCAGCGCGCGGGTGATCGGATAGGGTTCGCCGTACTGACTGAGTCTCTGCAGGATCCCGTCGCGCATCAGCGTGGCGCGCTGCTCGAAGGTCATCGCCTGCCACATGAGCGCCTCGGTGAAGTCGGGCGCGGCGGCGATCCCGATCAGCGCGGCGACGCGATCCGGCCGGGCGAGTGCGGCGAGCAGGGCAATCCAGCCGCCCATCGAGGAGCCGATCAGGACCAGCGACCCCGCGGTCAGCCGGTCGATCACCGCCAGTGCATCGTCGGTCCAACGGCCGATCGTGCCGTCCTCGAACCGGCCGCCGCTGTCGCCGTGGCCCGAATAGTCGAAGCGCAGCATGGCCTGGCCGCATTCGGCACAGAATGCGGCGAGCGCGGTTGCCTTGTCGCCGGTCATATCGCTCCGGAAACCCGGTAGGAACACCACGGTGGGGCTGGTGCCTTGCTGCTGTGCCCAGGCCAGTTCCACGCCGTCGCCGCGATCCAGCCGTCCGGTGGTTTTTGTCCGCATGGGTGACCCTCCACCGGTATGAACGCCCGTGTAAAGTTAGGCGTGGATGAGAAGCCGAGCAACGTCGTGCTCCAGGTGCTGCCCTCGCTGGTGACCGGCGGGGTTGAGCGCGGCACGATCGAGATCACCCTGGCGATTGCCGCTGCCGGATGGACCGCGCTGGTGGCCAGCGCGGGCGGGCGGCTGGTGGATGCGGTGCAGCGCGCCGGCGGCCGGCACATCACCCTGCCATTGGCCACCCGCAATCCGCTGACCGTCTGGCGCAACGCTGCGCGGCTGGCAGTAGTGATCCGGACGGAGCGGGTGGCGATCGTGCATGCGCGATCGCGCGGGCCGGCGTGGTCGGCCTGGCTCGCGTGCCGTCGCACCGGGGCGCACTTCGTTACCACCTACCACGGCGCCTACGGCGAGGACCTGCTGCTCAAGCGCCGCTACAACTCGGTGATGGCGAAGGGCGCGCGCGTGATCGCCGCGAGCCGCTTCATCGCCGACCTGATCGCACGGCGGCACGGAACCAATCCCGTGCAGATCCGCATCATTCCGCGCGGCGTGGACCCCGCGGTGTTCGATCCGGGCACAGTCTCAGGCGATCGTATGGCGCGGCTGGCGGTGGCGTGGCGGCTGCCCGACGGCGCCCCGGTCGTGCTGCTGCCGGGGCGCCTGACAGGTTGGAAGGGACAGGCGGTGTTGATCGAGGCGCTGGCGCGCATGTCCCGGCACGATGTTTATGGCGTGCTGGTGGGATCGGATCAGGGGCGGCGGCGCTATTCGGCTGGCCTGATCCGGCAAGCCGAGACACTGGGCATTGCCGATCGGCTGCGCCTCGCCGGCGAATGCGACGATATGCCGGCGGCGCTGATGCTGGCCGACGTCGTCGTGCACGCCTCCACTCAGCCCGAGGCATTCGGCCGGGTGGTGATCGAGGCGCAGGCGATGGGGCGGCCGGTGATCGCCTCCGACCTCGGCGGGCCGGTGGAGACAGTCGAACAAGGCGTCACCGGCTGGCGCGTGCCGCCCGGTGATGCCGGTGCACTGGCGGTGGCGATCGAGGCCGCACTGGCGTTGCCTATCGAGGAGCGCAAGGCAATCGGCTGTCGGGCGCGCGCCGCCGTGCTGCGCTGCTATACGGTGGGGGCCATGCAGGCGGCGACTCTGGCCGTTTATCGGGAGGTATTGGGTCTTGCATAGCAAGCGGCCCGTCGCCATAGACAGCCGTTCCGATTGAAGGAGGAGCCTCGACCGATGCCCGCCATCACCCTGCCCGACCAGTCCGTGCGCCGCTTCGACGGGCCGGTGACGGGCACGACGGTGGCGGAAGCAATCGGTCCCGGCCTCGCCCGCTCTGCCCTGGCGATGAAGCTGGACGGCAAGCTGGTCGATCTGGCAACCGAGATCGACCGCGACGCCGCTGTGGTGTTCGTCACCCGCCGCGACCCCGAGGCGCTGGAACTGATCCGCCACGACGCAGCGCACGTGCTGGCCGAGGCGGTGCAGGAACTCTATCCGGGCACGCAGGTCACCATTGGGCCGGCGATCGCTGAGGGGTTCTATTATGATTTCGCCCGCAACGAACCGTTCACCCCGGACGATTTTCCCCCGATCGAGGCGAAGATGCGCGAAATCGTCGCACGCGGGGAGAAATTCGTCCGCCAGGTGGTCGACCGCGACGAAGCGATCCGGTTCTTCCAGGACAAGGGCGAAAAATACAAGGCGGAGATCATCCAGGACCTGCCGCGCGACGAGCCGATCTCGCTGTATCGGCAGGGCGACTGGGTCGATCTGTGCCGTGGCCCGCACATGCGTTCCACCGCCGATGTCGGTGGGGCGTTCAAGCTGATGAAGGTGGCCGGCGCCTATTGGCGCGGCGATCACCGCAACGCCATGCTGAGCCGCATCTACGGCACCGCCTGGCGCGACCAGAAGGAGCTCGACGCCTACCTCCACATGCTGGAGGAGGCGGAGCGCCGCGATCACCGCCGCATCGGCAAGGACATGGGCCTGTTCCACTTCCAGGACGAGGCCGCCGGCGGCGTGTTCTGGCACCCGAAGGGCTGGAAGCTCTACCTCACCGCGGAAGCCTATATGCGGCGGCGGCTGGATCGCGACGGCTACCAGGAGGTGAAGACCCCGCAGTTGCTCGATCGCAGCTTCTGGGAGCGCTCGGGCCACTGGGAGGCCTACCGCGAGCACATGTTCATCGCCCGCATCGAGGACGAGGACAAGACGCTGGCGGTCAAGCCGATGAACTGTCCCTGCCACGTGCAGATCTTCCGCCAGGGCATCCGCTCCTACCGCGAGCTGCCGCTCCGGTTCGCGGAATTCGGCTCCTGCCATCGTTACGAGCCATCGGGCGCGCTGCTCGGCCTGATGCGGGTGCGGGCGTTCACCCAGGACGATGCGCACATCTTCTGCACCGAGGAACAGATCGCCGACGAGGGCGCACGGTTCGTGCGGCTGCTGTCGTCGATCTATCAGGACCTGGGCTTCCCGGAGTTCGGCGTCCTGTTCTCCGACCGGCCCCCGGTTCGGATCGGCGCGGACGCGGAGTGGGACCGGGCCGAGGCCGCGCTGCGCGAGGCCTGCGCGAGTGCCGGGGTTGAGCCTGCCCTGAACCCGGGCGACGGCGCGTTCTACGGCCCCAAGCTCGACTTCGTGCTGCGCGACGCGATCGGGCGGCCGTGGCAGTGCGGGACGTTCCAGGTGGACATGCAGCTCCCCGCGCGGTTCGATGCCGAGTACGTCGCCGCCGACGGCAGCCGCAAGACGCCGGTGATGCTGCACCGCGCCATCCTGGGCAGCTTCGAGCGCTTCCTGGGCGTGATGATCGAGCACTACGCGGGCCGCTTCCCGCTCTGGCTCGCGCCGGTGCAGGCCGTGGTGGCGACCATCGTCTCGGACGCCGACGACTACGCGGGCGAGGTGGCGGGGGTGCTGCGCAAGGCCGGGCTGGCGGTGGAACTCGACATGTCCAACCAGAAGATCAACGCCAAGGTGCGCGAGCACAGCTTGGCGCATGTGCCGGTGCTGGCGGTGGTCGGACGGCGCGAGGCGGAGCAAGGGACGGTGGCGCTGCGCCGGCTCGGTGGCGAGGCGCAGGAGGTGGTGCCGCTCGACGAAGCGGTGCAGCGTCTTGCGGCCGAGGCGACGCCACCCGATCTACGGGGGTGAGGTTGGATCGGCAGCGTGACCGCCGCCACGCGAACTCCGCTTGATCGAACCCGCACCGATCGGCCAAACTGGCCGCCGCCTAACCTCAACCACGACAGGAGAAGAAGACCATACCAAGAGGACCAATGACCGCTCCGCCGAGCCGCGACGGCCCGCGCGTGAACGAGGAGATCCGAGCGCCGCAGGTGCGCCTGATCGATCAGGACGGCGAGATGCAGGGCGTGATGACCGCCCGGGAGGCGCTGTTCAAGGCCCAGGGCGTCGGGCTGGATCTGCTGGAGATCAGCCCCAACGCCGACCCGCCCGTGGTGAAGATCCTCGACTTCGGCAAATACAAATACGAGCTGCAAAAGAAGCGGAACGAGGCCAAGAAGAAGCAGAAGGTCATCGAGATCAAGGAGATCAAGGTCCGCCCGAACATCGACGAGAACGACTACCAGGTGAAGATGCGCGCCATGAAGTCGTTCATCGAGGAGGGAGACAAGGTGAAGGTGACGTTGCGCTTCCGTGGCCGCGAGATGGCGCACCAGGAGATCGGCGTGCGGGTGCTGGAGCGGATCAAGAACGAGATGGATCCGATGTCCAAGGTGGAGCAGATGCCGCGGATGGAAAACCGTCAGATGGTGATGGTGCTGACGCCGAGGTAGGCGCTGATCGTCTGCTGGACGGCCGGATCGTCCGTGCAGGTGCCGCGGGATACAGCAACAGCAGGTCGATAATCGCCTGAATGCGGGCCGGGACGTTGCGGGTACCTTGCGGCGAGCGGTCCCCGATGTAGTCGAGGACTGCATTAGCCTGCGTGGGCAGAACGATGAGGCACCGCCGGTGGGTCAGTCACAATGGCGCTTGGTATCACGGGCCGTACTTGGCCCACGCTGCCCGCGCCTGCTCGTCGGTCGCGAATTCGCCACGGGCTGCGGATTTCGAGGCGCCAATGGCGGCGCGTTCGTCGGATCCGAGCGTCTACGGGCGGCTCCTCTTCGTTCCGTCTGGCAAGCGGGAGGCGACGCGGCGATGTCGTCCAGGGCGGCCGCCGAGACGGGCGGGAACTGCGGTTTTGGGGTGTTGTTTCGGCCATATCTTACGGGCCTGGTAACCCATTGATGGCGCAGGGCAAGCCGGCGGCGCGGGACGCGTGACGTTTGTTGGCTTCGTATGATATGCCTAACTCGTGGAGCAGCGGATCACACTCATCACGCTTGGAGTGCGCGACCTGGAAAAGAGCGTCGCATTTTTCGAACGGCTTGGGTGGCGCCGATCGGTTAAGCATGCCGAGGGTGTAGCCTTCTTCCAATGCGGGGGAATTGCCCTCTCGCTTTTCCCTCGGTCCGAGCTTGCCAAAGACGCGAACGTTCCGCCTGGAGGAGGTGGCTTTAGCGGCTTCGCAATTGCCTATAATACCCGCTCCAAAGGGGATGTGGACGCCGTGTTTGCTGAGGCCGTGTCCTGTGGAGCGGAGATTGTTAGGCCCGCTCATGAGACATTCTGGGGCGGGTATTCGGGTTACTTCCGGGATCCCGATGGGCACTTGTGGGAAGTCGCCTGGAATCCCGGCTTCGCGCTCGATGATAATGGGGCAGTCCAGTTGCCGGACTGACAGCTTCAGAACCGGTGCAAGGATGAACCTTAGCAGCCTACGGAAAACCGGAAAGTGTCGACTTCCGCACCATGCGGCTGAGCTAATCGAACTGTTCGCCCTTGCCGCTTACATCGTCGTCGGTGGGGCGTGGACCCTCTGGGCGGGCGCGGCACGGTGAGGCGTTTTCGGTTGCTGGCTTCGTCGTGCTGGTGGTGGGCCTGCTGGCCGATCCAGCTCGCGCGCGCCGACCGCAGCCCGGCCGAGGGGCGGAATTGAAATCAGGTCGGCCCTGGCGATAATCTGGAGCGTCAACCAGGGAGGGGATCACGAGCGTGCACGGGATCGTGTCGGCCGCCGGCCAAGGTCCAGTAACACCAGAAGCCGGAAGTCTCGACTCTCGGCCGCCGCCCGTCGTCATGGCGGGCGAAGGCCCGCCATCCACGACTTGCCATCGCACGCGCGGTAAAGTCGTGGATGCCGACCTTCGTCGGCATGACGACTTTGGCATCGCCGATGTGTCAACACTTCCGGCTTCTGGTATAATACGGCATACCTCTCCCGGCCGATCATTCTCGCAAACATGGGGAGGACATGAAAATAGATGCGAAGGGCTTTGTCGTGCCGCCGGGTGGCGGCGCGATATTGAGCACGGGGCCGGGGCGCTCGGAGGCGCTCAAGCTGCTGAGCGGTGAGACAGGCAATAGCATCATGCTGTTCGAGGAAACCGCGCCCGTCGGCACCGATACGACTTTCCACCTCCACCGCGACAGCGACGAGGTGGCGTACGTGCTCAGCGGCGAAATCACCTTCAAGATCGGTGACGAGGTCACGGTTGGGGGACCGGGCAGTTGCGCCTTCGTCCCGCGCGGCGTGCCGCATGCCTGGAAAAACACCGGCGCCGAGACCGGCCGCGTGTTGTTCCTGTATACTCCGGCCGGTGCTGGCGGGTTTTTTGAAGAACTGTTGGGAAGACCCGCCGGGTCGATCGTCGGCACCGAGGCCAATGAAATCCGCCGGCGCCACGGCTGGGAGATTGTCGGTCCGCCGCCTTTCTAACGCGCAAGAAACCACCCCGCCCGTCGCCGCGGCCCACCGCGTTTCACAATGCCCGAGCTAACTGTGGGCCTTTTCCGGTGCAGAATTCTTGGCATTTGCACGATCGGAGAAAACATGAAGCCGACAAGTCGTCCGGATGGCGAGACCGCTTCTGCGAACATCACCAAGCGGATTCAAGAGCTGGGCGATTGGAGAGGAGAGACCCTCGCTCATGTCCGTCAGCTCATCCACGATGCCGACCCCGACATCCAGGAGGAGTGGAAATGGAGGGGAACCCCCGTCTGGTCCCATGATGGCATCGTCTGCACAGGGGAATCGTACAAGCAGGTCGTGAAGCTCACCTTCGCTCGCGGAGCCTCCATCAAGGACCCGAGGAAGCTCTTCAATTCCAGCCTGGAAGGGAACATGCGGCGTGCGATCGACCTCCGCAAAGGGGAGAAGATCAGCGAAGCTGCCTTCAAGCAACTCATCCGCGCCGCGGTGGCGGCCAACTCCGCAGCGCGCGCTCAACGGGCAACCAAGAAGAAGTAAGCCCGGTCTCACGACGAGCTGCGCCAATAAAGACGTCATTCCCGCGAAAGCGGGAACCCAAGGGCGGCCGCGCGGTGCCTGCGGTCCTGGGTTCCCGCTTTCGCGGGGATGACAAGAGGGTGTACCATCGCATGAATCGTCGGCCCTGAGATTCAAGTATTAACATGCTGAACACACTATCCGTGTTTATCTGCGTTGATCTGTGTTTATCTGCGTTGATCTGTGGTTTCATTTTGCCTTGCTTCCGAATCTCATCAACCGCGCCACCGTCTTGCTGACAGCGACTTGAGACGCCAATGAGAGCGGGGGGTTGAGACCCGCGCCCCCCTCGCGCACACTCGCCGCACCGTGGGGCACCGACCCGAAGCAGCGAGGCGAACCGTGTGAGCGCCCCACTCTCCCTCAGCCCATCCGCGCGCCAGGCCGCGCTGTTGCTCGCCGCCGCGTTCATCACCTTCGCCGTTGGTGCGGCGTGCATGCACTCCTACACGGTGTTCCTGATCGCCTTCATCGAGGCGTTCGGCTGGACCCGCGCCGAAGCCTCGATTGCCTACTCGGTGTCGCAGTTGATCACCGGCGCGACGTCGCCGGCGGTCGGCTTCCTGGTGGACCGGTTCGGCCCGCGGCGGCTGATCCTGATCGGCGGGGTCCTGCTGTCGGCCGGCCTGCTCGCCAGTTCGTTCGCCAACGCGCTGTGGCAGGTGATCCTGCTGTACGGCGTGGTGATGACACTCGGCGCCAACTGCCTGGGGCTGGTGGTGTTCGTGCCGATCCTGTCGCGCCGCTTCGTGCGCAATCGCGGCATGGCGGTGGCGGTCGTGCAGTCGGCCAACGGCTTCGCCCGCGCGGTGTCAGCGCCGCTGGCGCAGGTGCTGATCGCGTCGTTGGGCTGGCGGGGCGCTTATCTGGCGCAGGGCGGGTTCATGGCGGTGGCGTTCCTGCCGCTCGCCGCGATGTTCCGCCGCACGGAGCCGGAACGAGCGCTGACTGCCGGCGGGCGCGCCGTCATCGGGTCCGGCTGGACGCTGCGCCGCGCGATCCGTACGCCGCATTTCTGGCTGCTGTTCCTGGTCTATGTGTTCACCGGTTTGGGCAGCTTCCTGGTGGCGCTGCACCAGCTCGCCTTCGCCGTCACGATCGGCTTCGACAAGCTCTACGCGGCCGAGGTGCTGGGTCTCGGCGCGCTGCTGTCGCTGCCGGGGGTGATCGTCACCGGGATCCTGTCCGATTATGTCGGCCGCGAACTGTCCGCCGTGGTGACCTACGGGACGTCGATCTTCGGCGTCGCCTGCGCCATGTTCATTACGTCTCCAGATCAGCACTTGTTGCTGTGGCTGCATTCCTGTTTCTTCGGCCTCACCTGGGGTGCGCGAGGGCCGGCGATCACCGCCAAGACCGCCGATCTGTTTCCGGGTCCGCAACTGGGCACGATCCTCGGCGTGATCACGATCGGCACCGGGGTCGGGTCCGCCTCCGGCTCCTGGCTGGCCGGATGGAGTTTTGATGTCACCGGCAGCTATCAGGTGGCGTTCGGGCTTTCGATCTTCTTCTATGTCTGCGGCAGCGTCGCCTTCTGGGCGCTGCGGCGCCCGCCGGTGGCGGATTGCTGAGGGCCCAACTTTATGGCTGGCGTCCTGTCCGGCGGGCCGCTAAAACCTTCTCCTTCCTAGCCGATGGATCGCTCACGATGCGTCTCATTGCAGCATTGCTGACCATTGCTTGCCTGGCTGCCTGCGACATGGCGCCGACGCAATCGGAACATGCGTTGGTGCGCTACGACGATGAGTGGCGCCAGCGGCAGGCCGTGCTGGATGCCGAAGCGATCCTGCAGGGCATGGAGCAGGCGCGGCAGCGCCAGGAAGCACTGGCGCGGACCGCGCGCTAGATCAGACGCGCCAGGCCTGCGCGCCGCCCTCAGTGAAGCCGCAACGCATGGTCGCGCCCGGCTCGCGTGCCAGGGTCTGCAACAGGTGCGGGCGTCGTTCCGGCGGCACCATGAAGAACAGAAAGCCGCCGCCACCGGCGCCCGACACCTTGCCCGACCACGCGCCCGCCGACAGCGCAAGCTCGCACACCCGGTTGATCTCGGCATTGGTGATGCCGGCGGCGGTGCGCTTCTTGGCTTCCCAGCTTCGGCTCAGCGTGTCGCTGAACGCGCGCAGGTCGTTGTGCAGCAGCGCGTCCTTCATGACGTAGGCGTCGCGTTTGATCTGATGCATCGCCTGCAACGACGCCTCACGACCGCTGCGCAGGCTCGCGGATTGTTCGGTGATGATCTTCGCCGACTCGCGCGAGATGCCGGTGAGGTACAGCACCAGCATCGCCTCCAGTTCCATCAGCGTCGATCGGTGGATGCGCAGCGGGTTGACGATGGCCTGACCTGCCGCGAACTCGATGAAGTTGATGCCGCCAAAGGTGGCGGCGTACTGGTCCTGCCGGCCGCCGGCCTGACCGACATCGACGCGCTCGATCAGGTAGGCGAGATGGGCCACGTCGTACTCGCCGAGTGGTAGCGCCAGCAGTTCGCGGTAGGCCTCGATCATCGCGACGACCAGGGTGGACGAGGAACCCAGGCCGGACCCTGCCGGCGCGTCGGAGGCAGTCATCACGGTCACCGGCAGGCAGGCGCCACCGAGGAACTGCTGGACGATCCGGCGATACACTGCCTTGTGCAACGCCAGCAGTCCCGCGGGTGCCAGCTCGGCGCTTGTGTCGGTTTCGACCTCCTGCTGGTAGTCCAGCGCGACGAACTTCACCTTCTGGTCGTTGCGGACCTCGATCGAGCAATGGGCGAACATGCCGATCGTCGCATTCAGCACGCAACCGCCGAACGTGTCGCTGTACGGCGAGACATCGGTGCCGCCGCCGCCGAAGCCCAGGCGCAGCGGCGCGCGGGCGCGCACCTTGGTCACCCGCGCCGAGTGGCCGAGCAGCGCCCGAACATTGATCGTCGGGTGGAGGCGGCGAGGGATCTCGACGAGGTCGTTCATGCGCGGCCATCCTCGTCACGGGATTCTTAACACTTTTCTAAAGGTGCTACGGTCTGGCCGGAACGATGCAACAAGGAGAAGGTCCCGCCATGGAGCTGCCCTCGGAACCTGTCGACTTTCTCGTCATCGGCGGCGGCTCGGCCGGCTGCGCGCTGGCCTCGCGGCTGAGCGAGGATCCCGCCACGCGGGTGCTGCTGTGCGAGGCCGGACGCGACGTGACGCCATCCAACATCCCCTCGGTGCTGGCCTCGCCCTATCCGGGCCGCACCTATTTCCAGCAGGAATGGCTGTGGGGTTCGCTGCAGGCCTCGCGCGGCGACAGCGGCACCAACCAGCCCACCGAGCCGTGGTTCTACGAGCAGGCCCGCCTGCTGGGCGGCGGGTCGTCGATCAACGGCATCTGCGCCAACCGTGGCTCGCCCTACGACTACGATGAGTGGGCGGCGATCGGCGCGCTTGGCTGGAGCTGGTCGGACGTGCTACCGTACTTCAAGAAGCTGGAGAGCGACGCCGACTACGGCGAGCCGCTGCACGGCAAGTCCGGTCCAGTGCCGATCCAGCGCCATCGCCAGAAGGACTGGACCGGCTACACCAGCACCATGGCGAAGATCTTCACCGACATGGGCTACGCCATGCACGAGGACCAGAACGGTCCCTGGGCCGACGGTGTGTTCCCCACCACGTTCAACGTCGATCCGAACGGCACGCGGGGCAGCGCGGCGCTGGTGTATCTGTCGCCCGAGGTACGCAAGCGGCCCAACCTGACGGTGCTGACCGAGACGCCGCTCGACCGGCTGGTGATCGAAGGCGGCCGCATCGAGGCGGCGCGCTTCACCCGCGGCAACGGCGAAAGCCTCACCATCAAGGCGCGCCAGGTCATCGTCTCGGCCGGCGCGCTGCAAAGCCCGGTGGTGCTGATGCGGAGCGGCATCGGCCCCGGCGCGCATCTCGCTGAACACGGCATAGAGGTGCGGGTCGATCGCCCGGGCGTCGGCGAGAACCTACAGGAGCATCCGAACATCGGCATCTCCGGCTACCTGCATCCCTCGGCGCGGCTGCCGTCGCGCGAGGTGCACCACTTGCAGGCGCTGCTGCGCTACTCCTCCAACATCGAGGGCATCCCGCCCGGCGACATGCACGTGGCGGTCGCCGCGCGTGGCGGCTGGCACGCGGTGGGGCAACGGATCGGCACCCTAGGGTTCTGGGTCAACAAGTCGTATTCCACCGGACGCGTGCGGCTGTCCTCGTCGCCGGACAAGCGTTCCGACATCGACTTCCGCATGCTGTCCGATCCGCGCGACATGGCGCGGCTGAAGGAGGCATTCCGCATCGGGGTGCGCGCGATGACCGCGGCGAAGCAGGCGGGCGTGGTGCTGGACGTATTCCCCAGCGGCTACTCGCCGCGCATACGCGAACTGACCCGGCCCGGCACGCGCAACGCCGCGATCACCGCGGTGGCCGCGCCGCTGATGGACCGCAGCAACGCCATCCGCAAACGGGTGATGACCTATGCGGTCGGCACCGAGTATTCCGCCGAGACGCTCGCCGCCGATGACACGCTGCTGGAGGCGCATCTGCGCAAGCGCGTCAACGGGACGTGGCATCCGTGCGGCTCGTGCCGCATGGGCGATCCATCGGACCGCATGGCGGTGACCGATCCCCACGCGCGGGTGATCGGGGTCGAGGGCCTGCGCGTGTGCGACGCGTCGTTGATGCCGACGGTGCCATGCGCCAACCTCAACATCCCGGTGCTGATGATCGCCGAGAAGACCGCCGCCACGATCCGTGCGGGCGGCTAGTGTCATTGCGAGGAGCGAAGTGACGAAGCAATCTCGTGCCAATGACCCACAGGTATTTCACTGCGCAAAGTTGTTAAATGGCTTTACCAGCCGCTATAACGTGGGAAAGCTCGTATACTTTGAAGAATTTCGCGAAGTTAACGACGCAATCGCACGCGAGAAGCAGATCAAGGCCTGCTCGCGGCGGCGGAAGGTCATGGTGATCGACAACGTGAATCCGGATTGGCGCGACTTGTCTGGTGATCTGATATAGCCTCACTGGACCGAGATTGCTTCGTCGCTTCGCTCCTCGCAATGACAGGCTGAGTGATTGGCACGAGGTTGCTTCCTCGCTACGCTGCTCGCAAATGACGGGTGGAGGAAGACGCCGATGCCGACCAAGGTCCTGCTGGTCAATACGCTTGAGCAAACCGTGAAGGAAGCGCAGGAGATGACGCCGCCTGGCTTCGAACTTGTCGTCGGCGCCCCGGGCAGCCCCAGCTATACCGCTGCACTCGCGGATACCGAGTACCTGATCGGCAATGTCAACCCGATGGACGAGGCCTTCTTCCGCGCCGCCCCTCGGCTGCGGCTGGCACAGTTGTTCAGCGCCGGCTACGACCATGTCAATCTCGAGGCCGCGCGGCATGCCGGCGTGCTGGTGGCCAACAACGGCGGCGCCAACTCGCGCGCGGTGGCCGAGCACACGATCCTGCTGATGCTCGCGGTGTACCGGAAGTTGGTGCCGCAGCACGAAATGACCTCCGGCGGCCGCTGGCGCGGCAACCAGCCGGTGCCGACCTTCTACGAGATGCACGGCAAGACCCTCGGCATCATCGGCTTCGGCACCATCGGCAAGCGCGTCGCGCGCATTGCCGCCGGCGGCTTCGACATGCGCATCCAGTACAACGACATCGTGCGGCTGTCCGAGGATGCCGAGGACGCGATGGATGTGCGCTTCCGCCTGCTGCCCGAGTTGATGCGCACCTCGGACATCGTCACGTTGCACGTGCCGCTGACGTCAGCGACGCGCAACATGATCAGCACGCGCGAGCTGGGCTACATGCAGCCGCACGCGGTGCTGATCAATTGCAGCCGCGGGCCGGTGATCGATTTTTTGGCGCTGCATGAGGCGCTCACCGGCGGCAGGATCGCCGGCGCGGGGCTGGATGTGTTCCCGGCCGAACCGCCGTCGCCGTCGGAGCCGGTGCTGTCGCTCGACAACGTCGTGCTGACGCCGCACCTGGCCGGCGCCAGCCGGGAGACGCGGGTGAAGCAGACGCGCAACGCGTTCGACAACGTGCTGCGCGTGTCGCGCGGTGAACGGCCGCTGTGGGTGGTGCCGGAACTGCGCGACCTGGCGCTGCGGACTTGACCGAGCGGGGCGGCCTGCCGCCGGTGCGAGTGGAGGTGACGGCGAAGTTCCTGGCCGAGGCCTCTGCGCGGCAGCGCGCCTACGAGGTGCGGCGGCGGCTGTGGACTGCGGCGTTCCATCCATCCGAGCCGCGGGCGCAGGCGGCATCGCGCTCGCGGCGGGTGGGGAAGATCTACGATCCGCGGCAGGGGAGGTTCGACCTGTAGCTGTTGCAACAATCCTAGGGAGGGACCGGCTGAAATGTCAGACGAGTACGAGAGGAAGCAGCGTCCGGACGAGATCGCCGATTTGCTCCGGACACTGATCGAGGTTCAGGTAACCGGGAACGAACTGCTGGCTGTTCTCGGCCGGAAGATCGACACGGCGATCTGCGTTCTTGAGCACATCTCGCGCAACACGTGCGAGACTCTCAACGAGGTGCATGGGCTCGCGGAGTGCAAGAAATGTTGCGTCCCGCCGTGTCAGTGCGAGCCGGAGTATTGCTGCAAGCGGCCGACGCCGCCTAAGCAATTGCCGGCGCCGATCGAACGAAAGCTGTTGTGCAAATACGTGCCTTGCAGGCCCGCCGAAGAGGCGGGTGGGTCGGCCGATTCGCTGCAGGCTAGCGCGCCCCCCCAGCGCGCGTTCGGCGCCCCGTATCCGCCGGCGGTGAGGACCACGGCGCCCGACGACGATGCGAACGAATTCCCGGCACCGAGGATCCCACGTGGGCCCTTTCGTGGGTTTCTGACGCCGGGACAGGCCAACCGGCCGCTGAGCTTCGATTCGGGCGGTGCCGGTGCTGGCGACGACCCGGTGGTGTTCGGTACCTTCACCAACTCCGGCAGCATCGCTTCTCCTGCCTCCACAGTCGCGGCGGATATCAGCGGGGCCGAGAGCGGCAGCGTCGTGCTTGCCACCGGCAACTGGTACATCCTGTACTCGTTCGATGGCGGCAGTTCGTTCACTACGCTCGATCCAACCACGGTATTCGACAACACCGCCGACGGCGGGTTCTGCTGCGACCAGATCGTGCAATATGCGCCGAGCATCGACCGCTTCATCTGGCTGATGCAGTTCAGCTCTGGCGCGGATGGCAAGAACCGCCTGCGGATCGCCGCGGCCAGTCCGGAAAGCGTGCATAGCAGCAAATGCACATCCTGGACCTACTGGGACCTGACCTCCGACGCGCTTGGTGTCGTCACCACCGCTGCTGACGCGGCGCTGGCCAATCCAATTCATTGGCTCGACTACCCGAACATGTCGATAGGGACCAACTACCTCTATGTCAGCGTTGACAATGTCGGTAGCGGCGGGGCGTCGCCGCCGACAGGCGGACGGATCGTGGTGCGGATCCCGCTTTCGGAGATCGCTGCCGGCGGCACGATCAACTACCGCTACACCCATTGGCAGGACGCTGGCCTCGCTTACGCGGGTCATGTGACGCAGAACACCGGCGACGAGGCGTACTGGGGGGGCCACAGGAACAACAGCACGATGCAGGCGTTCAGTTGGAACGAGAACTCGACGTCGTATTTCTGGCGCGATGTCAGCGTGATCAACTGGCCGAATGGCACGCTCGCTTCCACTGGAGCGAGCGGGGCAAACTGGCTGCAGAAGGCGGCAAGTTTTCCCAACGCCGGCGTAATCGGCGCAACCCGGCGCGGCAACGAGGTCTGGTTCGCCTGGATGGCCAGTTCCGGAACCGGTGCGCCAGGCGGATTCAACTTCCCCAATGCCAACGTCCAGGTGGTCAAGATCGACCCAAGCGACAATTACAAGCGGATCGATCAGTTCTCGATCTGGAACAACGATTACGCCTTTGCCTATCCTGCCTTGGCAACGAACGACCAGGGCGAGGTCGGCATCGCCCTCGCCTGGGGTGGCAAGACCTTCGACGCCAACAGCGCCGTCGGTATCCTCGGTGACTTTGTCGTGTGGTACCCGGAAGCCAGCACGTTCTCCACCACGCGCTGGGGCGATTACGTCAGTGTTCGCCAGGCCAGCCCGCAGACCAGTCTGTTCGCCGGCTTTGCCTATGCCATCCTGAAGGATACCACGACAACGGCGGGGTTCCGGTTCGACCCCTACTATCTCCTGTTTGGCCGCAACTCGATTATCAATCCAGGTGGCGGCGGGGGACCGATCAAGTAGCCGCTGTTGCCGCGCCGGCCAGGGTAGTTGTTCCTGGTGGGCGCCGACATGGCGGCGCCCACCAGGAACGCTGGCCTTTGGCATCAGTAAGCGATGATAATCACGCCTGAATAATAATCACGATGACACGGCGAGCCAGCGCCCGTGCCGTGTCACTGCGCTTCACCACCAAAACACTCCACTCCGAGTGTTCCTGCACCGGGACGCTGATCGCCTTGTTGATGCCTTTCGGGTCTTCCGTCAGTGCCGGGACATGCTCGATGCCGATGGTCGCATGTCGTATCGATTCGATTTCGCTGCCCTGGCCGTGGCTCAGCAGAACGCGAAGAAGCGCCTCGGACACGTCTCACTGGATTCGCTGTCATGGCAGGATAGCATCGCGGGCGGTGTTAGGTGTTAACCGAATAAGCATGGTTTAGTCCTTCCGGATCGGGTGGCAGTTTGACGCACCCTTTGGTGCCGCGCGCGGCGCGTTGTGAGGCAGTGAGTAGCTTCATGGTGTTTCCCTTTCTTGCCGGGAGGTGTCCGGAACAGGGTCCCGATGGCGCGGGGAAATAGACGGGCATCAGGGGCAGGCGTCAGGCCCCTTCTCGGGAGACCGTGCCGGCACGGCACGGCGGAAGGCGGCTTGCGCCATCCGCAGGCGGTGCCCCGCCCGGCTGTAGCCGTCGCCATCAATGCGAGGCCCCGGCGGCTCCAGTGAAGGGGAGACACGCACGCGCTGCATCCGCAGCCGCATTCCGCACCAGATTTGTGCAACGGAAAAACGGGACCAAATCAACGGCCTAGGTTTGGTGCGTGAGTCTTGAAAAAAGCACCAACGGCTCGTCCCTGAAAGGATTTCTTCGGGACAGGGCAGCACGCGTTCTGTGGAAGGCGGGGATAACCGCCAGACGCTCTCCGATCGTGCGGGACAGCGAAGGCACCCCCGATCTAGG